>Ga0187843_10002058_pt1 | contig 12450 bp, 12 predicted proteins | sample SpaLakP09_SKY_43_FD_134516 | JGI IMG/M metagenome (GOLD analysis project Ga0187843, IMG submission 134516) | Oligotrophic lake water microbial communities from Sparkling Lake, Wisconsin, USA - SP09_SKY_43 | ecosystem: Environmental > Aquatic > Freshwater > Lake | place: USA: Sparkling Lake... | reverse complement strand
GCTGGTTTACGTCATCATATACCAATAACTTTTTTAAAAAATAACCGAAGGTAGCACAATTATGGAATACGCACTGACTGCTGAAGACATCAAGAAAGTCACCAAGCTAGATGCGGAACAACGGTATGACTATTTCGTCAATGCAGTTGTTGATCTTGAACAGATTTGGATCCTGATGGATGACGAAGGTTTTGTATTGGTTACTGCGGAAGGTGAGCAGTGTATTCCAGTATGGCCTCATGCTGAGCTTGCCGATCTGTGGATTGAAGGCGAATTAGCGGGCTGCCAATCCAAAGCTGTTGATATCAGCACATGGTTGGATAAATGGACTACTGGTTTAAACGGTGATGAATTATCTGTTGCGGTATTCCCGCATGCGGAAGAACCAGGCGTCGTGCTTTCTCCAACTGAACTTGCCGAAACTTTGCTTGAAGCGATGCAAGAAGAAAGCTCACACTAGAATAATTGTCTGAGCAAGAGAAGGCGGACTTGTTCCGCCTTTTTTGTTGGGTGCTTTCAAACATAACTCTAACTCTTTGATTTATTTGTAGGCGTAACAGCAGTTTGGCAGCATCGGTGTAAAGATCTGTCGACAGAGCGCCATCCGACTAAGAATACTGCTTATTAAATCAGCAGTAATGCACGATCTTCGTATTGATAATTGTTCTTAATTAGATTAAGATGCCCGTGTTAATTAACGCAGGTAGTCAATTGCTATGTATGTTTGTGTATGTAAAGCGGTCTCAGACAAAACCATTCGGCAAAAAGTTGGCGAGGGCTTAGGCTCTATGCGTGAATTAAAGCAATGTTTGGGTGTGGGCAGTCAATGCGGTAAGTGTACACAAACGGCGCAGCAGGTCCTGAATCAAAGTCTGCAAGATCTTTATGGCAGCAATCGCATTCCTTGTCATCTTGTTGATGAACGTCCAGCGGCTTAACTGATTTAAACTCCTCAATTTCTTTAGGCACACCGCAATTTTTCTTAATGCCCATGGTGTCACTCGATAAGGTTACTCGCGTTATCTTAGGTGATTCATTGCGCAATTTTTGCTTGTTTATCTAAATTTTCTGCATTTTTATTAATGGCTATCCACATCTGCTACTCTGCGAGGCATAATGCAGCCATCACAACTGGCGAAATTGGAGCTTGAAATGGCTTTGGCAAAAATAAACACTGTGGCTATTGTTGGTGGCACACATGGCAATGAATTTTCTGGCGTTTATCTAGAGCGACGTTATCGCAAGCAACCTGAACTAATCGAGCGTTCAACATTCAGTTGCCTCACCTTATTTGCTAACCCGCAAGCGCATGAAGCCAATCGGCGTTATTTGCATAGTGATTTAAATCGCCAATTTAAAACCAGCGATTTAGCAAATCCAACACTTTGTAATTACGAGCAAAGCCGAGCCAAAGTCATTAATGCGCAATTAGGCCCAAAAGGGGCGGCAAAAACCGACTTCATCATCGATTTGCACAATACCACTAGCAATATGGGGCCATGTTTAATTTTGACCCAAGCTGGAGCGCTTTATAACCAACTTGCCGCTTATGTGAAAATGAAGATGCCAAAAGCGGTGATTTCTCGCGATGAAGACCATTTCGCTCAAGAAGATCACGCGTTGTTATGCACCATCGCCACTTATGGCGTGATTGTCGAAGTAGGACCACAGCCGCAGTCGGTACTTAGGCAAGATGTGCTGGAAGAAATGCACGAAATGACTCAGCATATTCTCGATTTCATTGAGTTATCGAACTTAGGCCAGTTACCTGAGTTGCCGAAAAAAGTGGAAGCATTTCGCTATCTGCACAGTATCAAGCTACCAGTATCTAACGATGGCGAGCGCTTAGGGATGGTGCATCGCAATATCCAAGACCGTGATTATTTGCCAATTTTTCCGGGGCAGCCTTTGTTTACTTTGTTTGATGGCTCTGAGATTTGTTATGAGGGTGAGCAAGTGGTTTACCCGACATTTATTAATGAAGCCGCTTATTATGACAATAATCTGGCGATGTCGCTCAATGAAAAAGTCTGGATTGAGCTGGAATAAGTCGCCTAATTAGGTACATTTGCAACATTATTTGTCTAAATGTGATTGGTTTTTAGCAGGGTTATCGCTAACTTCATGATTTTTATCTATTAAATTAAAAGATGCCAGCAGATCTGACCTCAGCCCTGCTGGTATTTCTCCAGTCCTTTGTGTACTTTAGACAAGATCACACATCAAAGGATAACAATATGTTTTCACGTACCCCAATTGCCGCGGCATTATTGTTCGCGCTGGCAAGTACTGGTTGTTCAGAACCGGCACCAACAAACCAAACTTCAGCCGAACCTGCCGCAAGCCAAGTCGCCGCAAGCCAAGCTGTCACGGCTGAAAATCCATTACTCAAACCAAGCCCATTACAGTACCAATTTCCAGAATTCGACAAAATAAAAGATGAGCATTATTTGCCAGCGTTTACGCAAGGAATGAGCGAGCATTTGGCTGAGATTGCATTAATTGCCAATAATACTGAAGCCGCTACTTTCGACAACACTATTGTCGCGATGGAAAAATCAGGTCAGTTATTAACCCGCGCAGCCACCATGTTCTTTAATATTTCTGGCGCGAACACCAACGATACTTTAGATAAAGTAAGTTCGGAAATTGCACCGAAATTAGCCGCACATCAAGATAAAATTTATTTAAATGCAGCATTATTTGCTCGGGTCAAAGCGTTGTTTGACGGGCGTGAAACCTTAGCACTTGATGCTGAAGGTAAACGATTAGTTGAGCAGTATTATGCTGATTTCGTTCGTTCAGGCGCATTGCTTACTGAAGCGCAAAAAGTGCGGATCCAAGAAATCAATGGCGAATTAGCCAGTTTGCAGGACAATTTTAGCCAAAACGTGTTGAAAGAAGTCAATGCATCAGCATTAGTGGTTGATACCAAAGAAGAACTTGCCGGCTTGTCGGATGAAGCAATTGCGGGCGCTGCCGAAGAAGCAAAAAGCCGTAATTTGGCGGGTAAATTTGTGCTGACGTTACAAAACACCAGTACACAACCGGCGCTTGCGGCATTAACCAATCGGGCTACTCGTGAGAAGCTGTTAAAGGCTTCATTAAATCGTGGTAGTCACGGTGGTGAGTTTGATAACAGCAAAGTACTGACGACGGTTGCAAAATTGCGTGCAGAGCGCGCCAATATTCTTGGTTTCCCGCACTTCGCTGCAGCGAGCTTAGAAAATCAAACCGCGAAAACCGCAGAGGCCGTGAATGAACGGTTAGCTGGTATCGCCCCTGCAGCTGTGGCAAATGCGAAGAAAGAAGCCGCAGAGCTGCAAGCCATGATTAAAGCTGAAGGCGGTGATTTTGAATTAGCCGCATGGGATTGGTCGTTTTATACCGAGAAAGTGCGTAAGGCCAAGTATGACTTTGATGAATCACAATTAAAGCCATATTTTGAAATGAATAACGTGCTGGAAGATGGCGTGTTCTTTGCCGCAACGCAACTGTATGGCATTACTTTTAAAGAGCGCAAAGATTTACCGGTTTATCATCCTGATGTGCGAGTATTCGAAGTTTTTGATGCTGACGGTTCATCAATGGGCTTCTTCTTAGCCGATATGTATGCACGAGCCTCAAAACAAGGCGGTGCTTGGATGAATGCTTATGTCTCACAATCTGGCTTGATGGCGACTAAGCCGGTGATCGCGAATCACTTAAACATTCCTAAACCTGCCAATGGTCAACCAACCTTGATGACCTTTGATGAAGTGACCACGACATTCCACGAGTTCGGCCATGCCTTGCACGGTTTGTTCTCCAATGTGAAATATCCGTATTTCTCTGGCACTGCAGTACCTAGAGATTTCGTCGAATATCCATCGCAAGTCAATGAAATGTGGGCAGTATGGCCTGAGATCCTGAAAAACTACGCCAAGCACTACCAAACTGGCGAAGTAATGCCACAAGCACTACTTGATAAAGTCTTTGCCAGCTCGAAGTTTAACCAAGGTCATGATACTACAGCTTATTTAGCTGCGGCCTTGTTGGATCAATCATGGCATCAGTTAAAACCAGAACAAGTACCAGCGCCAGAAAAACTGCTAGAATTTGAAGCGCAAGCGCTGAAAAACGCCGGTGTTGATTACGCGCCAGTGCCTCCACGTTACCGTTCGACTTATTTCTCGCATATTGTCGGTGGTTACGCCGCCGGTTATTACGCGTACATCTGGAGTGAAGTGCTGGATGCAGATACCGTGGAATGGTTTAAAGAAAACGGTGGCTTAAGCCGTAAAAATGGCGACCACTTCCGTGCGACGCTGTTATCACGAGGTGGTAGCGAAGAGGCGATGACGGTGTTTAAACAATTCCGTGGTAAAGAGGCGGATATCAATGCGTTATTGATCCGCCGCGGTTTGAAATAAAGTTAAGTCTCGGCAACTTGCCTTGAATTAAAAGGAAAACCCCACGAAAGTGGGGTTTTCTTATATTGAAACTCGCAGATTGAAATCGCGAGACGTTATCAAAACTACGGAATCACAACTGCTGATAGTTGGTTTTTTTCTGAATCAACTCAATGGCGTAATTGTCTGGATCGCGGACAAAGGCAATCTCGGTCGTGCCACCTTTGACTGGGCCTGGCTCGCGACTAATCACACCGCCGCGCTCCCGAATTAACGCGCAGGCTTGGTAGACATCATCCACTTCCAAGGCGATGTGGCCAAAGGCATTACCAAGTTCATATTGTTTAACGCCGTAGTTATAAGTAAGTTCTAATACCGCCCCAGCGCTTTCATCGTCGTAGCCAACAAACGCGAGGGTGTATTTATATTCGGCGTTATCTGAGGTGCGCAATAACTTCATGCCCAAGACTTCGGTGTAAAAGGCAATCGAACGATTCAGATCGCCCACTCGTAACATGGTGTGCAGAATACGCATAAAGATCCTTAATCTACTTTCTCTTTGAATTCACACAAGTCTTCCACTAAACAACTGCCGCATTTTGGTTTGCGGGCGATGCAAGTGTAGCGACCATGCAGTATTAGCCAATGATGGACATCGATTTTGAATTCGGCAGGAACCACTTTGAGCAATTTAGCTTCAACGGCATCGACATTTTTACCTGGGGCAAAATTCATGCGATTACTCACCCGAAAAATATGAGTATCCACAGCAATCGTCGGCCAGCCGAAGGCAGTATTGAGCACAACATTCGCCGTTTTTCTGCCGACACCGGGCAGGGCTTCCAATGCTTCGCGATTTTCTGGCACTTGGCCATTATGCTGATCGACCAGTAACTGACAGGTTTTTATCACATTTTCGGCTTTGGTATTAAACAAGCCGATAGTTTTGATATGGTGTTTTACGCCATCAACACTAAGCGCCAACATATCTTGTGGATTATTCGCTGCAGCAAATAAGCCTTTGGTGGCTTTATTCACGCCAACATCAGTCGCTTGTGCCGATAACAACACGGCTATCAACAATTCAAAGGGATTACTAAAATGCAATTCCGTGGTCGGATGGGGATTCGCCGCCCGTAAGCGGCTTAAAATCTCGATGCGTTTTTGCTGATTCATCAGTTATTACTATTCACATGAGTGACACGAGCCCGTTGGATTGTGCCTTTTTGACTGGCTTCGCTGGCTTTTTTCCGCAGATCTAGCGCGTTTTTACCTGCAATGAGGAAACCTAACACCAAAAATGCCCCTGGCGGTAAAATTGCCAGTAACAAATGACTATCCGCTTGGTACAGCGTAATTTTTAACACAGCCGCCCAGCTACCCAATAAGGTTTCAGCGCCAGCGAATAAAGTGCCTTGGCCAATCACTTCTCGAACAGCGCCTAGGGCAACCAATACCAAGCAAAAACCCAAGCCCATCATCAAACCATCAAATAATGCCAATAACGGCGGGTTTTTTGACGCAAATGCTTCGGCACGGCCAATCACGATACAGTTGGTCACAATTAATGGAATGAAGATACCGAGTGATTGGTAAAGCGCAAAGGTATAGGCATGCATCAATTGCTCAATCGCCGTGACCACCGCCGCGATGATCATCACAAACACTGGGATGCGGATTTCCGCAGGCACTTGATGACGGACTAAGGAAATCATTAAATTCGTACTAGCAAGTACTAAAATTGTCGCTAAGCCTAAGCCCAGCGCATTGGTAAGTGATGAACTGGTTGCTAGTAAAGGGCAGAGCCCTAATAACTGGACTAAGCCTGGGTTATTGCGCCATAACCCTTGTTGCATTAATTCACGATAATTACTCATAAAATCCTCATTGCACTTGAGCAGCGGCTTCAGCTTGACATGCTGCGGGCATCGACGCTAATTCCGGATGTTGTGCTAAATACACTGCCGCTCGTTTGACTGCACCAACAACGGCGCGCGGAGTAATAGTGGCGCCAGTAAATTGATCAAACTCACCGCCATCTTTGCGCACAGCAACACGCTTGTCTTCGAGACCTTGCACTTGCACGTCATTGAAGCTCAGCATCCAATCGTCTTTTTGCATATCGATTTTGTCGCCAAGTCCCGGCGTTTCTTTATGGCTTAAAGTGCGAACTGCCAAAATGGTGGCGTCAGCACGAATGGCCGCGAGCAACGTAATGTCACCGCTATAACCATCAGGTGCAGTTGTTTCAACGACATACACAGTCTGTTGTTGCACTTGAGTGCGATAAATTGGCGTGCGGGCTTTACCAAACACCGCTTTGTCTTCGACATAAATGCAATTTTCGAGCATCGCTTGATCGGCCGTGCCAGTGGGCAAAACCTCCTGCAGTTTGGCTACTTTTTGCGCTAAGGTCTGTGCTGCGATACGATCTTTAGTGAGTAGATTAACGCCTGCAATTAATCCTACGCACAACGTGGCAGAAAGCCCAAGTAATACCGCATTTTTACTGACAAATTTCAGCATCTTATTCGGATCCTTTTGCTTTATGGCCGTAAGTACGCGGTTTGGTATAAGCGTCAATGAGGGGGACCGCAAGGTTTGCCAACATCACTGCAAAGGCATAACCATCTGGGAAACCACCGAAAGTTCTGATTAAATACACTAAAAAACCGATGAGAGCTCCATAAATAAGACGACCTTTGGCAGTGGTTGACGCGGACACCGGATCAGTCGCGATAAAAAATGCCGCTAACATCGTCCCACCGGAGAACCAGTGAAACAGTGGACTGGCAAATTGGTCGGCATCGACCATAGCACCGATACTGCTACAAATCCCTAAACTGACTAAAACTGCAACAGGAATTCGCCATTGAATGACGCCTTGCTGCCATAACCACAGACCACCGATTAAAAAGCCTAAATTTACCCAATTCCAACCGACACCTCCGATTTCAGCAAAAATCGGTTGTTGCCGACTTTCGCTGATAGTTTTGTTATTGGCTAAATCGGTTTTTAAGGTGTCAAGTGGAGTTGCCATTGTCATGCCATCCACATCGGTTTTTAATTGCGTGATGCTGTAGCCGGCGCAACTGAAATCGGTAAATACCACACAGACTGGATCAAACGTGCTTTGTTGTTGTGCTTGCAGGGCGATCGGTGGCGTCCAAGCGGTCATTTGTTGCGGGAAGGAAATAAGCAGCAACACATAGGCCGCCATTGCCGGATTAAACAAGTTGTTGCCAAGTCCTCCATAGAGTTGTTTCACGACAATAATCGCAAAAGCGGTACCTAATACTACGATCCACCAAGGGGCATAAGCGGGAATGGCGATTGCCAATAACACGCCAGTGACTAAGGCGCTATGGTCTTTCAACCGGTTAACGATGGTTTTTTCTCGTAAACTCAGCATTAACGCTTCGGCTGACCAAGCGGTGAGGATAGCAAGGGCTAACTGAATTAATACCGCATAACCAAAAAAATACAGTTGCGCAGCAATGCCAGGCAAAGTCGCCAAAGCGACTTTGAGCATTAAGGTTGACGTCTGAACTCGCGCATGGTGGTGCGGCGATGCAGCGACTCTAAAACTCATTCAGATTTCTCCTGGCTTTGATCACTTGCCTTTTTCGCTTTGGCCCGAGCTATTGCCGCAGCGATAGCCGCCTTTTTGGGGTCTATGGCTGCATGGGTGACACTCTTAGCGGCAGTAACAATTTCGGCATTAACAATTTCGGCATTAACGACATCGGCAGTAACAACATCGGCAGTACCAATTTCAGCTGTAACAACATCGACCACAACTGTGTGTTCAGGCGCAGTAGTCTCTTCGTTTGGCGCTGAAATAACTTGTTTTAACTCAGTCGCTGACATGTCACGGGACTGAGCTGCAACTGGGGGAGCTGTAATAGCGACGCCATTTTCAACAAATTGAGCAGTTCCAAGTTGCGCAGCTTCGCTTATGCTTGCCGCTTTTTTCGCTTTAGCGCGGGCAATTGCGGCGGCAACGGCTGCTGTACGTGGATCTGTTGCTTTAGAAGTTTCAGCCGACGCGGTTGGTGCTGGCATTTCAGTAGCAGTTTCAGCGTGGGTTACTGGCTCTGCTGCCACATTCTGTGCTGGCGAATTGTTTGCTTCCGCATGATTTTCATCAGAAAGGCTTGCTTCCGCATGGCTTGCTGGCGCTATTTCGCCACTGTTAGCCGCTTTTTTTGCTTTAGCTCGGGCAATCGCGGCGGCAACGGCGGCAGCACGGGGATCTGATGCTTTAGAACTTTCAGCCGATGCGGTCGGTGCTGGTATCTCGGTGGCTGTTTCAGCGGGGCTTACTGGTTCTGCTACCGCATTGTTTGTAGGTGATTGGTTTGTGGGTGATTGGTTTGTTTCCGCGACTTCGCCACTGCTTGCAGCCTTTTTCGCTTTAGCACGGGCAATTGCGGCGGCAACGGCAGATTGGCGTGGATCTGCGGATGCTGCAACTTCGGCGTTTGTCGTTGGTGCTACCTCGGTTGCTGGCTCGGAATGGCTTGATGTCGAGTCAGTTTGCGCCGTTAGCGCTTTTGCGGCTTGATAAGCGCGGGCTTCGGCTTTTTTACGTTCGCGCTCAGCGATGATTTGCTCTTTGCTTAATGCTTCAGCCAAGGGTTCTACCCGAGACGCGGCTTCGGCGATTTGCTGTTTCTGCTGCACAGCTAACATCGACTGACGCTGTGCGGCAAGCGCTTGATTTTTCGCCATTCGTTCTTGTTTCTCGCGCTCAAGGCGTTCATTACGCGCTTCAAACCTTGCTTTTGCTTGTTCGGCTTTGACTTCGTCTCGGTGCTGCTCGCGGATTTCAGCTTTGGCAACTCGATAGTAATGCACTAACGGAATTTCGCTGGGGCATACATATGCACAGGCACCGCATTCGATACAATCTGATAAGTGGTGCTCTTTCAGTTTGTCGTGATCTTTCGCTTTACTAAACCATAGTAATTGCTGCGGTAAAAGCGTGGCAGGGCAGGCTTCGGCACAAGCACCGCAACGGATACAATCAAGTTCAGGCCCTGCTGCTGGCAGTTCAGCATTACTCGGTGCAATAATGCAGTTGCTGGTTTTCACAATAGGTATTTGTAGACTTGGCAAGGTAAAACCCATCATCGGGCCACCCATAATGACCCGTTGCTTCGCTTCTGCCGCAAAACCGCAGCTATCTAGCAAAAAGCCAACTGGCGTACCCACCAACGCCAACACGTTTTGTGGACGACTGAGAGTTTCACCTACGACGGTGACGATACGTGAAATCAGCGGAATATCGTGAAGTACCGCTTGCGCAATGGCAAAGGCTGTTCCGACGTTTTGCATAACGATGCCAATGTCGAGTGGCCGCCGGCCTGCAGGCACTTCTTTGCTGGTTAAACGTTGAATTAATTGTTTTTCGCCGCCGCTCGGATATTTCGCCGGGACTACACGGACATAAAAATCTTTACGGTTAGCACAAGCTTGTTGCATGGCTGCAATTGCACGAGGTTTATCGTCTTCAATGCCAATTAATACTGCTTTGGGGCTTAGTAAATCACAAAGAATATCAATACCTTGCATTATGGTTTCAGCTTCGGATTGCATCAGCATATCGTCGGCGGTGATATAGGGTTCGCATTCCGCGGCATTAATTATTAGATAATCAACACCTTGGCTGGCCGATGATTTGATATGCGTGGGGAAGCCTGCACCACCCATGCCTGCAATACCGGCATCTTGGATCCTCGCGAGAATTTGTTGCCGTGTGATGAGTTCAGGGTCCAGTGGATGACGTTCACGCCATTGTTCAAGACCATCCGGCACCAACACAATCATAGGTTCAGGCAATGCCGATGGGTGTGCCGATGGATGCTCATCGATAGCGAGAATATGACCAGAAGTTGGTGCGTGCACAGGCACAGCCATTGCGTTATCTGCAGCTGTTAGCGGCTGACCTTTAAGGACATAATCACCGGCTTGGACTAATAATTTGCCAGCAACGCCAATATGCTGGCGCAGTGGAATAAACAAACGTTCGGGTAGATTTAATCGCCCAAGCGGTTTTTGACTGGTTTGGGTTTTCCGTGCTGGTGGATGAATACCGCCGTGGAAGTCCCATAACATTCCGGATTTAATTTGTTGAAACAAAGAAGTCACTTAGTTTGTCTCCACCATTTTCACCGGAATTGCTTTCAGATCCCATTTCCAGCGTTCTACGCTGGTTGGCACTGGCAGCATATCGATACAATTAACAGGGCAGGGTTCTACGCACAAATCACAACCAGTACATTCGTCAGTGATCACGGTATGCATTTGTTTTGATGCGCCAACAATGGCATCGACAGGGCAAGCTTGAATACATTTTGTGCAGCCAATACATTCATCTTCACGAATGTATGCCACTCTTTTAATGGCCGGCGTTTGCGCACCATCGAGTGGCGTTGCCTCAACGCCCATCAGGGCCGCTAGTTTTTTGATAGCAGCATCACCGCCGGGTGGGCATTTATTAATCGCATCACCATTGGCAATTGCTTCGGCATAAGGCCGACAACCAGGATAACCACATTGGCCACATTGGGTTTGCGGTAAAATATCATCGATTTGGTCGACGAGAGGATCGGCTTCAACTTTGAAGCGAATTGCCGCATAACCTAGGATGGCACCAAATACTAACGCCAAGGCGGTTAATGCGAATAGAGCGATAAGCATAACAAATTAACCTTTTACTAAGCCGGTGAAGCCCATAAATGCCAACGACATTAGCCCCGCAGTAATCAAACCAATGGCGGCTCCGCGAAATGGCAGCGGAACGTCGGCTGATGCCAGTCGTTCTCGCATCGCAGCAAATAGCACGAGAACTAAAGAGAAGCCCACGGCAGCGCCAAAGCCATATACCACGGAGTGAAATAGGCCATGCTCAGATTTGACATTGAGCAAGGCAACACCAAGCACTGCGCAGTTTGTGGTAATTAACGGTAAGAAAATACCCAATAATCGATACAATGTTGGACTGGTTTTGCGTACGACCATTTCGGTAAATTGCACTACGACCGCAATCACTAAAATAAAGGTCAGAGTGCGCAGATAACTAAGATCTAGTGGCGCAAGAATGTAGCTTTCCACTAAATAACTACATAAAGAGGCGAGTGTCAGCACAAAGGTGGTCGCTAAACACATCCCAATTGCGGTGTCGAGTTTATTGGACACACCCATGAATGGGCAAAGGCCCAAGAATTTCACCAGCACAAAATTGTTGACTAAAATAGTGCTGACTAAAAGTAATAAAAATTCAGTCATTATTCGGTCTCACTGTTGGCAGCTGCCAAGGGCCACACAGTATACGCTATTGCCGTCATGCTGGCTCAGCCCCAAAGGTGCGCTATTATGCGGATTTGTCTACTGACATACAACCCGATAAACCGTAGGGTTGCTGAGACACAACAGGCAAATAGCTGTTGAAACCAATAGTAATTGGTTACTGATTAGCGGTAATAGCAATGATCGTTGGTGTTTCTACTAACTTTTCTGCTGCAATATTGCTCGTCTGGTTGCCTTGCGCCAATTAAATTGGCGCAGGTTTACCAATGTAATAACCTTGGGTGCCGTCGATAAACAGCGACTCCAGCATGTGCTTCTCTTCTTGAGTTTCGACACTTTCCGCAAAGACGTTAACGCCGATACGGTGGGCGAGGTCAATCATCAAGCGCATAAAATATTGATTGTTCTTGTCATCATCAATATGGCGGGTATAACTGCCGTCCATTTTGACAAAATCTGGTTTTAGATCGCGGAAAAACTTAAAGGAAGTAATCCCAGTACCAAATTTTTCAACGGTAATACGCGCGCCTGTACGGTGGATCATATCGATAAAGCGTTTACTGGTTTTTAAATTTTGCTGCAAGCCGAATTCACTGATTTCGAAAACCAGTTTATTGGCAATTGATGCATCTTTTAATAAGCGACGCTCAAGCCAAATGATAAATTGGTCGTCGTGCACACAGCGTGGCGATAAATTTAAGCCAAAATACTGATCTTGCAGATTTTTTGCTTTGATAGTGCTTAG
>Ga0187843_10002055_pt1 | contig 12461 bp, 8 predicted proteins | sample SpaLakP09_SKY_43_FD_134516 | JGI IMG/M metagenome (GOLD analysis project Ga0187843, IMG submission 134516) | Oligotrophic lake water microbial communities from Sparkling Lake, Wisconsin, USA - SP09_SKY_43 | ecosystem: Environmental > Aquatic > Freshwater > Lake | place: USA: Sparkling Lake... | reverse complement strand
GTGCTGCACAACCTGCGCTCGATCAATTGCAGTGCGCGTATCCCGCTGGGCTCGCCCTATCCTGATCCGGCCCTGTTCCCGTCGATGCGCATCAGCCAGCTGGCGCAAGGTTTCTACAAACGGCGCGAGCATGGGCAGCTGATCGGGGTGCTGCCGCCAGGCAATGCGGACCTGATCCGCCAGATCGCGCGGCGGCATCTGCAGACCGGGCTGCCGGTGCAGGCCGGCGAAATCATCATCACCCAAGGCGCCACCGAGGCGCTGCAGCTCTGCCTGCACGCCATCGCCCGGCCGGGTGCGGCCATTGCCGTGGAGTCGCCGACCTACTACGCCCTGCTGCACGCCATCGAGCGGGCCGGCATGCGCGCCTTGCCCATCGCTACCAATGCGGACCAGGGCATGGACCTGCCCTCGCTGGACCGGGCGCTGGCCACCGGCGAGGTGGCGGGCGTAGCGGTGATGACCAACTTCCAGAATCCGCTCGGCTACCTGATGCCGGACGCCAGGAAGGAGGCGCTGGTGCGCCTGATGGCCAAGCACGATCTGCCGCTGGTGGAAAACGATGTCTATGGCGAACTGCACTTTGGCGAGCAGCGCCCGCGCACGGCCAAGAGCTATGACCAGGATGGGCGGGTGCTGTACTGCTCCTCCTTCTCCAAGAGCCTCACGCCCGAACACCATATCGGCTGGACCCTGCCGGGCCGCTACCGGCAGGCGGTGGAGCGGCTCAAGTTCCTCAATACGGTGTCCATGCCGGTGCATCCGCAGCGCGCGGTGGCCGAATACCTGCAGAGCGAAGGCTACGATTTTCACCTGCGCCGCCTGCGCAAGCTGCTCATGCAGCGCCAGCGCATCATGCGCGCGGCCGTCATGCGCTTCTTCCCGGCCGGCACGCACTGTTCCGAGCCACAAGGCGGTTACCTGCTGTGGGTCACGCTGCCGGAGGGCATCCTGGCACTGGAACTGCACGCGCTGGCGCAGGCCGCCGGCATCAGCGTGGCACCGGGCGACATGTTCAGCACCGACGGTGCTTTCCGTCATTGCATCCGGCTCAATTACAGCTTCCCCTGGGAAGACGGCATCGAAGCCGCCGTCCGCACCCTGGGCGAGCTGTGCCACGGCCTGCTGGCCGGTACCGCACAAGAAGCGCAGGCGCACTACCCGGCAGCGCGACCGCTGGCTCAGGCCCCTGCGGGTGGGCTGATCAACGCCAGGTGAGCCGTGCGCAGCTGGGCGGCCGGCTCGGCCGGCTCTGCTGCGCTGGTGTGCGAGCCCATCAGGCTACCCCAACGCAATTGCTCCACCGGCGCCGGTTTGCCGAACAGGTAGCCTTGCAGGCCGGTGCAGCCCAGCCGGCGCAAGGCCACCCACTGCTCGCTGGTCTCCACGCCTTCGGCCACCACCTCCAGCCCCAGTCCCCGCGCCAGGTTGACGATGGTCTGCACGATGGCCCCGGCATGGGGCGTCTGCAGCATGTCCTGGACGAAGGAACGGTCAATTTTCAGCTGGTCCAGCGGCAGCTTTTTGAGGTAGCTCAGCGAAGAATAGCCGGTACCGAAATCATCGAGGGAGAAGCCCAGCCCGGTCTCCTTGAGCATGGCCATGCGCGCGATGAGGGCATCGAGGTCGGTGAGCAGCATGCTCTCGGTGAGTTCGAGCTTGAGCCGGTGCGCATCGGCGCCGGTACGTTCCAGGATCTCCAGCACGCATTGGGCGAAGTCAGGCTGGCGGAACTGCCGTGCGCTGACATTGACCGAAATGCTCAGGTGCGCCGTCTGCGGGTCGTGCGCCCAGGCCGCCAGTTGCTCGCAGGCGGTGGTCAGCGCCCACTGGCCGAACTCCACGATCAGGCCGGCCTTCTCGGCCTGGCCGATGAACTCTGCCGGATACACCATCCCGCGCTGCGGATGCTGCCAGCGCATCAGGGCCTCCACCCCGGAGAGGCTGCCGTCGGCGCGCACGATGGGCTGGTAGTGCAGGCGCAGTTCACGGCGCACCAGGGCGTGACGTAAATCATTTTCCAGCATGGCCATCTGGTCCAGCACTTCCTGCATCGAGGGGCAGAAGAAACGGTAAGTGTTGCGGCCTGCCGCCTTGGCTTCATACATGGCCATATCGGCCTGGCGCAGCAGGTCATTGACGGTATGCCGGCCATTGCCGAAGAGCACCACGCCCAGGCTGGGCGTGCTGCGCACCTCGTGGCCCTGCAGTTCGTAACCGGCATTGAGCGCCACCAGGATCTTGCGGCAGACGCACTCGGCATTGTGCTCGGCTTCGTCGACCTGGCTGCCCAGGTTCTCCAGCAGGATCACGAATTCATCGCCCCCCAGCCGGGCAACGGTATCGACCTCACGCGTGACCTGGCGCAGCCGCAGCGCCACCAGTTCCAGCAGACGGTCACCGGTTTCGTGGCCCAGCGTGTCGTTGAGCCCCTTGAAATTGTCGAGGTCCACGAAGATTACCGCGCCCACCTGCCCGCCCCGCGCGTAGCGTGCCACCGCCTGGCCCAGGCGGTCCAGCAGGAGGCGGCGGTTGGGCAGTTCAGTCAGGCCGTCGTAATAGGCCAGGCGCGCGATCTCCTGCTCGGCGGCCTTGCGGGCGCTGATGTCCATGCGGGTGCCGACCATGCGCAGCGGCCGGCCCTGGCCATCGCGCTCGACAAGCTTGCCGCGGCACTGGATCCAGACCCAGTGGCCTTCCTGGTGGCGCATCTGGTATTCGGCTTCGAAGTTGTGCCGACTGTCGGCCAGGTGCAGGCGCAGCGCGTGGTCCAGTGCAGGAATATGCTCCGGATGGACCAGCGTGCGCCACTCGCCGGGCGCATTGAACTGACGCTCTGGCGCGTAGCCCAGCATGGCATTGGCGCGCGCATCGACGGTACGGATATCCTGCTGGATGTGCCAGTCCCACAAGCCCAGGTTGGCCCCGGAGAGCGCCAGCTCCATGCGCTCGGTCATCTCGGCGTGCTGCCATTCGCGCTGCGAGTTCAGGGCTTGCACCGCACGCCGGCGCCGCTGCAGCCATCCCAGCACCAAAGTGGCTGCCAGACCGAACAGCAGCCAGATCACAAAAAAGGAATGCACCGGCTCATGCCAACCTGCATTGACCTGCGCCTGGCTACGCGAGAGGCTGATGACCAGGGTCTTGTCCAGCCCCAGTTCGCGGCTGGTCACGGTGCGCTGGACGATCAGCCGGGATTGGCCCCGCGCATCCGGCAAGCGCATGACACTGGCGACGTCTCCCCCCCGCAGATGCTTCTGCAGGGATTCCTCCGGCCCGCTGCCGGGCTGGCTGCCTGTGCGCATCTGGGCAGCGTTGGCCGGTACGAACAGCAGGCGCCGCCCGTCCTCGCCGGTGATGGCGATGTTCATGTCCTCGGCATACAGGGCCGAGCGCATCACGGCATCGAAATAGTCGGGATTGAGAATGGCACTGACCGCGCCCTCGATGCGCCCATCGGGCGTAGTGACCGGCAGCGTGAGCTTGATGTTGAAGACACCGGGCGTGTTTTCGTAAGGCTGCGAGACATACATCATCTGCCCCGAGGACATGCGCGGGATCTGCGAGAGGAAATCGCTGTCGTCCAGCCGCCGGTCATCGAGATCATCGGCCGAGCGCAGGATGTGGCCGCGCGTATCGAGTACCACCATGGCACGCACCCCGGGCATGGCGCGCTTGAGCGATTGCAGCAGCAGGCGCTGGCAGGATGCGGCGCAGCCGGAGTCATCACTGAGGGCGCTGCGTGCGCTCTCCAGCGCATGGCGCACACCCTGGAACTGGTGTGCCAGGTTTTCCTCGATGATGCGTGCCTGGCTCTGCATGCGTTCCGTTTCATCGGCCACCACCAGGCGCTGCTCGGACCAGACGAAGTTGGCGATGAGCAGCGCCGTAAAACCGAGCGTGGCCGCCAGCGCGCCCCATTCGATCATGGTGCGGCTGTAACCTTGAACCGGTTCACTGTTGTGGGCAATATCGGAGCGGACCATGTTGGCCATGGTGCCAATGCTGGGGGATCGCATGATGCCTTCCTTGCTTGCTTGCGCCGTCGGCGACGGCTGGCTGTGCATGGGAAGGAAGTCTAGGGGGCGTGCACCGGCCCCGGTACATACACAGCGCAGCAGGCTTGTGGAACACAGTTGCTGCCCGCATTGGTGTGCGGCAACAGCGCTGTCGGTTCGGCCTTGGCCCGCACTGCAAACCACTTTGCGCCTCGCTTGCAATACGGCCGGGTATCGCGTGCGACGCTGGCCAGGCTTCTCCATGCAGCACAGAACACGCATGCCAGATGGCAGTACAGTGTGCAGGAGCATGGTGTGCGCGTTCCTGCTTGCTTATGCTCGCGCCATCGACACCATTGCAGCAAGGAGCACATCATGCACATCGAAGTGATGGGGCAATACGAGATTGTCCTGGAAGCCTATGCCAATCTGGCCAATACCGGCTGGCAACCCTTCGTGACGATCTATCGCGGGCGATCCACTTCCCGCCGTAGCCTGTGCGTCGTGCAGCGCCAGCAGGTGCAGATCGCGGCACCGGCGCGCAGCCGTGACCAGGCCATCGAGGCCGCACGCGCCTTTGCGGCACAACGCATCGCAGGCCGGCGGCTTTGATGCCGTTCAAGATGCACGCCCGTGCTCTGCCGCCGCCACGCATTTTGCCTTAGACTCTAGCGCCATCCGGTCAGGTGGACCGATGCGTTGAGGGAGGCGTGGCGAGCGATGCGAATACTGCTGGTGGAAGATGACGCCATGATCGGCGAGGAAGTCCGTGCCGCCCTGAAGGACGCTGGCTACGCCGCTGACTGGGTGCAGGACGGTGCGCTGGCGCTGGCTGCGCTGGCGCAACAGCAGTACGACGCGGTCCTGCTGGACCTGGGCCTGCCCGGTGCCGATGGCTTGTCCGTGCTGCGCCAATTGCGCAGGCGCGCTGCCACGCCGGTCCTGATCCTTACCGCCCGCGATGGCGTGCAGGACCGCATCGACGGACTCGACTGCGGCGCCGATGATTACATCCTCAAGCCCTTCGCCATGGGCGAATTGCTGGCCCGCCTGCGTGCGGTGATGCGCCGCAAGTCGGGCGCGGCCACGGTAGTGCTGGACAACGGCCAGCTCTGCCTGGACCTGGCCGAGAAGACCGCGCGCTGGCAAGGCCAGCCGCCCGTGACCCTGTCGGCGCGTGAATTCTCCCTGCTGCAGGCCCTCATGCATCGGCCTGGCGCCATCCTCTCGCGCGGCGAACTGGAAGAACGGATCTATGGCTGGGGTGAGGAAGTGGAGAGCAATGCCGTCGAATTCCTGATCCATGGATTGCGCAAGAAACTGGACCGCGAGGCCATCAAGAACGTGCGCGGCATGGGCTGGATGGTGGCGCGGGCGGGCGCTGCGCCATGAAACGCCTGCAAGGTTCGCTGCAAGCGCGCCTGTCGCTGGCGCTGACGCTGGCCATCCTGCTGGTGGCTTTGGGCGCGGGCGCTTTCGGCTTCATCAGCGCCTATCGTGATTCCATCCGCCTGCAGGACGACCTGCTGCTGCAAGTGGGCTCGCTCATCGTCCGCCTGGGCGGAAGCCTGCCCGCGGATGGCGCCGTAGGCAGCTATCCGGGCGCCGATCATGAATCCCGCATCAGCGTGCAGTGGCTGCCCGCACCGGGACAGGCCGCCACCGCAAGTGCCGCGCTGCCCCTGCCGGAAGGCTTGCACGATGGTTTCCAGACCGTCGGCATGTTTCACGAAGACTTTCGTGTCTACGTCCAGCCCCTGCCCTCGGGCCGGCGCATCGCCCTGGCGCAGGAAACCGACGTGCGCGATCACATCGCTTCGCGCGCCGCCTGGCGTGCCTTGATTCCGGTCTTGATCCTGGTACCGGTGCTGCTGCTGGCGATCCGGCGCATCATGGGCCGGCTCTTTGCGCCGCTGGCCAGCCTGCGCGGCCAGATCGACCGGCGCCGCGACGACCAGCTCGACCCCCTGCCCACTACCGGCCTGCCCACCGAAATCAGTCCCTTCGTGGACGCCATCAACCGGCTGCTGGCGCGCGTGCAGGGCGCCATGACAGCGCAGCGCCGCTTCGTGGCCGATGCCGCCCATGAATTGCGTACGCCCCTGGCGGCCCTCTCGCTGCAGGCCGAACGCCTGCAGCAAAGCGAGCTCTCCGAGACCGCCCGCGAGCGCCTGCAACGCCTGGAACAAGGACTGGCGCGGGCACGTACGCTGGTGACCCAGTTGCTGGCCCTGGCGCGCGTGCAGGCGCAGGACCAGACGGGTGCAACGGCGCGCCAGCGCCTCCCATTGCGCGAGGTCGTGCGTCCGGTGCTGGAAGACCTGTTGCCGCTGGCCCAGCAGAAGGACATCGACCTCGGCGTGGACGGATCGCTGGAGGCCTCGGTCGACACCAACGCCGTGGAGCTGGGCTTGCTGCTGGGCAACCTGATCGACAATGCGATCCGCTACACCCCGTCCGGCGGCTGCATCAGCCTGGCCCTGGCGGACCCCGCGCAAACGCCGCCGGGCCGGGTACGGCTGGAGATCGTCGACAATGGCCCCGGCATCCCCGCCAGCGAGCGCGAGCGGGTCTTCCAGCCTTTCCTCCGGCTCGACCCGGCAGCTGCATCGGGTTCGGGCTTGGGCCTGGCCATCGTGCAGTCGGTCGCGGCGCGGCTCGATATCGTGGTGCGCCTGGCGGCCAGCGATGAGCAATCGCAGGTGGGGTTGCGCGTGATCCTGGATATTCCCGCGCCTTAGATGCCCACCGTCAGGATTGGTCAGTAAATTCTTGCGCCAGGCTAATGCCGGACTAAGTTTGGTGGCTTACCATGGGTCAGCTTTTTTTCCATGGGAACCCAGATGAACAAGACCAATGATGCCTTCGGGCAAGGCACCCGCTACCACCCCCTCTACGCCGCGCTGCACTGGCTGATGTTCCTGCTGTTCGTGGTGGCGCTGGCCACCATCGAATACCGCGACGACATTCCCAAGGGCGATCCGCTGCGCGACCTGCTGCGCACGGTGCACATGCATGCCGGCCAGCTGGTGCTCATTTTCGTCGTGGTGCGCCTGATCGCGCGCAAGCTCCTGGGCGTGCCCGCAGAGTTGCCCCTGCCGCGCCTGCAACAGCTCGGAGCCACCACTGTGCACCTGCTGCTGTATGCCGTGATGATCGGCCTGCCCATCACCGGCATCCTCTTCACCCAGGCCGGTGGGCGCGACGTGGTGTTCTTCGGCATGACCCTGCCGGTGCTCCTGGCCAAGGACATGGCCGTGCGCGGTCCCATCAAGGAGGTGCACGAATTCATGGGCAATGCGGTGTATTTCCTGGTCGGGCTGCATGTGCTGGGTGCGCTGTGGCACCAGTTCCGGGACCGCATGCCGATCCTGCAGCGCATGTCCTTGCGCTCGCCAGGCAAGTAAGCGGACTTGCCACCCGCGCAGCGAAGGCTGCGCCGTCCTTGCCGACAACGCCATCCGGGAATTTCGGGTGGCGTTTTTTGTTGCGAACGACAGGTTTGTGAAAGCCATCAAAAACCTGACACAGGCCGCGCCGACGGGCTTTGCGCAAGATCAAGCCGGCCCCGATCGAAGCCTCGATGTGGCTGCGGAGCAAGGTTTAAATGGTTGATGTTTCCCTCTCGGAATAACCACCCGGAACCATCATGACAAGTCTTCGCCGCCCCCCTCTTCCCCTGACTGTTTCCATGCTTTCCTCCCTGGCACTGTGCGCTGCATTCTGCTCGCCGCCGGTTGCCGCCGCACCACCGACCACCCTGCCGGCGAACGTGGCCAGCCTGTCCGACGATCTCCCGTCCGACTTCAGCGACGCGCTCGATGCCTCCACCCGCGAGCAAGTCCTGCGCGGGCGCTACGTCGCCCGGCTGGGCGACTGTGTGGCCTGTCACACGCAGGACAAGCGCAAGCCCATGGCTGGTGGCCTGGCGCTGGAGACGCCCTTCGGCAAGCTCTACTCCACCAACATCACGCCAGATCGCCAGACCGGCATCGGTCAATACAGCTTCGCGCAATTCGATCGCGTCATGCGCGAAGGGGTGACGGCTGACGGCCGCCATCTTTATCCGGCGATGCCCTACCCGTCTTACGCCAAGATGAGCGAAGAGGATATGCGCGCCCTCTACGTCTACCTGATGCAGGCGGTCAAGCCGCTGACGCTGCCGAACCGCCCGCCGGAAATGTCCTTCCCCTTCAACCAGCGCTGGGGCATGGCGCTGTGGAACATGGCCTTCCTCCAGCGCAGCGCTTTCCAGCCCGATCCGGCGCGCTCGGCCCTGTGGAATCGCGGCGCCTACATCGTCCAGGGACCGGGGCATTGCGGGGCCTGTCATACGCCGCGCGGCATCGGCATGCAGGAAAAGACCATGAGTGAATCCGGCAGCAATGGTCCGCTGTTCCTCTCCGGCGAGACGGTGGAGCACTGGCGCGCGCTCGATCTGCGCGGCCGCTGGCGGCCCGAGGATGTGGCCGGGCTGCTGCGCACCGGCAGCAACCGTTTCGGTACGGTGGCGCGCAACATGGTCGACGTGGTCCAGCACAGCACGCAATACCTGAGCAACGAGGATCTGCTGGCCGTCGGCACTTATCTGTCCAGCTTGTCCCCGGCCTCCCCGCAGCGGCCCTCACCGACGCCTGCCGCAACTGTCGCGGGGTCCGTCCCTGCCGACCTCTACAGCTCGCGCGGCGGGCTGGGCTATGTACAGTTCTGCGCCACCTGTCATCGCAGCGACGGCAACGGGGTGCAAGCCTTGTTCCCGCCCCTGGCGGGCAATCCGACCCTGCAAAGCGACGAACCCTCCTCGCTGATCCACATCATGCTCACCGGATGGCGCGCGGCAACCACGCATGCCCAGCCCAAGGCGATGAGCATGCCGGCGTTTTCGGCGTTGAGCGATGGCGAGATCGCCGAGATCCTCAACTTTGCGCGGGCCAGCTGGGGTGGGCGCCGACACGCTGATATCAGCGCGCGCGAGGTCGCCCGGCTGCGTACCGAACTGGTCGCGCCGCAGAAAAATCCTGTGGGTCCCCGCTTCGAAGCGCCGCGCCTGGCCGATATGCTGACAGAGAAAAACGCGCCTCAGCTCATCCGTGGTGCCCGTCTCAATATCGAGACGGGCCTGCTGCTGCCGCAGCACGTTGGCAACGGACTGAACTGTGCCAGCTGCCATCTCAATGCGGGCACCGTCGGCGGCGGCTCACCCTATGTGGGCGTGTCGGCCGCCTTCCCGAGTTATGCCGCACGCGCCGGGCGCGTCATCACGCTGGAAGATCGCATCAATGGCTGCTTCCCCCGTTCCATGAACGGCAAGCCCTTGCCCCCGGGATCGACAGATATGCAGGCCATGCTGGCCTACATCGAGTGGATGCGGCGTGATGCGCAACCCGGTGGCAAAGTGCCGGGCCGCGGCATCGGCAAGATCGACCAGAATCTGAAGCCGGATCCGGTCAACGGTGAACGCATCTATCGCGCGCAGTGCGCCGCCTGTCATGGTCCGCAGGGCGAAGGCATCCGCAGCCAGAGCGGCCAGTGGATCTACCCTGCGCTATGGGGCGAGGAGTCCTTCAACATCGGTGCCGGCATGGCGCGCACCTATACCGCCGCTGCCTTCGTCAAACGCAACATGCCCATCGCCCTGCATGACCGGTTCCCGCTGGGCCAGGGCGGCTTGTCTGACCAGGATGCGGTGGACGTGGCCGAGTTCTTCACGCACCAGCCGCGCCCGGATTTCGCCCCCAAGTCCAGGGACTGGCCCCGCGACAAGAAGCCGGCCGATGCGCGTTACTGAAGCACGATGGTCGCTGCGGCGGGCCGTCAGAACCACTGGTTGGCCTGCTTCAGGTCGCTGCGCAGCTCGCGGAAGCAATGATCGGTCCAGTGGCTGCGGCTGACTTCATTGCGGCGCATGAGGACGATCTTGCGTTTCAGGGTCGGCTGCCGCAGCGGGGCCACGTGCAGGCTGTCATCGCGCAGGTAGGTAGTGTAGAGGCTGGGCATGATGCCGATGGCAATGCCCGAGCGCACCACGCCGTAGAGTGATTCGCTGTGCACCACCTGGTAGCGCCGCGATGACGCCAGTCCGTGCTGCATCAGTGCTGCGGAAGCAAATTCCCACACGCTGCCTTGGGTGAAGAGCACGATCTCTTCCCCCGCCATCTGGCGCCACTGCACCTCCTTGGCCCCGGACAAGGGATGGCGGCGCGAGACGATCAAGACCAGTTCATCCTCGAACAGGGTCACCGTCTCCAGCGTCTGTGAAGACAGCGAATCGGGCGGCTTGATGCCCACGCAGAAATCGAGCTTGCCCGAATGCAGCGCATCGAGCAGGGCATCGTTGGGCATGTCCTGTAGCAGGATTTCCACATGTTCGTCATGCGCCTGGTTGTAGCGCGCGATCACCGCCGCCGTCAGCGTGACGGCCGAGGGAATCGCGCCGACCCGGATGCGATGGCGTCCGGTGCCGATGGCGTGCTCGATGTCGTCAAAGATGTTGCTGGCCGTATTGAGCAGGTGGCGGGCGTATTCCAGCACCACGCTGCCCTGCGCAGTCAGGCTGATCTGGTGCGTGGTGCGGTCGAAAAGCCGCGTGCCGAGCTGGTTTTCGAGCTGCTTGATGGAAGCCGACAGGGCCGGCTGGGTCACCGCCAGGGCATCCGCTGCGCGGCTGAAACTGTTGGTGTCGGCCAGGGTAACCAGGGCCTGCAGGTGGCGCAGGGTGACTTTCTGATTCAGTTTGATCATGGCAAGCCCGCAAAACAAGTTGGCATTCTCCCGGTCAATGCAGAATCAGCTGACGGGAAACGCGGCCTCGTTATAAATTGAATTTATGAAATTATAAATATAAACAAATTATATTATTTAACGTCTTGTCCTATCCTCCACACCGTTCTCAGCAAATTCCAACAATGAACGGTCTTATGGCCATCTTCAATACCACAGGGGCAGGCATGAAAAAACACTGGATGATAGGCGCGCTGGCCATTCCGGCAGCGCTGGCAGGCGCACAGGCACAGGCGCAGAGCAAGGTCGAGATCTACGGTCTCATCTCGGGCGGCGTGGGTTATCTCACCAACCAGGGTGGTCCGCACAACCTGGAGGCGCTCTCGGGCACCAACCAGAATCCGCGCATCGGCTTTCGCGGGCAGGAAGACCTGGGCGGCGGCACCCGCGCCATCTTCACGCTGGAAAACGGCTTCAACATGATGACCGGTGCCGCCTCGCAGAATGGCCGCCTGTTCGGTCGCCAGTCCTGGGTGGGCTTGGCCTCCAACAGCATGGGTACCCTGACCCTGGGCCGCCAGTACGAAGCGGTCAAGGACTACCTGGGCCCGGTGGTCATCGCCAGCAACGGCGTGCACATCGGTGACAACGACAACGGCTACAACAACCTGCGCGTGCAGAACTCGGTCAAGTATGTCAGCCCGATGTTCAACGACTTCAACGTTACCGCCTTGTATGGATTTGGCGAAGCCGCCGGTGATGCAGCGGTCAATCGCGTCATGAGCATCGGCTCCGGCTACAAGGGCGGCAATTTCCGCTGGGCCGTGGCCTACACCCAGATGGACCAGCCCAACAGCAGCAAGAGCCCCGATGGCGCCATGGGCAACGACTACGCCAGCTCGCTGCTGATCTTCAACAAGAGCGCGGTCAACAGTTCGGCCGGCGTACGCCGCCAGCGCATCGCCGGCACCGGTGGTTTCTATACCGTAGGCAACACTGACTTCGGTGCCATGTACAGCAACGTCAAGTACGAATACCTGGACAACACCAAGCTGACGCTGCAGAACTTCGACATCAACCTGGTGCATCACTACACGCCGGCCCTGAACCTGGGCGCGTCCTACTTCTACACCACCGGCAAGTACGACACCATCAACAAGAACCCGAAGTGGCACCAGATCAACCTGCAGGCGGACTACTTCCTCTCCAAGCGCACTGACGTGGCCATCACCTACAGCTACCAGCTGGCCGCCGGTGATGCGACCAAGGCCACCATCTTCGGCTTCCCTTCGTCCAGCGACAAGAAGCAGGCCGTGCTGATGCTGGGCATGCGTCACGTGTTCTAAGCATTACTTGTTCTCCCCAGGCCTGGCCAGTGGCTCCCGCGCTGGCCGGGCCTACAATATGCAGTTTTACCGGTATCAAGGATCGCCATGTTCAAGCCCGCACGTTTCTTCCGTCCCCTCGCCGCCCTGGCCATGACCGGCCTCGGCTTGTCCCTGCTGGCGGCCCCGGCCCACGCGGAAAAGCGCACGCTGGTGCTGTCGGCGTATCCGATTTCCCAGCCGCTGTTCAACAAGCTGGTCTATGCCCCCTTCAAGGAAAAATGCGGCTGCGAGATCGTGGTGGAAACCGGCAACAATGCCGACCGCATCGCCAAGCTCGACGCCCGCCGCAACAATCCGGTGGTGGACCTGGTGCTGCTGTCGGACTTCGGCATGCTGGAAGCCGCCCGCAAGGGCC
>Ga0187843_10002054_pt1 | contig 12470 bp, 10 predicted proteins | sample SpaLakP09_SKY_43_FD_134516 | JGI IMG/M metagenome (GOLD analysis project Ga0187843, IMG submission 134516) | Oligotrophic lake water microbial communities from Sparkling Lake, Wisconsin, USA - SP09_SKY_43 | ecosystem: Environmental > Aquatic > Freshwater > Lake | place: USA: Sparkling Lake... | reverse complement strand
CTGCCATCGACTGAATACGCCCTGTTATCAACTCTTGCGCCCTAGGATGTAATTTTGTTGACGTGCCTATGGCCAAAGCAGCGCACTGCCTAGTGTGATCATCTGGGGTCGCGCCAATCCCACCGGTGCTAAAAACTACATCTCCACTAGCAAAGCTGTCTTTCAGTGTTGCAGTAATGTGATCGGGATCGTCTGCGACATACTTGGCCCAAGAGAGGCTAAGGCCCCGCTCATTGAGAAGTTCAATCAATTTACTCAGGTGTTTATCTTGACGGCGTCCAGACAGAATTTCATCGCCAATCACAATCAAACCAAAACGGCGTACTTTGAATTCAACATCAACCATCGTTCGGGAGTTCCTGATCAATGACACGTGCCTCAATATTTAAGGACTGATCCAATTCAATTCTGCGTAACTCTTTTAATGCTTCAAGCAAATAGTGTGCGAACCAAAGTGCTGCGAATACAAAGATTAATGAATAGACCCAAAGTGCAACAAAACTCACAATCGGAAATAACACTAAGGCCAGTGCTGAGGTAGCCCAAAAAAAGGTAGGTACTGCTCCAAGCATGCCAGAAATAATGCCCATAGCGAGTAGCGGCCAACGATGCTGATGTAAAAGGGTATCGCGTTCTTGAGAGCTAGCATGTTGTGCCAGCACATCATAAGACATTAAACGCATGGTTAGCCAACCCCAGAGCAATGGGGGCAAGACTGCAACTAAGGGTGGTATCCACCAAACTGGCAATGTCAACATGACTAGAGCCAAACAAATTAATGCTGACCAGATCGTATAGATAAAACTACCTAGTAATCCGCCGCCTTTCTTCTTTTCAATATCTTTATAGGTATGTTGGCGAGTGAGCATTTTTACAATGGATGGCACGGTTGTAAGGGCAATAAACACCAGCAAACTAATTGAGATCAGGGGAATAAGCAACATCACAAAAAAGAGGGGTGCAATCCATGCCCTCGCATTTTCAAAGCCCGCCCAGATCAGACCATCCTGAATCCAACTCGTGAAAATAGAGGTCGTGAGAAAAATACCGAGTATCTCCAAAGCGGGTGTCCAAGTAAGCCAAATTAAGCAACCCCACAACACAGACACAATCAAGAATGGACGCAAGCTTAACCAGAGCATTTTGGGATGCATAGTACCAACCAAAGCGAGGCCAAAAGACTTAAAGACTTGTTGCATGCTATCCATATAATTTATTTGCCCTTACGAAAGATCTCGCGAGCAGCATGGATAAAGCCTTGCCATTGCTGATGCAGCACATTAGGCGATACAGACAAATTTCTCACCCCTGTTGGGTGAGCCTTGTTTGAGAAAATAGCGGTATTCAGTAGCATGTCCCACCAAGGAAACAGTACTCCAAAATTACAGCCGCCTAATACTCCAGGCTTACCTTTAGCTTCGTGTCCATAGCCTACTGCGTGATGCATACGATGAAACATAGGCGAAACCAGAAAATATTTAAATACCCCAAGATCCACTTTGATATTGGCATGCTGCCAACTTTGGATGAGTTGACTGAAAACAACTAATAAAATAAATTGGCTAGGAGAAACGCCGAACAATAAAGCAAAGAAAGAAAACACCAGCGCATGCATGATGTCGTCCAAAATATGATTGCGATCATCAGACCAAGCAGTCATCACGGTTTGGCTGTGATGTAAGGCATGCAGTTGCCACCACCAGTTAAAGGTGTGTGAAGTTCGATGGTAGACATACTCAACAAAATCTAGCAAAACAAAGTAGATGCAAAAACTAATCAAGGGAATAGACGTGATCGGCGGATACCAAGATTCAACATTGAGCCTAGCAAAACGGAAATCATGTAATACCGAGTCAATTTGAAAGAAGAAGCCTGATAAGGCAATAAAAAACAGGCCATGGAAAAAACCCAAGCGATGAAAGAGGGTGTAAATAACATCTGCTTTATAGGCCTTGAGAGCGCGCTCCTGAGGTTCAGCTGGCGCAAACCTTTCCCAAGTACGCAATACAAACATAATCAGCAGAATTTGAATACAGCCAAATAAAAACCAGTCGATCCCATCAAAGACATCCTCTGCCATCGCCATGAGATCAAGTTGATACAAAATCGGGCCGGCAACATTAGCAAACAAAAATTCTTGAATGCTAGCGTAAGCAGCTGAAATACTGTCAAGTAAGGAAATAGACAACATCTTTGTATTTTGACTTATTTATCGAGTTTTGGCAGAGTGGCAAAACAAAAGCCTCGATTTTTGAGTTTAATAATGAGTTGCTCTAAAACTGCAGGCGCCCAGGGATCTTTTCTAGACCAAATACCCAAGTGGGCCATTGTGATATCACCATCCTGAATATTGCTAGCCGCTTTATCTAACAACATCTGATTAGGATGAGTTTGAGAGCTGAGCTCATCACCCAAGAATCCCGCCGGACTCCAGCCAATATGCTGGTAGCCACACTGACTACCCATTTTGATGGAACGAGGGGATGTTTTACCCCCAGGAGCTCTCCAAATTTTCTGAAGGTTTGTGCCAGCGAGTTCTTTAAATCGATCGTCTACCCTACGGATTTCTCGGCAGTAAGTCGCTTCGTTATAAAGACTCATGACTCCCGCCTGAGATCCAAACTGTGGCTTGGCAAAGATTTCTGCGCCCGGACCATCCTTTACAAAATAGAGATGATCAAATGTATGACTCCCAAAATGATGGCCTTCGCGAACGCGGTCTTGCCAGTAGGATTTCCAAGAATCATCTAAAGCAAAATCGCCGCGACTGGTCTTTTCATTAGCGAGGAAAAAAGTTGCTTTGATATTTTGGCGATTCAAGATATCGGCTACTATTTGTGCCACTGACATATTGCCCGTATCAAAGGTCAGGTAAACCGTTTTTTTACACTGCGCTTCTTGAGCATAACCAAGAGAAGAAGCTGTCACCAGAAAAAACAGTGCCGCAAGTTTTGTGAGAATCAGCTTCAAGCGCATCTATCGAAATTATTCCCAGCTAGCATGCGGCGTGAAAAAAACACCGTGAGGAGAGCGGCCAACAGGAATTACCGAAAGTAGCTTCATCGAGGGAATATCTATTACTCCAACTTTTTTGGAGAAGCGCAAAGTCACCCAGAGAGTTTTTCCATCAGGCGTGATTTCCATATCATCAGGGCCCGCAGGCAATCCAGTGATGTCGCCGACTTTTTCTAAGGTCTGCATATTAATTTGGCTAATGGAAGATGCAATCCGATTACTCACAAATACATGCTTCTTATCCCCAAGTGGGCGGAAGTTATGAGCACCCTTACCCGTAAAGATCCGCTTTACTTCTTTACGATTTTTCCAATCAATAACTTGAACGTAGTCTTCACCGGTAATACCAACTAATAAATATTGATCCCCAGGAGTCATCCACACACCAGCAGGCACTTTACCCGTGGTCATCTTCCACATAACGGTTTGGGTCTCTAAATCAATGGCGGCTAGCTCATTGGAATCTTGTAAGGTAATGAATGAAGTTTTGCTATCAGCAGTAAAGGCTACATGACTTGGTGTCTTGCCGAGCTTAATCGACTTAGCCAACTTCAGATCAGCACCTTGTGCGTGATACACATCGACCCGATCCAAACGATTGCCGTTTGCAACAAACCATTTATGGTTCGGTGAGTAGCCGATTTGGTAAGGATCAATAATGTCCGGAATTCTGCCAGTTAACTCACCGCTCACGGGATTCATTAAGGTAATGTCATTACCTGCAGCGTTAGCAACGAGGAGCGTCTTTTGGTCAGGAGTCATCATCAGGTGATGGGGCTCTTTACCAACCGGGACAGTCTTAATGACTTTGCGAGTTGGCATATCAATCAAACTTACTGTTGCTTCGCCAGAGTTCAATACGATTGCTATCTTAGGCTCAGCTGTTATTGATGCTTGAGCAAATGCGAGATTTTGCCATCCCATTAGTGCAAATGCAGTCAGAGCTGAAATAGCAGCAAATTTGGCTTTATTAATAAATGTGTACATAAGCCATATTGTAAGCAATTGATGACCCACTTTGCCTACGCAACATCAGTCGACTTGATTTAGCGCAAACTGGATAGGATCTTTTCTAGGCGCTTTAGTGACATCGGGGTTGGGGTCTTTAACTCTTGAGCGTATAGGGCTACTCTCAACTCCTCAAGCTGCCAGCGAAAATCGGTCAAAGCCTGATCTTCGGTCATTGCGTAAGCTGCCGATCCACGGCTACCTTGAACTAGTTTTTGCCAAGGACGGGCAACTGACTCCCAGTCTTTTTGACACTGCGCATCTCGGCTAGGGTTACTACGAAGCTTATCGATTCGCATCGCAATTGCTTTGAGATAGCGCGGGAAATGGACCAACTGACTATATGGCGTATCTGAAACAAACTTAGCAAATATTAAGCCTTGTACTTGCGTCTGAATATCCGTATGGGCAGTTACTGATGCAGCTTTTGCTTGGGCCAGCTTTTTTTGTAGATCCGCATGCGCTTGCAAAGCTGCCAGAGCGTGCTTTATGATCTCTTGGGCAATTAATGCCAAGCGCGGCTTGCCTGCTTGAAGGCGATCCGCAAATTGCTCAGCATTAACAGGCAAGGGATCATTCATGAAGGCTCGCTCTAAAGCGAGATTAAGAATTTGCTCCAGCAAACTATCTACTGAACCAACATTAATAAACAACAAGCCAATCTCCCGCATGCCAGGAAGCTGTTTTTGCAAAGCTTTAAGCGTATCCTTGTTTGACAAGGCAAAAAGGCGTCTTAAGCCATGCCAGTGATATTTTCTGGCCTCGACTAAGTCATCAAAGACTTCGAGATCACATGCCTCAGTTCGATCCACTAACGCTGGATAACCAAATAAGGTGCGATTACCTTTCTGAATTTCTAGGGTCTCGGGTAACTCACCAAAATCCCAACTGCGATAGCCGCCCTGCTCAACAGCCTTGACTGTAGATACCGCATTATTTTGCTGAGTACTAACGGTAGCAGTCACTGGCACATCAATACCTAGCTCCTCATGGACTACTTGCTGGGCAATAGCCTGAAAAGCAGTTCGGGCAGTTTCACCATATTGAGCACGTAGTCGCGCCAAATTACGCTCTAACTCAAGCTGGCGTCCATGCTCATCTACTAGACGGAAGTTCATAGAGGAATGTAGTGGCAAAGATTCTGGCCTGAAATCTGTTCGCTTGATCTCTAAACCGCGTTCTTTACGAATATCCGTAATCAAGCTATCTAAGAAGTCGCCGACGCCAAACTGCTTCTCTGTCAACATGCGCTCCAGAAAAGATTTTGCATACTCAGGTAAAGGAATGCAGTGACGGCGTAATTTCTGTGGAAGTGATTTAAGCAAGAGATGTATCTTTTCTTCGCACATTCCTGGAACTAGCCACTCACAACGACGACCATCAACTTGGTTTAATAGTGTCAATGGGACAACAAGAGTCACACCATCCTTAGGGCTGCCTGGTTCAAAGTGATAAGTCAAAGCCAGATCACTGCCACCTACGATCATCTTTTTTGGATAACGATCAACCGTAATGCCAGCAGCCTCATGGCGCATTAAATCCGTTTTAGATAAACGTAACTGATCGTCGGGCTTAGTTTGGGACGAATCTGGTTTTTTAATGGAGTGCTTTAGCCAAGCATTCATCCCTTCACGATTTAAAACATCTTGAGGAATACGTGAATCATAAAAAGCAAACAAGAGATCATCATCTACCAACACATCAGGACGACGAGAGCGATGCTCTAGCGCTTCGATCTCTTTAATTAGCTTGCGGTTGTGCCAAAAGAACTCAAAACTACCGGGATATTTTTTTCGCGCATCCGCTTCAGTTTCTCGTATCAATGCTGGCGTATCCATACGTCCAAACATTTCTTCTTGAACTAAAGCCTGACTAATAAATAAGTTGCGGGCCTCTACAGGGTCATGAGACTCATAACGAACTCGGCGTCCGTGATAGATAGGCAAACCATATAGAGTACCTCGTTCAAATGCCATTACCTCACCTTGGCGACTATCCCAAAATGGATCACTGAGTGTCTTAATAAGACGATGCGCGGCAACCTTCTCTACCCATTGAGGCTCAATCTTTGCAATGGTTCGGGCATACATACGATTGGTTTCTTGGAGCTCACCTGCCAGAATCCAAGCCCCTGCTTTCTTGCCAATGGTTGAGCCTGGCCAAATAAATGGGCGAATACCGCGCGCACCAATATAACCACCCGTCTTACTGCCCCGCTCTTGAGATTTTTCATCTTCTTCTTTTTTGGCAACATAACCCAATAAGCCAGTCAGTAAAGATAAGTGCACTTGTTCATAGGTTGCAGCCGATGGATTTTCTTTCCAGCCTTTTTCGCCCAGCATCATGTGCAGTTGACCATAGACATCACGCCATTCACGTAAACGTCTGGGAGATAAAAATTTACTTCGGCATAGATTCTCTAATTGGCGATTACTGTGTTTATGTCTAAGAGCATCTTGATACCAATCCCAGAGCTTTACGAAACTCAGAAACTCAGAACGCTCATCAGCAAATTGCAAGTGTGCTTGATCAGCGGCAGCGGCTTGATCCATCGGTCGATCGCGTGGATCTTGCGTAGCCAAGGCAGAGGCAATAATAGTCACCTCGCGCAATGCATTTTGTTCTTTAGCAGTCAAGAGCATACGACCTATACGGGGATCAAGAGGAAGGTCTGCTAATTGCTTGCCAATTGGAGTTAGCTTGAAGCTATTGTTAATATCTTTATCATCCCCAACAGCTGCATCGTCATACACAATAGCGCCCAACTCATCTAGAAGCTGAACGCCGTCGGCAATGGCCCGCCCCAGAGGTTTATCAATAAAAGGGAAGTCTTGAATTCTGGGTAAGCGCAGAGCGCTCATTCGAAGCAAAACTGCGGCTAAGGAACTCCGTAAAATTTCTGGATCAGTAAATTTCGCTCGCGCTAAATAATCCTGCTCACTGTATAAGCGAATACAAATACCATCCGATACCCGTCCACAACGACCTGCTCTTTGATTGGCCGCAGCTTGTGAGATTGACTCGATTTGCAGTTGCTCTACTTTATTGCGATAGGAATAACGCTTCACACGCGCCAATCCACTATCAACTACATACCGAATATTGGGAACAGTTAAAGAGGTCTCCGCTACGTTGGTAGTCAGAATGATGCGTCGCCCATTACCGGGATTAAAGATACGTTCTTGTTCGGCGACCGATTGCCGGGCAAAGAGGCTTAGTATCTCTGGATGAAAACGCTGTTGGAGCACATGGTCTTTTCTAAGGGTCTCAGCACAATCCCGAATTTCTCGTTCACCAGGCAAAAAGACTAAGACATCACCAGCACCCGATGCCCCCTCGCGCCACACATTGGCAATCGCCTGAGTAACTGCATCTGGAATTTCTTTAGCTTCTTTGGATGGTTTCGATTCTTTTTTGCCATCTGGCTTTGCGTCAGGCTCAAGCGGTTCGTAACGCTGTTCTACTGGAAAGAGTCGACCGCTAACTTCAATTACTGGCGCAGCCATACCCTTTATCGAAAAATGTTCGGAGAAACGCTTAGCGTCAATGGTGGCAGAAGTAATGATGAGCTTGAGATCTGGACGCTTAGGTAGCAACTGTCGCAAGTAGCCCAACAGAAAATCAATATTCAGACTACGCTCATGGGCCTCATCAATGATGAGGGTGTCGTAAGCGCGGAGCTGGGGATCGCGTTGCGTCTCAGCTAGTAAGATGCCGTCCGTCATTAACTTGATAGAAGCACCTTGACTGGTTTTATCAGCAAAACGGACTTGATACCCCACATCCTGACCAATGGCTGTACCCAGCTCCTGGGCTATTCGCTTGGCTGTAGCGGTTGCAGCAATACGGCGAGGCTGTGTATGCCCAATGAGGCGGCCGCCGTTCATAGTGCCTCTACCAAGGTCTAGGCAAATCTTAGGCAATTGGGTTGTTTTGCCTGAACCTGTCTCACCGCAGACAATCACCACTTGATGAGAGCTCAAGGCATCCTTGATGATTTGACGCTGGCCTGAAACCGGCAACTCCTCCGGAAAGCGAATCTCTAGCCGACGCGGGGTGTTGGAAGCAGGCACAGTCACTGGGCTTGCTTTGGGTTTTTGTTGGTTTATGGGCTCTTGCACCCTATAATTTTCTCACTATGCCAACAAATGCACCGAACCCTGGCTCAAATGCCGAAGAATCCAGCTCTAACTTTCCTTTTGTAGGCTGGCTGCGTGATGTTGCGCCCTATATACACAGCTTCCGCGAGAAGACCTTTGTCATTGCCTTTGCTGGTGAATTGGCTCAAGAGATTGGCCTAGAGAATCTGATTGAAGATATCGCTATGTTGCATGCCATGGGTATGCGGATTGTCTTAGTTCACGGCATCCGTCCTCAGATTGAAGAGCAACTCATGCTTCGCAATATCAAGAGCCACTTTGGCAAAAGCGCAATGCATAACTATCGGATCACCGATGCTGCTGCCTTAGAGTGTGTCAAAGAAGCTGCTGGAGAATTGCGTCTAGATATTGAAGCAGCATTTAGCCGCGGTCTTCCTAATACGCCAATGGCAGGGTCACGCATCTCTGTCATCTCAGGAAACTTTATTACAGCCATGCCAGTGGGCGTAGTTGAAGGTATTGATTACATCCATACCGGTCTCGTTCGTAAGGTGGACTCCACTTCCATCAAGCTCTCGCTCGATAGCAATAAGATTGTGTTGCTCTCACCTTTGGGCTTCTCGCCTACGGGCCAAGCATTTAATTTAGCTTTTGAAGATGTCGCTGCATCTACTGCTGCAGCACTCAAAGCAGATAAGCTCATTTTCTTAAGCCCTTATGACGGCTTAAAAGATGATGAAGGTGATTTCATTACCGAACTCTCTATGCCTCAGCTTCAAGAGTATGTCGCCGAACATCAAGAGCTCGAGCTTGGCATAAAGAGTTTGCTCAATATTTCTGGCAGAGCCATTCGTGCAGGCGTGAGCCGTGTCCACTTCTTGCCTTGTAATCGAGATGGCGCCCTCCTTGAAGAACTCTTTACCCATGATGGTATTGGCATGATGTTGGCCTCATCCGATATTGAGAATCTGCGTGAAGCAAATCAAGATGACGTTGGCGGTATCCTGCAGTTGACCAGCCCTCTTGAAGAGGAAGGTATTTTGGCTGCACGCGGACAAGATGTCATTGAGCGGGATATTCAGCGCTTCTCCGTGATTGAGCATGATCGAGTACTCTTTGGCTGTGCAGCACTCTTCCCTTTCCCCAATGGCGTGGGCGAGCTTGCTTGCTTGGCAGTAGATCCCGATGTTCAAGGCTCAGGTGATGGAGAGCGTTTGCTAAAGCGCGTAGAGATGAGGGCAAAACGGGAAGGCATTAAGAAGCTTTTCGTCTTGACTACTAGAACTGAACATTGGTTTTTAAAGCGTGGCTTTAAGCGTGCATCCGTTGATGATCTTCCAGACGAAAGAAAAGAGATTTATAACTGGGATCGTAAATCAATGGTTCTCACCAAAGACCTATAAACATTCTTGGGTTTATAGTACTCATTTAGTAAAAACAGTATTTGAAAGGTATTACAGATGGCACGCATGGTTAAATGCATCAAACTCGATAAAGAAGCTGAAGGCATGGACTTTGCTCCACTGCCTGGCGATCTAGGTAAAAAGATTTGGAATCAGGTCTCTAAAGAGGCTTGGGCTGCTTGGTTAAAGCATCAAACGATGTTGATTAATGAGAATCGCCTCAATATGGCTGATCCCCGTGCTCGCCAATATCTTCTCAAGCAAGTTGAAAAATACTTCTTTGAAGGTGGTGCAGACATGGCCCAGGGCTACGTACCACCTGCTGAGTAAATATTTTTACTTATTCCTTGACGACTGATACTGAGGGGAATAGCATGAATTGGTAGTTAGTCAGCTCTTGTGACCAGCTACATTGGCGAAAGCCACTATACGTAAGCATATCTATATGCTTATTAGGCTCTAGGAACTCAATCTCTTCCTACTGCCTGCGCCATGATCATCATGGCAAACAAACCCGATGGATCAGCTTGCTGCCCCGTCGGGTTTTTTAATTAGAAGGCAATTCTGCTCACGCCTGATGCATTGCTAACTAAAAGGATGTCAGCCTTCTCTTTAGCAAAGAGACCAACCGTTATTACGCCAGCAATTTGATTAATTTGAGTCTCAAGCGCCAGTGGGTTAGTAATTTGCAGGCCAGCAACATCTAAAATCCAAGCGCCGTTATCTGTCACAAAGGGCTCGCTTGGAGTTTGACCTAAATCTGCTCGAGTATTTTTAGCCACTCGGAGGCTAACCTTGCCACCTAGCTTTGCTAGCTCCTGAGTCACAATTCCTCTGGATACGGGAACAATTTCCACCGGCAAGGAAAAATTACCTAATATGGGGACCTGCTTAGAGGCATCACAAATGCAGATAAATTGCTGAGCCATCGAGGCAATGATCTTTTCTCGCGTTAAGGCGCCGCCGCCGCCTTTAATCATATGTCCAGCAGGATCGATTTCATCGGCACCATCAACATAGGCAGGTAACTTATCCACCTCATTTGGATCCAAGACCTTAAACCCATGCTTTAGGAGCCGCTCAGTAGTGGCATTTGAGCTTGATACTGTTCCCAAGAAATGCCCTCTATGGGGTGCCAAAGCATCGATAAAGTAATTAGCCGTAGAGCCGGTTCCAATTCCCAAAACTTGGCCAGCAGGTAACTTTAAGACCTCATCTCGCGCTGCCTCACCCACCAATTGCTTAAGTTGATCTTGGTTCATGATCTTACGAAATACCCTTGTTTGTACTGGAACGATGTGATTGATACATCTATCATATGATATTCAATGCAATATCGATATTAATTAATTTAAAGCTTCCAAGATCCTGATGACATCCCCTATTTCAGCCCTAAGCCAACTCAAGCAATTCACTACCGTCGTAGCTGATACTGGCGACTTTGAGCGTATGCAGGAATACCACCCTCAAGATGCCACTACTAACCCATCCCTGATACTTAAGGCTGCTCAGCAAGCAAATTATCAAGCCTTAGTTCGTCAAGTGAAATCAGCACACCCTGGACTGAAACCAGTAGATTTAGTGGACTATATTCTAGTAGCCTTTGGCTTAGAGATTTTAAAGATCGTCCCAGGAAGGGTTTCCACAGAGGTTGATGCGCGCCTCTCATTTGATACCGAGGCAACCATTCATAAGGCTCGGCATCTCATCTCACTCTATGAGTCTCATGATATTGATCGAAAGCGTATCTTAATTAAGCTGGCTGGTACCTGGGAAGGTATTCAAGCAGCCAAGGTTTTAGAGTCCGAAGGCATTCATTGCAATATGACCCTGCTCTTTTCTTTAGTGCAGGCGGCTGCCTGTGGCGCAGTCAATGCGAAACTCATTTCACCATTTGTTGGGCGTATTACCGACTGGTACAAAGTCAAGCTTGGTAGCAATTGGAGTGATACTAATAATGGCGGAGTAAATGATCCTGGCGTTACCTCAGTTAAGCGTATCTTCCACTATTACAAGCACTTTGATATCACCACAGAAATTATGGGTGCTAGCTTTCGCAATACCAGCCAAATATTAGAACTGGCCGGTTGTGATTTGCTGACCATTAGCCCAGAACTTTTGGGCGAACTCCAATTAAGCACATCTGTAGTTGAGAAGAAACTCAATAGTAGTCATGCAGCAAGTTCACTAGCAAGCGAGAATATCTCACCACTACGACTTGATGAATCCAACTTTAGATTGCAGTTAAATAATGATGCAATGGCTACTAAAAAATTAGCCGAGGGAATTCGTAATTTTTGTATTGATACTGAAAAGTTAGAATTACTCTTAAGCAAGTAAGTCACCAAGCTCCACATCAGCTTATTAAGGAAATTAAATGATTATTCATTGTCCGCACTGTGCCAAAGGAAATCGTGTTCCCGTTGATAAGCTTAATCAATCGCCTATTTGCGGTTCTTGTCAGCAAGATCTGCTTTCGTTGCCAATCAATGCCACTGCAGCAAACTTTAGTGAGCTCGTAACCCAGGTAGTCATGCCAGTCATTGTGGATTTCTGGGCACTATGGTGTGCCCCCTGCAAATTGTTTGGCCCCATCTTTCAGAAAAGCGCCATTAAGCATGCAAACCAAATACTGTTTGTGAAAGTGGATACAGAAGCAGAGGAACTATTAGGATCTCAATGGAATATACGATCCATTCCTACCTTGACTTGCTTTAAAAATGGCAAGGAAGTAAATCGTTTGAGTGGAGCTCTACCGCCGGATGAGCTAGAGCAGTTTTTAAAACAGTTAGTTGATTAATCATTCAAACCAATTACTGCAATAACTATTTGATTCAGCTATTTACTTGGGCTCTTTAGCTAAACGCTGCCTGAGTGCCTCATACAAACATACACCGCTGGCAACAGAAACATTCAGACTTTCCACAACACCCTTCATCGGGAT
>Ga0187843_10002053_pt1 | contig 12473 bp, 10 predicted proteins | sample SpaLakP09_SKY_43_FD_134516 | JGI IMG/M metagenome (GOLD analysis project Ga0187843, IMG submission 134516) | Oligotrophic lake water microbial communities from Sparkling Lake, Wisconsin, USA - SP09_SKY_43 | ecosystem: Environmental > Aquatic > Freshwater > Lake | place: USA: Sparkling Lake... | reverse complement strand
TGCTGACTGAGCAAAACAGCCTTAACGGTGTGCGCACCAATATCTACCCCTAAAATAAGAGGGTTTTTTGCATGAAACAACCGATTTATCATAGCTTCCTGCAGCCGTTTTTAATTTATGATTATTATCGTTTTAGGTTTTAGCTCAGCCGTCTCAGAATTGTGTACACGCTTATTAACGACTGCTAATGAATTTATACTAGCAGCCTATTTTGGTAAATGGGAGTAAAAATTGGGGCTATTCAGTGTCTTGGCTTAAAAAACTGTTAATCATTGCCTTAATTGGCTTGTTTTTGGGTGTCTTAACCATCTTTGGAGCCTATCTTTACGTCAAAGATGACCTCCCAAGTGTTGATGCATTAAAGGATGTTCGGCTGCAAACTCCAATGCGAGTATTCAGTCAGGACGGCGAACTTATTTCACAATTTGGTGAAAAACGTCGCATTCCATTAAAAATTTCGGAAATGCCACCACTGTTAATTAAAGCGGTGATCGCCACCGAAGATTCGCGGTTTTACGAACATCCGGGCATCGATATCATTGGCGTGTTTCGGGCAGCTTCAGTTGTCGCCACCACTGGCGATTATAGCCAAGGCGCCAGTACCATCACCCAACAGCTAGCGCGGTTATTCTTTTTGACCCGCGAGAAAAAGATAATTCGTAAAGTTAAAGAAGTATTTTTAGCGTTTCATATTGAAGAGTTGCTAACTAAAGATGAAATTTTAGAGCTCTATCTCAATCGGATTGAACTTGGCCAGCGCGCATTCGGTGTGGGTGCTGCCGCGCAAGTCTATTTCGGCAAAAACATCCAAGATTTAACACTTTCCGAAATTGCGATTATTGCCGGATTGCCGCAAGCACCATCTGTGCTAAATCCGGTGCGGTCACCAAGTCGAGCTCGGGCTCGGCGGAATATAGTCTTAGGCCGAATGTTAACGATGGATTTCATCACCAAAGCCCAATATGATGAAGCGATCCAGTCCCCCATCATGTCTAAACTGCATGGCGCACAAACGACAGCCTCTGCACCATACTTAGCAGAAATGGTAAGGCAAGAAGTGGTGGCAAAATATGGTGAAGAAGAAGCCTATTCGAAAGGTTTTCAAGTGTTCACTACAGTAAACTCAGCGCAACAAGCGCGGGCAGTACAAGCAGTTCAAGACAATTTACACGCCTACGATGAACGCCATGGTTACCGTGGCCCGCTCCGCGTCTTATGGCCCGCCACTCGGGTTGATAATACTGATGGCACAGTGAGTTTCACTGAAGACAAACGACTATCGGAATCCGCCATGATTGCCTTACTCGATGAACAAGACAGCATCGAAAAATTAACGCCAGCAATCGTGACTGCCGTAGGCCAACAAAGTGTCGACATTCTGCTAGGCGGCGGTCGTAAAGCGCAAATTCTTTGGGAACAGATGCATTGGGCTCGCCCGTACATTAACCAAGAGCGCCAAGGCAATCCGCCTAAGCAGGCTGCACAGATTTTAGCTCCAGGCATGCTAATATATGTCCGCGAGAATGCTGGTGAATGGCGTTTAAGCCAATTACCACAACCAAGTAGTGCGTTGGTTGCCATGGATCCTAAAGATGGTGCCATTCGCGCCTTAGTGGGCGGTTATAGTTTTGGCTTGACCCAATTTAATCGGGTGACTCAAGCCAATCGCCAAGTGGGTTCGAATATTAAACCATTTATATACTCTGCGGCCCTGGAGCACGGTTACACCCTCGCCTCTGTCATTAACGACGCCCCTATCCACGAGTGGGACGAAGGTTCGGGTCAAGCGTGGCGTCCTAAAAACTCACCCGACGAATATGATGGCCCGATCCGCATCCGCGCGGCTTTAGCTAAATCGAAAAACGTGGTTTCCATCCGTCTGCTCGGCGGTATGGGTGTGGACCATGCCATTGACCATTTGGCAAAATTTGGTTTTCACCGCAACGACTTACCACGTAATCAAACTTTAGCCTTAGGATCAGCCTCGCTGACACCGATGGAATTAGTCACTGGCTACGCGGTATTTGCTAACGGCGGTTATCAAGTCAAACCATATATCATCACTAAAATTCTCGATGATCAGAACAATTTGATTTACGAGCATAGCGCTGTGGCGGTTTGTGATGATTGTGCTGCAGCAACTGCCAGTACTGCAGCAAATCCAGCGCCCGCAAGCACTGATGACACCATTGTCGGCCAAGATGCCGTAACACCCGGCACGGCAGCGATTGCCAGCCTGGGGCAAACGGCCTATGCACCTCGGGTGATTTCGGCAGAAAACGCCTTCTTAATTTCCGAAGCGATGAAAAGCGCGATCTGGGGTGGAAAAGGATTTGAAGGCACTGCTGCCAAACTTAAAGCCTTAAAACGCCATGATTTGTCGGGGAAAACCGGCACCACCAATGATGTGAAAGATACATGGTTTAGTGGTTTTACTCCAGATTTAGTCGTCACCTCTTGGGTCGGTTTTGATGATGCTGAAAGCATTTTGGGCCGCAGCGCTTGGAATACCAACTTAGGAAATAATCAAATTTCCGGCAGTGAATCTGGTGCGAAAACAGCCATGCCAGCTTGGCAGGCCTTTGCCGAGGTGGCATTAGCCGATGTCCCTGAACATCAACCACCGCCACCTGCCGGCATTATTTCAGTTCGGATTGACCGAGCAACTGGCTTGCTAAGCCAAACCGCGGACGACAGCAGCGAATTTGAGTTCTTTCAGCAAGGCACTGAGCCGACCCAAGCTGCCCAGCCGGTCAACATCAATCAGCCTGACCAGCAAAAACCAACGGAAATAGACATTTTCCGCTAACCGTTGTCGATTCAACCAATAAAAAAACCACCTGAACAAAGGTGGTTTTTTTTATTCCCTTAGCGCTCGCTTGTATTGGTTTGACGCGGTATAACCTTGCTAATTAGCCATTAGCCAAGTGCGTCAAACCACTGCCGTGTTGCAACCACAGCAGCAAGTACCTGTGTCGGGCAAGTGCCACCATAAGCTGAACGTTTCGCGAGGCCTGCCTCAATGGTCAACGCGGCGAATACATCGTCACTAATCAGTGGGCATACTTGCTGTAGTTCCGCCAATGATAATGCTTCCAGCGGAATTTGCTGCCTAGAGGCTGTTAACACTAATTCGCCCGATAATTCATGCGCATCACGAAACGCAATGCCTTTGCCCACGAGATAATCGGCCAGATCAGTGGCATTACTAAACCCAAGTTCTGCCGCTTTACGGCAACGTTCAGCATTCACCGAAAGATGCGGTAATACCGTTGCCAGCACCAACAAACACTGCTTCCAAGTCGCCATCAAGTCAAAAAAGCCTTGCTTGTCTTCTTGCATATCTTTGTTGTAAGCCAGTGGCAAGCCTTTCAGCACATGCAAAATTGCCACTAAATGGCCAAGTACGCGACCGGTTTTGCCGCGCAATAACTCAAAAACATCTGGATTTTTCTTTTGTGGCATTAAAGAAGAGCCGCTAGAAATCGCATCGCCTAATTTAAAAAAGCCTGCTTCGCCGGAGCAAAAGAAAATGACATCTTCTGATAACCGCGATAAATGGGTTAAACACAAACTCGCTGCAGCAGAAAGCTCAACCACATAATCCCGGTCAGACACGGCATCCAAACTATTCGCCGCAGCTTTTGCAAAGCCAAGCCGCGCGGCTAAGTCATGGCGGTCAATCGCTACACCGGTTCCCGCCAAAGCGCCACTGCCCAGCGGACATACATCCAAACGTTTAAGTGCATCTTCTAAGCGTGATAAATCACGGCGGAACATTTCGATATATGCCAAAGCCCAGTGACTGACCAATACGGGTTGCGCACGTTGCAAATGGGTAAAGCCTGGCATCACCAACCCTTGATGACTCTCAGCAAAATTCAGTAAAGCGCCAATTGCGCCGAGCAATGCTTGCCGCACACTTTGTGCATTCAGGCGTGTCCATAACCGCAAATCCGTCGCGACCAAATCATTACGACTGCGGCCAGTATGTAATTTTTTGGCGGTAGCGCCAATTTTCTCGCCAAGTTTGGCTTCAACCCAGCTGTGAATATCTTCTTCTTGCGTTTGCAAGGGTAACTCAGGATTTGCCGCCACTTCCGTGGCGAGTTCGGCCAAAGCACCGTCTAACGCCGTTGCTTCATCGGCAGTGATAATGCCAGCTGCAGCTAAGCCAATAGCCCAAGCGCGGGAAGCGGCGATATCTTGTTGTGCTAATTGATAATCGAAACAAAGTGAATCGTTAAATGCCCGGAATTCTTCCAAGCTGGCTTCCTGAAAACGCCCGCCCCACATCGCCATGACTGGCACTCCTGTGACTAAAAATCACTAATCTAACAAAAAATCATGCAGCAACCTCGTTAGAGATTGCTGCGCTATAACCAATAAGCAGCCTTTTTATAGGCGCAACAGCTTATTGCTGATGCAGGGCGCGGATCCGGCTCGCTAAGCTATATAACCGGATAAAACCCGCCGCATCTTTTTGATTGTAAACTTCGTCACCATCAAAGGTTGCAAAGGCTTCAGAGTACAAACTATTTGGCGAACGACGTTTGGCAACAGTGACTTGACCTTTGTACAATTTCACCACGATATCACCAGTGAGCTGGTCAGCCAGTGCATTTACTGCACCCAATAACGCGTCTTTTAATGGCGTAAACCAGCGGCCGTCATACACCAACTGCGCGAACTCCAAGCCAACTTCCTCGCGGTACTTCAGTGAAGTACGGTCGTAAACTAAGGATTCCAGTGCCCGCAACGCCGCAACAATAATGGTACCGCCAGGGGTTTCGTAACAGCCGCGTGATTTCATACCAACCAAACGGTTTTCCACGATATCAATGCGACCCACACCGTGGATAGAACCAATTTTGTTCAGTTGCTCAATGGCGGCAACACCGCTTACCACTTGGCCGTCGATGGCTTTTAACTCGCCCTTTTCAAAGCTCAACTGCAAATATTCGGCTTTATCTGGTGCTTGCTCAGGTGAATTAGTCCACATCCAGACTTGATCTGAAGGTTCATTCCACGGATTTTCCAGCTCACCGCCTTCGTGTGAAATATGGAATAAGTTCGCGTCGCGGCTATAGATTTTGGTTGCTGTTGCTGTGGTTGGCACGTTTTTCTCAGCTAAATAATTCAGCAATGACTGGCGAGAATTAAATTCCCACTCCCGCCATGGCGCAATCACTGTTAACTGTGGCGCTAACGCAGCAAACGCGCCTTCAAATCGGACTTGATCGTTACCTTTACCGGTACACCCATGACATAACGCATCAGCGCCAAGTTTTAATGCGAGTTCCACTTGCGCGCGGGCGATGATCGGCCGTGCCATTGAAGTGCCAAGCAGATATTGACCTTCATACACAGCACCAGCTTTCATTGTTGGATAGATCACTTCGTTGACGAATTGCTCTTTTAAATCGACGATGTAGCAGCTGCTGGCGCCTGATTTAATGGCCTTTTCTTCAACGCCAGCCAAGTCTTCATCACCTTGGCCAACGTCAGCAACAAAAGCAATCACTTCACAGTCATAGTTATCTTTTAACCAAGGCACGATGGCCGAAGTGTCCAGACCGCCAGAATATGCCAGCACGACTTTTTTCACATTTTTTTTCAATTCACTCATGACCTAACCTCAACTGAAAATATTAACCAGAACGGCATTTTGCGCATGCATGCGGTTTTCTGCCTGCTGTAAGACTAAAGAATGCGCACTATCTAATACTTCGCTGGTCACTTCTAAACCCCGATGAGCAGGTAGACAATGCATAAAATGTTTCAGCGCAAAACGCTGCATTAAATCGCTATTAATTTGGTATGGACGGAAAATCAGCTCAATTGCTGTTGGATCTGCTTTATTGCCCATCGATAACCAAGTGTCGGTGTAGACCGCATCCGCATCGGCGATCGCCGCTAAATCGTGGCTAAACACTAGTTTAGCACCGCTTGTTTTAGCAAACGCCAGGGCTTTTTGCTGCACCATGGCGTTTGGCTCAAATCCTTGCGGTGTTACCACGGTCATTTGCATGCCCAAAATTGCCGCGCCTAATAACAACGAATTACAGACGTTATTGCCATCACCAACAAATGCCAAATGCACTTGGGTCAAATCCGCATGATGCTCTTGGAGGGTCAGCAAATCAGCCAATGCTTGGCAAGGATGGTATAAATCGCTCAGTGCGTTGATCACCGGTTTTTTGCTACTCGCCGCTAATTGTTCGAGTGTTTTTTGCTGATAGACTCGCGCAACAATAGCATCAGTCCAACACGCTAAATTACTGCCAAAGTCTTCAACGGTTTCTCGTACACCTAAGGCACCGTTTTGCTGATCCAGATAAACACTGTGGCCGCCAAGTTTGCTAATGCCAACATCAAAGCTTACGCGGGTGCGTAAAGATGGTTTTTCAAATAACAATGCAATGCTTTTGCCCGCAAGGGCATGTTGATATTGCCCAGGCTGGCGTTTGATATCGAGCGCTAGCTGCAAGATCCCATTGAGTTGATCTTTGTTTAAATCGGCCAGACATAATAGCTGGGTTAATTTACTCATACTTCACACTGCATGACCGCGTGGCGGCTTCCTTATTGGGGAAATCGACTTGGCGGTCCTGACAGTGAAAGTCAGGACCTAAAGCTAAGCGGATTTCTGGGGGTTTAGATACTGATGCAAGTGCCAACTTCCTGCTGCTGCATCAGCTTCAACAAATCTTCCGGTTGCTGCCAACCGGCAACGATAATGCTTCGTCGCAGGGCAGCCGCAGTTTCAAGGGCTGCATCAAGCTTTACTTTCATGCCACCTTTAATCACACCACTTTGCACCAGCGCCGCAGCATCTGTGCTATTGAGTGTTTTAATCAGCTGACCTTGACCATCTAAAATGCCAGGCACATCAGTTAACAACACCAATTGGCCTTGCACCAACTGACAAATCGCGGCAGCGGCGATATCGGCGTTCACATTGAGCAACTGACCATCATCACTTTGACCAATAGAACTAAATACCGGTACAAAACCCTGCTGCAACAGCGTGTTCACCAAGGTGCCGTCATTGGCGCTGGCAATTCCCACAGCACCAAGCTTGTCATTAATGCTGAACTTTAGGCTGCGACCTGCCGCTAAAGTCAGTCCAACCGCATTTAAGCCTTGGACTTGCGCTCTCGCGACCATCAAGCCATTCACTGCACCTGCTAACGCCCCCGCGATCACAGGCATTTGTTCTGCTGGCGAAACCCGTTGGCCATCAATTTTTTGCGTCGCAAAGCCAAAGGTTTGTAACCAAGCATCCACCTGATCACCACCGCCGTGCACTAACACCAATGCATATTCGGTTTGAAGAGTCGCCACGACTTTTAATAAAGCATCTAATGCTTTTGGGTCCTGCAACAAACGGCCACCCATTTTCAAAACTAACGGCGTCTTAGCCATGCTGAGCCCCCTGCAATAAACCTGCGATTTCCGGTTTGCCAAACTTCACATTGGCCGCTTGCATCGCTTGCGCTGCAGCGCCTTTTAACAAGTTATCGATGGCTGAGACGACAACCACTTGTTCGCCATCTTGTTGCCAAAAAATATCGCAGAAAGGCAAGCCTTCGACATCAGCAACATTGGGCGATTTATTCAGTAACCGTACTAGCGGTTTATTGGCATAAGCCGTATGAAATGCTTCGGTAACTTGTGCACTGCTGACGCCGGCTTTTAAAGTCACGACGCTCGTCGCTAAAATACCGCGTTTAAAATTACCCAAATGCGGGGTAAACACCACTTTACGACCTAAATTTTGTTCAATTTCCGGGCGATGACGATGCTTAAAAAAGCCATAAGCATTTAAGCCGACTTCACAAAATGAGGTACTTAATGCCGCCTTTCGACCTGCGCCAGACACTCCACTTGTGGCATTAATCACCGGAATACAGTTGTCAGCGACTAACCCTGCTTTTAATAATGGCAACAAAGCCAATGAGCAAGCGGTTGGATAACAACCTGGCACGGAAATCAACTGCGGCAGCGGTTGGTCGAGCCATTCCATCAACGAGTACACCGCGCTGTCTAACAGGGCTGGATGTTGATGCTCATAACCATAATATTCGGGATAAAGTGCTGAGTTCTTCAACCGGAATGCACCGGATAAATCGAACACCACCATGCCAGCTGCCATTAATTTTGGCGCAACTTCTTCACTGGCTTCGTGTGGCAGCGCTAAAAAAGCCACATCAACATGACCGGCAATCAGCGCAATTTCGGCATCGGTCCATGGCTGCACTAGAATGTCCAATTGCTGGCTGAACCGCGGGTATAGCGCAGACAACGGCTCAGGCTGACGCCCTGCAGAAGCATAAGCATGAGTAAGTTCGAAATATGGGTTACGGGCAATGAGCGCGCAAAGCTCAGCGCCGCTATAACCGGCAGCGCCCAATACCGCACAGCGGATCGCTGGGGTTTGCTTTAATTCAGTCGCAGTAACTTGTGATGACATCGACAGTCAGTCTCCAGAAACAAATAATACGAGGCCTAGCCTGCAAAACGAGGCCAGTGTAATGACTTACTCATGCAGATTCAAGAATTATTATGCTGTTTTTATGAATTTTTATATAATTCACCAGCTAAATTTTTTCGAATTACTGCCTGCAAGCCTAAGTAATCATGCAAAGGTAGCGGATTTTAAAACAGTTTTCTCTGAATATATATTAAATAAATTGCGAGGTTATTTGCACGAGCGGTCAGCAAGCGCAGCTTTGCTGGCTTACAAACCAGAATCATGCAGGGTGTTCTGATCGCCTTGCTCCCAATTTTCATGCCGTTTTGGCAGTACTTTTAATGCATCAGCGAGTGTGGGATAAAACGACAGCACGCCATCGATGGGTTTTACTTTGGCCTTGGCTAAAGTCCGCAGTGGCTGAAATTGCAAATCGACCATCAGCACATGGCATTGTGTCGTCTCGCATTGGGTGAGAAACCTATCCATCGCCGCAAGACCGCCAGCGTCTAACAATGAAACCCCATCCATCAACAGCACTACTTGTTGCTGGGATTGACATAACACCGCAAGTTCCGCAAATACTCGATCTGCCGCTGCGAAAAACAGCGGCCCAGAAATGCGAAACACTTTGTGGCCTTCTGCGAGTTTTTCTGGCACTAACTTACTATTGTCGCTGACATCTGTGACTTTGGTCATTTCCGCAACTTCTTTGACAAACAGCAGTGCCGCAATAATGATGCCGCAGGTGATCGCCACCACCATGTCAAACAATACAGTGAAAGAAAAGCATACCAAAAACACCCAAATATCACTGCGCGGTGCGGTATTAATTAAGTGCAAGGCCTTTGGCGCTTCGCTCATATTCCACGCGACCACCAACAATAACGCCGCCATCGCCGGCATTGGTAAATAACTCAACCAAGGGGCTAAGGCAAATAACGCCAACAGGACAACAAACGCATGCACCATCGCCGAGATTGGTGATACAGCGCCTGCACGCACATTCGCGGCAGAGCGAGCAAGCGCTGCAGTTGCGGTAATACCGCCAAAAAATGGCGCGACTATATTGCCAATCCCCTGCCCTAATAATTCGCTATTTGCACTGTGGCGCCGACCAGTCATGCCATCAAGCACCACTGCGCATAATAATGATTCAATGGCCCCTAAAATTGCCATGGCAAAGGCGGCTGAAAGCAAATCTTTTACCAGTTGTGAGCTAAGCACTAACGGGCTGCCGTCCGCTCCAGGCAATTGCCAAGGCAACAAAAACGCGGGCAACATATCGGGAATTCCGGCCACTTGCTCACCAGATGCGGAAGTATAATGAAATCGACTGCCGATGGTTTCTACTGGCAAGTCAAACCATACCAATACTACGGCTACCAGAGTTCCTAACAAAACCGCAGGCAGATGTGCTGGGATCGGAGTCTTTAATTTCGGCCATGCCCACATCAGCCACAAAGTACTACAAGCAACTAACAGGCTCGGCCAGTGCCCAGAATCAGCAGCGCGCAGCAAAGCATGCAATTTTTCAATGTAATGCTCAGGCATTTCCGTGATCTGTAATCCAAAGAAGTCTTTGATTTGCAATGTCGCAATGACCACTGCGATGCCGGCAGTAAATCCAAGCGTCACGGCTTCAGGAATGTACTGAATCAGCCGCCCGAGTCGAAGCATGGCCATCATTACCAGTATTCCGCCAGAAAGCATGGTCGCTAGCAATAAGCCACTTAAGCCATATTTTTGCGCTACGGGGTACAAAATCACCACAAAGGCCGCGGTTGGACCAGAAACACTGTAACGACTGCCACCACAAAGCGGAATGATAAACCCAGCAATAATCGCCGTGTAAAGACCATATTGGGGTGGGACACCGCTCGCTATGGCTAACGCCATGGCCAGTGGAATAGCGATAATGCCGACCGAGATGCCTGCCAGCAAATCTTTACCAAGCTCGGCACGACCATAGCCTTCCGCAGCAACGTCTCGCAGTGCATGGGCGATTCTGAGAGAAAATAAATAAGCCCGATGGGACACGCCGTACCTCACTTAGTGAAAACAGCAATCTGAAAACTACTTAGAAAAAACGCCGGACAAGTACAACTTAGCTGGATAAATTTCTCGGTCGATACTGACCAAATTGTGAGAATTTTCGCGGAAAAAGCAACATAGACCAAAGCATAACATCGATGGCGATCCGCAGCACCATCATGGCTATCGGACCCGTTTCAAAGAAAAAGGGGATCTCTCCGCCAAAAAAATTTCTATCCATCTCATGAAGCACTAATTCAACAGCAGCTGCGACACGATAAAAGCATGATATGCCTAAAAGTATGGCAATCCAATGAAGTTGTGGCATTCGTGGAATTGGCGATGTCACTTTGCAAAACTGGCCAAGTGTTGGTTCTTGAGAATAATGGACTAACAAAAATGCGAAGAGAAAGTCGACTAAACCAGTTAAGAGTAAGTAAGGTAAGCCCAACATTTGCGTAAGCAAAAAGCTAAATAATAACTCTAGAGTTCGAATACCAAGAAAAATCAATAAGATTGGGAATAGGCGGCGCTCACGCTGATCCACTAATGCAATCACAGCTAGCGAGAATACCGTGATCAAAAATAACCGCCAATCATCACCAGCATAGCCATAAGTGGCAAGCATTGCGGCTAAAAACGCAATTGCTACGCCGAGCTTAAGCAACACCGGATGTTTTTCTATCACAAAAATCCATGAATTATTGTTCTGAGCGAACTTCGCTCGAGTTGGTTGGCCACACCGGCCATCCGTAAGTTATCATTTCCGGCGATGTGGTTTCACCGCTCGCTAACGCTAAACTTGCTGGTGATAACGTCACCGAATCAGTGGTTATCGGTGTTTTAGTTTTGTTAACGGTAGCAGCCGTTTGATTAGCATCTTTGGCTATTTCCAGCCAAGGTGATTTTATAGCCGATTGTGCATTGATTTGCATTTCGTGTAAATCCCTAATTTTTAATGTTTATTTTTTAGATTTTTCTTATTAAGGCGATTAGAAACTAATTTGGTTTCTGCGCTCCTATAAATGAGACAGCAACATATGTGCCAAAAATAGAACCAAAACTAGAATAGTCAAAATTCTGTCATACACCCACTCAGGCAAAGCTCTGGAAATAGCTAACTTGGTATTTGCCAGCCATCAATGTCCTGAAGGTCAAGCGGTGGCTGTTTAACAGCGAACTCGTTTACCTTCTGCACAGATTGGACAGTCACGCCATGCGACTTTTTGCCAAACTGGCAATTTTTTGCAGCGATATATAACTAAACAACTTGAAGATGCTTTTTTAGCCCCGTTGCTGCACGTGGCTCAAATAGCTTTTCTAAAGCAGCTCAAAACGAGTATCTTCAGGTTGATTGGGTATCGATGGTTCACAGGTCGCAATTTTCTGGCTGCGACAATATGCCACATCGCCGCAACGGCAATATCTGGATATATTAAGGCTTGAGCAACGGGTCTGGGGATGTTCCATCATCTTGGTTTACGCGAGAAAATGCTGCGCAAAACACCATGACACGAACATCAAACCACGTTAGTCTCTATCCGTAAGTTTTTGCAGCGGGAGCATTGGCTCCCGTCTTTTTTCGGATATCGTCCATGAATTCTTTTATGACATTGGCGCCAGAACTTGCTCCGACGCAGCAGATGTTACAGCTACAAAAATTCCGCTGGGGTCTATTAAGTGCTGAATTCAGTGCCGCTGGTGTTGGTTATTTTTTGGATTACCCGGTGGCTGCATGGCCGTTACTAATTGCGTTGTTGGCATTGCACTGTTGCTCAAACTTAGTCTGGCCACGTTTGCCGCAATTGGCTCCGCATAGCCTGCGCTTATTTGGTTTTACCATTTTGTTTGATTTAGCTGTGTTGTCGCTATTGCTGGCATTAGCAGGTGGTGCCAGTAACGGGCTGATTGCATTACTGTTATTACCTGTCGCAATGTCAGCAGTATTGTTGCCCGCCCAAGC
>Ga0187843_10002051_pt1 | contig 12478 bp, 9 predicted proteins | sample SpaLakP09_SKY_43_FD_134516 | JGI IMG/M metagenome (GOLD analysis project Ga0187843, IMG submission 134516) | Oligotrophic lake water microbial communities from Sparkling Lake, Wisconsin, USA - SP09_SKY_43 | ecosystem: Environmental > Aquatic > Freshwater > Lake | place: USA: Sparkling Lake... | reverse complement strand
GGGCTTCGAAGCCCGCGCGCGACGCCGCCAGATCCAGCGCCTGATCACCCTGAGGGCCGAACAAGCGAGGGAAGTACTCGGGCTGGATGCGACCCAGCAACAGCTGGGCGTCGGTGGTGGTCAAAGGCCCGCCGCGCCGGTAACAGGCCGGGCCGGGGTTCGCACCGGCCGACTCGGGCCCGACACGCAGACGTGCGCCATCGAAGCGCACGATGCTGCCGCCGCCGGCCGCCACCGTGTGGATGCTCATCATCGGGGCGCGCATGCGCACCCCGGCCACTTCGGTGTCAAAGGCGCGCTCGTAGGCCGGCGCAGCGTCCTCTGCGGCCGTGGCGGCGTAGTGGCTGACATCGGTGGAGGTGCCGCCCATGTCGAAGCCGATCAGCTGGCGATGGCCGGCGGCCAGGGCCGTGCGTACCATGCCGACGATGCCACCGGCCGGGCCGGACAAGATCGCGTCCTTGCCCTGGAAGCGCAGCGCCTCGGTCAGGCCGCCCGAGCTCTGCATAAAGAACAGCGGTACGCCCGGCATCTGCGAGGCCACCTGCTCGACATAACGCTTCAAAATAGGAGACAGATAGGCATCGACCACGGTGGTGTCGCCGCGCGGCACCAGCTTCATCAAGGGGCTGACCTCGTGCGAGACCGAGACCTGGCTGAAGCCGATCTCGCGCGCCAAGGCCGCGGCGCGCTGCTCATGCATCGGGTAGCGATAGGCATGCATGAAGACGATGGCGCAGGCGCGCAGGCCGGCATCAAAGGCTGCTTGCAACTGCGCGCGCAGATCGGCCTCGTCGAGGGCCTGCACCGTCTGCCCATCGGCTGCCATGCGCTCCTGCGCCTCGACCACGCGGCTGTAGAGCAGCTCGGGCAGCACGATCTGGCGCGCGAACAGCTGCGGCCGCGCCTGGGTGGCGATGCGCAGGGCATCGCGAAAGCCGCGGGTGGTGACCAGCAGGGTCGGGTCGCCCTTGCGCTCCAGCAAGGCATTGGTGGCCACCGTCGTGCCCATCTTCACGCATTCGAGCTGGGCCGGCGTGATCGCCTCGCCGGGCCGCAGGCCCAGCAGACGGCGTATGCCCTCGACCGCGGCATCGCGGTATTGCTCGGGGTTCTCGGACAGCAGCTTGAGCGTGTGCAGCTGGCCATCCGGCGCACGGCCGACCAGGTCGGTGAAGGTGCCGCCGCGGTCGATCCAGACCTGCCAGCGCGTCGGAGCGCAGGCGGAGGTGTCGTCGGATGCGGGCAGGCGATCAGCAGCGGACATGGGGCAGGCGTTTTCAGGCAGAAAGCGCGATTGGAACAGAGCAGCCCGGCAACGCGCCCCCGGCCGAAAGCGCGTGCGCGCCGAGGCGGCCTGAAAGCCGGTGAACCGGCGAGCCCGAAACCTGCTCAGGCCCTGACGAGGGCCTGGCGCAAGGTCTGATCCAACAAATCACCGACCCGATCGAGCATGCGGCTGGGGTTGAAGCTCGGCGCGGCCGCCCGGGCATCACCCAGCAGCTGGTGAAAAGGCGGGGTGGCGCTGATGCCCACGCCAGGCGCACCAGCCGCGTCTTCCACCCATTGCGCCGGCGTCGGTGAGGCGGGCCGTTCGCTCAGGTCGATCATGGTGCCGACCACGCGCACGGCTTCACCCTGCGCATCACGCTCCAGCACCAAACCGCGCGAAAACATCTGGCGGTAGCCCGATCCATTGCTGCGCAAGCGGAAGCGCGCTTCGTAGCTGGGCTCGCTGCCATCCAGATGGGCGCGCAAGGCCGTCAGCATGGCCGCCTGATCCTCGGGGTGGACCCGGCAGCGCCAGAAGGCGGTGTGGTCGGCCGAGCGGGCATAAGGGAAGCCCAGATGCTCTTTCCAGCGCGGCGAGTAGTGGACGGTGTCCTGGCGCGCGTCCAGGTCCCAGACACCGAACCAGCCTTGCTGGACGGCTCGCCGCCATCGTTCGACTTCCATGACTGTGGCCAACATAGCGACCCATCTTGGCGGCCGTGGCGGCCCGGGTCAAGGGTTGGACCCTGCGCCCGGCAGGTCAAGTGCCAAATCCACACGGCTTGGCGCGGCGCAGGCCAAGAAAAAGGCCCCGGCTCCCAAGGAGCCGAGGCCTTTTAGACCATTCGCCGAAGCGGGCGTTCTTTAGAACGGGATGTCGTCATCCATATCGTCAAAGCCGGTCGCCGGGCGCGGTGCCGGGGCGGGCGCCGGGCGGGCAGCTGCCGGAGGGCGTGCAGGCGGGCGGGCCGGAGCGCGCGGGGCCGGGGCGTCGCCGTAGTCGTCGCCACCGCCGTAGCCGCCAGCACCGCCGCCGCCACCACGTGCTTCGCGGGCGCCGTAGCCACCACCACCGCCGCCACCACCTTCATCACCGGAATCGCGGCCGCCGAGCAGCTGCATTTCATTGGCGATGATTTCGGTGGTGTAGACGTCCTTGCCTTCCTTGTCGGTCCACTTGCGGGTGCGCAGGCGGCCTTCGACGTAGAGCGGGCGGCCCTTCTTGCAGTACTGGCCGACGATCTCAGCCAGCTTGTCGTTGAACACCACACGGTGCCATTCGGTTTCTTCCTGCTTTTCGCCGGTCTCGCGGTTCTTCCAATTGCGCGTGGTGGCCAGGCTGATGGTGCAGAAGGCGACGCCGCTGGGGTTGTAGCGCAACTCGGGGTCGCGCCCCAGGTTGCCGATGAGAATGACTTTATTGACCGAGGCCATAGGCGCTGCTCCGCAAGCTGCTGATATCCAAACCCCCGGATTATGCCGCCCCGGCTGCGGGCTCCAGGGCGGGCAAGCCCCAGGGAGCCCTGGGCGGCTGGCGCCCGGCCACGCCGGACCGGAGGCACCGCAGTTGGCGCCCTGCTTCTTGCACTTAGTCAGGCCAGGCGCCGGGCGGACCTGGGCATTGCCTAAGATGCCGCCATGGACCGCAGCACCACCACGCCCCTGAACCCGAGCCAGAGCTGGAACACCGGCAGCCGCCGACGCTTCTGGCTGGCCTACGGCGGCGCCTGCCTGCTGACCTGGTTGCTTTACGTGGTGGCCGGGCTCGATTACCAGCGCGGCCAGCAGGGCGTGTGGCAGCTCTGGTCGGCCATTTACGAAGCGACGCTGACGCTGTGGGCGCCCATGCTGATGGGTATTTTGGTCTATCCCTGGGCGCAGTGGCTGCAGGAGCGCGAGTTCGGCCTGCTCAGCCTGGCCGGCCTGCACGGTGCGGCGGCGCTGCTGTTCAGCGGCGGCTGGATGGCCAGCGACTTTGTGCTCGCCAGCCTGCTCTTCGGCCCCGAGCATGCCGAGGCCACGCTGATGCAAACAGCGCTCTGGCGCGCCATCACCGGGGTGTTTGTCTATGTGCCGGTGGCCACCGGCTTCACCGCGGTGCTGAACGCACGCCGGGCGCGCCGCAATGCCGTGGCCGCCGCCCAGGCCGAGAGCGCCCTGGCCCGCGCCGAGCTGGCCGCCATCAGCGGCAAGCTGAACCCGCATTTCCTCTTCAACACCCTCAACTCCCTGATCGCCCTGACCCGCAAGGATGCCAAAGCGGCCGAGCAAGGCCTGCTGCGCTTTTCCGACATGCTGCGCTATGTGCTGGACAGCAAACGCGCCGTCAGCGACCGAGTGACGCTGGAAGAAGAGCTGGGCTTTGTGCGCGACTACCTGGCGCTGGAATCGCTGCGCCTGGGCCAGCGCCTGAGCGTGGAATGGGCGCTGGACCCGGACACGCTGCAAGACGAGATTCCGCCCCTGACCCTGCAGCCGCTGGTGGAGAACTCCATCATCCACGGCATCTCGCCCAGCGTGAAGGGCGGCTGCATCAGCATCAGCTCGCGCCGCGATGCGCTGACCCAGGCCCTGGCGCTGACCGTCAAGGACGACGGCGCCGGCTGCGAACCGGCGCGGCTGAACCCCAGCGACGCCAGCGAGGGCACGGCCCCCAGCGGCCACCGCAGCGGCGGCATCGGCCTGGGCGCCCTGCGCCGCCGCTTCGCGCTCGACTTCAACGGCCGCGCGCGCATGCACATCCACACCGCACCGGGCGCCGGTTTCCGCGTCGACCTATGGATTCCCCAGGCCCCGCTTGCTTGACCCACTTGCTTGACCCTCATGAACGCCACCACCCCACCCCGCATCCGCACCCTGATTGCCGAAGACGAGCCCCTGGCCAGCGAAGCCCTGGCCGACTGGGTGGCCCAGCTGCCGCAGCTGGAGCTGGTGGCCAGCTGCGCCGACGGCCTGAGCGCGCTGGAGCAGATCCGCAGCCTGCGCCCCGAGCTGGTCTTCATGGACATCAATATGCCGGGCCTGACCGGGCTGCAGGTGCTGCGCGCCCTGGCCGAAGATGGCGCCAAAGGCGAGGGCGCCGTGCCGCGGGTGATCTTCACCACCGCCTACAACGAGCACGCCATCACCGCCTTCGAGCTGCATGCGGCCGATTACCTGCTCAAGCCCTTCTCGCAAGAGCGTTTCAATGAGGCGGTGCAGCACGCCCTGCAGCGCAGCGGCAGCGAGGGTGGCGCCCAGCCCAGCAGCACCCAGGCGCTGGAAGCGGCGGCCAAGCCCGACACCTCGCCCATGACCCGGCTGCTGGTGCGCGACCAGGGCAAGATCTTTCCCATCCAGGTGGACACGGTCGAGTACCTGCGCTCGGACATCAAGTACACCGCCGTGGCCAGCGGCGGCCGCCAGTACCTGGTCAACCTGCCCATCACCGCCTTCGAGCAGCGCCTGGACCCCAGCCGCTTCATCAAGCTGCAGCGCAGCTGCATCGTCAACCTCGATTTCGTGGTGTCGATGACACCCGACGAGAACTCGCAACTGATCGTGCAGATGCAGGACGGCACCCGCTTCACCGCCAACCGCGATGTGTCCAAGAAACTGAGGGAGCAATCGATATGAGCTGGAAGCTGCTGAGCACAGGCCTGCTGGCCTGTTTGATGAGCGAGCTGGTGATGGCCCAGCCCGGCGCCGCGCCGGTGGCCCCCGTCAGCCCTGCGGCGCCCGCAGCCCCGGCGCCCAATGCCGCACCGGCCGCTCCGGCAGCCGAGGGCAGGCTCTACATCTCGCGCCCCTTTGAGCGGCTGGAGCTGTCGGGCACGGCCAATGTGCGCCTGATTCAGGGCGAGCGCGACCAGGTCTTCGTGGCCGGCGACGCCGAGGCGCAAAAGCAGATCGAGCTCGATTACAGCGGCGACAAGCTGCAGATCCGCTCGGTCGACGGCTGGAAGATGTGGCGCAACCAGCGGCCGCAGATCGATGTGACCCTGCGCCGACTCAACCACCTGATCCTGTCCGGCGCTGGTGATCTGCACGCGCCCGGCGCCTTCCGCTGCAGCCAGCTGATCATCACCATCTCGGGTGCCGGCAGCGCGCGCTTCGACGAACTCCATGCCGACAAACTGAGCTTCGGCATCTCGGGCGCGGGCGCCGGCCGCATCAGCGGCCAGGTGAATGACTTGGTGCTGCGAATCTCGGGCAAGGGCCGGCTGCAGGCCGAGAACCTGCAGGCCACCCGCGCCGCACTCAGCATCAGCGGCATCGGTGATGCCGAGGTCTGGGCCACCGAGCAGTTGGCGGTGTCGGTCTCCGGCTTCGGCCAGGTCGATTACTGGGGCCGGCCCGAGCTGCAGCGCCAGTCCTCCGGCATCTCGCGCATCAATGCCCGCGGCGACAAGCCGGCGGCTGCCAACTCACGCGCGGCCGCCAGCGGCAACGGCGGTGGCGGCAACCTCGACAGCCGCGCGCCGCTGCTGCACGAAGCTCAGGGCTCGCCGTCCCAGTAATCGAGGCCGTTCTCGCGCCGATGGATGAAGGCCGGGCCTTTGGAAAACACGGCGATCTTGCCCGAATCGGGGTACTCGCAGACCTCGGGCCGGTCCTGGGTGCTGATGCTCAGGTATTTGAGCTCGGCATCCGAGGTGTTGAGCAGGTGGTGCGGGTACTCGGGCCCGCAGGGGATGAAGATCACATCGCCGGCCTGCACCGGCAGCAATTCGCCCGCCACCCGCAGCGTGCCCTGGCCTTCGAGGATGATGAACATCTCCTCCTGCGTGTGGTGGAAGTGGTAGGGGCAGCTCTGCTGGCCCGGCGCCACCGTGTCGACCCCGCAACCGAGCTTGCGCGCCAGCGTGCCCTCGGACACGGCACCGACCAGGCTGTCGTAGCGCGGCGGGCGCAGGTAGCGCTCGCGCGGCACCTGGTCGATGTTGCGGATCAGCTTGCGCCGCAGATCCGCGGCCTTGTCCTGTGCTTCCTCGGTCATGGGCGCCTTCTTTCCTGGCAGATGCGGAGTGGCCATCTTGACTGAAAACCTCGCGCCTTCCAACGACAGCAGGGGGCACGAGGCCCCCTGCACATCCCGCCGAGACGGCGAGCCTGTTGATCAGACGGCCGAGCGGCGGCGCTGACGGCCCCAGGCCAGCAGCAGGCCCAGGCCGCCCAGCAGCAGGGCGGCGCTTTCCGGCTCCGGCACCGGGGTGGCGAAGCTGAGCTCGTCGAGGCTGACGTTGCTGCCGGCGACGCTGAAGCCGTAGATGTCAGCCTGAGCGCGCACAAAGCCCAGGAACTTGCCTTCGTTGTAGCTGTCGAAGGCGGTCTGGATGCTGTAGCTGAAGGACTCCAGCACGGCACCGTTCTGGCCGTAGGCCGTCAGCAGCAGGCTCGGGGTCTCGCCGTCGAGGCGGTACTGGTTCAGATAGGCACCGACGCTCTGCACGGCTTCGCCGAAGCTGAAGTGCACCGGGCCGCTGCTGCTGGCCAGGAAGTTGCCGCTGCCGGTGGGCGTGGGCGTCAGGCCGTCCAGCGGGTTGCCGCGGGCGCCCCACAGGCCGTTCTCGCCCAGATCGCGCGCATTGGCGCCGATTTCCGTGCCCTCGCCGGGGTTCAGCAACACGCGGCGGCCGGTTTCGGCCAGACCCAGCTCCAAGGGGTCGCGGGTGATCAAACCGTCAAAGCCATTGAAGCTCACGCGCAGGGCCGAGCTGAAGGCCGCATCGGAATCAACCGCATCGGCATGGGCGCCGCCGGCCAGAAAGCAGGCCGCCAGGGCCAGGGTCTTGAGAGAGGTTTTCATGAAATGACTTGCTCCTATGGAGAGATGAGATGCGCGGCTGAGCGGCAAGGCCGGTCGCACCCAGGCGACCGGCGCTGGTGCCTCAGCTGCCGATGACGCCGCCGTCGTCCTTGGTGATCACCACCACGGCCGAGCGTGGGCGGCCGAAGGGCAGGCTGGTCACGCCATCCGACTCCACGCCCCACTGGTTGGCCGGCCAGCGCGAGATCTTCTCGGGGTTGGACGCAGGCGAACCTTCGCCCGGGTGTTGCACGCCCACCCACAAGGTCTTGCCGTCCGGGCTCATGGCCATGCCGGTGATCTCGCAGCCGTTGGGGCCGGTCAGGAAGCGGCGCGCCATGCCGGTGTTGGGATCGGCGCAGACCATGCAGTTGGCACCGATGTTCTTCCAGTCGCCGGAGGCGTCGCCGACCTGGTCGGTCTGCACCCAGAGGCGGCCGAAGGGATCAAACCACAGGCCATCGGGAGCGCCGAAGTCGGCACTGCCGAAGGGGTCGGCCACGATATTGCCCTTGTAGTTGTTGGTGGGCTTGGCGGCCTTGGTGGTCTTGGTGTCACCGGCCTGCAGGAACAGGTTCCAGCTGAAGCGGGTGGCGGCGACCGTGTCCGCGTCTTCTTGCCAGCGGATGATGTGGCCGTAAATATTGTCTTCGCTGGGGTTGGCGGCATCGACCGGCGGGCGGGCCGTCGCGGCCGTGGTGCTGCCGTCAGTGGCATTGGCCTTGGGCTCGCTCGCGGGGCGGCTGCTGTTCCAGGTGCCGCGGCGGTTGTTGTTGGTCAGGGTGCAGTAGACCTCGATCTTGTTGAAGCCACCGAGGCGCGGGCGGGCGCCGGTCCACTCCGGGCGGTCCATCATGGTGGCGCCCACAGCGTCGGCGGCCATGCGGGTCTTGATCAGGATCTTGGCCAGCACCTCGGCGTCATTGGCGCCGGCGAAGTTCGGGTTGTCGCGCAGGGCCACGCCGTCCACGCCCACGGTGCCTGGCAGCAGGGGCAACCATTGGCCGCTCAGATCGGCGTCGAACTTGGCGACGTAGGGCACGCCTTCGTCGAGCAGATTGCGGTTGGCCACGCGATCGGCAGGGTTGAACTTGCCGGCACTGACGAATTTGTAGATGTACTCGTTGCGCTCGTCGTCACCCATGTAGACGGCCAGATGGCCTTGCGCATCGACCACGTACTGAGCACTCTCGTGCTTGAAACGGCCCAGGGCGGTGCGCTTGACCGGCACGCTCTTGGGATCGTAGGGATCGATCTCGACCACCCAACCAAAGAGATTGGACTCATTGGGGTTCAGGCTCAGGTCGAAGCGCGGGTCATGGGCATGCCATTTGTAGGCAAAGCCATCCTTGCTGAACCCGTAGCGGTTGAACAACTTACCCAGCTCGCCCGAGCTGGCCGAAGGCAGGGCGGCGTTGGAGCCGAAGTTGCCGTTGAAGTTTTCTTCGCAGGTCAGGTAGGTGCCCCAGGGCGTCACGCCGTTGGCGCAGTTGTTGATGGTGCCGTAGGCGGTGTAGCCGTCGGTCAGGCGGCCGGTGGCATGGCTGCCGGTGTCGCTGATCTGGTACTCGTTGGCCTTCATCAGGGCATGGCCGGCGGCCGGGCCGGAGATGCGGGTCTTGGTGTTGGCGGTCAGGCGTCGGCCGTAGATGGAGTTCTTGACCACCATCCACTTGCCGTTGCGACGGCGTGCTTCCAGGATGGACACGCCGTGGGCCGCTTGCGACTTGCGCACGGCCGCCAGGTTGGCGCCGGCCACACCGGCCGGGGTGAGGATTTCCTCGTGGGTGTATTCGTTGTTGATGGCCAGGATGCCGCGGTCCACGCTGGGCCGGCCGTCCGTGCCCAAGAAGGGGAAGAAGGCCATGCCGTCGTTGTGCGCGCCGAACTGCTTGGCCTGCTCGGCGGCGGTGTTGCTGGCGTCCGAGGCAAAGGGCACGGCGCCGGGCATGATGGGGTCACCCCAGGCGACGAAGAGCTCGGCGGTGTAGCCCGCGGGCACGGTGATGCGGTCGGCCACGGCCGGCGCAGCCGGTGCGCTGGTCACGGACACGCTGGCCGGCACGCTTTCAAAACCGATGCCCGGAAAGCCCAGGCCCGCCGGCACGGGACCGGCCTGCACGGTGTTGACCAGACCCGAGAGGGTCAGGCCGCCCGCGGCCTGCAAGGCGGCCACGCCGACACTGCCTTTGACGAAATTGCGGCGCTTGCTGTCGACGCGGTCGATCACGTCGTAGATGGACGCATTGCCGGACGGGTTGATCGTCTCGTCATTGCGGGGGTGTTTGATGCCCTTCATGGCTGGCTCCTGCTGCGTTCGGTGGGGTGAGCTTGAAAAGAATGGCTCACGGGGGTGATGGCCGGCTCCAACCGGCGCAGCGCGAAATGTGCAGAACTCAAACGACAGGGCCATGACGGCACAAGGCCTAACGGATCATGGGGAGCCGGGGGCGTACCATTGCGGCCTCAATGAAATCAGCCGACCTTTCCTCCGACGCCCGCCCGCAGCAGATCCTGCATGAAGTCTTCGGCTACAGCGCCTTCCGTGGTGCGCAGGCCGACATCGTGGACCATGTGGTGGCTGGCGGCGACGCCCTGGTGCTGATGCCCACCGGCGGCGGCAAGAGCCTCTGCTACCAGATCCCCGCCATCGCCCGCCACCGCAGCCAGCAAGGCGTGACGGTGGTCGTCAGCCCCCTGATCGCCCTGATGCACGACCAGGTCGGCGCGCTGGAAGAAGCCGGCGTGCACGCCGCCTTTTTGAACAGCAGCCTGAGCGGCGAGCAGGCCGCCCATGTCGAGCGCGAGATGATGAGCGGCCGCCTGGTCATGCTTTACGCCGCGCCCGAACGCATCACCAACCCGCGCTTTCTGGCCCAGCTCGATTCCTTGCAGGAGCGCGGCCTGCTGAGCCTGTTCGCCATCGACGAGGCGCACTGCGTCAGCCAGTGGGGCCATGATTTCCGCAGCGAGTACCTGGCGCTCAGCCTGCTGCACGAGCGCTACCCCGAGGTGCCGCGCATCGCGCTGACCGCGACCGCCGACGACCTGACCCGCGCCGACATCATCGAGCGCCTGCGCCTGGAAGAGGCGCGCATCTTCATCAGCAGCTTCGACCGGCCGAACATCCGCTACACCATCGTCGAGAAGGACAGCAAGCCGCGCGATCAGCTGCTGCGCTTCATCCAGGACGAGCATGGCGAGGACGCCGGTGTTGTCTACTGCCAGAGCCGCAAGAAGGTGGACGAGACGGCCGACTGGCTGGTCAGCGCCGGCATCAAGGCCCTGCCCTACCACGCCGGCCTGGACGCCGCCGTGCGCCAGCGCCACCAGGACCGCTTTTTGCGCGAAGACAGCATCGTCATGGTGGCCACCATCGCCTTCGGCATGGGCATCGACAAGCCCGATGTGCGCTTCGTCGCCCACCTGGACCTGCCCAAGAACATCGAGAGCTACTACCAGGAGACCGGCCGCGCCGGCCGCGACGGCGCCCCGGCCGACGCCTGGATGACCTACGGCCTGGCCGATGTGGTGAACCAGCGCCGCATGATCGACGAGAGCCCGGCCGGCGAGGAGTTCAAAAAGGGCCAGCGCGGCAAGCTCGACGCCCTACTGGCCCTGGCCGAGGCGACCGACTGCCGGCGCGTGCGCCTGCTGGCCTATTTTGGTGAGATGAGCAGCGCTTGTGGGAATTGCGACAACTGCCTCGTGCCGCCCGCCACCTGGGACGGCACCGACTCGGCGCGCAAGCTGCTCAGCTGCATCTACCGCTTTCACCAGAACGGCGGCCAGCGCTTTGGCGCCGGCCACCTGATCGATGTGCTGCGCGGCAAGGTCACCGACAAGGTCACGCAGTACGGCCACCAAAGCCTGTCCACCTGGGGCATTGGGGCCGACCTGCCGGAAACCCAGTGGCGCGCCGTGCTGCGCCAGCTGATCGCCCTGGGCCATGTCTTCACCGAGGGCGAGTACATGACCCTGGCCCTGGCTGACAGCGCCCGCGCCGTGCTCAAGGGCGAGGTGCAGCTGCTGCTGCGCGTGCCCAGCGTGGCGCCCAAGCGCGGCAAGCTCAGCCGCGGCGGCAGCAGCGGAACTGGCAAAGGCAAGAGCGCCGCCCCGATCGAGCTGGACGAGGACGCGATGGAGCGCTTCGAACAGCTCAAGAACTGGCGCGCCGAGGTGGCCAAGGAGCATGGCCTGCCGGCCTATGTGATCTTCCAGAACGTCACCCTGGCCGAGATGGCGCGCCAGAACCCGCAAAGCCTGGACGAGCTGGCCGGCATCAGCGGCGTGGGCGCCAAGAAGCTGGAAGCCTACGGCGAGGAAATCCTGCGCGTTCTGAGCTGATCCGTGCAGAAGCTTGCAAGTCCGGTCAGAGTAGCGGCCTCGCAAACTGTAACAATCCGGGCATGAACCGCCGTCGCCGCCTGCTGCTAAGCGCCCTGAGCCTGCCCACCGGGCCGGTGGCCGCGCAGCTGACGGCGGGCAGCCCCGCCGCCTCCGGCCCCTTGGCCACCCTGGAAGCAGCCGCGCGGGCGGAAGGCCGGCTGCACACCCTGGGCATGCCGGACCATTGGGCCAACTGGGGCGGCATCTGGGCCGATCTGAAGCGGCTCTACGGCATCGCACACAGCGACGAGAACATGAACAGCGCCGACGAGATCGAGCGCATGGCGAGCGAGGGCCAACGCGCCACGGCGGACCTGGGCGATGTCGGCTTCGAGTACGGCGCGGTGGCGCGCGGCCGCGGCATCAGCCGGCCACACAAGCCCCTGGTCTGGTCGCAGCTGCCCGCCTGGTCGCGTGACGAAGACGGCTACTGGGCCTTGGCCTACACCGGCACGATTGCCTTTGCGGTCAACACCCGGCGCACCGGCGGCCGCGTGCCGGGCAGCTGGCGCGCCCTGTTCGAAGGGCCGTACACCGTGCAAGTGGGCGAGGTCGGCAGCTCGGCCCAAGCCAGCGCCAATGTGCTGGCCGCGGCCATCGCCCTGGGTGGCGACGAGACGCGCCTGCAACCGGCCCTGGAAGCCTTTGCCAAGCTGGAGCGGCAAGGCCGCCTGGTGCACAGCAATGCCATGGTGGCTGATTTGCAGCGTGGCAGCGCCGATGTCTACCTGCTCTGGGATTTCGTCGCCCTGGGCCACCGCAGCCGCGTGCGCCGCCCCAGCGAGTACGAGGTGCTGATCCCCAGCGACGGCTCGGTGACCAGCGGCTACACCACCATCATCAACCGCTACGCCCCGCACCCGAATGCGGCACAGCTGGCGCGCGAGTACATCTTCAGCGACGCCGGCCAGCTGCAGCTGGCGCGCGGCTATGCGCGGCCCATCCGCCTGGAGCATCTGGAACTGCCGGCCGATGTGCGGCAGCGCCTGCTCGACCCGGCCCAGTACCGCCCGGCCCGCGCGCTGCGGC
>Ga0187843_10002049_pt1 | contig 12503 bp, 10 predicted proteins | sample SpaLakP09_SKY_43_FD_134516 | JGI IMG/M metagenome (GOLD analysis project Ga0187843, IMG submission 134516) | Oligotrophic lake water microbial communities from Sparkling Lake, Wisconsin, USA - SP09_SKY_43 | ecosystem: Environmental > Aquatic > Freshwater > Lake | place: USA: Sparkling Lake... | reverse complement strand
GCCCAGAACACGAAGCCGCCGTACTGGTCGGGGGCCACGAAGCGGATCAGCAGCAGGTTGACGCCGAAGTTCAGCAGCGACCAGATCGCCTGCTCCAGGGCCGAGATCAGATAGCGCGACATCCGTCCCCTTGGGCCATGGCTGCGGACGGCGTCCGCGCTAGTAGGTGCGTCCGCGGTTGATGCTGTAATTGAAGCTGAACGGCAAGGCACCGGTGACATATTGCCGGATGAACAGATTGACCTCGGCGATGGCGCTGCGCGGGACGAAGATCAGGTCGCCCGGCAGGATCGGGAAGTCGCCGCCGTCGGCGCCCTTGAGCGCGGCCCGCACATCTACCGTGCGCATCAGCAGCCTCGGATCGCCGGGACGCTGGCGCAGCACCACGACCTTGCCGGTCCGGGCCGTTTCCTGGAAGCCGCCGGCCGCCACGACAGCCTGGGCGACGCTGATCTGACCCTTCAGCGGCTTGATCCCAGGCTCGCGCACCTCGCCGCTGACATAGATCTGCGAGGACCCGTAGCTGGTGATCAGGGTCTCGACCTGCGGATTGCGCAGCACGCTGCCATAGGCGCGGGTCAGGGCGGCCGCCGCCTGCTCGGGTGTCATGCCCGCGACGCCCTGGCCGCTGACCAGCGGAAACACGCCCCGGCCGTCCGGTCCGACCAGGACCGAGGCATTCAGATCCGGATTGAGCAGGAAGCGCACCGCCAGTTCGTCGCCGGGCCCGATGCGGTAGCGATAGTCGTCAGGGGTCCAGGTGGCGAAGGTCACGCCGGGATTCTCGACCCGGCTACCGATGGGCATGCGATCAAAGCCGCGCGCCGACCGGGCCGGCGGGGCCGGCGGGGCCGAGGCGCAGGCCGTGACCAGCATCAGGGCGGCGAGCGCCGCCGGACGAGCCCATGACAACAAGACAACCTCCCTGGCGCCCGCTGCGCCCCGACGATCAGACTGCGCCGCGCGCATTAGAAATTCGTTCCCGCGCCTGACCGCGCCGCGTCAAAAAGCAGCACGACCGGAGCAGCAAGGGCCTTCAGCCGAAGCATTTCGGAGCGAAAGGCCAGCTTGCTGCCCATCCCCCCGGAAGTTCGTATTCCAGCGTTAGCCTTTATTAAGGTTGGGTCCGTATCGAATGGTTAACCGCGCGCGCTTTTGGCGGCGTCGATGATCGATCGAGTGTCCCTTTCTGATGAATGCTGCCGTGATCGAGCAGGGTGCCTATACCCAAAGCAGCCCTAGCGGCCGCATTCGATCGCCCTTGACCATTCGCGAAGTGCTGACGCCGGCATTCTACTATCGCCGCGAAGCCATACTGGCCTTCCTGATCCCGGTACTCCTCGCCATCGTGGCGGTGTTCCTGGCCCAGCCGGTCTATGTCGCCCAGTCGCGTCTCCTGATCCTGCTGGGCGACGACTATGTGTTCCGCACCGACGTCAGCGGTGCCGCCGGCCTGAGCTTTGACCGGGCCCAGATCGTCCATGCGGAAATGGAGATCCTGACCGCCAAGGACCTTCGTACCCGCGCCATCCAGGATGTGGGGCTGGCCAAGGTCTATCCGGCGCTGGCCGCCGAGCCGCAGGGCCTCGAAAAGGCCGCCGAACAGCTGACCAAGGACCTGACGATCGACAATGTTCCGCAGTCGAACGTCATCGAACTCAGCCTGCGCAACAAGGACGCCCAGGTCGCCGCCGACGTGCTGAACAAGCTGGTCGCCCTCTATATCGAGCGGCGTCGCTCGATCTTCGAGCAGTCGGACCTGCAGTCCGTCAACGGCCAGCGCGACCAGCTCAATCTCCGCCTGGCCGGTATCGAGGAAGAGCTGTCGAAGTTTTCGCTGGATCACGGCTTCGGGGACTACCCCTCCGAATTTGCCACCGTTCAGAGCCAGCAGGCCTCGCTGACCAGCCAGCTGCAGTCGCTGGACCAGCAACTGGCCACCCGCAGCGGTCGGGCCGCCGTGCTGTCACGCCGCCTGCAGTCAGCCCCGGCCGAGATGGACGTCTCGACCGATCGCGGCCGCTCGCAGCAGCTGGACGACCTGACCCGCAGCCTGCTGGACCTGCAGAACCAGCGCCGCGTCGCCGCCGCCCGCTTTGTCGACGGCTATCCCCTGATCGGCGACCTCGACCGCAAGATCGCCGAGGTCCAGGAGCAGATCCGCAACGCGCCGGCCCAGCAGGTCACCGCCGTCCGCCGCGCCGTCAATCCGGTCCACCAGCAGCTCGACACCGACCTGGCGAGCTCGGAAGGCGATGTGGCCGGCCTGAGGCTGGCCCGCGCCACCGCCGCCCGCGACCTCAGGGCCGCGACGACGCGCCTGGCCGAACTGGTCCGCATCGGCCCCGAATATCGCGAGCTGATCCGCAAGCGCACCATGCTGGAGGCCTCGTTCTCTGACATCGCCAAGCGCTCGGAGGACACCCAGCTGGCCGACGTGCTGTCGAAGTCCAAGGCCAATGTCCGCGTGGTCCAGGCCGCCGACGCTCCGGTCAAGGGCAAGAGCGGCCGTATGCTCCTGCTGATCGCGGGCCTGGCCCTCGGGGTCATCGCGGCCCTGGCGGTGATCCTGGTCTCGGCCGCCTTCTCGGACGTGATGATCACCCCGCGCGACGTCGAACAGAAGCTGGACGTGCCGATCATCCTGGCTGTGCCGATGGCCGCCCGCGCCGATCGCCGCCGGGGCCTCAAGGGCCGTCCCCGGACCTCGCACCTGACCTATGAAGACAGCAAGCTGCTGCTGCGCCTGCTCAGCAGCGTCGCCCCCGGCCCCGGACGGGTGATGCAGCTGGTCGCCGCCAACGGTGAGGAGGGCGTCTCCAGCCTGATGCTCGACCTGGCCCTGCTGGCGGCCGGCGACGGCTCGCGCCGGGTTCTGCTGATCGATATCGAACCGCCCGAAGGCCGGTCGGCCGCTCAGGGCCTGGCCGAGAGCGGGGCCACCCTGCACCGCCTCTCCGACAACCGGCTCAGCGTCAACGGCGGCAGCCTGCATGTCACCCTGCCGGTCGGGGCCCGCGACATGGGCGCGGCCGAGGCCCAGCTGGAAAAGACCATCGCCCAGGCCCGTCGTGACTATGACGTCGTGCTGGTCGACACCCCGGCCATGGCCCGCTCGGCCGCCGCCCTGATTGCCGCACCGATGGTCGACATGACCCTGATCGTGGTCGAGGCCGAGGCCACCCGCGCCGCCGTCGCCCGCAACCTGATCGAGCGCATCGACGCCGCCGGCGGTGAGGTGATCGGGGCTGTTCTCAACAAGCGCGGCTTCTATATTCCACGCCTGATCTATTCCTGGCTCTGAGGCTGATCCCATGCGGCAAGGTCCATCGCGCCGCGCCCTGATGGCCGGCGGCCTGTCGCTGGCTGCGGCTCCGGCCCTGGCGACGGTGCCGGCCCTGCGGGCAATGGCGGCCGAGAAGGGCCTCATCTTCGGGGCCGCGATCGAACCCGAGGCCGTCGACCGCGACTTCGGCTACGAAACCCTCCTGCGCCGCCAGTGCGCGTCGCTGACGCCCGAGAACGTCATGAAGTGGAATGCCCTGCGCCCGGCGCGGGACCAGTTCGACTTCTCGCGGGCCGATCGCTTCATGGCCATCGCCCATGACCAGGGAGCCCAGGTCCACGGGCACTGCCTGGTCTGGCACGAGGCCCTGCCCGCCTGGATCGGCGGCGACCTGACACCCCGCGACGGCCGGGCCCTGCTGACCGAGCACATCACCCGGGTCGTCGGCCGCTATGCCGGCCATATCCAGGCCTGGGATGTGCTGAACGAGCCGGTTGAACGCAATGACAGGCGCCCCGACGGCCTGCGCCTGTCGCCCTGGTTCAGGGCCCTCGGTCCCGACTACATTCCCCTCGCCTTCCATACGGCCCATGCCGCCGACCCGACCGCGACCCTGTGCTGTCGGACTACGGCCTCGAGTATGACGACGAAAGCTGGATGGTCGAAAAGCGCGGCACGATGCTGGACCTGCTGCGCCGGCTCAAGGATGCCCGGGTGCCGGTCCACGCCCTGGCCCTGCAGGGTCACCTGATCGGCGGACGGCCCCGCGCCTTCGGCTCCGGCCTGCGCCGCTTCCTGGCCGAGGTCGCGGCCCTGGGTCTGGAGATCCACATCACCGAGCTGGACGTCGATGACCGCAAGATCACCGGTGCACTGGAACGTCGCGACGGGGTGGTGGCCGAGATCTACCGCACCTTCCTCGACACGGTTCTGGACGAGCCGGCGGTGACGCGGGTCACCACCTGGGGACTCAGCGACCGCTATACCTCCAAGGCCGGCATGTTCCCGCGGCCCGACGGCCAGGGTGTACGCCCCCTGCCCTTCGATGCCGACCTGCGGCCCAAGATCGTGGTCCAGGCCCTGATGGACGCCCTTGCCGGCGCGCCGAAGCGCAAGATCCGTCGCTAGACCTAAAGCCCGTTCAGGAAGGCCACGACCTCACGACCGGCCTTGTCGCGGCTGGACTGCAGGGCCAGACCGTGATCCAGCCCCGGAACGATCTGCAGCGACAGCCCGGGCAACCCGACAAACCGCCGTCCGCCCGGTCCGAAGTGGGACACCACCATGTCGAGCGACGGGTCCTCGGCCCCGACGATGAGACGAACCACACCACCGCGCGCCGAGAGCTCGCCGATCCGGGCTTTGACCGCAGCCTCCGGCGTCGCCCCCAAGCGGGCCGCCAGCCGGGCCTGCAGCCGCAGGCGAAGCGTGCGCAGGATGGCCGGCACATCGATGCCGCCCCTCAACAGGCGGGTCCAGGTCGAGACCTGGCCCAGGCGCTGCAGATAGGCCTGGGTCGAGCGGCCCTCGTCACGGTCCCCAACCGCCAGCGAGGTTCCGGACCGCCAGGCCAGGATCACCGTGTTGATCGCAAAGACCCCGGCGATCCGGGGATCGTCCAGCGCCGCATGCAGCGCGTGATAGCCGCCGGCACAGACCCCGCCGACCACGATCTTCTGGGCACCGAGTCCCTGCAGCAGGGCTATGGCCGCATCGAAGTCGGGCTTGCGTGACGTCTCATAGACATGGCTGCGGACCGCACCGTCCGCGGCCGGACTGTCGCCCAGGCCGGCGAAATCGAACCGCAGCGACATGACCCCTTCGCGGGCCAGGGCACGGGCGGTGGCCGTGGCAAAGCCGCCGATCCCGGCGCGCGGATCGCCACCGGTATTGCACAGCACGACAGCTTTGCCCGTAGGTACACCGTCCTCGGGGAAGCAGATCACACCCCGAAGTCCGGCCCCGAAGGTCACCGGGCGCTCGATCGCGCCGGCCGGATAGAGCGCGGCGAGATCGTCCGGCCGTGTCTGGCCGGTCGCATCCCGTTCCGGGAAATGCTCGCCCAGCCAGCTGATGACCCGGTCGAACAGCTCGCGGGGGGCCAGATTGCTGTGAGAGTCGTCAAACAGGGCGGCAAAGCCGTCGAAGGGCACCACGGTGACACGACCGCCGTCGAGGGCCAGCGCCTCGCCCAGCTTGGCCGTCGCCGGGTTCTGGGCCGCCAGCAGCAGCGGCCGCCCCCGGCTCTCCAGGGTCCGAAGGTCGATGCCGGTGATGGCGGCGGCCGTATCGCCCGACAGGACCAGACCGTCGGCGTCGATGCCGCTGCAGACCGCGCCCACCGTGGTCGGGGCCAGCACCGCCGTGGCCAGTTTCAGCTCGCGCAGCCAGGGACCGCCGCGCACGACGGGGGCCAGCAGGACCAGGCCGTCCGCGAGCTCCGCCGACAGGGCCGCCAGGGTCGCGCCGAAGCGCAGGCCGGCCAGCACGACGCGTTTGACGCCGGTCCGTTCACGGAGGGCAGCAACGGCGGCCCTCACGCCGTCCAGCCAGACCGGCAGGGCATCGGCCTCGGGGGTCTCAAGATCGAGCGAGTCACCCGTGCCGAGATGGTCGTAGCGCAGGGTCACGACTCCGGCCGACGCCAGGTCCTCGGCCAGCAGGCGCAAGGGCAGATGGGCGCAGCGCGCGTCCCGGCCCAGCGGCGAACACACCACCACCCCGACCTCGCGGGCTCGATCCGCGTCCGGCGTATGCAGCCAGCCGGCATGGCCCTCAAAGGCAATGGCCAAGGTGGCCGAAGGGGTGGCCGGTTGCGGCGGTTTCACGGCCTTCGGCCGGAGCTCAGTCTGCAGCGCGGTCATGGAAGAGCCCCAGGCGCGGCTTCTGGGCCAGGAGCAGCTGGGCCGCCCCTTCGCGCATGCGCTCGTTGGCGATCATGATCGGGGCCGAGTGCAGGTCACGGACATGGCGGGCGACACTGTAGGGGCCCTGACGGGCATAGCCGGCGAAGCCGCAGATCGACAGGGCGATCTGGGCGACCTCCAGGCAGGTTTCCCCGACACTGGTCTTGAGATTGTTGTCGGCGGCGACCTCGGCAAAGTCGGGGCTCCTGACGGTCTTCCAGTCGAAGGCCGCGATCGCCGTACGCACGCGGGCTTCGGCCATCTGCAGCTTCTCGACCGCTTCGGCCAGGCGCAGGGCCCCGGCGGGCAGCTCGGTCGACCCGGCCTTGCGTCGGCTGCGGACACAGGCCCGGGCCCGGGCCACGGCATCGGCGGCGATGCCGGTCCAGACCGCGCCCCAGAGAATGTGCGAGACCGGGGCCATGGTGGTCCCGGCGATCTCGCCGAACGGCACGGGCACGACCTGCGCCGTCTCGCCGGCACCCGTCAGCACAAAGGCCCCGCTGCCGGTACCGCGCATGCCCATGGAGTCCCAGGCCTCACCGGCTTCGAGCTGGAAGTCGTCGCCTTCCAGCACGACCAGCGACTGGTCCCCGGCCGAGGCCTCGGGATGGGCGCGGGCGGTGACCAGGATGACGTCGGCATCGGCCGCATAGGAGATGGCGCTGGCCTGCTTGACGACACTGAAACGGCCGCCACCCGAAACCACCGCACAAAGGCTGCTGCGCAGATTGCCGCCAATCCCGACCTCGGAGGTGGAGGACGCCAGCAGCAGTTGCTGGTCAATGATCCGGCGCAGGAAGGCGTCGTGCCAGGGGGCCCCGGCCGCATGGCGGGCCAGGCAGGCGACCTGGATATGGTGCATGGCCAGGATCATGCCGGCGCTGCTGCAGGCTCCGGCGAGGGCGTAGCAATCGGCAGCGACCCGGGCCAGCGAGGTTTCGGCGGGATCGGCCAGTACGCCGAGTGCACCATGGGCGCGCAGGGCCTCAAACGCCTCGACCGGGAAGCGGCCTTCGCTGTCCACGCTGGCCGCAGCCGTCCGGGCCGCTTCCAGAACCTGGGGCGACAGAGGTGTCCAGCCGGAGGTCCCGGTGTCGGCGAGCGTCTTCAAGGCCGGCGCCTGCATGTCGTTCTGTCCCTGTCTGATCCGTGCCGGGTCGGTGAGGCTTCCTTTAGCGTATCGGCCCTGACCGCACAGATCCTTTTGGACCCTGCGGGTGTGCCGGTTTGCATCAGTTCAGCCTGCCCTGCCCGGGCATTCAGCAGCGCAGGTGCAAAGCCCGGGCCAGCCCTGCAGTCCGTGAAGAACCCTGACAAGCTGGATTAAGACTTGGCTTACCATTATCGAACAGCACTATTTTACATCTATAAAGGATACTGCGCTCCACCTCCCCGTTGGATATCGAAGGCTGATCATGATTGAGCAAGTGCGTGGACTGGTGGCAGATCATGGCGGTCTGGCCGTCGATGTGGCCACCCTGGCCGAGGACACCGACCTCTATCGCGCCGGCATGAGCTCCTTTGCCTCGGTGCAACTGATGCTGGCCCTCGAAGAGACCTTCGACATCGAGTTCCCGGAAACCATGCTGAGCCCGAAGACCTTTTCGAGCCTCGGCGCGATCCAGGCGGCTGTTCAGCAGCTGACCGGCGCGACGGCCTGACCCGACCGTTTCCTCAAGCTCCCGGAACCTTGCCCATGGACGCCCAGCCGGACGCCCCCGTCGATACCAAGGCCGCCTATCTCAAGGACCTGCTCGGCGCAGGCCTGCTGATCGATACCGGCGTGCCCGGGGTCTATGGCCGCAGCGGGGTGTTTGAAGACGTCATCACCCGCTTCGAAGCCATGGTGACGGCCGCCGGCGAAGGCCAGGCCGAGGTCATGCGCTTTCCGCCCGGCATGAACCGCGCCCACTTCGCGCGCAGCGGCTACATGAAGAGCTTCCCGCAGCTGGCCGGGGCGGTGCACAGCTTCTGCGGCGACAGCCATGCCCACAACGACCTGCTGCAGGCCATCGAAGGCGGCCAGGACTGGACCGGAGGTCTGACCGGCACCGACGTCGTCCTGACTCCGGCCACCTGCTATCCGCTCTATCCGGCGGTCGCGGCCCGGGGCGTGCTGCCGTCCGACGGCGGCCTCTACGACCTGCAGTCCTACTGCTTCCGGCACGAGCCCTCCAATGACCCGGCCCGCATGCAGCTGTTCCGCCAGCGCGAATATGTGCGGATCGGCAGTCCCGACCAGGTGCTGGAGTTCCGCCAGCTCTGGCTGCAGCGCGGCCAGGCCCTGATCAACCGGGTCGGCCTGCCCTACCAGCTGGAGATCGCCAGCGATCCGTTCTTCGGCCGGGGCGGCAAGCTGATGGCCATGGCCCAGCGCGAACAGCAGCTGAAGTTCGAACTGCTGGTGCCGATCACCAGCGTCGAGCAGCCCACAGCCTGCCTGAGCTTCAACTATCACCAGGACCATTTCGGCCAGACCTGGGGCATTGCCACCGACGACGGTAGCGTGGCCCACACCGCCTGCGTCGGCTTCGGCCTCGAACGGATCGCGCTCGCCCTGTTCAAGCACCATGGCCTCAACGTCAAAGCCTGGCCGGCCAGCGTGCGTGAAGCCCTGTGGGGGTGAACCTGCCCGCCTGCTTCCCCGGCCTGACCCCGGAAAGCCATGTCCGCCACCGGCTGCACGCCCAGGACCGGATGTGGCCCGAGACCAACTGCTTCGTGGATCTGTGGATCGAGGTAGTGGCCGCCATGGGTGCCGCGCCCGAGGCGATGTTCGGCTTCACCGTCACCCAGGACTTCGAAGGCGACCACTTCACCTTCTTCAAGACCCCGACCGAAGACCTTGAGGCCCTGTACGGCGTCTCGGTGCAGGAGCTGGCGGTCTATGACGCGATCAGCGGGCACGCCGCTGTCCAGCTGGCCCGCGGCCGTCTGTGCCTGATCGAGGTCGACAGTTTCTTCCTGCCCGACACCCGGGCGGTGTCCTATCAGCTGGAACACGGCAAGACGACGATCGGGGTCAACCGCCTCGATGTTGCGGCCCGGACGCTGGAATACTTCCACAACGGTGGCTATTTCGGCCTCGAGGGCGATGATTTCGACGGCCTGTTCCGGGGCTATGCCCACGACACGACGCCGTTCCTGCCCTATGCCGAGTTCGTCAAGTTCGGAGATCATCCGATAACGGATGAACGCGAAATCGCCCGCACCCTACTCGTGCGGCGACTGGCCCAAAGCCCGACGGCCAACCCGGTTGCGGCCTTCCAGGCGGTGCTGGCCGAACAGGACGAAGCCGTGGCGGCGCGCGAACCGGCCTACTTCCACAAATACGCCTTCAACACCCTGCGCCAGGTGGGGGCCAATTTCGAACTGCTGGCCGATCACCTGCTCTGGCTCGAGCCTGAACATGCGGCGGCGGCCCATGCCCGGCGGATCGCCGAAGTCGCCAAGGTCGCCCAGTTCCAGCTGGCGCGAGCCTGCGCCCGCAAGCGCTTCGACACCCTGCCGGCGGCGATCGCCCCGGCGGTTGAGGCCTGGGACGCCCTGTTCGACCAGCTGCACCGGCGGGCCTGAGCGTGGCGCGCGTCCTGTCCGCCAGCGGGCAAGGCCAGGTCGCCCTGTCCGACGGCTGGACCCTGTGCCTGACCCCGGCGGGGGCCTGCGTCTCACCGTCCGAGGCCGCCGGCCTGACCGACTGGGTCCCCGCCGCCGTTCCCGGCACCACCGCCGCAGCCCTGGCGGTCGCCGGGCGCTTTGATCCGAACGCCCCGACACCGCTGCACGACCAGGACGTCTGGTGGCGGCTGCCGCTGGCCGAAACGGGCCCGCGCCGGCTTGAGTTCCAGGGCCTGGCCACCCTCTGCGAGGTCTGGCTGGACGGGAAGCGGATCCTGGACTCGGACTCGATGTTCGAGCGCCACCTCATGCCGGTCGAGCTGTCCGCCCCCCAGACCCTCTGGCTCTGCTTCCGGGCCCTGACCGAGCGGCTGGAGCGCAAGCTTCCCCGCGCCCGCTGGCGGCCCCGGATGATCCCGCGCCAGGGCTTGCGCGGCCTCCGCACCACCCTGCTGGGCCAGATGCCCGGCTGGACCCCGGCCATCGAGGCCGTCGGTCCCTGGCGTCCGATCCTCTGCACCACCCCCGGCCCGCCGTCCCTGGTCGAGAGCGACCTCCAGGCCCGACTGGACGGCGAGACCGGCCAGCTGTCGGCCCGCCTGGTCGTGGAGGGCGCGACCGACGCCCCGGTCCTGTCCTGCGCCGGACGGTCGGTGACCCTGACCCGTGACGTCGACGGGGCCTTTACCGGCACCCTCGACCTGCCCGGCATCGCCCCCTGGTGGCCCCATACCCATGGCGAGCCGGCCCTGCACGCCGTCAGTGTCCGGATCGGCGAGACCGTCTTTGACCTGGGCCGCACCGGCTTTCGCCAGATTGCCTGTGACACGGGCGCGGACGGCACCGGTTTTGGCCTGACGGTCAACGGCCAGAGTGTCTTCTGTCGCGGAGCGGTCTGGACCACCGCCGACATCCTCGGCCTGCCCGGCACGCGCGAGGCCTATGCGCCCTGGCTGGCCCTGGCGCGCGAGGCCGGGATGAACATGCTGCGGATGAGCGGCACCGGAGCCTATGAGAGCCCGGCCTTCTTCGAGCTGTGTGGCGAGCTGGGCATCCTGGTCTGGCAGGACTTTGCCTTCGCCAATTTCGACTATCCGGTCGCCGACCCCGCCTTTGCCGAGCAGGTGGCGCGTGAGGCCGACAGCCTGCTGGACCGGCTGCAGCTGTCGCCGTCTCTGGTGGTGCTGTGCGGCGGCAGCGAGGTGCACCAGCAGGCGACCATGATGGGCCTGAAGCCCGCCCAGACCGCCAGCCCGCTCTATGACGAGATCCTGCCCCAGGCCGTGGCGCGCCGGCGGCCCGATACCGTCTATGTCCGCAACTCACCCTATGGCGGCCCGCTGCCGTTTTCGCCCGGCACCGGCGTCGCGCACTATTTCGGCGTCGGCGCCTATCGGCGCCCGCTGGAGGACGCCCGCCGCGCCGGGGTGAAGTTCGCCAGCGAATGCCTGGCCTTCGCCAATGTCCCGGACGCAGCGACGCTGAAGGCGGGCTTGCCCGGTGTGGGCCCCGGCGAAGCGGCCTGGAAGGCCCGCACGCCGCGCGACCTCGGGGCCGACTGGGATTTCGAGGACGTCCGCGACCACTATCTGGCCCTGCTGCACGGGGTCGATCCCGCCGCCCTGCGCGACCGTGATCCGGCCCTTTATCTGGACCTGTCGCGCGCCGTCACCGGCCAGGTGATGGAAGCCACCTTCGCCGAGTGGCGCCGGGCTGGCTCGGTCTGCCGCGGAGCCCTGATCTGGACCTTCCAGGACATCGTGGCCGGCGCCGGCTGGGGCGTCATCGACAGTCTCGGCCGCCCCAAGCCCGCCTGGCATGCCCTGAGGCGCGCCTTCCGGCCGCTGCATCTGGGCCTGACCGACGAGGGCGGCGACGGCCTGGCCATCCATCTGGTCAACGAAACCGCCGAGGCGCTGGACCTGGAGCTGGAACTGACCTGCCTGCGGGAAGGCGCGACGCCGGTCCTTACCGCCCGCCGGGCCCTGAACCTTGCTCCGCGCGCGGCGGAAAGCCTGTCGGCCTTCGAGGTCATTGGAGCCTTCTTCGACATCACCTATGCCTACCGCTTCGGTCCGCCGGGCCACGACACCACCGTGGTGCGCCTGCGCCGGGCGGGCGAGACGGCGGTGCTGCGGGAGGCCGTGCATTTCCCGGCCGTGACCGGCTCGCTGGAACCAGCCACGGTCGAAGCGGCGCTGGAAGAGGGTCCTGGCGGGACCTGGCAACTCACCGTGCAGACCGACCGGGTCGTGCGCATCGCCTGGCTGCAGGTCGACGGCTACCGGGCCGACGATGACTGGCTGTGCCTGCCCCCTGGCCCGGCCCGGACCCTGATCCTGACCCCGGAGGGCCCGAACAGGGCTCCGCCGCAGGGCGCGATCTTGGCTCCGGGCGGGCGGGTCCTTTGTCGCTTCGGCTAAAGCGACGGAACGGTCGTCATCGCCCGTTAAAAGCCTGAGTTGAGCCCCGGAGTTTCCCACATGCGTTCCGCCGCCAAGGCCCCTGCCCTCCTGCTTCTGCTTTGCGGCCTGATCGGCCTGGCGGCGACCACCGCCGAGGCCCGCCAGGACCGGCCCCGCCTGCGGGCCATCGCCCAGCGCCTGCAGGAAAAGCGCGCCGGCGATGAGCGGCCCGTCGACCTGCAGGCCATCCTGCCCGGGGCCCGCAAGCTGACCCAGAGCTATGGC
>Ga0187843_10002046_pt1 | contig 12511 bp, 13 predicted proteins | sample SpaLakP09_SKY_43_FD_134516 | JGI IMG/M metagenome (GOLD analysis project Ga0187843, IMG submission 134516) | Oligotrophic lake water microbial communities from Sparkling Lake, Wisconsin, USA - SP09_SKY_43 | ecosystem: Environmental > Aquatic > Freshwater > Lake | place: USA: Sparkling Lake... | reverse complement strand
TTTAGCCAATTTATGAAAATATTTTAGCCAATTTTTTTACAAAAATTTAGCAATTTTATAAGATAATAGTATGTTTTAAACTATAAAAATAGAGAAAATCATTAACTTATAATAGTATTTAGGAAAAATATAAATATTCGGCAAATTAATTTTAAATAATTAAATAAAAAATTAGTCGTTTAAATTTTTTTTTGTTTTGTATATATATAAATGTCAACCAGAAGTAGATCAGCAGCAGCCCGTCGCAGTGCCCGTCGCGGACGTGGAATGGGACGTGGAGTCAGTCGTGGAATGGGACGTGGAATGGGACGTGGAATGACCCGCGGAAGAGGCCGTGGAATGGGACGTGGTCGTGGTCGTGGAATGACCCGCGGAAGAGGCCGTGGAATGGAGCGTGAATAAATTATATATTTGGAGATATAATTTAGTAAAAATATTTTTAAAAAAATAAAAAATATTTTTAAAAAAATAAAAAATATTTTTGAAACCAATATAAAGTGATAATAGTAAATATTATACCTATAAATATGCTAACAGATTATATAATAAATTGTATATGCCTCATTATTATTTTTTTCCCGGTTGTTCATGGATTATTTATAATTATTTTACATAAATTAAATAATTATTTACACTAAATATAAACTTACGCATTACGGTTAGACTTCTTGCGGCAATATGATCGTCTTTTCTTGGCGGTGGTATTTTTGCAACCATATTTTTCTAAACAAGCACTGCGAATTTGTCCACGGCAAGGGGAATGTTTTACACGAGAACGATAAATTTGTTTTTTAGTTCGTGAATGGCGAGCTTTACTACGAGTAGTTACGGGCATAATTATATTATATCTAAATATAATATTTGTAATAATTTGTAATAATTTGTAATAATTTGTAATAATTTTATTAAATATTTATTTCTTATATTTACGTGGTTTTCTCCATCTTTTACAAGTTTTTTTTTTACAAATACGACTTTTACGAGTATTTCTTTTTCCGGCTCGTTGAATCAAACCATAAGGATTATTTACACCTATAATACTATTCATTTTTATATAATAGTATTATATTATTTATTTATACTAGATTGTAAACTGGAACCTACCGATGTATTTAATGTAGAAGGTATATTATCATTATTATTTGCGGCAATAATTGACGACAAATTAGCAGTTGCAATTGTACTTGTACTTGTACTTGGTAATGAATTATATGACGTCTCTGTTACTATTGAAGATGGTTGAACATTTATTTCACTTGGTATTACAGGAGGGTTTTGTATAGTTTTCGCAATAGGAATAGGTTTAACAGTTTGTTTTGTTTCAGAAATTATATTTTTTGCTTGTTTTTCTAAATTTTTAATTTGTTTTTCCGTAGTTTCTAATATTTTAGATTCGACAATAGCTTCATATATTTTTATTCCGTTTGTATAGTCATTTTCACATTTAACATACAAATCAACAATTAATCGTCTAGCCTTTTCAATAGCTTTTTGTAATAATTCTTCTGTCAATTTTGGATTTACTCTTATAACTTTTTTTCCCGAATAAGGGTCAATAACATATGTAAACAATTCATTTACAACAGATAGCAATCTAGACTGATTGTCTGCGGCATTTTGAATCATTTTGCTTGTATTTTCAGCATAGTCAACAAATAATTTATCTTTTTTATTTAATGTATATTTATTTTTTAAAATAGGGGTTTCATTTTGGCAACCCTTTTTATTTTTGTAATCTCTTAATTTAATATCACTAAATTTAGTTATTTCTGGCGGCATTACTTCATTTCCGGTAAAAGCGGTATAAAAAAGCTTCAAATCTTTTAAAAATTGTGTTTTAGTAGTCTCGGACATTCCGACAAATGTTCCATTTGAATAATCATACTCATCGTCTAAATATAATTTCATTAATTCTGGTATTCCAGGTTCATCATTTAGTGTTTTAATATTTCCATTTTTATCTGTATTTAAATCACACACTTTCGGCTGAAGAGTAACAGTGCCGTTGGTATCATCTATAACCTCGCCTTTTTTCAAGGCTCTAATTCTATTGTCACAAATATTTATTTTATATAATTTCCTTTTAACATTTTTTGGAATGGTGTCTTTTTCCATTAATCCAGTTTTAATTGTTTCGCCATTAGGTCCTTTATATGTATAAACTGGATTAATAGTTGTAACAATAGCAGCGAAAACATGTGCAACTTTAACATAAAACTTGGCAATTCCAATACATACACGTTTTTTTCTAATACTTTTTTGTGCATCATTGGATACATCTAGACTATCAAGTTTATCTTTATTAATAAAAATAGTATTCTCTTTTTTAAGATCATTTACCTCGACACCATTTTTTACTCTTTGTGCTAGATATGTAATTTCAAGCTCATTAAAGTATCTTTTAATAATATCAGAGGTCAAAACAACCAATTTATCACAATAAACTTTCTCTGAAAGTTTGCTTAAACTTTTGAAATCCATTGTTAAAATATAATATGTAGCTATATAATCAACCACTTCATAAAAGTTTTGAAATTCCTGCTTTGCTGATTTATTTGAGTTGTCTGAATTAGTATTTCCCATATATTATAACACCTTAAAAAAATATAGTTAAAAAATATATAAATAAAATTGAATTAAAAATATAAAATCTATTTAAAGATATACAAAAATGAATAACGAAAGTAAAAAAAAAAAGACCAGTACAATTAACAAGACCGCACTATGGAATATATTCGATTCAGAAATAGAAAATACACATACCAAACCAATCCCTTTAGAATGTATTTATGGATCTTCTGGTAATAGGGAGATGTGTGAACGTTGCCACAGTAATTTAGCATTTTCGGATGACGGGTTTTTAACATGTACAAACTCCAAATGTGGAATAGTGTATAAAGATATTGTTGATCATAGTCCAGAATGGAGATATTACGGTGCAGACGACAATCAGAATTCAGACCCTACCAGATGTGGTATGCCAATTAATCCATTATTGGAGCAATCATCTTATGGTTGTAAAGTTCTTTGTATAGGTTCAATGTCATATGAAATGAGAAAAATTAGACGATATACCGAGTGGCAGTCTATGCCATATAAGGAAAAATCTCAATATGACGAATTTCAAATTATCACAATTATGGCGCAAAATGCAGGTATGCCCAAAATGATAATTGATGATGCTATTCGATATCACAAAAAAATATCAGAGTATGAATTGACATTTCGTGGTGATAACCGTGATGGAATTTTAGCAGCATCAATTTATATTTCTTGTAGAGTGAATAATTTTCCGAGAACAGCAAAGGAAATCGCATCTATCTTTCATTTAGACGTTACCAGTGCTACGAAGGGATGCAAAAATGCATTATCTATAATAAATAATTTAGAAAAAGATATGGATAACAAAGAAAAAACCAATTTTGGAAAGACGAAACCAGAGGCATTTATTGAAAGATATTGCAGTAAATTAAATATTAACAATGAACTAACCAAACTTTGTCAATTTATTTCAATGAAAATTGAAAAGGGTAATATTATGCCCGAAAACACGCCTCCTTCTATAGCAGCAGGAGTTGTTTATTTTATTTCTCAAATTTGTAAATTAAATATTAGCAAAAGAGATGTTAAAAATGTAAGTGAAACTAGTGAAGTCACTATTAATAAATGTTATAAAAAATTGGAAAAAATCAAGGATGAATTGATACCAGTTTCAATATTAAAAAAATATTCAGAATACACATAATTCATATAATTCGCTAGTTATTGGTTTGCTCTTTTGAATAATTTATATAAATCTTTAGTAGTTTTATAAACTTTTTTTTTGTTATGGGTTTTAATTCTTTGAAATATTTCAAAAAAATCTTTTTCTAGTTGTTCAATCTCATCTTTTTCATTTACTTCTCCACAACATCTATTATTTAATTCATTCAGGTCTATTTCTTGTTGCTTAATAAAATTTTGTTCACAATCTCCGGCGGCTTCATATAAATAACCTGAATTGCCACATAAATTTTCATCATTTCTGCAATGTATAGCATAATTATATATAATTCTTTCTACCCCTTTATTGTAACTAATATTTTTAAACATTTTACATGAACCTAAATGTTGGTCTCCGGAGTTATATGGAGTAAAATGTTTACAAGAAGAACAAGAAGGATTATACGCATATACACTGCTTAATATGGTAATGATTGTAATAAAGAATAGCATAATATAGATATATATATATATTTATAACTATCGCTTTAAATATATTTGAAATATATTTTAGATAGTTATAAATAGAAAAATAAAAAGTTAAATAAAAATATAAATGAATAACGAAGGTAAAGAAGTAAAAGTGCCAAAGAGGGTTTTCATTGTTCCTTATAGAAATCGAGTTCAGCATAAATTTTTTTTTAGCAAATATATGAGTTTTATTTTAGAAGACCAAGATGATTATGAGATATATTTCTCTCACCAGTGCGACGCAAGAACTTTTAACAGAGGAGCCACCAAAAACATAGGGTTTTTAGCAATTAAGGAGAAATATCCCCAACATTATCAAGATATAACACTTATTTTTAATGATATAGATACCATTCCATTTAATAAAATTTTTGATTACCAAACAACATGTGGAATTGTAAAACATTATTACGGTTTTAAGTACGCGTTAGGTGGAATAGTTGTTATTAAAGGCAGCGATTTTGAGAAGCTAAATGGGTACCCTTGTTTCTGGGGCTGGGGTATGGAAGATAATGCATTGCAAAAACGTTGTGACAAATATGGGATAAAAGTAGATAGAAGCATTTTTTATAATATTGGCAGTCCAGAAATCCTTCAATTGTTTGATGGAATATCAAGAATTATATCAAAAAAAGATCCATGGAGGGGACAAAACGATAATGGTGTAGATGGTATAAGAACAATCCACCAACTAAAATACGAAATAAATGAAAAATCCGCAAATCCAAATGATAATATTTTTGCTTTTCATAATTCTAATATATTTTATATCAATATAACCACCTTTTTAGTTCATATTCCGTTTGGTTCTGAAGAATACTATAATTATGATTTGAGAGAACCTAAGCGAAAAATAATACACCCTGATAAAATTAAAGAAACAAATAAGACGGTTGTTAATACGAATGATTGGTCAAATATTCCTTATTATCCAACATCAAGAGAGAAAAGGGAAAACGTAGCAAAATATTTAATGTCTATGGGTAAACCTGTTCCCGAAGCCTTAATTAGACAAATAGAAGAAGATAAAAGAAAAGAAGTACAACAAGATTCCTTTAACAATTTTAATAATAATAATAATATTAATTTGCAAATGGAGGAAATAGAACCAACACAATATCCACATATACAACAACATATGAATCCACAACAACATATGAATCCACAACAACATATGAATCCACAACAACAAACTATAAGACACCAACCACCGCCGCATAGATATTCGCCACAATATGCAGCATATATAAATGCAAAACCACGCGCCCAAGCAAGCGCTAGAATAGGGTTAGGTGGTGCGTATTAAATTATATTTAGAGTAAGATTATAATATTTACAGTGTAGTTATAATATATTTATATATATATATATATTATAAATGAGTATATCAATCTATCAAGCTATGCCTCTTGTTTTAACATCATCTATATCTCAAATAATGGTGGATACAATTAAATCAACGCCAGAATTACAAAATATATCAGAAACAGAAAAAAATGATATTTTAAATAAATCTATAAATTTAATACCTTTAATTTTAAATAATATTTCTTCTTCACCGTGTGCTCAAATAAATATAACAGAATTTAGAGAGTTCATAAAAAGAGAAGTGGAAAAAATAAATACCAACATAAATAACAATACAAATGATGATAGTGAATATTCAAACTATGTAATAAAACCAAATTTTGGAACTATAATTTATTATGCTATATTTTTATCAAATGATGACGATTACATAAATAATATGTACATTAGTTGGTGTAATATAAAAAAAATGTGTAATTTACTTACAAATTTGTATAAAGATAATATGACAAATTCAGATAATTTGAATAATATTAATTTTTTTATAACTATGAATGATGTTTTTAATAAATTTACTTCTTCAACGATTGAAATTATTCCTGATGAAGATATAAATAGCCAAAATGGAGGTGGTACAGAAAAATTAGCTATTATACTGTTATGGGCTTTTTTATTAATATTTATTACATTATATCAAGAATATGAAAAAATAACAACCGGAACAAATCCACAAGAGTTTAATAAAATTATGAGAGCAATAGACTATTCTAAACCTGAAATTCAAAGTAGAGAGGTATTGGCTTCTTCTAGTTACAATGATAATATAAGTTTTGTTGGACAAGTAAAAGATAAAATTACGTTAGTCACTTTGGAAACGATTTTAAATGATGTTGCGCGAAATTTTGTTGATGTGAATCGAACATCTGAAACAAATATTGCGTTGGGTAATATAGAAGCAATAACAATTGGATTGTCTAAATTTACAGAATCAAGTACAGTAAGAGGTATAGCTACAATTTTTGAAAATAACCCATATGCTGCTGCATTCAAAGAAAAAAGAGCAGAATTTTTATCTACAAAGATTGTAAGTTCCTTATATAAATTAGGATTAAGCAGCGGTGATATATATAGGCTTTTATATCTAGGTAATAATTTTTTTATTGAATTTATGCCATTAATAGAGAAACTAGAAAATATAAAAAAAAACTCAGTCGATAGGTCAGAAATTCAAAGTTTTAGAAAAAACACATATAATTTATTATCAACCCCACCTGTTAGAATCATTTTAGATTCTATTCTTGCTTCTTCTGGTTTAGCACCATTAATAAAAATTAAAGATGTGATTCTTTACTTACTCAAAGATAATGAAGACCCAGCAAGTTTAGAGGCTCAGTTACTATTAGTTAAATCAGCTCAAAGTGATTTACAATTTGGTTTAGACATAGTACAACAAATAATGATTTATTCTGGTGAGGGGTCTCAAATTACTACGACAAACGAATCATCACAACCACAACCTTCATTAATTGATGACTCTTATCCTTCTATGGATGGTGGTATATATAAAAAAAGAAAAACAACAAAAAAAAGACGTAATAAAAAAACAATGAAAAAAAGACGTAATAAAAAAACAATCAAAAAAAGACGCAATAAAAAAATAATAAAAAACAATAAAAAACAATAAAAAACAATAAAAAACAATAAAAAACAATAAAAAACAATAAAAAATCAAATTAATTATAATTATTTTTTTATCCATACATAAACCATTTCTGTATAATTGTTTTGTCTTTTAGATTTTTTCAATTGAAAAATTTCATGTGCTTCTCCAAGAAGCTCTTTTAAAACCCTTTCGTATATTTCTTTGCATACATTAATAATGTAATGACCGCCATTCTGAAGACCATTATATGTCTTACTAAATAAAGGTTTGTAAAATTTTTCATCCATATCTGTTTTAGAAATATATTTCACATTGTTCGCGTATTTTTCAATAAAATAATAAGGCGGTGACGCAAACACCATATCATATTCAATAGAGTTATACTCAAAATCAACCGCATCACACATATAAATTTCAAGTTTCGTAACGGTTTTTGTTTCCAAATACGACATCATATTATCGTAACATTCTGATAAATCCGTATTTATTTCTATACCGTAAAATGCCTCCAAATTTAATGCAGACGCGGCTACAGCTGATCCACCCCATCCAGCACAAAAATTCAATACACGTTTTGCGTTATATTTTGTAAATATTTCCATACAATTTAAAGGTCTCATTATATTAATTGCACTGATGCAAATATTATACACTTCTTTTAAAACAATATACTCATTTTTCGTTTTATTTTTGTTTTTCACATTTTTATAATATTCTAACATAGTTTGAATGAACTTTTTTTGTTTGAATTCTTCAATTCTCTCTACAAATTCATAAAAACTTGTATTATATTTTCCTTTTGTATCCAGACGTTGAGTAAATGTAAAATAATCAACAATATTATTTCCAACTCTGGAACGCGAAGACATTTGATGTGCATTTTGTCCAATTGTAATAAGTTTATCCATCTCTTCATTCACCGTTTCAATACTAATATTTTTTATTTGCTTTGAAATATATATTTTATCTATCATAAATAAATAAAATATTTTTTATTATTGAACTAAATGTATTTTTTATACGCTTTATTATAATCCAACATATATTTTTTAAAATTTGTTACTCTTTTTTCAATATCACTGTAATCTTCTTTTTGGACAACAGATAATGGTATAAGTAGATACCATTTATCTTGACGTTGTAGTTCAAACCAATATTTATCAATTCTATATGAAATATTGGTTGGGTCTTTTATGAATTTTTGTATTCCTGTTTTAAAATTATGAATTAATGTGTCATAATATTCTTTTTTAACAATATAACCAGTTGTAGTTTGGCAATTAAATATTTTAATACAACTACTATTAACAGGTAAATATGGTATCATATTATTACCAGCAATTAGGAGAACGTCCCAATTCATATTAGATTCGAAAAACAGATTTAATTGTTTTAAAAATAATGGTGGGTCCAAAAATTCAATATCATCTTCACAAATTAATACATAATCATAGTTATTTTTTTTTGCGGTTTCAACACATTTAAGATGACTCATACTGCAACCTAACGCTCCATTTTCTAATTCTATAGCTTTAAAACAAATTGGGTCTTCAATGCCTACTTTTTTTAATTCATTTATAACACTCATTTTTCTATCTGTTCTTCTCTCTAAATTAATATATATAACTGATATTTTGTTATTCAACATTATAAGTAATTAATAATAATATATTTAAATAATAAATTTAAATTTATTATTTAAATTTATTATTTAAATTTATTATTTAAATTTATTATTTAAATTTATTATTTAAATTTATTATAATATAAAATAAAAATTTAAAATATTATTATAAAATAAAAATGTCTATACCTAAAATAATTCACCAATTATGGATAGGGTCAAAACCATCTCCAACAACTTTAATGAATACATGGAAGGAGAAAAACCCAGATTTTGAATATATTTTTTGGAATGAAGATGAAATACAAAAAAGAAACATGGTTTTTAAATGTCAAGAAAAAATAGATGATATAGAAGAAATAAATGGCAAAGCAGATATAATGAGATGGGAAATTTTGTTGCTTTATGGTGGTGTTTTTCTGGATGCTGATTCTATATGTATTGAATCAATAGATGAAGAATTAATGAATAAAAAATGTTTTGCTGGTTGGGAACATGAAGAAGCAAGACCTGGACTAATTGCAACAGGCACAATGGGGTTTCCTCCAAATCATCCATTAGTAGAAAAAGCGGTTGAGTGGATATTAAATAATGAAGTTAGTCAATCAAAAACAAATATGATGGCGTGGCAAACTGTCGGTCCTATGTTATTAACAAAATTGTACAATACAGGTGAATTTAATGACTTGCATATATTTCCTAGTTATTCATTTTTACCTATTCACTACACAGGTTTAGAATATAAAGGCCATGGAAAAATATATGCTTTTCAGGCTTGGGGGTCGACAAAACAAAGTTACGATATAATGAACAATATGGTATTTCCTGCACAATTTTTACAACCTCCGGTAGAATCAAGTGTAAGTGTATTGGTTTCTAGTTTAAACACACCTGCCTTATATATTAAAGATTGTTTACATTCAATTAAGAACCAAATCGGTTACTTTAATATAGAGTTAGTATGGATAGATGACGGATCAGATGAATTACATAATAAAATATTAAAGAAAATGCTAGATAATTTTATAAAAACCTCCAGATTTGTTACCTTAATATATGATATAAATGAAACAAATAAAGGTATAGGATATTCATTAAACAATGGTGTTCAAATGTGTAACAATGATTTAATTATTAAAATGGATAGCGATGATATTATGTTTGACAATAGAATACAAAAACAGATTGAATTTATGGATTTAAATCCGAATGTAATGATATGTGGCTCTCAATTAAACGGATTTAGAGACAATATTAGTAATATAGAATTAACAACAAATCATTCTTCGATAACTTGGGAACAATATAAACAAAATCCGTCACATTGGTTCGTAAATCATCCAACGTTATGTTATCGTAAGTCTGCTATTTTGGCAATAGGAAATTATGATTCAATAAAGACAAAAATGACAGAGGACTTTGATATGGAAATGCGTATGTTAAAACAATTTGGATTTATATATAATTTTCCAGAGCCTTTATTATATTATAGATTACATAATAAGCAAGTTACCTTTAGTGGGGATTGTGCTAGTAATTATTGGAAAGAAATTAGGAATGAATTAATTCATAAAATGATTAATTCATAAAATGATATATTAAATAATGTAAAAAATAAATATTTAAAAATAAATTGTATATCTTTTATATCATTAATGAATAGTATTCAAGATATAAAAAATATATTTTACATCAATTTAGATTCAAGACCAGATAGGAAATCACGTTTTGAAACAGAAATGAACAAATTAGGTTTAAATGCTACGCGATTTAATGCAATAAAACACAAATCCGGCGCGGTTGGTTGCAGTATGAGTCACTTAGCCTTATTAAAATATGCAAAAGAACACAACCTAGACCATATTCTCATAATGGAAGACGATATAACATTTCTGAATGTTGATATTTTTATCAATAGTATTAATAAGTTTTTATTAAATAATATAGATTATGATGTGTTACTTATAGCAGGTAATAATATGGGCCCTTACACAAAGGTCGACGACTATTGTGTAAAAATTAAAAAATGTCAAACGACAACCGGTTATTTGGTAAAACAACCGTATTACGATACATTAATTGAAAATGTAGAACAAGGTGTTATTAACTTGTCAAATAATGTAAATATGTTGAATGATTTTGCCATTGATCAATATTGGAATAGATTACAATTAACGGACAACTGGTATTTACTGACACCTCTTACGGTAACACAGCGCCCCGATTATAGCGATATCGAGAGACGTATTACAAATTATAATAGAGTAATGTTAGATTTAGATAAAACATTATTGCGACATGTCGGTATTATAAAGGAACGTGCAACTGTAGCTAATACTATGAATGATGTAATAAAAAAATATCATGCTTAAATATCATGCTTAAAAAATAATATTTACACCTTTTTACATTTAAAACGCCCATTTTATATGAGGAAAAATATTATATTTTAATTTTATATATGCCATTTATTAGTAATTATAATGAAGCTATGAAAATATTGACCGAAATAGGAAATGGAAGTTGTAAAGGAAGTTGTAAAACAACGTGGATACGTAATTTAAAATATGCATTAAAAACTAAAACTAATCCTTTAGCACTAAACAAAAAACAACGTAAAAATATTACTGAAAAACTTAAAAGTGTTTCTGGTAAAAATACTAGAAACCAATATAGTATAACATTAAAAAAATATAAAAATAGGAAATCTCCACCATACCCAGCAAATGAAAATTGTAATAAACAAATGATTGGCAACGACGGAAAACTTTATATGTCTAAACCAAATATAAATAATATTTGTTCTTGGAAAAAAATATAATCGGCGTTTTGAATGAGAAAAGGTGTAAAAAAATTAAATTTTGCCTTCTTTAAGTAAACGGGGAAAATCACTTAATTCTATGTCCGTAAAAAATTTATTCGTAGCCAAACTAAATATATTTGTTTTAAAGTGTTGATCCAAATTAAAACCAATAGCATAATCTTCTAAAAATTCCTGCTCTATTTGTTCTCTCTTATTTATTAAATTGGAAACAGCCGATTTAGAGAGAAAATAAAATCGCCCAGTGCAATATTTTGTTACATACAATGGAATACGGGATGGTAATTCAGGATGAATATTATTGTATTGAGATAAATAAGGTTTTTCCACATTTACAATATAACCACCGTAATGTGGTCTTGGAATACTTTTGTTAATTACACTAATAATAATATCAAAAAATCGATTGTTTATCAAAATTTGGTCATCATCTGTTTTAAATACGTATTTAAAATGAAATGTATCATAAATTGCATGATATGCAGCAATAACTTTTTTAGGTAATGAATTGTAATCATCAGGTGTTTTAACCCACAAAATCTGCAAAATATCATCAAATACAAAATCCGAAACCAAATTCTCATCTCCGATGACGTGATAGTATTTCAAATAAGATGGAATAGAATTAAGCCATGTTGTTTTTTGAAATAAAGCCTTTTTTTCATATTTTTTACAATTCATAATCAGCAAAATGAAGTCTTGTTCCAACATAATATATTAATTAATATTTATTTATTATATTATATATTATTTAAATAATAATATATAATTAAATTAATATGAATAATTTAATTCTTGTAACTTCTGTTATAAATACCCCAAATTTACCCTTATCATATATAAATACAAGGTCTATTTATAC
>Ga0187843_10002042_pt1 | contig 12513 bp, 11 predicted proteins | sample SpaLakP09_SKY_43_FD_134516 | JGI IMG/M metagenome (GOLD analysis project Ga0187843, IMG submission 134516) | Oligotrophic lake water microbial communities from Sparkling Lake, Wisconsin, USA - SP09_SKY_43 | ecosystem: Environmental > Aquatic > Freshwater > Lake | place: USA: Sparkling Lake... | reverse complement strand
TCCGCAAGACCATGGGTCTGTGAGCAGCATGTCCACGCCTTACCTCCAATTCGATCAGGTCACCAAGCAGTTCCCCGGCGTCAAGGCGCTCAACGGGGTGAGCTTCGAGGCCCGTGCGGGCCAGGTGCATGGTCTGCTGGGCGAGAACGGCGCGGGCAAGTCGACCCTGCTGAAGATCCTCGGCGGCCAGTACCGGCCCGATGGCGGCCGCCTGCTGCTGGACGGACGAGAACAGCGCTTCGGCTCGGCGGCCGACGCCATCAAGGCCGGCGTGGCCGTGATCCATCAGGAGCTGCAGTACGTGGCCGAGCTGACCGTGGCCGAGAACGTGCTGCTGGGCCGCCTGCCCACCCGCTTCGGACTGGTCGACCACGCCAAGGCCCGCCGCCTGGTGGCCGACAAGCTGGCCGCCATCGGCGTCGACCTGGACCCGGCGGCCCGCTTGAGCGAGCTGTCCATCGCGCAGCGCCAGATGGTCGAGATTTGCAAGGCGGTGATGCAGGACGCCCAGGTCATCGCCTTCGACGAACCGACCAGCAGCCTCTCGCACCGCGAGAGCGAGATCCTGTTCCGTCTGGTTCATTCGCTCCGTGCGGAAGGCCGCACGCTGATCTACATCTCGCACCGGCTGGAAGAGCTGTATGCGCTGTGCGATGCCTGCACCATCTTCCGCGACGGCCGCAAGGTCGCCACCCATCCAGTGATGGCCGAAGTGCCGCGCGAACGCCTGATCAGCGACATGGTCGGCCGCGAACTGCAAGACATCTACGACTACCGCGCGCGCCCTGCCAAAGAAGAACGCCTGCAGGTCCAGGGCCTGCGCAGCAAGGCGCTGCCCCATCCCTTGAGCTTCACGGTGCGCGGCGGCGAGGTGCTGGGCTTCTTCGGCCTGGTGGGTGCCGGCCGCAGCGAGCTGATGCGACTGCTCTACGGCGCCGACAAGCGCAGCGGGGGCCAGGTCTTGCTGGACGGGGAGCGGGTCAGCGCCGCCGGGCCGTCCGCGGCCATCAAGGCCGGCATCGTGCTGTGCCCCGAGGACCGCAAGGAGCAGGGCATCCTGGCGCAAAGCTCGGTCGCCGAGAACATCAACATCAGCTGCCGCCGCCACGATCTTCTGGGCGGCCTGTTCCTGCGCCACGCCCGCGAGGCGGCGCTGGCCGACAGCTTCATCCAGCGCCTGCGCATCAAGACGCCCAATCGTGAGCAGGAGATCCGCCTGCTCTCCGGCGGCAACCAGCAAAAGGTCATCCTGGCCCGCTGGCTGGCCGAGCCGGGGCTGAAGGTGCTGATCCTCGACGAGCCCACACGCGGCATCGACGTAGGCGCCAAGAACGAGATCTACCGACTGATCCACGAGGTGGCCGAGAGCGGCTGCTGCGTGATCGTCATCTCCAGCGAACTGCCCGAGGTGCTGGGCATCTCGGACCGCTTGATCGTCATGCGCGACGGCCGCATCAGTGGCGAACTGACGCGTGCCCAGGCCAGCGAAACCGAGGCGCTGCGACTGGCCTTGCCCGATGCCGTCACCACACCATGAACCCGACTCCCATGACTGCCACCACCACCCTCCCCGACCGCCCCGCCATGAAAAAATCACTGCTGCGCGCCTGGCTGAAAGAGCACAGCATGACCTTGGGCTACGGCCTGCTCTTCATCGTCCTGTCGCTGACGGTGGAGAACTTCTTCTCCACCGCCAATGTGGTGGGTCTGATGCTGTCGGTGGCACAGATCGGCATGGTTGCCTGCACGATGATGCTGTGCTTGGCCTCGCGTGACTTCGACCTCTCGGTCGGCTCGACCATCGCCTTTGCTGGCGTGCTCGGCGCGATGATCCTGGAGCGCACCGGCAGTGTGGCCTTGGCCATCGGCGGCGGACTGGGGGCAGGCGCCTTGATCGGTGCTGGCAACGGCGTGCTGATAGCCTACCTGCGCGTCAATGCACTGATCGCCACCCTGGCCACCATGCTGATGGTGCGCGGCCTGGCCTTCATCGTCTCGCAGGGCCAGGCGGTGGGCATCGCCGACGAGGGCTTCATCAGCTTCGGCGACACCCTCATCTTCGGCCTGCCGCTGCCGGTCTGGATGACCGCCGGCTGCTTCCTGGTCTTTGGCGTGCTGCTCAATCACACGGTGTTCGGCCGCAACACCCTGGCCATCGGCGGCAACCCGGAGGCCGCGCGCCTGGCCGGTGTGAAGGTCGAGCAGCTGCGTGTCTGGATCTTCCTGCTGCAGGGCCTGGTGACGGCGATGGCCGGCCTGATCCTGGCCGCGCGCATCACCAGCGGCCAGCCGAATGCGGCAACCGGTTTCGAGCTAGACGTGATCTCGGCCTGCGTGCTGGGCGGCGTCTCGCTGCAGGGTGGCAAGGCGCGCATCTTCGGCGTGGTAATCGGTGTGCTGATCATGGGCACGGTCGAGAACGTGATGAACCTGATGAACGTCGACGCCTTTTACCAGTACCTGATGCGCGGCATCATCCTGCTGGCCGCCGTGCTGCTGGACCAACTCAAGGCGCGGGGCGAGCGTGCATAAGTTGCTACTGAGTCTGCTGCTGGCCTTGGGCGCCAGCACGCAGGCCGCCGAGCCCTTCCTGGCCGGCGGCGATGTGTCGGCGCTGACCCTGATGGAGCGCAGCGGCGCACGCTACAGCGACCGCCAGGGCCAGGCCGGCGACGCGCTGCAGATCCTGAAGCGATACGGCCACAACATCGCCCGCATCCGCCTCTACGAACAGACCGGCCCGGGCACCGGCTCGGGTGGCTACTACTGGCCCGCCGGCTCGATGGACCTGCCCGATGTGCTGGCTCTCTCGCGCCGCGCCGCCGCCGCGGGCATGCAGATCCAGCTGACCCTGCACTACAGCGACTTCTGGACCAATTCCAAGACCCAGGATGTGCCCCAGCGCTGGGCCAAGCATCTGGCCACGCTGCCGGACGAGCCCAGCCGCATGGCCGCGCTGACCGAGTTCGTGTCCGTGCGCACCAGAGTCGTGATGCAAGCGATGCTCAAGCAAGGCACGCCGCCCGCTTTCGTCTCGCTGGGCAACGAGATCGAGCACGGCATGCTCTATCCCTACGGCCGCGCCACTCCTGAAAACTGGCCGCGGCTGGCTGCGCTGCTGAAAGCCGGCTACGCCTCGGTGAAGGCCGCCCACCCGTCCGCCAAGGTCGTGCTGCACATCGACGATGGCGGCAACGAGGCCAAGTACATCGACTGGTTCGACCATGCCCGCGCCAACGGCGTTCAGTGGGACGTGATCGGCAGCTCCTACTACCCCTTCTGGACCAAGAAGACGGTGGCCGAAATGGCCGCCTTCAGCGCGGCCATCACGCAGCGCTACGACAGCGACCTTCTGGTGATGGAGGCCGGCTTCAACTTCGCCACCAAGCGCCCCGACGGCTGGGCCGGACAGCTGGAGCACAACGGCCCCTACCCTGCCTCGATGAGCAGCCCAGAAGGCCAGCGCGACTTCATGGCCGAGCTGCTCGGCGCAATGAAGAAGACCCCGCGCGTGCTGGGCGTCCTCTACTGGGACCCGATCATGATCGCCACCCCCGGCGTCGGCTGGGCCTTGCGCGACGGCACGGGCGAGCCCGGGCCGAACGTGGTGTCCAACACCACCCTGTTCGACTTCAAGGGCCAGGCCTTGCCCGTGCTCGACATCTGGCGGAAGTACACGGAACTGGCGCAATGAGCAGGAGACTTGAGGGCAAGGTCGCCTTGGTGACCGGCTCCACCTCCGGCATCGGGCGGGCCATCGCCCGCCGCTTCGTCGCCGAAGGCGCCAAGCTCATCCTGAATAACCACCGTGAGGACGAGGGCGCTCTCGCGACGCTGGCCGAGTTGGGCGAAGAAAACGCGATGTTCATCGCCGCCGACGTGGCCGATGCCGGCGCCGTGCAGGCGATGGCGGCGCGCGGCATAGCCCGCTTCGGCCGCATCGACGTGCTGGTCAACAACGCCGGCATCAACGTTTTTACCGACCCGCTGCAGATGACAACCGAGCAGTGGCAGCGCTGCTTCTCGGTGGACGTGGACGGCGTGTGGAACAACTGCCGAGCGGTGCTGCCGGGCATGCTGGCTCAAGGCGCCGGCAGCATCGTCAACATCGCCTCGGTGCACGGCCACAAGATCATTCCCGGCGCCTTCCCCTACCCGGTAGCCAAGCATGCGTTGATCGGGCTGACTCGCTCGCTGGGCATCGAATATGCGGCGCGGGGCATCCGGGTCAACTCGATCTCGCCCGGGCTCATCATGAGCGAGCGGGTGGAGGCCTGGCTGGCCTCGCTGCCGCCCGAGCAGGCGCAAGCCCAGGTGGACCTTCTGCCGTGCAAGCGCGTCGGTGAGCCCGATGAAGTTGCCTACACTGCACTGTTCCTGGCGAGCGACGAGGCCAGGTTTATCAATGCGACTGACATCCTGATCGACGGTGGCCGTTCCCAGCTTTACCACGAATAAAAATGAGCCCCTCGCCCACTCTCCCCTCGCTGGAAGCGGGCGAGCCCGGTCCAGCGAGGGGACGGCGATGTTCGCGGCATGGCCCGCAAGCACACGCCCAAGGCGGGCCGGCTTGGGGCGGCCCGGCGCTCGGCCCGCATGAAACACTGAAATGACCGATCCACGCGCAAACCGCTTTGTCCGCTCTCATCTCAAGACCCGCCATCTGGTCCTGCTGGTTGAGCTCGGCCGTCATCGCTCCATCCTGCATGCAGCACAAGCTGCCAACCTGACCCAGCCGGCAGCCTCCAAGCTGCTGGGCGAGCTGGAGCACGCTTTGGGCGTGCCGCTGTTCGAGCGCCTGCCGCGCGGCGTGCAGCCGACGCGCTATGGCGAGGTGCTGATACGCCGTGCCGGCGCTGCACTGGCCGAGATGGACGCTGCACACCAGGAGGTGATGGAGCTGCTGTCAGGCCTCAGCGGCCGGGTGGCGGTGGGCACTGTGATGACACCTTCCACCGGCCTGCTGCCCGAGGCGGTGCGCCTGCTCAAGCAGACCCATGCGCGGGTGCAGGTGGCGATCACGGTGGACACCAGCAAGCTGCTGATCCAGCGCCTGCGCGAAGGCCAGCTCGATCTGGTGATCGGCCGCATCCTCGACAGCGAATCGGCCACCGAGCTCTTCTTCGAGCCATTGACCGACGAGCCGCACAGCCTGATCGTGCGCGCAGGCCATCCGCTGCTGGAACGCAGCGGCCTGCGGCTGGAGGACCTGGTGCGCGAAGGCTGGATCCTGCCGCCGCACGGCAGCATCCTGCGCGACCGCCTGACGGCGCTGTTCCTGTCGCAAGGTCTGGATCAGCCGCAGGAGACCATCGAGACCATCTCGCTGCCGGTGATCGCCAAGCTGCTGGGCGGCAGCGAGATGCTGGCGCCGCTGCCGGAGGAGATGGTGCAGACCTACCTGGACACCGGCCTGCTGGCCGTGCTGCCCTTCGAGCTGGGCCTGCGCATGGATGCCTACGGCATCGTCACCCGCAAACAGCACCAGTTGTCGCCCGGCGCCGATGCGCTGCTGAACACGCTGAGGCAGGTGGCGGGCCGGCGCTATGGCGGCTTCGAGATGCCCGCGGCGGCATTGCGCTGATGGCCCAAGGCAAGCGGATCTCGGTCGACATCGGCGCCGGCGCCCTGCTGGCGATCAAGGAAATGGGAGCGGCCGCCAAGCAAGCCCGCACGCAGGCCGGCGAAGGCCAGGCCGTGGCCGCGGCACGCCTGGGCGTGCATGTCCAGACGATTGCGCGGATCGAGGCCGGCGAGCCGGGCGTGGCGATCGGCCATGTGATGGGCCTGCTGGCGCTGTACGGCATATCGGCACGCTGGCTAGCTCAGGGCTAGCCCGCCAGCACGCACCACTACCAGCGCGTCGTCCGGAATTCGCTCTGCTCCGCCAGCCAGGCACGCGCATGCTCCATGGTCGCGAAGATCTGGGTCGGATAGACGTTAAGGGCTGAGTTGGCGTACTGGCTTGCCAGCTCAATGAGCTCGGGGAGTATCGCGACGATGGCGATCTTGATGCACCGGTTGGTCCGCGAAGCGCCCAGGTCCATGGTCTCTATCTCGCTCACCTCCTCGGCGCCGAAGCGGATCTCAGCCACGTCGCGGAAGTCGTTAATCACGTGGCGCAGCGTGTCGAAACGGGCATCGGCCTCCGTTTCGACGACGGATCGGATCATGTCGTCGCTTGAAACGACGCCCCAGAAACGCTTGATGGCGCCGCGCGGTTCCCAGAGAACTTCATAGCTCATGAGTCGCTTCTCTCGTTGATCCAATATCAAGCACTTTATACAAGCAGATGAGCCGGTCCGAATCACATGGGGTCTGACCTGCAACATCTGTCACGGCACATCAATGTCAGCGCCCTTCTCGACAAGCTGGGCCAATGCGATCGTTGAGGCGGACTGCGTTTTCCCTTGAATCAAGTTTGGCGGGGCCCTGATCCGGACTCACCATGGCCACTCTGCTCGGCAGGCCGACCGACCTCAAAGACTTACACCATCTCCTGGAACATCACCGCGCTCGCGACCCGACGCGACACCAGCCGTGGTACTTTAGACATCTGGCGGGCGCCATCGCTGGCGCCGCCCCGGGGGACAGCAAACGATGATCCTGAAAACACGCAGCGTGGCGATTTCGACCGCAGCCTTTGGCTTGCTGGGACTGGGCTTACTAGGCTGGCAGATCGCGTCCAAGGAGCCGTCCGGCAAGCCCGCGCAGTCGGCCGAGGTAACCAGCACCAGCGCCTCCGGCGTCGTAACCAGGAGAGCCGAGGCGACGGCCGGGCCGCCAGCCAGTGCCTCAGTCACGCTGCCGCCGCCCGTCGTTGTGACTGCGGCTTCAGCCCCATCAGCCCGCGCAAGCATCGCAAGCAAGCCTGCTGCAAACTCTGTCGCTGAACCTGCCCTCACAGCTTCAGTGCCCATCAAGCACCGCGTGGCATCCCGCCCAGCCTCGCAGCCGCCGATCCTGCCCAACGAGGTGAACCGCGTTGTCGGCCAGGCGCTGGGCGCGAATAACTTGGCGCGCTACCTTTACCTGGATCCACTCATCCGCCGATTCGTCGCCTCGGTGGATGGCATGGGCCAGCAGGCCGCACCCAAAACGCTGTGGTTGCTCAAACCAGCACCCGGCACGCTCAAGCTCAGCGATGCCAAGGGAACGCCGCCCGTGCCGAGCGTGGCAAGTACCAACAGCCGACGCTATGCCGGCTTTGTCCGCTGGTTTGAATCCACCGACACCCGCAAGCTGGTCTCGCTATATGCGCGCATGTATCCGCTGCTGCAGCAAACCTATGTGGAGCTCGGCCACCCAGACGGCTATTTCAATGACCGAGTGATCGAAGTGATCGACCAGTTGCTGGCCACGCCGGTGGTCAAGGCGCCCTTGCGCGTCAAGCAAGTCAACCCAGAAGCTGAGACCGAGTCCAGCACCCCCCAGCGACCACGTTACGAGTTGATCACGCCTGAGTTGGAGCAACTGACGACGGGCCAGAAGATGCTGCTTCGCACCGGCCCCCAGCAGGCCGCCAGGCTCAAGGTCAAACTCAAGGATTTGCGCCGTGCGCTGATCACTCTGAGCAGGCCGTTATAGCCGCAGAAATAACAAGCCGAACTGGTAGGACGGTCGCCTCAGCCTGCCAGAGCCAACCCTATCTGCGCCAGGTCCTGGAGCGCATCACCGACCATCCCAGCAACCGCATCGACGAGTTGCTGCGTGGGTGGTTGCCGCGACGTGGGCGGACGAGGCCAAGGCCGAAGCACTGCCGCTGGCCGCTTGACGGCGCTGGGCCCACGAGCCGGACGTCGTTCGGTAAAGTGGGCGCCATGAGTACTACCAAGCCCCTTGGCTCCGGCGCCCCCGCGCAGGCCTACCAACTTCTCTTCGAAGTCGAATGGGTTCAGCCCAAGGTGTGGCGCCGCTTGCTGGTGCCGATCACGATCGATCTGCCGCTGCTGCACGCGACCTTGCTGTTTGGCATGGGCTGGCTCGGGGGACACCTCCACGAGTTCGTCATTGGTCGCGACAGTTACGGGCCAATGGACATGGCAGACCTTGACGACATCGCGGACGAAGAAGGGGTCACGCTGCGTGATGCGTTGGGCGCGAAGAAGACCTTCGCCTACTAGTTGACAAGCCGTGGTCAGTCATTTGGCCATCCGCAGCTACCACACGCGACTTCTAACATGGACATGGTTGCTATCATGGGCGCAATAGGTAAACTGGCCATGTTAGACAGGAGCACGTCATGGACACCCACCACCCATCCGATCGCGCCCGTGAGGCAGAACACCTCGTCAGAAACTGGCTCACCAAGAATGGCTGGGGCTTCGATCCTGTGCCCCGGGGCCTTGATCGCGCAGACCTCGTTGTCAGCAACGGGAGGGAACGATTCGTCGTGGAAATCAAAAACCTTTCCGAGGGGCGCCCGGACCGCGTGATCCCCTTGCTCTGTCAGGCCATCCTGCAGGCCCAATCGTATACAGCACGCGATGTTCTGACCAAGCCAATGGCCGTGGTGTATGTCGAGCGTGCTTCTTTGTCGCTCTACAAAAACGTGCTGGACTTTGCTGAACGGTACGCGCCAGACGTAGCCGTCGGCGTCGTATCCGGTGAAGGTCTGGGGATCCTGAAGAGGGGGCGCTCGGATTCCCTCGCCATTGATGACCGCGATGAGTTCCTGCAGCAATCACGCGCTAGACATGACAGGACGGCCGCGATACCAAGCTACAACCTGTTTTCCGATCTCAACCAGTGGATGCTCAAAATCCTGCTAGCTCCAGAGATACCTGATGACCTCCTCAACGCACCTCGTGGCCGATACCGCAGTGGTGCTGAACTGGCCGCCGCAGCCAAAGTCTCGGAGATGAGCACGTCTCGGTTCCTGCACCAGCTGAGGCACGACAGGTTCCTGGATGAGTCTTCGGGATACATGGCGCTCGTGCGTAGGGAAGAGCTCTTCTCCCAATGGCGTTCAGCGGCGCGGCGTCGCCCACCTGAAGCACCAATGCGCTTCCTCTTCCGATCCGCCGTGCAAGATCAAATTGCGAAGCTCGTGAGCGCGCAGCATGGTGAAGCCTGCGTAGGGCTTTTTGCGGCGGCTGATGCCTTGCGGCTGGGGCATGTGAGTGGCGTGCCACCGTATGTCTACGTACCGAGACTCCCCAACATCGGGAGCAAAGATGGTGGCTGGGACATGGTGATGGCGTTTCCCGATGGGGCGCCCGACTTCATTCTCCGCCAGGCACCCACGCCAAAGTCCACGTTCAGAGGGGCGTTGCACCGCGACGGATCGGTGTTCGCCGACGTTCTTCAGATCTGGCTGGATGTCTCAAATCATCCAGCGCGTGGTCAGGAGCAAGCCGACGTCATCTATCGCGAGATCCTGACACCTTTGATCGAAGCAAGGCATTGAGTGAACGACTTGGAAGCATTCGCAAAGCTGGTGCAGGCGCTGGATCCGTGGCGAGGTCAGCTGGTCTTCATCGGGGGCTGGGACCACCGCCTGCACACCCTGCACCCCAAGGCAAACAAGCTGGACTATCAACCTGTTTTCACAAGGGACACCGACTTGGCTTTCCACAGCAAGATCCCCATGGAAGGCGACATCAAGTCTGCACTCATTGCAAAGGGCTTCAAGGAACACTTATCAGGAGACTTCAAGCCGCCGACTGCGAGTTACACGCTGGGAAATGAACAGCACGGCTTCTATGCGGAGTTCCTGACTCCCCTGATCGGGAGCGGCCGCAAACGCGGAGGGGCGGCGGATGCCACGATCCAAGCAGCTGGAATATCGGCTCAGAAAATCCGGCACCTCGACATCCTGATGGTCGATCCATGGACTGTCACCGTGGGCCCTCCGCACAACGAGGTGCCGCTCGATGTCCCAGCCGAGCTGCAGGTTGCAAATCCCCTTTGCTTCATGGTGCAGAAATTCCTCATCAAGAAAGACCGCAAGAAAGCCAAGCGGTCACAGGATCTGCTGTACGTGTACGACACCATTCAGCTGTTCTTCCAGCATCTGCCGCATTTCAAGGACAACTGGGCAGGGGTGGTAAAGCCTGAGCTAGCCCTGCAGGGGGCGAGCGAAACCGTACTCAAAGAGTGCGCAGAATCGTTTGCCAGCGTCACAGATGAGTTGCGTGAAGCTGCTGCTATCCCGCAGGACCGCAACGGTTTGACGGCGACCGAAATGCAGACTGTTTGCAAGTACGCCTTCTCCCAGATCATGGGCATCTGAAGCGATGCGGTAGTCTCGCGAACAATGCCTCGCGTGCTGAGGCCCTGTCTTGCGGCACAACCAGCCTGAACCCGCCAGCCGTGCATCAAGAGGTAGGCTTGGATGACAGCACACATTGCGGGTCCGCGCGATGAATAAGAACAGCCCTGGGGCGCAGCGGCCCAGCTCGAAGCTTCACGCAGCACCGCCCTCGGCGACCCTTGATCCTCGTCGATTCCGATCTCGCTGACGTCAACGCCAACATCGTCGCCCTTTGTCCCAATTGCCACCGGCGCTTGCATCACGGCAAGAAGGAAGACAAGGCACATGAGATTGCGACGCTGTTTACCCAACGCAAGGACAGATTGCAGGCGAAGCAGCTGAAGATCAGCCAGGCCGAGTTGATGAAGTTGTACGGCGGCGACCTGCTGGAAGAGGACGACTGATTGGCTCGATCAGTGCTGCTGAATGCCTGCTATGCACTTGCAGGTCTTGTTCCACTGGTGTTCCAAACGGACCGCATATTCGGTCTTAGCAATGGTGCCGAGCGAACATCAATACACCGCTGATCACCTCAGGACGCTGAAGCGCAGCAAGGGGCAGGAACACTGCAAGTCATTGATTCCAAAATAAAAAAGCTCCAGACCTGTTAAGTCTGGAGCTTTTTTAACCTACCGTATTTGGTAGGCGCGATTGGACTCGAACCAACGACCCCCACCATGTCAAGGTGGTGCTCTAACCAGCTGAGCTACGCGCCTATTGAGCTTCGCAGTATAGCCCGGAATTATTCTCTTTGGCAAGCCTTTCGATATTTCTTCACTTCATTTTCTTCGCGCGCCCCTCACGCCGTTGACCTGGGCCACGCTGCGCAGCACCTGGGCCAGGCGGCCGGAGTCGGCCACTTCTACGGTGAAGCTCATCCACGCGGTGTCGCCCTTGGGCACTTTCACCGATTGCGTGTTGACCGCGGTGACGTTCATCTTCTCCTTGGCAAAGACCTCCAGCACATCGCGCAGAAGGCCTTGCCGGTCGGAAGACTCGACGATCACGTCGACCGGGTAGACCGGCGCGTTCTTGCCGCTGGCCGAGCTACCCTCCCCGCCCCAGGTGACGGCGATGACGCGCTCGGGCGCGTTGTGCGCCATCTGGCGGAAGTTGCTGCAGTCCACCCGGTGGATGGCGACGCCCTTGCCGCGCGTGACATAACCACCAATTTCATCAGGCGGCGCCGGCCGGCAGCAGCGGGCCAGATTGGTCAGCAGGGAATCGACGCCGACCACCAGAACGCCACCGCGTGGCGCGCTGCTCGGCTTGCTGCGGCGCTGCGCCAGCAGCTCGTCGCCATCGGGCTCCGGCACCGGCGGGCGCAGCAACTGCTCGATGTTGCGCAGCGAGTATTCGTCCTTGCCGATCACCTCGAACAATGCGTCGGCATTCTTGAAGCCCAGGCGGGCGGCCAAGTCCTCCAGCTTGACGGCGGTCTTGCCCTCGCGCTGTAGCACCTTCTCGACCAGCTCGCGGCCCTTGGCGATGGTCTGCTTTTCGGCCAGCGCGTTGAACCAGGCCCGCACCTTGGTGCGCGAGCGCGGGCTTTGCAGATAGCCGAGCTCGGCGTTGAGCCAGTCCAGCGACGGCCCGCCTTCCTTCAGCGCGGTGACCTCCACCGTCTGGCCGCTTTGCAGCCGGGTGTTCAGCGGCACCATCTGGCCGTCCACCTTGGCGCCGCGGCAGCGGTGACCCAGGTCAGTGTGGACGGCATAAGCAAAGTCGATCGGCGTGGCGCCGGCGGTCAGCTCGACGATGGAAGCCTGCGGGGTGAAGACGTAGATGCGGTCATCAAACACCGCCTCGGTCGAATCGCCCTCCGCAAAATCGCGCTCCCAGGCCAGCAACTGGCGCAGCACGGCCTTGCGTGCCTGCGCCACCTGCTCCTCGAAATCACCCGCCGCGACCACGCCGGCATAGCCGCGAGCCCCCGCCTCCTTGTAGGCCCAGTGGGCGGCAACGCCGTGCTCGGCATGCTCATGCATAGCACGCGTGCGGATCTGCACCTCCATCGCCCGGCCGTCCAGGCCCCGCACAACCGTGTGCAGCGATTGGTAGCCGTTCGCCTTGGGCTTGGCGATGTAGTCGTCGAACTCATCCGCAACCGGGGTGTATAGCTCATGCAGGCGGCTCAGGGCCGCATAGCAATCCGCCACCTCGGGCACCACCACGCGCAACGCGCGCAGGTCAAAAACGCGTTCCAGCGCCAGGCCCTTGCCCTGCATCTTCTTGTGGATGCTGTAGAGATGCTTGGG
>Ga0187843_10002041_pt1 | contig 12513 bp, 10 predicted proteins | sample SpaLakP09_SKY_43_FD_134516 | JGI IMG/M metagenome (GOLD analysis project Ga0187843, IMG submission 134516) | Oligotrophic lake water microbial communities from Sparkling Lake, Wisconsin, USA - SP09_SKY_43 | ecosystem: Environmental > Aquatic > Freshwater > Lake | place: USA: Sparkling Lake... | reverse complement strand
GTCGAGGATGCGTTCGAGCTCGCCGGTGTCGCTCATCTGCGGTGAAGGTGACGTGGAGGGCCATGGCGACGGCGCTGCCCGTGTGGACGCCATCATCGAAGCCAAGGGCCTCAAGCAGATGAGCGACACCGGCGAGCTCGAACGCATCCTCGACGAGGTGCTGGCGGCCAACGCCAAGTCGGTCGAAGAGTTCCGCTCGGGCAAGGAGAAGGCCTTCAACGCGCTCGTGGGCCAGGCCATGAAGGCCACCAAGGGCAAGGCCAACCCGAGCGCCGTCAACGAACTGCTCAAGAAGAAGCTCGCGGGCTGACGTGGCGACCACACCCCGCACCCCGCACGTCTTCCTCATCAACCTGGACCGTTCGGCAGACCGGCTGGCGCGTTGCGCCCCGATCCTCGATGGCCTGGGCCTGAGCTGGGAGCGCGTGCCGGGCATCGAAGGCAAGGCGCTGGGCGCCGAGCGGCTGGCCGCGCTCAACCCGCACCCCGCCCCGCACGGCGAGTGGTTCCGACCGCTCACGCCGGGCGAGATCGGCTGCTTCCTGAGCCACCTGCGCTGCTGGCAGCTCATCGAGGAGCGCGGCCTGGACTGCGCCATCGTGCTGGAAGACGACTTCGCCCTGCGCGACGGCTGCACGCTGGCGCGCCTGCAGGCGCTGGCGGCCTCGGCCACCGGCCCGGCGCCCTGGGACGTGCTCAGGCTGACGCGGCTGCGCCGAGGCGCGCGCACCGTGGCGGACCTCGGCGACGGGCTGGCGCTGTGCCACGGCGGCACAGGCCCCGAAGACGGCACCGGCTACATCGTGTCGCGGCGCGGCGCGGCCAAGCTCACACCGCGGCGCGAGCACCTGCTGCGCCCGGTCGACTTCGAGCTCAAGCACGCTTGGGAGCGCGACCTCACGGTCTACTCGGCCAGCCCGGACATGTTCTGGCAGGTTGGCTCGGACGTGGCGCAGTCGGTGATCGGCGATGGCCGCGCCAGCTACCGCGACTTCCCCCTGCTGCAGAAAACGCAGGTCTACCTGCGCAAGCACCGCTACCACGTGCACTTCTGGCTGGCCAGCCGCTTGGGCCTGTGGCGCCGGCGCGTGCTGCCCTGACGGGATCGATCAGGGCGCCGGACGGGCGTCGCTGAACCCCGGCGCAGCGCCGTGCCACAGGCGCTTCAGGCGCGCCAGTTCGGCGTCGTACAGGCCATTGATGCGCACCATCTCCGCCTGCTGGTTCTGGATGATGTCGCGCTGCGCCTGCTGCTGTGCGTCGTTGGCTTCCAGCTTGGACTTCAGCTTGAAGGGCAGGCGGCGGCCTTGGTAGAACTCGGTTTCGGCCACCAAGGGCTTGCGCTCTTCCTGCAGGTCGCGCAGGCGGCGCTCGGAAATCGAAATCGCGCGGCGCAGGTCGTCCAGCGCGTCCTCGCGGGCCTTGTCGTGTGCGGCCTCGTCGGGGAAGCGCAGCACCAGGTTGCGGTCGCGCCGCACCGCGTCTTTCTGAGCCGTCTGGGCCTGGTCCTGCAGGCGCTGGCGTTCTTCGGCCCGCGCGCGCTCCTCGGCGTTCATGCGGGGCGGCACCACCTGTTTCTGCGAGCCGTCCTTGTTGAGCACGCGCTGTTCGCGGTCCAGGCACTCCGCGATCGGGCGATCGGAGGTGTGACGCCGGCCCGCGGCGTCCACGCAGGTGAAGATGCCGGGCGCGGCCTGGGCGACGGCCGGCCACAAGGCCTGGAGCGACAGCGCGCACACGGCGGCCCAGCGCCCGATGCGACGAGGGGGCGCCACCACACCATACGGGTCACATGCGTCACCCGCTCCACCCGCGCACGGCTGCACTGCCACGCGGGGGGCGCGCAGCAGACGGCCAAAGGTGTCCGGCGTCGGGTTCATGGGGCGTGAGCGGTTGGGAATCAGGTGGGCGGACGTCGCGGGGCAGAGACGCTTCAGCCCATCATAGACGGCTCACACGCCGTAACGTTGACGGTAGGCCAGGACGGCCGGGCGGGCCGCCACCAGGGCCGGGTCGGACTGTCCGTCGAGGAAGCCCATCAGGTCGGCCAGGGTGGCGATGGCCACCACCGGCAAACGGTAGTGCTGCTCGACCTGCTGCACCGCGCTTTCGGCGGCGTCCTGGCCCTGGGCCGTGGCTTTTTCCTGCCGGTCGAGCGCGATGGTGACGCCGCACGGCGTGGCCCCCGCCGCCTGGATCATGTCGATGGACTCGCGCACCGAGGTGCCGGCCGAGATCACGTCGTCGATGATGAGCACGCGGCCCTGCACCGGTGCGCCGACCAGGGTGCCGCCCTCGCCGTGGTCTTTCGCTTCCTTGCGGTTGTAGGCGAAGGGCTTGTTCTGCCCCAGGCGCGCCAACTCGATGGACACGGCGGCGGCCAGGGTGATGCCTTTGTAGGCCGGACCGAAGAGCATGTCGAACTGCAGGCCGGACGCCACCAGCCGACGTGCATAGAATTCGGCCAGACGGCCCAGCTTGGCGCCGTCATCGAACAGGCCGGCGTTGAAGAAATAAGGCGACAGCCGGCCTGCCTTGGTTGTGAACTCACCGAAGCGCAGCACCTTGGATTCAACGGCGAAGGCCACGAAATCCTGGGCCAGGGTGTCTTGTGCGGGAGGGTTGCTCATGATGGTGGTGCGCTGTGTTTCGACTGGTCTCTTTCAACCTCAATGGCATCCGCTCGGCGGCCAACAAGGGCATGCTGCAGTGGGCGGAAAGCCACGGCGCCGATTGTATGGGCGTGCAGGAGCTCAAGGCCCAGGCGGCCGACCTGTCCCCTAACTTGGCGACAGTGGCGGGCATGCCCGGCCATTTTCACCATGCGGAGAAGAAAGGCTACTCCGGCGTGGGCCTGTTCACCCGCCATGAGCCGTCCGACGTGGTGATTGGCCTGGGCGCCGCCGACAACGGCGAGTTCGATGCCGAGGGCCGCTACGTGGAACTGCGCTTCGACAAGCCCGGCCGCAAGCTGTCCATCATCAGCTGCTACTTCCCCAGCGGCTCCAGCAGCGAAGAACGCCAGCAGGCCAAGTTCCGCTTCCTCGATGTCATCCGGCCGCACCTGGCGCGGTTGCGCGCGGACCGCGAGTTCATCCTGGTGGGCGACGTCAACATCGCGCACAAGGAAGCCGACCTGAAGAACTGGAAGGGCAACCTGAAGAACTCTGGCTTCCTGCCGGAAGAGCGCGCCTGGATGACGCAGCTGCTCGACCCGACCGGCGGCATCGGTCTGGTCGATGTCTACCGCCAACTGCACCCCGACACGACGGACGCCTGCTACACGTGGTGGAGCAACCGCGGCCAGGCCCGCGCCAAGAACGTCGGTTGGCGCATCGACTACCACCTGGCCACGCCAGGCCTGGCGGCCACCGCCCAGCAAGCCAGTGTGTTCAAGGACCAGTGGTTCAGTGACCATGCGCCCTTGACGGTGGATTACGACTTCAGTCTCTGAACGCCAAGTCCCGCAGCCTCAGGGTCAGCCATCATGAGGCTGCACACACGAAGCTCGCCACGTCATTCAGGGCCTGCTCAGCCTCAGGGATGGGTGCGGCCATCCAGACGTGGAACATGTCTGGGTATGACATGAACTGCACAGGGTGTCCGCTGCGCGCGGCGATGTCCTGGAGCCGCAGGGCATCCACGTACAGGAGGTCTGAGGTGCCCGCCAGCACGGCGATGGCTGGCAGGCCCACCAGGCTGCCATGCAAGGGGCTGATGCGCGGATCATCCAGGGGCAGCTGGCCAGCCCACTGGCGGCCAGCCCATTGCAGACCAGGGGCGGCCAGCAGCCGATCCTTGCCAGCATAGGCGGCTTGATCGGGGTGATCTGTGGCCACATCCAGCCAAGGCGACAACAAGACGATGCGACCCGGCAAAGACTCTGCTGCATTGCGCATCTCTTGCGCCAGCGCCAGGGCAAGACCGCCCCCGGCCGAGTCGCCCATGAAGGTCCATGCCGCGCCGTTTGCGGCCACCATGTCGCGTGCCAGCGCACGCAAGGGCGGGAAGGCTGAGGCCCACGTGTGGCGAGGTGCCAGCGGGTAAGTGGGCACGTGTACCGTCGCACCGGTGCGCTGAACCAGGCCCTGGATCAGCCGCCAATGCGGCCCCGTCACCTCATGGACATACGCACCGCCATGGAGGTAAAGCACCTGGTGATGGCTTGCCCGGGATCGAGGTGCCACCACCACCATGGGCATGCCGTGGGACACATGGCTGGTGACCCGAAAGCGCTGACGCATGAGCCAGGGCGGTGGCGCCGGCACCTGCGGGCGGGTCAGGGACCTGCTCAGAGCCTCTGCGCTCAGTAGTCGGGCCTTGGTGCCCATCAAGGGAAGGATCAGGTTGACACATCGTGCACGCAAGCTGGTCATGGCTGCCCCAGACGCCCCTGGCCGGTCAGAAGCTGTGACGGACACCGAAGCCCACAATCCGGGTTGTGGCACCCACATTGACACCCGCCCCCGAGAAGAACGGCACCTCGACAGATCCCAGCGGCACCAACAGTGCAGCCGGGCCGCCAGCCAGACCGATGGGGAGCGGCGTGGCGGGCGCCAGGGACACATCGCCACGCGTGTCCTTGAGTTGCCCGGCACGAACATAAATCGAGGTCCGTTTCGACAGCTTGTAGTCCGCCCCGAGCATCAAGGCCTGGTCCTTGCCTTTGGTGAAGTTCGTGAACTTCATCTGCGCAGCCTGCGCAATGAGATCCAGTTGACCAATGGACTGAGCCACAGCAATGGCCCAAGTGAGAACACCCGGGTTCGTGCCAGATGCGTCCTTGAACTGGCCGTGATGGCGGTTCAGCGCGATGCGCGTGCCAGTCGACCGGAACTCATACTTGCCACCCAACATGTAGGCTTGGTATGAATCCACATTGAACAAGGGCACGAAGCCCAAAGCAGAGTTCAAGCCGACAGGTACCTGGAAGTCATTGTGGTGATAGGCCGCCACCGCCGACCAGCCATCGGCAATGTAGGCGGCCAGCGCCCCATAGGTTTGGCCGCGCGAGTCACTCGTCTCTGAGCCAGCCGTGGCGCCACCCGCAATCTGACCAGTCGCATCGGTGGCGGCAGGCGTCACGTTGGTGGGCGCTGCACGGGCTGCACTGAGGCGAGACGCCACGCCCGCATTGGGCGAGTACGAGGCCTGGGCCACCCAACCGCCAGAGATGGCGGTGTAGCTCAGCATGTTGTCCTGGTAGACCTGCAGGTTGTTGACGGTCACGCCAGCCCCCAGCAAGTCGGTGGTGCCCAGACGCTCCAGCGAGTTGAGGTAGAAGCCCGCCAATATGGGTGCCGCCTGGCGACCCATGCGCAGTTCGCCAACGGGGGTCGTGAGGCCCACCCAGGCCTGACGCCCAAACATGCGGCCATCGCTGCCCAGGGTCCCGTTGTCAGGCGAGAAGGCCGACTCCAGCTGGAACTTGCCAGCCCAGCCGCCCCCTAAGTTTTCTGTGCCCTTGAAGCCCAGGTGAGTCTGCTCTGTGAGGCTGTTGGCAAGGCGTGTTTGCGACTGCGCAGGCGAAGCCACAGAATTGGGCACGGGCTGGAAGTTACTGGTGCCGAACACGGTGCCTTGCACCTGCCCCTCCGATTTGTGCACGGCGTCCAGGCTGACATCCAGCGCGCCGTACAGGGTGAGGTTGGACTGCGCCATGGCGCGGGGGCTGCATGAGAGGGTGGCTGCCAAGGCCACCATGGCCGGGCCAAAGTGTTTGAACATCTGTGTTGTCTCCTGATGGGAGCGCCACCTGGCGGCGGCAGGCCCGTCGCTGCACCGAGGTGCCGTTGTGGGATGCGTTGAAGCGTTGCGGATTGTTCGCCCGCACCCACCATCAGGCACAGTCAATCGTTGACATCACATCGTCATTTTCCGACCGAACCCACGCTCTCGGGAAAGCCCTGATGCCGGGGCATCCGGGGCCGATGGCAATCACGCGCGGCGGTATTCGCCGGGGTTGATGCCGACGATGGCTTTGAAGGCGCGGCCAAAGTTGGCGGCGTCGCTGTAGCCCAGCGCCTGGGCAATTTCAGCCAGGGACATGGAGGTGGTGGTCAGCAGCTCCAATGCGTGTTCATGGCGCACCCGCTTGGCCAGAACGCGGTAGGGCTCGCCCTCGGCCTCCAGGTGACGCGCCAGGGTGCGGGCAGAAAAGCCCATCAGGGCGGCCAGTTCGCCCTGGCTAGGGAAGTGCCCGTTCACGGTGCGCAGCATGTGCTGCACCCACTCGCGCCAGCTGCGCTCGGCCAGCATCGCCGCGAGCCGACGCTGGCAGGTGTGCTCGGCCTCCATCAAAGCCAGCGGGTTGGTCATGGACAAGGGCGTGACGGCCAGCTCCGCAGGAATCTGCATCAGGAACCGGGGCGCTGCACCCTGCCCGAAGTGAACCTTGGCGCCCTTCAATGTGCGATAGCGCGCCGCATGAGGCGGCGCCGCCCAGCTCAGGTCCAGGCGCGTCGGCGCGGTCGGTGTCTGAAGCAGGAACAACACGACGCGGTGAAAGGCCACCGCCATCGATTCCAGCCCCTGCAAGGCCATGTCATAGGGCAAGGGGCGCGAGGGTTGGCAATCCAGGATGTGACTGGCTGGGCCCACCGTGTACTGCACGCGAAATGAGGGCGTCAGCAAGGGGAAGTAGGCCGCCATGCGGCGCAGCCCCTCAGCCAGGGTTGCCGCGCTCAGGAGCAACTGGCCAACCACATCGGCCGTGACGATGTTCATGACCATGCCCAACTCGAAGCCCAGGTCGGTGCGCCCAGATCGCTGGGCCAGGTCGCGCATGACCAGCGTGATGTGCTCGCGGTCGATGTGCGCGTCCGGGTGCTCCAGCATCGCCAGGCTCATGCCGGCGGCATCCAGGCTGGCCTGGGCGTCCAGCCCCTGCTCGGCCAGGTGGTGAATGAGCGCGCGCAGGTAGCGCGGCGACACCTGGCTGTTGCTGGTGCTTTGCATGAGGAGGTTTCCCGAATCTGTTCAAGGTGTCAAACATTGACGGTGCATTGTCAATGATTGACCAAAGAATTGGCTTTGCGATGCGAACAATGGCAGCACCGACTCCCAAACAGGTCCCGCATGCACAGCCTTCAAACCCACGACGGGTTGCACCTCCACGCCCACCACTGGCCGACACACCATGCCCAGCGCGGCACGGTCGTGTTGTCACATGGCCTGGGTGAGCACCTGGGTCGCTACACGCATGTGGCGGCTTTTTTGAACGAACTGGGGTGGGCGGTGCGGGGCTACGATCACCGTGGCCACGGCCTGTCGGAGGGCAAGCGCGGCGACATTGCCCGCATCGACAGCCTGCTGTCGGATCTGGGCCTGTTCCTCCATCGGCTGCGTCAGCTTGAGCCGGATCAGCCCCTGCTGCTGCTCGGGCACAGCATGGGGGCCATGGTGACGGCACGCTATGTGGCGGAAGGCTTGATGCCTCGGCCAGCACCCTGGTACCAGCCGGTCGCAGGTCTGGTGCTGTCGTCACCGCCCATCGACATGGGCCTGAAGTGGTCGCAACGTGTGCTGCTGGCGACCATGCCCCATGTGCTACCGCACCTGTGCGTCGGCAATGGGCTGCAACCCGAGTGGGTGTGCAATGCGCCGGACGTGGTGGCTGCCTACAGGCAGGACGCGCTCGTGCACGACCGCATCAGCAGCCTGCTGGCCCGCTTTGCTCAGCTGAGCGGACAGACCGTGATGTCGCTGGCGCCCAAGTGGTGCACACCCACCTTGCTCATGTGGGCTGGTGCCGACCGGTGCCTCGACCCACTCGGGACCGCGCGGTTTGCAGAGGCACTGCCAAAGTTCTGCGTCGAGTCACGCGTTTTTCAGGCGATGGGTCACGAAATCTTCAATGAGGTCGGCAACGAAACTGTGTTGTCGAAGCTGGGCGCCTGGCTGGCGCGACACCATTGACCTCGGCACCGGCGAGGGGTCGCGAAAGCAGCGCCACGTTCGCCCGCGTGCAGGTTGCATGGCCCGCCGACGGGCGCCTGGCCACGGCCCAGCAGGCCAGCGTGCTCAAGGCCCAAGGGTTCAGTGAACACGCGCGCCTGGCTATGGATGACGGTTCTTGATGTGAGCGCACCACGGCGGTGCCTGTTGCCAGGCACGTTCATTGCATGCGGTCAGGCCATGTCCGCAGGCAACGCCGCCTCCGCACGACCAGAGGGCTTCCGCTAACGACGGCGGGTCTGGCCAGCCACGCACCTTGAGCGCGCGTGGGCACCGCCCCTCTCCCCGCCCCCCGTTTCGCGCCCTCCCACATCGGCACCCTGACCCTTCAGGCCCGCTCGGTTGGCGCCGCCGTCGCCCACGGGCTGCGGCTTGTCTCCTCAGGAGTGATCATGAAAATCGTCGTCATTGGCCACGGCATGGTGGGCCACAAGTTCCTGGAAAGCCTGGCCGAGTCGGGCGTCCGCGACGCCGAGGTCACGGTGCTGTGTGAAGAACCCCGCCCCGCCTACGACCGCGTTCACCTGTCCGAGTTTTTCTCGGGCAAATCGGCCGAAGCGCTCTCGGTGGTCGAGCCTGGCTTCTTCGAGCGCACCGGCTTCACGCTGCGCCTGGCCGCCCGCGCCGCGCACATCGAGCGCCGCACGAACACCGTGACCACGGTCGAGGGCGAGGCCTTCACCTACGACAAGCTGGTGCTGGCCACGGGCTCCAACCCCTTTGTGCCGCCCGTGCCGGGCCGTGAGCGCAAAGACTGCTTCGTCTACCGCACCATCGAAGACCTGGAGGCGATGACCGAATGCGGCGCGCGCTCGCGCAGTGGCGTCGTGGTGGGCGGCGGCCTGCTCGGCCTGGAATGCGCCAAGGCCTTGAAGGACATGGGCCTGGACACCCACGTCGTCGAGTTCGCACCGCGCCTGATGGCCGTGCAGGTCGACGAGGGCGGTGGCCGCATCCTGCGCAGCAAGATCGAGGCGTTGGGCGTGCAGGTGCACACCGGGCGCAACACCGTGGAGATCGTGGACGGCCGCGAGGCGCGTCACCGCATGGTCTTCTCGGACGGCTCCCACCTGGAGACCGACATGATCGTGTTCTCCGCCGGCATCCGCCCGCGCGACGAGCTCGCCCGCCAGAGCCTGCTGGCCGTGGGCGCGCGCGGTGGCATCGCCATCGACAGCGCCTGCCGCACCAGCGACCCGCAGGTCTACGCCGTGGGCGAGTGCGCCTCGTGGAACGACCAGACCTTCGGCCTGGTGGCCCCGGGCTACGACATGGCCCGCGTGGCCGCCAAGCACATCGCCGGCGACGCGCAAGCCACCTTCGCCGGCGCCGACATGAGCACCAAGCTCAAGCTGATGGGCGTGGACGTCGCCAGCATCGGCGACGCCCAGGGCAAGACACCGAACTGCCGCAGCTACCAGTACGTCGACGAGGTCAAGCAGGTCTACAAGAAGATCGTGGTGAGCGCCGATGGCAAGCAGCTGCTGGGCGCCGTGCTGGTCGGCAATGCCGATGAATACGGCACCTTGCTGCAGATGGCGCTCAATGGCATCGCCCTGCCCGAGAGCCCCGAGTTCCTGATCCTGCCCAGCAGCGATGGCCAGGCCAAGCCCGGCCTGGGCGTGGATGCGCTGCCCGACACGGCGCAAATCTGTTCCTGCAACAACGTGAGCAAGGGGCAGATCAACGCGGCGGTCGGCAACGGTGTGTGCACCATCGCCGAGATGAAGTCGTGCACCAAGGCCGGCGCCACCTGCGGCGGCTGCGTGCCGCTGGTCACGCAGGTCATGAAGGCCGAGATGGCGCAGCGCGGCATGGCGGTCAACAACCACCTCTGCGAGCACTTCGCCTACTCCCGCCAGGAGCTCTACCACCTGGTGCGCGTGGGCCAGATCAAGACCTTCGACGAGCTGCTGGCCAAGCACGGCCAGGGCCTGGGCTGCGACGTCTGCAAGCCCACGGCGGCCAGCGTCCTGGCGTCCGTCTACAACGAGTTCGTGCTGAAGAAGGACCTGGCCAAGCTGCAAGACAGCAACGACTACTACCTGGGCAACATCCAGAAAGACGGCAGCTACTCGGTGGTGCCGCGCATGCCCGGTGGCGAGGTCACGCCCGATGGCCTGATCGCCGTGGGCAGCATCGCCAAGAAGTACGGCCTGTACACCAAGGTGACGGGCGGCGCGCGCGTGGACATGTTCGGCGCGCGCGTCGAGCAGCTGCCGCTGATCTGGGAAGAGCTGATCGCCGCGGGCTTTGAGTCAGGCCACGCCTACGGCAAGTCGCTGCGCACGGTGAAGTCCTGCGTGGGCTCGACCTGGTGCCGCTACGGCGTGGGCGATTCGGTCGGCCTGGCCGTCGAGCTGGAGAACCGCTACAAGGGCCTGCGTGCGCCGCACAAGATCAAGTTCGGCGTCTCGGGCTGCACGCGCGAATGCGCCGAAGCACAGGGCAAGGACATCGGCGTGATCGCCACCGAGAAAGGCTGGAACCTCTACGTGTGCGGCAACGGCGGCATGAAGCCGCGCCACGCCGAGCTCTTTGCCACCGACCTGAGCAAAGAAGAGCTGATCCGCCTGATCGACCGCGTGCTGATGTTCTACGTGCGCACCGCCGACCGCCTGCAGCGCACCAGCACCTGGCGCGAGAACCTCGAAGGCGGGCTGGGCTACCTGCAGGACGTGATCCTGAAAGACAGCCTGGGGATCAACGCCGAGCTGGAGGCGCAGATGCAGCACGTGGTCGACACCTACCAGTGCGAGTGGAAAACGGCCGTGACCACGCCGGCCGTGCGCCAGCGCTTCCGCAGCTTCGTCAACAGCGACCAGGCCGACGAGCGCATCGTCTTCGTGGAAGAGCGCGGCCAGATCCGCCCGGCCCGCGCCGACGAGCGCACCCCCGCCTGAGCACCGCACCGGAGACACGACATGAGCACCGACACCCTGGCCGACCTGCGCTGGACGCCCGTCTGCGCCACCGACGACATCCTGCCCGACACCGGCGTGTGCGCCCTGGTCGGCGGCACCCACGTGGCCGTTTTCCGCGTGGGCCACGACCGCTTCTTTGCCATCGACAACGTCGACCCGAAGTCGGGCGCCAGCGTGCTGTCGCGCGGCCTGGTGGGCAGCCTGGGCGGGCGCGTGGTGGTGGCCTCGCCGCTCTACAAGAACCACTTTGACCTGGCGACGGGCGAGTGCCTGGAAGACCCGGTGCACGCGGTGCGCGCCCACACCGTGCGCGTGGCAGGCGGGCGGATCGAGGTGGCGCTGGCCTGACGCCGTGACCTGACGCTGCAGCCTGCGGGGCACAATGGCACATCCCTGCCTGAGCCGCCGAGCCGCCCCATGTCGCTGTCCGTTTCCGCCCTCGCCCTCCGCGCCGCACAACTCGACATCGACGGCCTGCACCACCTCGCGGCCCGGGTCGAGGTGGCCGATGCGCCGGGCCAGCTGATCCACGCCTTGCAACGCGAGCGCGGGGCCACCGGCGTCTGCCGCGCCTCGGGCGGTTCGCGCCTGGCCGATGAGCGCGAGGCCGCCGTGGCCGAAGCGCGCCCCACCGAGGCCACACTTCGCGGCCTGTTCGAGGCCCAGCTGGCGCCGGGCACCGGGGCCTCGGCGCACACGCTCTCGCTGATGGCCTGGGTGCTGTTGGGACTCGACGCCCTGGACACCTTGCGCACGCGCGTCGCGCAACGCAGCACCTCGGCCCACGAAGCGGTGGCGGCGTACAGCCGGCTCATCGCGGGCCTGGTCGAGCTCATCTTCCACCTGGCCGATGCGGCCGCTCACCCCGCCGTGTCGCGCCTGCTGGTCGCGCTGGTGCACCTGGTGCAGGGCAAGGAATCGGCCGGACAAGAGCGTGCCGTGGGCGCACAGATGCTGGCCTCGGGCAGCCACGACGAGGGCCAGCAGCAGCGCATCGTCCACCTCATCGACGCGCAGGAAAGCAGCCTGAACGTGTTCGAAGCCTTTGCCGACGAGGCCTTGCGGCAGCGCTGGCAGGCGCACCAACTGACGCCGCCGGTGGCCCGCCTGGAGCGCCTGCGCCGCACGCTGTGCACCGCGCGGCCCGGCACCGCGCTCGACACCGCGCTCAGCGAAGACTGGTACGCCGTGTGCAGCGCGCGCATCACCGAGATGTGGCAGGTGCAGCTCGCGCTGGTCGATGCGCTGCGCCGCACCTGCCGGGCGCAACTCAGCGCCGCCGAACAGGACCTGCAAGACGCCGAAGGCCTGACGCAGGCCCTGCGTGACCACCCGCCACCGCATGCCGACGCCGTGGACCGCTTCTTCCGCGCCGATGCGACCCCCGGCGCCGTGCCAGTGCTGAGCACGGTGCCCGCCACCAGCGGGACCGTGCCAGGCAACGACGCCTCCGCGGGCGGCCTGACCGAGCTGCTCACGCAGCAGTCGGCCCGCCTGGCCCGCATGGAGCTGGAGCTCGACGCCGCACGCCGGGCCCTGCACGAACGCCGGGTGGTGGAGCGGGCCAAGGGCGCGCTGATGTCGCGCATGGGCCTGAGCGAAGAGGCCGCCTTCCGCGCGCTGCAGAAAACCG
>Ga0187843_10002037_pt1 | contig 12547 bp, 12 predicted proteins | sample SpaLakP09_SKY_43_FD_134516 | JGI IMG/M metagenome (GOLD analysis project Ga0187843, IMG submission 134516) | Oligotrophic lake water microbial communities from Sparkling Lake, Wisconsin, USA - SP09_SKY_43 | ecosystem: Environmental > Aquatic > Freshwater > Lake | place: USA: Sparkling Lake... | reverse complement strand
TCACGCAGCACCCTTAGAAGATAGCCAGGCCGAAGCTGTCCTGCTGAGTCCAGTTTCTCGACCAGGGATCGCTCCATCTCCTCGCGTTCCTGCTCGGACTCTACAGGTGCGTCTGACGGTGCATCCTCGCCTCGATGAGCCGAGTGCAAGGCCTCGTCCACAGCCTTGGCCATGGCGTCTGGGTCAAGATGAAAGCGAGCGGTGAGCGCATCGCGCAGGGCGCGGCCGACCCAAAGATAAAGCTGCTCTGCCAGTTCGCCAGACAGGCCGGGATGCCTGGCCAGGGGCGAGCGTAGCGCGACGATATCCTTGGCGCGATCGACCAGCCGGCGCAGGCCGTCGTGCGACAGTTCAGCGGTGTCATTGCTGGCCAGGGCGGTCAGCACAGCCGGTTCGCCGCGCGCCAGAATAGCCTCAACCACCGAGGCGGCCAGCTTTGGCCGGCGCGCGACTTCGATCTGGTGTTCCAGTGTGGCCTGCACCAGCAGACGAATCAGGTCGTGGTCCTGCAGCACAGGGCTGCGGGCGATGATCGGGCGGGCGATCTCGATCTCGTCGAGAGCAAGGATGTTGATCAGGGCCGACGGTGCCCAAGGCGCGTCGGCCAAGCGCGCCGACAGGCGCTGGCGGATATCACGCTCGGCCTCGACAACCAGGGTCATGAAGATGGAGTCCAGCAGGCGCTGAACGTCAGGGTCTGCTGGCGCGTCAATCGCCTGGCCTGCTTCGCAAAGGTCGATGATACCGGTGAGCAAGCGTTCTCGGTCGCACGGGTCGCGGCTGCGCGCCAGTGTCAGAAGCTTAGCGGTCTGGACGGCTTGGATGACCAGCCTCCTCGAATCCCGAACTCAATGAACATGACCTTGCCTAGGGCAAATGAAAACATGCTTAAACGGTGAAGCTGAGTGAACGATAGGCACAGCGACGTGTTGTCGCGGGTTCAGCATCGGCAGGGGGAAGCGTGGGAATGGGCGAACAACTGATTCTGGCCCTGGATCAGGGCACGACCAGCACCCGGGCGATCCTGTTCGACGCGACTGGCGGCGCCCTGGCCGACGCCACGCGTCCCTTGCGGCAAAGCTACCCGGCCGATGGGTGGGTCGAGCATGACGCCGAGGAGATCTTTGCGGCGTGCGTGGCGGTGCTGCGCGAGGCTGTCGAGCGGTCTGGGCGCGACGTCGCCGACATCGCCGCGGTCGGCATCACCAACCAGCGCGAAACCATTGTGGTCTGGGACAGGACGACAGGGCGGCCCATCCATCCGGCCATCGTCTGGCAGGATCGCCGGACGGCGCAGCAGTGCGAAAAGCTGCGCGATGCGGGCTTCGAGCCGCGCGTGGCCGAGATCACGGGCTTGCTGCTGGACCCCTATTTCTCGGGCACCAAGATCGCCTGGATACTGGATCATGTCACCGGTGCCCGGGCGCGGGCCGAGGCTGGCGAGCTTTTGTGCGGCACGATCGATAGCTGGTTGATCTGGCGGCTCACCGGCCGGGCCGTGCACGCCACCGACGCCACCAATGCGTCGCGCACCTTGCTGTACGACATTCAGGCGCAGACCTGGTCGGAGCCCATGCTGGATCTGCTGTCTGTTCCCGCCAGCCTTATGCCGCAGGTCAAGGACTGCGCAGACAACTATGGGGTCATCACGGCCGGCATTCTCGGGCGCGAGGTGCCGATCCGGGGCGTGGCCGGCGACCAGCAGGCGGCGCTGATGGGGCAGGGTTGCATCCGGCCTGGCCAGATGAAGGCGACCTACGGCACCGGCTGTTTCATGCTGATCAACACCGGCGAGACCCGGCCGATCTCACGGTCTCGCCTGCTGACCACCGTGGCGGCGCGGATCGGTGGCAATACGACCTATGCGCTGGAAGGCTCGATCTTTGTGGCGGGTGCCGCCATCCAGTGGCTGGGCGAGGGGCTGGGTATCACCGGGGGACCGCGCGCCGCCGAAGCCCTGGCCCGCGCGGCGCGCAGTGATCATGGCGTCGTCGTGGTTCCTGCCTTCACCGGTCTGGGCGCGCCCTGGTGGGACGCCGGGGCGAGGGGCGCGATCTTTGGTCTGACCCGCGACGCCGGCCTGCCGGAAATCGCCGCCGCCACCTACGATGCCTGCGCTCTGCAAAGTCGTGATCTGATCGAGGCCATGCGGGCTGATGCGCCCGAAGCCTTCGGAGATGAGGCCCAGCTTCGCATCGATGGCGGCATGTCCAGGAGTGCCTGGTTCTCGCAGCGCCTGTCGGATCTGACCGGTATGCCGGTGCAACGGGCCAGCTATCTGGAGACGACGGCTCTGGGCGCTGCGCTGTTCGCCGGCCTGGGGGCCGGGGTCTATGCCTCGCTGGAGGAGGCGGCCGCCGCGCGACCCGCGGCGGAGGGCCTCACCCCGTCCTTGCCGCTGCACCAACGCGAGGCGGCCTATGCAAGGTGGCTCGACGCTGTGCCGCGCGTCCGCACCTGATTTCTCGCGAGGAACATATAACGCCGGTCGCCATCGCCGCGGGGCGCTGTTATGACATCGCTGTCATAGTGTGAGGAATCAGCCGCATGAAGTTTACGCGCAGATCCGTCACCTTTGGGGCCAGCGCCGCCGTTCTAGCCGGAGGAATTCCTGTGTCCGCTCTCGCCGCCCCTCAGCCTGTTGGCCAAATCCGTCGCCTGTCGCCGGCATTGGACGCGGTGGCATCTCCTGACGCGGTGATTGAGCAACTTGCCGACGGCTTTACCTGGTCCGAGGGGCCGGTCTGGGTGAAGGAGGGCGACTATCTCCTCTTCTCCGATGTCCCAGCCAACGTCATCTACCGCTGGAGCGAAGCTGAGGGCGCAAGCGTGTTTCTCAAGCCCTCGGGCTATGACGGCCCGCCCACCAAGATCTTCCGCGAGGCGGGTTCGAACGGGCTGGCGCTCGACGCAGACGGGGCCCTGCTGGTCTGCGATCACGGCAATCGGTCGATTTCCAGGGTCGACCTGAAAACCCGCAAGAAGACGATCCTGCTTGATCGCTATCAGGGCAAGCGGTTCAGTAGCCCGAACGATCTGGCAGTGGCGAAATCCGGCGCGATCTACTTCACCGATCCGCCCTATGGCCTTGAGGGTCTGAACGCCTCGCCCGCCAAGGAGATGGCGTTCAACGGCGTGTATCTGCGTCGCCCGGACGGCTCGGTCGCTGTGGTGGACGACAAGCTGACCTTCCCCAATGGCCTGGCGCTGACGCCGGACGAAAAGCGCCTGTACGTCGCCGTTTCCGATTCTGAAGGACCGGTGATCATGGCCTATGACCTGGGCGCCGACGGCCTGGCGACAAAATCCACGGTCTTCTTCGACGCCATGGCCCTGCTGAAGGCGGGTGGACCGGGCCTGCCGGATGGTATGTGCCTGGATACTGAGGGCCGCCTCTACACCACCGGGCCAGGCGGTGTGCTGGTGATCATGCCGTCGGGCGAACTGATCGGTGTCATCGAGACGGGTCGTCCGGTCGCCAACTGCGCCTTCGGCGAGGACGGCCACACACTGTTCCTGACCGCCGACGACATCCTGGCGCGGGTGCGTCTCAAGACCACAGGCCTTGTCTGAGGGATTAGGTGCCGGCGGAAGCCAGGCCGGCCAAGTGACCCTGGCTAGTCGGCGGCGTCGACATAGGCTCGCACCCGCGCGAACAGGTCCTCGAACATCGGCGTGGTCAGTCGGCCGGTGTTCGTGTTCAGACGCGAGCAATGATAGCTGTTGAAGACCCGATAAGGCCCGGCCTGGAACTCAGAGCCATGGCCTGGGAGCCCGGCAGAAGCCTTCAGGCCGATGGCCTTGAGCAGGTTGCGGCGGGAGACGTCGCCCAGGGTGACGATGGCTTTCAGCCTGGGAAACATCTCCAGCCGCGCTGTCAGGAACGGCCGGCAATTGGCCTCTTCCGAGGTCTCGGGCTTGTTGCCGGGCGGCGCGCAGCGAACGGCGTTGGTTACTGCGCTACCGATCAGTTTCAGCGAGTCGTCTGCCCGCGCCTCGAACTTGCCGGTGGCGAAGCCGAACTTGATGAGCGTCTCGTAGAGCAGGGTGCCGGCATAGTCGCCGGTGAAGGGGCGACCCGTGCGATTGGCGCCTTTGCGACCCGGTGCTAGGCCTACGACCAGAAGCCGTGCGTCCCTGTCACCGAATGAGGGCGCCGGTCCGTTGAACCAGTCGGGATAGAGGTCCTGGTTCTCACGGCGATAGGCCACCAGGCGCGGGCAGAGCGGGCAGTCGCGCGGGGGCTCAGCCGGCGAGGGAACGACCTCGCCAATGATGTTGGAGCGCTGCTCAGTATTCGTCATCGGCTTCCCGTTCAGCCTGGGTGCGGGCGTCGGTCATCGGGCGCGGCGCAGGTGCGCGCTGCGGGCGGCCGATGATGTTTCCCAGGTCGTTCAGATCCACGAAGTCGTCGGCCTGGCGGCGCAGGTCGTCGCTGGTCATGGGCGGTTGGCTCTTCATGGTCGACACCACGGTGACGCGGCGGCCCTTGCGCTGCACAGCCTCGACCACGGCGCGAAAATCTCCGTCGCCGGAAAAGAGCACCAGGTGATCAGCGGCCTCAGCCATCTGAAGCATGTCCACGGCGATTTCGACATCCATGTCGCCGCGCCAGCGCTTGCGGCCCTGGCTGTCTGTGAACTCGCGGGCGGGCTTGGTGACCAGGGTGAAGCCGTTGTAGTCGAGCCAGTCGACCAGAGGGCGGATCGGCGAGTAGTCGTCGTTCTCGTTGATCGCGGTGTAGTAATAGGCCCGGATAAGGACGCCGCGCTTTTTGAACTCGTCGAGCAGCTTGCGATAGTCGATATCGAAGCCCAGCGCCTTGGCGGCCGAATAGAGGTTGGCACCGTCGATAAACAGGGCCAGGCGGTCGGTCGGGTAAAAGGTCAAGTGCGGGAAATCCTTGAAAAATACGCTGGATCAAAATGACCTGGACGCCGTCGTGGTGGTGGCGCTCGGCTGCAATATGTCGGGAAGCTATATGAGTCGCGAGGCGTTGCTAGACGCCGCGCTTTCAGCGTTCCCGGCAGCGGGACTGACCGTGGTTTCAACCTCCGACTGGTGGACCTCCACGGCCTGGCCTGACCCTTCGGCCCCGGACTACCTGAATGGCGTCGCGCTGGTGAGAACGCAGCTTGAGGCCGCGCAGGTGCTGGCGGAGCTTCACAGAATCGAGGCGGCCTTTGGCCGGGCGCGAAGCGAGCGCAACGCCCCCAGAACCCTGGATCTCGACCTGATCGCCCATGGCCGCGCGGTGATTGATGATCCAGGGCTGACGACGCCGCATCCGCGCGCGCATCAGCGGCGGTTTGTAATGGGGCCCCTTGCTCAGGTCGCGCCCGACTGGCGTCATCCGGTTCTTGATGAGACGGCGGCGCAGCTGGCCGCAAATGCCAGTGTCGGTCTTGACGCACGGCCCCTGGGCCAGCGCTGATCGATACTCTGGACTTCCCCTGGCGAAGCGGGCATAAGCGCCCCCTCGCGAAAGATGGGTGACAACCCCAGCGGCGTTGCGTAACGCTGCCTGGACCCTTATTTTGTAGAGCATCACGGCTAGCCCGAGGAATTCATGGCCCGCGTCACCGTCGAAGATTGCGTCGAGAAGGTTCCGAACCGCTTTGCGCTGGTTCTGCTGTCAGCCCACCGGGCGCGCGGCATTTCGGCCGGGGCGGCGCTGCTGGTCGATCGCGACAACGACAAGAACCCGGTCGTCGCCCTGCGCGAGATCGCCGACGACGTCGTCGACCACGAAGGCCTGAAGGAACAGCTGATCAGCACGCTGCAACGCGTGGATGAGCACACCGAGGCCGAGGAAGAAGCTGAAACCCTCGCCCTGCTGGCTGATCCGAGCCACATGCAGATGAGCGAACTTGAACTGGTTCGCGCCCTGCAAAGCGACCGCGACGGCGGTCAGGAGGAGCGGTACTGAGCCCCGACGGCGCAGACCCTCTTATCCTTGAAGCGGCACCTGCCGCCGCTACTTCCGAACGCGCGTCCGTCGATTCCCTTTCCGGGGTCGATTCGGGCGCGTCTTCGTTTCAGCCTTCGATCGACGCCCCGGCTGCCAAGCCCCGTCAGAAGATCCTTCGTCAGTACGAGCTGATCGAGCGGGTCCATTCCTATGACCCGACCGCCGACGAGGCGCTTCTAAATCGTGCCTATGTCTACGCTATGCGCATGCATGGCAGTCAGACCCGCGCCAGCGGCGACCCCTACTACGCGCACCCCATCGAGGTGGCCGGCATCCTGACCGAGTACCGGCTGGACACCGCCACCATCGTCACGGCCCTGCTGCACGATGTGATCGAGGACACTCCGGTCACCCGCGAGGACATTGCGGGCTTGTTCGGCGAAGAGATCGCCGAGCTGGTCGAGGGCGTCACCAAGCTTTCCAAGCTGGAATTGCAAGCGGAGCATTCGCGTCAGGCCGAGAACCTGCGCAAGTTCATTCTGGCCATCAGCAAGGACGTTCGCGTCCTGCTGGTGAAGCTGGCCGACCGTCTGCACAACATGCGGACGCTGCATTTCATCAAGACCCAGGCCAAGCGCGAGCGGATCGCTCGTGAGACGCGCGACATCTACGCGCCCCTGGCTCGCAATATCGGCTGCCACCGGATCTGCACCGAGCTGGAAGAGCTTTCGTTCGAGCACACCAATCCGGTGGCCCGCAACGCCATCGTTCGCCGGCTGGACACCCTTCGCGCCGAGCAGGGCGGGGCGGTGGCGCTGGTCAGCCAGGAAATCTCGGCCCGCCTCGACGCCGCTGGCCTGCCGGCCAGGGTTTTTGGTCGGGAAAAGTCCCCCTATTCGATCTGGCGCAAGCTGCAGCGCAAGTCGATCGGCTTCTCGCAGATGTCCGACATCTACGCCTTCCGCGTGATCGTCGACAGCGAGGAGGATTGCTATCGGGCGCTGGGTGTCCTTCACCGGTCCTGGTCCAGCGTGCCCGATCGCTTCAAGGACTTCATCTCGACGCCCAAGCGCAACAATTACCGCTCGCTCCACACCACAGTGGTTGGCCCGCGCGGCATGCGCATCGAGATGCAGATCCGCACAGAGTCGATGGACCGCGTCAACGAAGAGGGCGTGGCGGCTCACTTCCGCTACAAGGACGCCTCCTACGGTCTTGACCTTGAAGGCATGGAAGCTGCCGGTGGCCGCGATCCACTGGCCAATCTGCGCCAGCTGGTCCAGGTGCTGGAACATGGCGGCGATGCCGAGGAGCTGGTCGAGCACGCCAAGCTCGAGATGTTCCTCGACCAGGTTTTCGTGTTCACGCCCAAGGGCAAGCTGGTCAGCCTGCCGCGCGGCGCCATGCCATTGGACTTTGCCTATGCCGTCCATACCAGCGTCGGCGACACCTGCATTGGCGTGAAGATCAACGGCGAACTGAAGCCTTTGCGCACCGGCCTGAACAACGGCGACGTGGTCGAGGTTATCCGGGGTTCCAAGCCTGTAGTGCCGCCGGACTGGCGGTCCCTCACGGTAACCGGCCGTGCGCGCTCGGCCATTCGCCGCCATATCCGCCAGACCGAGAAGGAAGAGTTCCTGCGTCTGGGCCGCTCTTCGGTGGAGCAGATCTTCGAGCGCGCTGGCAAGAAGCTGAAGGACGTGTCGCTGCGGCCGATCCTTGAGCGCTACGCGCTCGACAGCGAAGAGAGCCTGTTCGACGCCGTCGGGCGGGGGCGTGTCTCCCCCAGCCAGGTGCTGGAAACCGCCTTCCCCGGCATGAAGGACAGCGACATGGCCGCCGCCTCGGCGCGTCGCAAGATCGAGGGCGGCAAGGGCGCTCGGCTCTATGTGCGCGGCGGCGGGCTGACGCCGGGCGTCTCGCTACACTTCGCCCATTGCTGCAGCCCTGTGCCAGGCGATCGCATCGTTGGCATTTTCCGGGAGGATGGGGCCACGGGCCAGGACGGGGGCCTTGACGTCCACACCATCGATTGTCCCAAGCTGGCCGACTACGAGGATCGCGAGGATCTCTGGCGCGACCTGAACTGGACGCCCGAGGCCGAGCGCGAGACTGTGTCCCTGACCCGCCTGCACGCCACGATCCAGAACGCTCCGGGGGTGCTGGGGCAGGTCTGTACGATCATCGGCGAGGCCGGCGGCAATATCGTCAACCTGCGCATGCACCATCGCCAGAGCGACTTCTTCGACACGGACATCGATGTGGAAGTTCGCGACGCTAAACACCTGACCAACATCTCGGCGGCGTTACGGGCGTGCCCGTCGGTCGAGACGGTTGATCGGACGCGGGGCTAGAGCTTTTTTACGGCATCCGTCGTCGAGGCGGTGAGGGGCGCGGGCAGGGCGTCCAGCGGGAACCAACCCCAAGCCTGCAATGCGTGGTCTTCCAGAATTTCAGGCGCGCCTGCGAAGCGTTCGGCACGATAGGTGATGGCCACCCAATGGTAGTCCGCCGCGATCATGTCGGTCACCGCCAGCACCGGGCCTGCGACGATCCGGATGCCCAGTTCCTCTTCGATTTCGCGTTCGGCGCAGGTGCGGGCCGCTTCGCCCCAGTCCAGTTTGCCGCCCGGCACGCCCCAGTGATCCGCCTCGGGATTCTTGACACGCTTGACCAGCAGCAGGCGCCCCTGATCATCGAGGATGGCGGCGCCACAGCCGATGCGGGGACGGGGAACTTCGCTCATGGGCTCGATAGAGCCAAAACCGCCGCCGTACGCAAGGCGGCGTTTGAAGACTCGGATGGGTGCGTTATATCCGCCGACCATGACCAACGATGACGTCCTCGACGAATTCCGCGCCGCGGGTGCCCTGCGCGAAGGCCACTTCGTGCTGTCCAGCGGCCTGCACAGCCCGGTGTTCTTGCAGAAGAACCTGGTGTTCATGCGGCCAGAACGCTGCGAGCGGCTTTGCAAAGCTCTGGCCGAGAAGATCATCGCCACTGTGGGGCAGCCCGACGTGGCGGTGTCGCCTGCTGTCGGCGGGATCATCCCGGGCTATGAAACCGCCCGCCACCTGAACGTCGCCTCGATCTATGTCGAGCGCGAGGGCGGCGGCTTCAAGTTTCGGCGCGGCTTCCACCTCGAACCCGGCCAGAAGGTCGTGATGGTCGAGGATATTGTCACCACCGGCCTGTCATCGCGCGAGTGCATCGCCGCGATCCAGGCGGCCGGCGGCGAGGTTATCGCGGCGGCCTGCATCGTGGATCGTTCAGGCGGCAAGGTGGATGTGGGCGTCCCGCTGGTCTCGCTGTGCAGCCTGGAAGTGCCGGCCTATCCCGCCGACGCCCTGCCACCGGAGCTGGCCGCGATCCCCATCGAGGACCCGGGTAGCCGTCGGCTGCGCTAAGGCCCTATTTGGTGGTCGGCGGTGTTAGCTGTTTGACCGGCCATTCGACGCCCAGCTGTTCCAGATAAGTCCCGTACTTGGTGGGATCGTAATAGAACTTGCTCATCGCCGGCCGGTAGGTGGCCATGATGTTGGCGTTGATCTGTGTCTGGGGCATGTCGGTCGCCGCCAGCATGGGCACGTATTTCTGGTCCTTGGTCTGGACGTCCCTGAAATAGCTGTTGGCCGCCGCCAGCAGCTTGGGCTGGGTCAGGAGATCCAGCGCCGTCATCGCCACAACCTTGGAGCCCGCCGCAACACCCTTGTGGGCGATCGGCGTGGCCATCGAGATCGCGTTGGCCCAGTGGTGCCCCGGTAGTTCGGGGATGTTGGACGGATAGTTGATCGTGATGGTCGGCATGATCCACGAGATGTCGCCGATATCGTCCGATCCGCCGCTTTCCGGCTTGGCGTCGGGTGGTGACAGGCCCTTCAGCTTGATGTCGAGACCGGTCTGCTTGGGCGCGCCAATATTGGTCTGCACGGCCTTGGCGAAGGCCTGCTCGTCGGCGGTCCAGACCGGCAGGCCGACGGTCTCGATGTTGGCCTGAGCGGCTTCGGCAATCGGGCGGTTGAAGTGGCGCGGCGCGGCCGTGCCGATCACCTGGCGGTCGACTTTGGTGTCGGTCATGTCGGCTGCGGCTTGGGCGATCTTGTCGCCGATCGCGTAGTTTTTCTTGATCGCGTCGAAGCTCTGCTCGCGGAAATAGTACCAGACGCTGGCTTCCGACGGCACGACGTTGGGCTGGTCCCCGCCATCGACGATGACATGGTGCGAGCGTTGCGTGGGATTGAGGTGTTCGCGGCGCATGTTCCAGCCGATGTTCATCAACTCAACCGCGTCCAGCGCGCTGCGGCCGCGCCAGGGCGCGCCGGCCGAGTGGGCGGACTCGCCGTGGAAATTGTACTTCACCGACACCAGGCCCGTACCCGCAGGTTGGCCCCAGGTAGTGGCCAGATTGGTCCCCACATGGGTGAAGATCGTGGCGTCCACGCCTGTGAACACCCCGTCGCGGACCATGTAGGCCTTGCCGGCCACCAACTCTTCGGCGACGCCGGGCCACAGCATCAGGGTCCCGGCGATGTTCTCCTTGATCATCAAGTCCTTCAGCGCCAACGCCGCAACAACGTTGAGAGCCTGGCCGGAATTGTGGCCCTCTCCGTGGCCAGGCGCGCCGGCAACGATCGGGTCGTGCCAGGGCACGCCAGGCTTCTGCGAGGCCTTGGGAATGCAGTCGATGTCGCTGCCGAAGGCGATGGTCGGACCGTCCTTGCCGTTCGTCCAGGTCGCGGTCCAGGCCGTTGGGATGCCCGAGACCCCGCGCTTGATGGTGAAGCCGTTCTCCTCCAGCACGCCGGTGATATATTTTGAGGTCTCGATCTCCTGAAAGCCCAACTCGCCGTAGGAGAAGATCTGGTCGTTCATGACCTGCGAGAGCTTGGCGCGCGCCTCGACGCCGGCCACGGCCTGGGCCTTGAGGGTCTTCAGCTTCGCTGGCGAAATCGGAGCGGAAAGGGCGGAAGACGCTACGCCCGAGATCAGGATCGCCAGGGCCGCAGCCCGAACCATGTTGCCGAACATGCTCATCCGCCCCGTTGACTCGTTCAGATGTGACCTTGTGGGTCGTCGCGAGCGGTGTCCACGGCGTTTTGGAATTCCAGGCACCTTGCATGGCCCCCTTCGGGCCTCCACCTTGCGAAGCAATGGCGTTAGGATGCCGGCGTGGCAATCACCTGCCGCACAACGCGCGATGTGAGGTTTTCCCATTTCCGGCAAGCATCCAACTATCGTCCGGCTGGGCGTCAATATCGACCACGTGGCGACGATCCGTAATGCGCGGGGCTCCAGCTATCCCGAGCCTGTGCGCGCGGCCGAATTGGCGCTGGCCGCCGGCGCCGATGGCATAACGGCCCACCTCCGCGAAGATCGCCGGCACATTTCCGACGCGGATATCGCGGTGCTGACTGACCTGTGCCTGAAGCGGGGCAAGCCCCTGAACTTCGAGATGGCGGTCACGGAGGAAATGGTCGGCATTGCGCTAAAGGCCCGGCCCCATGCGGCTTGCCTGGTGCCCGAGCGGCGCGAAGAGGTGACCACCGAGGGCGGACTGGACATTGTGCGTGGATATGACGCCATAGCCGCTGCCACCGCGCGCCTGCGCGAAGCCGGCAGCCGCGTTTCGCTGTTTATCGACGCCGAGGCGGCGCAGATCGAGGCCTCGCATCGCCTGGGTGCACAGGTGGTTGAGCTTCACACCGGTGCCTATTGCGACGCAGCGCGGGCCGGTGAAGTCCAGCGCGCCGCGTCGATACTTCAGCGCCTGAAGACGGGAGCGGAACTGGCGGCAAGCCTGGGCCTTGAGGTGCACGCCGGCCACGGGATCGACTATGCGACGGTCAAGCCCATCGCGGCCATTCCACAGTTTGCAGAACTGAATATCGGCCACTTCCTGATCGGCGAGGCGATCTTCGTGGGGCTGCCGCAGGCCATCCAGCGGATGCGCGCCCTGATGGACGCCGCGCGTCTGGAACAAGCTGCATGATTATTGGCATCGGGTCAGACCTTTGCGACATCCGCCGCATCGAGAAGTCGCTGGAGCGGTTCGGCGACCGGTTCACCAACAAGGTCTTCACCGAAATCGAGCGCAAGCGGTCAGAGCGAAAGCCTGACCGAGCCAGCAGCTACGCTAAACGGTTTGCCGCAAAGGAGGCCTGCTCCAAAGCTCTGGGTACGGGTCTCAAGCAGGGCGTTCATCTGGCCGGGATGGGCGTGGTCAACCTGCCTTCGGGCCAGCCGACCATGGCCCTGACCGACGGGGCCGCAGAACGGCTTGCCGCGCTCACCCCACCTGGCATGAAGGCCGTGATCCATCTGTCCCTGACCGACGATCACCCCTGGGCCCAGGCCTTCGTGATCATCGAGGCCGTCTGAGCTCAAACCGTCTTCAAGGGACGCGCCGCCATGAACGACTATCTGCTCCTGATGCATAGCGATGGTTCAGGCGAGGATCTGGGCCAATGGCCGGTCTGGCTGGACAGGCTGGCGGCCGAGGGTCGGCTTCGCGGCGGGAGCGCTATCGGCGGCGGCGAATGTGTCAAACGGGACGGCACCCCGGTTCCGATCTCAAGCCATCTCAACGGCTTTGTACGCATTGTCGCCGCCGACCTCGACGACGCCAGGGCGTGCCTG
>Ga0187843_10002034_pt1 | contig 12555 bp, 10 predicted proteins | sample SpaLakP09_SKY_43_FD_134516 | JGI IMG/M metagenome (GOLD analysis project Ga0187843, IMG submission 134516) | Oligotrophic lake water microbial communities from Sparkling Lake, Wisconsin, USA - SP09_SKY_43 | ecosystem: Environmental > Aquatic > Freshwater > Lake | place: USA: Sparkling Lake... | reverse complement strand
CATCCGCACACCGCCCAGCAGCCCAAAGCGCTGGAAATCTAAGGAGCGGTGATGATCGGAAACTGGAACTACGGCACAGGCCGACGCAAGTCTTCGGTGGCACGCGTGTTCATGAAAAAAGGTACCGGCCAGATCCTGGTCAACGGCAAGTCCGTTGAGCAGTATTTCGGTCGCCAGACCTCGATCATGGTCGTCAAGCAGCCGCTGATGTTGACCAATAACGGCGAAGCATTTGACCTGAAGATCAGCGTCAAGGGCGGCGGCGAGTCGGGTCAGGCCGGCGCAGTGCGTCACGGCATTACCCGCGCGCTGATCGACTACGATGCGGCTCTGAAGCCGGATCTGAGTCGCGCAGGCTTCGTCACGCGTGACTCGCGTGAAGTGGAGCGTAAGAAGGTCGGTCTGCACGGCGCTCGTCGTCGTAAGCAGTTCAGCAAGCGCTAATTCCAGCGCTGCACCGAGCCCTCACGGGACCACGAAACAAGGCCGCTTCTGCGGCCTTGTTTGCTGTTGGACCGCCTTTTTCGCAAAAACCTCAAAGTCCCGGGCATTGCAGGGCTTTGGTCACTGTGTGAAGATGCGGACGCAGCCATTGAACTTGACCGCTTGAGACCTCATCTCAAGTGACAGCCCCAGAACTCCAGGAATCGCCATGAACGCAGTCGCAGAAAATCTTTCCGTCGTCGCAGACGATATGCCGCCGCCGCCGCTGGGTGTTCACCGACAGCGCCGCCGACAAGGTGCGCGACCTGGTGGCCGAAGAGGGCAATCCGGACCTGAAGCTGCGCGTGTTCGTGCAGGGCGGTGGTTGCTCGGGCTTCCAGTACGGCTTCCAGTTCGATGAGGTCGTCAACGAAGACGACACGCAAATGCACAAGAACGGCGTCACGCTGTTGATCGATGCGATGAGCCTGCAGTATCTGACCGGCGCCGAGATTGACTACAAGGACGATCTGCAAGGCGCGCAGTTCGTGATCAAGAACCCGAACGCGACGACCAGCTGCGGCTGCGGTTCCAGCTTCTCGGTCTGAATCGCTTTCGCCACGCGCAAGAGTTTCGCAGGCGACTGCAAGCCTGCTAGAAGCTCGCGGCAAGGCGCCGACCTGACAAACAGGAAGTGGATCGGACGACCTGATGGGGTGAGAAGGCCCTGATCTGCAAGGCCCAAATCCTGCGGGTCCATCCATCAGATCAGCAAGCGCTGGCGTTGCGCCTGGTTCATTTCCTTGATGCGGGCCAACACGGCCTTGAAGCGCGGCAGTTCGCGCAGGCTTTGCAGCGCCGGGTCCCTGAACCAGCCACCAGCCCCGCCGCGCGCCCAGGCGGTACGCCTCCCTCCAGGGCCGCCAGTGCCTCCTCGGGTCGGCCTCGCATCGCAGCAATGCGGGCGCGGTGGTAGCCGACGGCGTGCTTGAAGTCGCAAGCACTTGGAACTGGCATTGCCAGGGCGGAATTTGGACGGGCCAACCGTTTCAGGGGCGTCATACGTGCTTTGGGGCGGCAGAGTTTCCTGTCGGTGTCACCAAGACCTGAACGACCTCCTGGATACTTCCACTCTCTTTGCAGTGACAGCCGATGCCCAAGATCCGTATTCTCATCGCAGAAGACCATGCCATGCTGGCCGATTCGCTGGGCATGCTGCTCGACACGCAAGCCGACATGGAGTGCATAGGCGTGGCGGCGGATGGTGTGAGCGCATTGACGCAGGCGCAGCAACTCCGTCCGGACGTGCTGCTGCTGGACCTCGGCTTGCCCGGTCTGGATGGGCTGGCGTTGCTGAAAGCCCTGCAGGCCGTGGAGGCAGCGCCACACTGCCTCGTGGTGACGGCGCGCATGGACGCGGGTTCGGTGCGAGCGGCCTTGGCCCTGGGCGCACTCGGCTATGTGCCAAAGAATGAAAGCAGCGGTGAGTTGCTGCTGGCGCTGCGGCGGGTGGCACAGGGGCGCAACTACATCAGCCAGGACATCGCCCAGCTCTTTGTGGAGGGCCAGGCCGCTGACACCGAGGTCAAACTCACCGCCAGCGAAACCACCGTGTTGCAACTGGTCGGCGAGGGCCTCACCAGCAAGGAAATCGGCAGCAAACTGGGCATCCGCGAAGGCACGGTGCGCAAGCATAGAGAGAACTTGCGCGGCAAACTGAAGCTGCGCAACAGCGCCGAAATGGCGGCCTATGCGATCCGAACCCTGGGCCGGGCCTCTCTGCCTGGGGATTGCTGATCAAGCGCCCGGCCGCGCGTCGACGCTCGGGAGCTGCAGGCCACACAAGGTGAACACCGCGCCCTTGTTGGGCGCGCTGTTCAAAACAATAGCGGCGCCCAGGTAGCTGGCCTGTGCCTTGGCAAGGGCAAGACCCAGGCCATGGCTTTCCTGGGCGCGCCGGTCGTCAAAGCTGCGATAGGCGTCAAACAAGTGCGCCTGCTGCTCCAGTGCAATACCCCGGCCACTGTCGCGCACCTCCAAGCATATTTGCCTCCTCTCACGGTCGCCGCCGCGCTGGCGGGTACCCACATAGACCGCGCCGCTTGCCGTGTACTTGATGGCATTGCTGATGAGGTTTTGCATCACCGACGCCAGCATATTCTTGTCGGCCCACACCGCCACTTGGCGCCGCCGCACCAGGCTGGCAAAGCGCAAGCGCAGGCCCTTGGCTCGGGCCTGCCCATCAAACAAGGAGCGCAGATCGGCAAACAGCGTGCCTAATTCCACCCGCTCCAGATGCAGTTGCAAGGCGCCCGATTCCAAACGCGACAACTCCAGCAGGCGCGTCACCTGGCCGTGCAACTCACTCAGGGATTTTTCCATCTTGGGCATCACCCGCGCCAGCGCAGCAGCGCGCTCCGTGGCCGGGGTGTGCTGCAGCGCGCCCAGGTAAAGGCCCATCGCACGAATGGGTTGCTTCAAATCATGGCTGACGCCGGCCAGAAACAAAGACTTGGTACTGGACGCCAGCTCAGCCGCGGCCCGGCGCTCACTCAGGTCTTCAATCAACTGCTGTTTCTCATAACGCAGGCGCACCGCTTCCCGGTGCATCCGGTTGGCTGCATGGGCATAGCGAAACGTGACCATCAGAAACAGCAGGTTCAAACCCAGCACCACCCAGTGCCCCGTGCGGCCGTCTTGCAAGAGTTTCAGCAAATATGGCCCATAGGCCCCAAGCACTAGCAAGTAAAAGGTCGGCAGATACACCGATGTGGGCGCCACCGAGCCCACGATGATGACGGTCATATAGGTGCTCAGGATGGCCATGGTCGTGGCCTCGTTCACGTCAAAGTACAGCCATGCAAAAAATCCGGACACCAGCCCCAGGGGGAGCGCCAGAGCGGCCCCAACGCGCAAGGTGGTGGCATAGCCGTTCCCGGCGTCCACCCGTTTGCGCATGCGGCGATCAAACACCATGCGTGCAAGCGCCGCCGCAATCGCCCACCCAGCCCAGGCCATCAGCCAGGCATCCGACACCTTGCCGCGCAGCACCCAACTGATGAGCGCAATCAGCAAAAACGAAGGGGCGACGGGAAATGGCAGATCAAACAGCACATGACTGGCAAAGACCCTTTCTTGAAAGGTCTGGAGCGATTCAACCGGCTTTGCCTGTGACATCAGCGGCGCCCTCATGAATTGACGAATGAAACGCCGCATTGTTACCACGCCGATGCGCTCCGGCAAGCGTTCCGGGCGCGTGAAACTTGTCGTCTACGCACAGGTGCGTAGACGACTAGGCCTCCCTACGCACTTGGGCGAATGGCGGTCTGGCCCCGCCAAACCTACAGTCTTGACCACTGGCTTGCGCGGCCCGCGGCGCCAGTTTTCGGGCTACAGAACTGGCCCATCCAGCCCCTGACCGCCAGCCGTCGCAGCAACTCCATTGAAGAACTCTTTCCATGAAAAAACCTAGCCTGACAAATCTCGCCCTGGCCTTGCTGCCCCTGTTCGGAGCCGCTTCGGTGTCCGCCGCCACGGTCACATGGGTCGGATCCCACGAAGGGAGCTGGAATGACTTGAGCAACTGGCAAAACCTGGCCCTGCCCACGGCGCTGGACGATGTGCAGCTCGGAAGCTTCAACACGCAGATCACCGGCAACTCCAGAGCCGGCAGCGTGACTGGCGCGGGCGCGCTGCTCATAAGCGCGCCCGGCAACAGCGGCCTGACCCTCTCAAGAAATAGCTCGCTGGGCGGCTTGACAATGGATAGGGGATTTTTCAACAGCACCGCCACCGCCGCGATTTCGAGTTTGCTGACTTGGCGCGACGGAAGCCTCCTAGGCCCTGGCACGACCCGTGTCGACGGATCGGCAACCCTGAATTTTGCTCGCGGGCTCTTCCTCTCGGGTGGCCACACACTGGTGCTGAAAGACAGCAGCAGTGTGCAAACGCTCGATTCCTCATCCCCAAATTTGCTCCAAATCCTCAATGCACGTCTGGTGAACGAGGGCAGTTGGCTTGACCAAACGAGCTTCAACACCTCGTTCACCAACTTGGCTTCCGAACTGATCCTCGGCAACTTCGACAACGCAGGCCGCTTCATCAAGAGCTCGGCGACCGTCACCACGTTTCAGCCCGGCGTGCTGTTCAACAACACCGGCACCGTCAATGTCAATGCCGGCACGCTACGACTTGTCAACAGCTTCAACAACCAAGGCCTCATCAACATCGCCAGCGGCGCCGAGCTGGACGGTGCCCACGCCAGCTTCGCCAACGCCGGCACGCTGGCCGGCTCGGGCACGGTACGCGCGCTGGACACCTTTACCAACACCGGCAGCCTGGCACCCGGCGGGCTTGGCCAAGTCGGCCAGTTGCAGCTACTGGGCAACTTGGCCACCAGCGGCGGCTTGCAGGTCGATCTGAGCCGCAGCGGCGCCGACCTGCTGGCGGTCAGTGGCAATGCCAACTTGGGCGGCTCGCTGAATTTATCGGTGCCAAGCGGCCAGCGTCTGGCACGCGGCAGCCAGTTCACTGTAATGAGCTGGAGCCAGCGCACGGCTGGCAGCGAGTTCACCAGCCTGGACTTCTCCCAGGCCTCCGGCTATCGCTTCGCCGCGGCTTACGGCGCCACCGGCCTGAACGTGACGGTCACGGCCGTGCCCTACACCTGGACCGGGGCCGCAGCGGGTGGCTTCTGGGACGTCGTCAACAACTGGAACGACGGCAGCGACGGTATGCCGCAAGCCGGCGACACGGTGCTGCTGGGCGGCGCAGACACACGCATCCGCACGGCCCTCACGGCGGCCACCGTCACGGGCACCGGCCGACTCGCCTTGGACGGCGGCGCCCACCTGACGCTGAGCGACGGCGGCAGCCTGGGCGCCGCCTCGCTGCTGCAAGGCCAGCTCACCAACAACGGCCGCCTGGTGGTCACCGGCCCCACCACCTGGATCAGCACCGAGTTGCGCGGCACCGGCGTGACCCGGCTGGAAGGCGCCACCGCCATCTCGGGCACCGACTTCGACTCCACCCCCTCCGTGCTGGGCAGCCACACGCTGGAACTGGCCGGCACCACCACCTACGCCGGCCGGCGCGGCCTGTCGGTGGGCGACGGCGCCACCGAGATCAACGAAGGCAGCTGGGTAGACCAGGCGCCGAGCAACGTCACCCTGGGCAGCTTCAATGGCGGCACGAGTCGCTTCCTCAACCAAGGCAGCTTCACCAAGGCGTCCAACACCCGGACCCTGATCGGCGAGGGCACCTCGATGGTGTTCGACAGCACAGGCACGATCAATGTCGATGCCGGCTACCTGCGCCTGAGCAGCAGCCGCGCCAGCAGCACCGGCGCGCTCAACATCGCCAAGGGTGCCGAGCTCAGCATGGTGAGCAATGACGCCACGCTGGGCGGCAGTGTGCTCAACGAGGGCACGCTGAGCCTGGACGGTGGCGTGCTCACCATTGCCGGCGACCTGCTCGTGCAGGGCAGCGGCGTCACGCGAGTGAAGAGCACCATCAACAACAGCAGTGCGCTGCGGATCACCGGCACCGTGGACTGGGTGGAATCGACCTTGCGCGGCAGCGGCAGCACCCGCATGGACGGCCCGGTCATGCTGACCGGCGACCGCAGCCGTGGCGTGCTCGGCGGGCATACCGTGGAACTGGCCGGCACCACCACGCAGGTCGGCACGGGCGGCATCAGCGTCGGTCAAGGCGCGCGATTGCGCAACCTCGGCACCTGGTTGGACGCCGCTGCAGGCAATGTGGGCATCGGCAACTTCAACGGCGGCGCCACGCCTCTGTTCGAGAACGTCGGCACCTTCACCAAGACCTCGGCCTTCGTCACCGAAATTGGCAACGGGCTGAACTTCATCAACACCGGCACGCTCGACGTCCAGGCCGGCACCCTGCGCATCAGCGACAACGCCACCCTCACGGCCGGGCAGATCAAGATCGCCAGCGGCGCCATGCTCGACCTGGCCCGCGGCAGCATCGCACTCAGCGGCACGGTGCAGAACGCCGGCACCCTGGCCCTGACCGGAGCCACGGTGCTGGTGACGGACAGCGCCACCGTGCAAGGCGGGCTGACAACGTTCAAGGGCGTCATGGCCAACACCGGCCAGCTGCGCATGACCGGCAACGTCGACTGGTTCGAGGGCGACCTGCGCGGCAGCGGCACCACCCGCATGGACGGCACCGTGGCCCTGCGGGGCGCCGCCGGCCGCCAGCTGCGCAACGGCCAGACGCTGGAGCTGGCCGGCACCACCACGCAAATCGACGCCGGCACCCTCCAGACCGCGAACGGCGCGCGCCTGGTCAACCTCGGCCAGTGGGTGGACGCGGCCAACGGCAACGTCCACCTCGGCAACTTCGGCGGCGGGGCGGCCAGCCGCTTCGACAACGTCGGCCGCTTCACCAAGACCTCCGCCTTCGTCACCGACATCGGCAATGGCCTGGTGCTGAACAACACCGGCACGATTGACGTCCAGGCTGGCACCTTGCGAATCAGCCAGGCCTTCAACAACCAGGGCCTGCTGAACGTGGCGGCCGGCGCCGAAGTGGCCAGCACCGTCGTGGACTTTGCCAACGCGGGCACCCTGACCGGCGACGGCACGGTGCGCACGGTCAACGCGTTCTCCAGCCTGGGCAACACCGGTACCTTGGCAGCGGGTGGCCTGAATGACGCGGGCACGCTGAGCCTCTTGGGCGGCCTGACGCAGCAAGCCGGTGGCACCTTCCTGGTCGACCTGGCCAGCACGGCCGCCGGCGGCTTCGATGTGCTCACCGTCAGCGGCTCGGCATCGCTGGGCGGCACCCTGGCCGTGAACCTGCTGGCCGGCGCGCACTTCAACGTGGGCGACAGCTTCCCCGTGATGACCTGGAACAAGCGTTTGAACAACAGCCAGTTCGCCAGCCTAGACCTGAGCCAGGCCGGCGGCTACGGTTTCACGACCGAGTACGGCGCCAACGAGCTGACGCTGCGGGTGATGACGGCGCCGGTGCCGGTGCCGGAGCCCGGGACCTATGCGCTGATGATCGCCGGCCTGGGCCTGATCGGCCTGACCCGGCGCCGCAAGTTCCCCGGTTCGAACTGAAGCCTTGATCACCCCTTTGCCGGACGCGCCGGAACTGGTCGGAAACGGCGGCTTGGATCGCCGAGTCGTCGGACGATCTGCGGCCGGCATGGGTCATTAGCCGACGGGATAGAGGGCGCCCAGCACCCGGGGGCCTTTGGCTCCGGTGACTTGGGGCAGATTGCCCGGCGCGCGCAAGGTGAACTGCCGGGCCAGCCAGGCAAAGGCCGCCGCCTCGACCTGCATCGCCGGCAGGCCGCGCTGATCGGTGCGCAGCAGCTGCAATTTCGGCAGCCTGGCCTGCAACCTGTCCATCAGCGTGATGTTGAAGACGCCGCCGCCGCAGACCAGCAGTTCGATGGCCTGAGGGGCGTAGATCTGCAGCGCCTGGCTGACGCAGGTGGCGCTGAGCTCCAGCAGGGTGGCCTGCACGTCCTGGGGTGAGGCGGTGGCCGCGTGGCGGGTCAGATGGGCTTCCAGCCAGGCGGCGTTGAACAGATCGCGCCCGGTACTGCGTGGCGGCGGGCTGGCGAAGAAGGGCTCGGCCAGCTGCGCGGCCAGCAACTCGGGCAGGACCTGGCCGCCGGCGGCCCAGGCGCCGCCCGCGTCATAGGCCTGACCGAGGTGGCGCAGCGCCCACAGGTCCATCAGGCAGTTGCCCGGGCCGGTGTCGAAGCCGCTGGTGCTGCCGTCGGCCGCCAACAGGCTGATATTGCTGATGCCTCCGACGTTCAGCACGGCTACGGATCGATCTGGCTGGCCGAACAGCGCTCGGTGGAAGGCGGGCACCAGGGGCGCACCCTGTCCGCCGGCCGCCAGATCGCGGCTGCGCAGGTCGCAGACCACGTCGATGCCGCCGAGCTCGGCCAGCAGGCTGCCGTTGAGTACTTGTGTGGTGTAGCCAACGCCATCGACGGCGCCGGGCCGGTGGCGCACGGTCTGGCCATGGGCACCGATCGCTGTGACTTGTGTCGGGTTCAGCTGGCCGACACGCAGCAATTCGGCCGTCACCGCCGCGTAGGCGCGGGCGATTGCATTGGCCGCGAGTGCGGCGCGGTGCAACTCATTGGGGCCGGGGCTGTTCAGCGCCAGCAGTTCGGCTCGCAACTCGTCGGCAAACGGGCGGTGGCAATGCGCCAGCACCTGCAAATGGTCGTCAAATGAGGCGAGCACCCCGTCCACCCCGTCCATCGAGGTGCCGGACATCAGTCCGATGTAGTGCTCGTTCATGAAACGTGCCGGGTGACCGGCGGGCTCAGTCGGCGCCGCTGACGCCCGTGCCGATGGACCCAGCCACCGTCAGCTGGGTCTTGATGCTGGCCACCAGTTCACCGAACTGGGCTCGGGCGGTGGCGGGCAGCGGAATGCTTTCCGAGGCCTTGGCGATCAGGCGTGGGTCCTGGTGCTGACCATTGACGCGGAACTCGAAGTGCAGATGCGGTCCGGTGGCCCAGCCGGTGGCACCGACCGCGCCGACGCGCTGGCCCTGCTCGACCCGCTGGCCCTTCTTGACGTCGATGCGGCTCAGGTGGGCATAGACGGTGGTGCGGTCACCGGCATGGCGGATGTGCACGACATTGCCGAAGCCGTTCTGCCAGCCCGCAAACTCGACCGCGCCGTCGCCGACGGTGCGCACCGGCGTGCCGCTGGGCGCGCCGAAGTCGGTACCCAGATGGGCGCGCCACTTCTGCAGTATCGGGTGGAAGCGCATCGCGAACCCGGAGGTCACGCGTGAGAACTCCATCGGGCTGGCGAGGAAGGCGCGGCGCTTGTTCTGGCCGTCGAAGCTGTAGAAGCTGCCCTTGCCGCTGCTGCTGTCCTTGAACCAGACGGCCGAGTAGGCTCGACCGTTGTTGACGAACTCGGCGGCGAGCACGCGGCCTGCCGAACCGTCCCAGGTGATGGGCTCGCCGTCGGCGGTCAAGGTTTCATAGACGACCGAGAAGCGATCACCCTTGCGCAGGTCGCGCTGAAAATCGATGTCGCCCGACAGCATGTCGGCCATTTGCGTGGCAATCGCGTCCGGGATGCCGGCCTCGTCGGTGGCGGCGAACAGCGAGGAGCGCACGCTGCCGCTGCCCAGCTTGACCTGGGTGCGCAGCGGCACGGCTTCCAGTTGCGAGCTGAAGCCTTGCTCGCCGCGCTTGATGCTCAGGCGGCTGAAATGGGTGTTGGCCTGCTCGGCGCGTTCGGCGGGGAAGCGCACGATCAGCGACTCGACACGGCCGGAGGCGTCGGCCAGAACTTGCACACGCTTGCCGGGCCGGCCTTGCAGGATGCGCTTGCCCAGAGCATCGCTGCGCAGGAAGGCGGCGGCCTGGGGATCGAAGGCACCAAGGCGACGCAGCAGGCTGTCGGCGGTGTCGCTGCCACGGGTCGAATCATTGCGGGTCAGGTCCAGCTCATGGGCGGCCAGAGCGGCCAACTGGGCTTCCAGATCGACATTCACCACCGATTCGGTGATCACCTGGCGCGGCAGATCGGCCGCGTCGGGGGACAGCGGCGCGATACCGAAGGCGGTGACGGCAAAGCCGCTCAGCAGGCCCACGACGGTGCCCGTGAGGGCGCGCGGATGCTTGGCGGCGAAGGTCTCGGTGCGTCGAGTCGCGCCGATCAAGCCGAGTTTCAGTTCCTGGATCCAGTCAGTCACTATGGGCGGGTGCCGCAAGGGCTCTGTTCTGGTTCGCCCCGTACTGTCTGGGTCTCACCTGGTTGGCAACGGACGCCTGGGGCGTCCACTAGAATCCGGCTGCCGGATGTCTGTGCGAAACCGCACAGTCAATCCCATATTTTTGGGCCGAGGGCGCAGTATACCCAGCCACCCCCTGCGTCAAATCCCGAATAACCCCGAAACGCCTAAAACGACCGCCATGTCCGACTTCCATGCACCTGTAGCAAACGCCTCCGACTCAGCCGCGAACGGTGCTGCGCGCTATCCGGTGACGGACAAGGTGCTGGAGGCCCTGGCTGTCTCCAAGCGCGGTTGCGATGAATTGCTGCCAGAAGCCGACTGGACGGCGAAGTTGGCCCGTTCCGAGGCGACCGGCACGCCGCTGCGCATCAAGCTGGGCCTGGACCCGACGGCGCCCGACCTGCATGTCGGCCACACGGTGGTGCTGAACAAGATGCGCCAGCTGCAAAACCTGGGCCATACGGTGATCTTTCTGGTCGGTGACTTCACCAGCCTGATCGGCGACCCCTCGGGCCGCAACAGCACCCGTCCGCCGCTGACGGCCGAGCAGATCAAGCTCAACGCCGAGACCTACTACGCCCAGGCCAGCCTGGTGCTGGACCCGGAAAAGACCGAGATCCGCTACAACTCGGAGTGGAGCGACGCCCTGGGCGCCCGCGGCATGATCGCGCTGGCCGCCAAGTACACGGTGGCAAGGATGATGGAGCGCAACGACTTCCATGACCGCTTCAAGGCCGGCACGCCGATCTCGGTACACGAATTCCTCTACCCGCTGATGCAGGGCTATGACTCGGTGGCGCTGAAGTCTGATCTGGAACTGGGCGGCACCGACCAGAAGTTCAATCTGCTGATGGGCCGCCATCTGCAGCAGGAGTACGGCCAGGAGGCGCAGTGCATCCTGACCATGCCGCTGCTGGAGGGCTTGGACGGCATCGAGAAGATGTCCAAGAGCAAGGGCAACTACATCGCCATCACCGAGGCGCCCAACGAGATGTTCGCCAAGGTGCTGTCGATCAGCGACACCCTGATGTGGAAGTATTTCAGTCTGCTGAGCTTCCGTGCCGAGGCCGAGATCGCCGGCTTCAGGCGCGAGATCGAGCAGGGCCGCAATCCGAAGGACATCAAGGTGCTGCTGGCCAAGGAGATCACCGCGCGCTTCCATTCGGCCCGCGCCGCGGACGAGGCTGAGGCTGATTTCAACAACCGTGCCAAGGGCGGCATTCCGGACGACATCCCGGAGCTGGCCCTGGCCGGGGCGCCGCTGCCCATTGCGGCGCTGCTGAAGGCGGCCGGCCTGGTGCCGTCGAGCAGCGAGGCGATGCGCATGATTGAGCAGGGCGGCGTCAAGATCGACGGTGCGGCGGTCAGCGACAAGGGGCTGAAGATCGCGGCCGGCACCGTGGTGCTGCAGGTTGGCAAGCGCAAGTTCGCGCGTGTAACTTTGAGCTGAGGCTGGCTCTTGATTGCGGTCTTGCAACGCGTCAGGCAGGCGCGGGTCGAGGTGGGCGTCGACGTGATTGGCGCGATCGATCAAGGCCTGCTGGTGCTGGTCTGCGCCGAACCGGCCGATACCGAGGTGCAGGCCGACAAGCTGATCACGAAGCTGCTGAAGCTGCGTATCTTCAGTGATGCCGCCGGCAAGATGAATCTGAGCGTGCAGGATGTCGGCGGCGGCCTCTTGATCGTCTCGCAGTTCACCCTGGCGGCCGACACGTCCAGCGGCAACCGGCCCGGCTTCAGTGCGGCGGCGGGGCCCGAGCAGGGGCGGCGGCTGTATGACACGGTGGTGAAGCTGGCGCGGGAGCGTCATCCGCTGGTGGCCACCGGCGAGTTCGGCGCCGACATGCAGGTGTTCCTGCAAAACGACGGGCCGGTGACGATACCCATCCGTATCTGACTGACGGCACAATCCGGTCTCCAAAGCCACAGCGGGAGTCCGTTCATGATCAGTTATGTGACCCTGGGCAGCATCGACCTCGCACGATCACGCAGTTTCTATGATGCGGCGCTCGCACCGCTGGGCCTGGCCTGCCACTATGCCGGCGACGATTTGCTGGGCTATGGTCCGGCGCCGAGGAAGAACGCGTTGTTCGTCTGCCATCCCTTTGACGGCGGCGCGCCGACGGCGGGCAATGGCACGATGATCGCGCTCGATGCGCCGACGCGGGCCATGGTGGATGCCGTGCATGCTGCCGCGTTGCAGCAGGGCGGAAGGGATGAGGGCGCACCCGGTCTGCGCGCGGCCTACGGGCCGGACTTCTATGTGGGCTACTTCCGCGATCCGGACGGGAACAAGCTGGCCATCGTCTGCCAGACCGCTGGCACCAGCGCCTGAGGAAATGAAAAAGCCCATCGCTAGCGATGGGCTTT
>Ga0187843_10002031_pt1 | contig 12573 bp, 7 predicted proteins | sample SpaLakP09_SKY_43_FD_134516 | JGI IMG/M metagenome (GOLD analysis project Ga0187843, IMG submission 134516) | Oligotrophic lake water microbial communities from Sparkling Lake, Wisconsin, USA - SP09_SKY_43 | ecosystem: Environmental > Aquatic > Freshwater > Lake | place: USA: Sparkling Lake... | reverse complement strand
GGCGCTCGACGAGCTGGCACGCATCGACCACATCCTGGTCACCCATTCCCATCTGGATCATGTGCTGTCCATCCCGCTGCTGGCCGATTCGGTGCTGCGCTTGCGCGCCGAGGCCGGCCGGCCGCCCATCCAGGTGCATGGCCTGCCGCAAACCCTGGAGGCGCTGCGCCAGCACATCTTCAACGGCGTGATCTGGCCCGATTTCACCCGCCTGCCCAGCGCCGAGCGGCCGGTGCTGAGCCTGCATGCTTTTGAAGTGGGCGAGGTGCTGGAGCTGGGCGGCCGCCGCATCGAGGTGCTGAGCGCCGCCCACACTGTGCCGGCCTGCGGATTTGCCATTGCCGGCCCGCGCGGGCATTGGGTCTTCACCGGCGACACCGGCCCCAACCCGGCGCTCTGGGCCCGCCTGGCCCAGTTGCCGGTCAGCCATCTGGTGATCGAAACCGCCTTCAGCAACGACGAGCAAACCCTGGCCGACCTCAGCCGCCACCTTAGCCCCGCCCGCCTGGGCGTGGAACTGGCCCAACTCGCCGGCAGCGTGGCCGTGCAGATCACCCACATCAAACCCGGCGAAGGCTTGGCCGTGATGGAAGAAATCGCCGCCCTGGCCAGCCGGCACCGCATCGAGGCTTTGGTGGCGGGGATGGTGATGGATCTGGACTGAGTGGGGTGACTGCCGGCGTTCGCCGAGCGTGATCTCGGCGCCATTTGTTGGCCAAGCTTCAGCCCAAAACGGCAACCTCCGGGTTGCCGTTTGCTTTGGTGCACCGTCTTGTGGCCGGTTGTGGGCAGCCCGCGCAGGTCTGACAAAAATTGTCAGGTCACCTTTTGCGTCACAGGCCATCCGGTCTCAACCGACCAAAAATGTCAGTCGCATGGCTCGCCGGCCCACGGTTCGTGCCGGATGTCACGCCAAGTGGTCCCGAACGCGCTGGCACGACCCCTGCATTCAGGGGGTGCGTTCCCTCTTCTTTGTTTTCATTCGTTCCCTGTCCCGTTCAACCCCGTAGGAGTACCCATCATGAAGCGCGTTCAACAAGGTTTCACACTGATCGAACTGATGATCGTTGTGGCGATCGTTGGTATCTTGGCTGCGGTCGCTCTGCCCGCGTATCAAGACTACACAACCAAGGGCAAAGTGGCTGAAGCCCCGTCGCTGGCTGCCACGGCCATCCGAAATGCCCAGGTGCTGTTCAATGAGGGTACGTTGTCCAGTACCGCGACGAATGCAACCTTCGGCTTGTCTGCCACGGCAACCGATATCAATGGCAAATACGTTGAAAAAGTCGAGGCGGTTGGTGTTTCTGCTACCCAAGCAACGGTCACTGTTTACTTCAGAGCCGGTGTGACTGGCAATTCGGACGTGGATAGCAAGACAGTGGTCTACACCATCAATTGCACGGCTGGCGGATCGTGCAAGACAACGGTTGGTGGTACGGTCGCATCCAAGTTCTTGCCGAAGACTTGATCGACAGAATAGTTAATGCCTAGTAGCTGCAAATAAAAAGGGCGACCTTAGGGTCGCCCTTTTTTTCTGCACTTCTAGCTGCAGTTCGAATGTAGTTTCTTGGTCTTTGCCTTACACTGAACATAATTTTCTCGAGTAAGGGTGAATATTATGAGAGGTTCTTCGGATGGATTTACTCTGGTTGAGTTATTGATTGGTATTTTGATAGTTGGAGTGCTTGCAGCGGTTGCAGTGCCGGTTTATCGTGACTACATGGATAGAGCGCGAATCAGTGAGGCGACCACCATGGTCCAGCAGGTGTTCTTGGCTGCTTCGGAAATGTGTGTGATCAATGCGCTTGGCAGTGCGACGTCCGCTCAATTGGGTACAGATGTTCCGGCCGTTTTCGCGACAGACAAGGTTGTTGCTTCGATTTCAACCTCGGACGTGAGCAATGATGGTCTGCTCGTCACTGTTGTTTTCAAGAGTTTTGGTAGCGTATCTGCCGGGAATACCCTGGTTTACAATGGCGTTTGTTCCAATCGTTCAATGAATTGGACTGTGGATTCGACGAGTACCTTGCCGACCAAGCTGCTGCCAAAGCAGGCGTAATTTTGAAAGCAGATGCTTTGATGCTCCCAATAGCCGCTCGACAGTCATGCAGGCTCTGCAGGTAGTTGCGCCAGAACGGAGGCCCGCTCCGAGTTTCCCCATACTCGCGGGTATGGTGTGCGCATGTGCAATTCCACCCCTGGTTGCGTACAACCCAGTTTCTACGTCATCGATCTTTTGTCAGCTTCTCGCTATCGCAGGCTGGGGTTTGGTGATGATCGCCATGGGTGCAAGGCCTTTGCGTTGGTCGGGAGGGGCCTTGAACTGGGCCTTGCTCATTCTGGCTTTGGCTCCATGGGTGTCTGTTTTCAGTGCGGGTTCCCCGGTTTCTCTTGCCTTGTCGAGCAGCGGGATTCTTGTCTTGGCAATGTTGATTTACCAGCTGGGACATGGCTTGGAGGCAAGAGCTGGCGTCTCCTGCTCACGGGCAGTCTGGTTTGAAGCTGTGAGTTGGGCTTTCTTTGTGACGGCGTTCTTCTGCTCGCTGGTCGCCCTGATTCAAGTCTTTCTTCCTGCCGTGGCCGATGGTGATTTGATCGCCCGAACGAGTATTACGGGTCGAGCCATCGGCAATATGCGGCAGCCCAATCATCTGGCCCTGTTTTTGCTTTTGGGTGTTGCCGGCGGCGTTTATCTCGCCGATCGCGGGCGATTCCAATTTGCATTCGGACGCGAACTTTTTGGTTTGCTGCAATTCGGGTTTGTGCTTGGAGTGGCCTTGACAGCGTCTCGCGCTGCACTTGCCTGCCTTGTGGTGCTGAGCGCTTGGGGGTGGATAGACAAGCATTTGGGGCGAAATACCCGCTGGGTGCTAAAGACCATACCCCTCGCGCTCTTGCTGTCCTGGGTCTTGATTGCGATTTGGGCTCAGAACAGTCAGGTGCAGTTTCACGCTGCGAGTCGCTTGAATGAAGGTTTGGGGTCTCCAAAGCGATGGTTGGTTTTGAGTGACGCGTGGAGTCTTTTAAAGCAACATCCCTGGGCAGGCATAGGTTGGGGTGAGTTTAATTTCGCCTGGACCATGGTTGAAAATAGCAGTCGCTCTACGCCAGCATTTGACCACACTCACAATTTGCTGATGCAGTTGTTGTTGGAGCTGGGCTGGCCAGTGGGCGGGCTGGTTTTGTTTTTGGTGTTTAAAACGCTTTTTGAACTGTTCAAATCTTCAGTGAATGAAACAACTGAAGATGCCAGCTTGTATCGTTGCGCGCTTTTGATGGTCTGCTCGGTCTTGATCTTCAGCATGGTGGAATTCCCATTTTGGTACGCGTATTTCTTGTTTCCGATGGTTTTTGTTCTCGGCATGACAGCGAGTGGCGCGCGCTCTGTTCGCCTTCGTGACCAAGCTTACGCTGCCATCCCGGCAAAGTACCTGGGTGCTTTGGCCCTGGTCATCTCAGTGACTGCTTTTTTGGACTATCTGCGCATCGTTGTCATTCGAGATGAATCGGGTCTCGATATACCGATTTGGGAGAACGTGGTCGAAGCGCAGCAGCGTTCGGTGCTTTTTCCTGTGTACGCAGATCGATACGCGGCGCTGATGTTGTCACCAGGGCGAGATGCATTGGCCGCCGCACGCCGTGCTGCGCATCTGATTTGCGATGAGCCTCTCCTGATGGCCTGGTCAAAATCTCTGGCCGCAGAAGGGGATTTGGATCGGGCCCGTTATGTCGCTCAAAGACTGCGAGAGTTCAAGACGCCGCAAGTCAACGATTGGTTTGAGGTCTGTAACAAGCCTCCGAGTACGGCGCAGGCCTTGCCCTATCAATGCCAAGCTCCGGAGCGTCGCTACGGCCTACATGAGATGCGCTGATACGTATGGTGGCTGTGTCTCAGCTCACGATGTCCACAAACCTCCACCCATCCCTCGTGAATGGATGCCGGACAAACCCCTTCAGCCCCGCTTGACATAAATCCACCCGCAACGGGTGGTTGTGGGCTTGGTAAGGCATGTAGCTGAGCAGCAGGCGGTTGAGTTGCTGCATCAGGGCCCAGCGTTCGGGGCCGTCGGGGAGCAGGCGTTGCTGTTCGTAGAGGCGGTCGTAGCGGGGTAGGCGGAACTGGGCGTCGTTGCTTTGGCCGGCGTTGGGGCCGTAGCCCATGCCGAGGATGAAATCGCCGTCGGGGGCGCCCATGTCCCAGAAATAGCCCCAGATCATCAGCTGCTTGGCCAGTGCTTTCTTGATCAGTTCGCCGAAGGTGGCGGATTCGAACTCGATGCGCAGGCCCAGGGCGTCCATCTGCTTTTTCCACAGTTCGTCGATCTGTCGCTGGCGTGAACTGCCGGCCGTGCCGGCGCGACGCAGGGTCAGGCGGCTGCCGTCGGGCTGCAGGCGGTAGCCATCGGCGTCGCGCTTGTCATAGCCGTACAGCTCCAGCAAGGCCTGGGCGCGAGCCAGGTCGGGGCGGCTCAGTTCGCTGCGAAGCTCGGGGTCGTGGCCATAGACCAGGGGTGGCAGCATGGACTGCGCCACCACGGCTTGGCCTTTGTAGACCTGGCGGATTTCGGCCTCGTTGTCGTAGGCCAGGGCAATGGCGCGGCGCAGGGCCACGCGCTCGGGCGCCATTCCGCCCACCACCGGGTCGTCCATATTGAAAAAGCTGAAGCCGACGGTGGCGCCTGCGCTGCGCAAGGCCTGCACGCCGCGCTTGCGCAAATGCGGCGCCAGCTGCCCGCCCGGCAGCACCAGCGTGGCCACCTCGGTGGGCATCTCCAGCAGGTCGAGCTCACCGCCGTAGAAGGCCAGCCAGCGAGGTTGCGGCTCAATGATGATGTTGATCTGCACCTCGTCCAGCAGCGGCAGGCGGCGCCCTTTCAGCAGCTGCGCCATAGCCTGGCTTTGCGCATCGGGCGGCACCTCGCCGGGCTCGTAGATCTGCTCGCGGAAACCGGGGTTGCGCTCCAGCACGATTTGCGAGCTGCGCCGCCACCGCTTGAGGCGAAACGGGCCGGTGCCCACCGGATGCGCCAGCAGGTCCTCGGCATAGGCCTCCACCACCTCGCGCGCCACAGCGCCGGTGTAGCTGGCATTGGCAAACAGATGGACGAAGCGCGGGTCCGGCTCGGCCAAGCGCACCTCGAAGCGGTAGCGGTCCAGCGCCCGCAGGCCGGGCACCTCGCGGTCGTAGTCGAACGTGGTCTTGTGCTGAATGGCCTGCTCGCGCAGCTCGCTCAGGCCCAGGATCTTGGCGTTCTCGAATTGGTAGAGGTGTTCGGTCTTGAGCCGCGGGTCGTAGAAGCGTTTGACGGTGTAGACGTAATCCTGCGCCACCAGCTCACGCCGCCGGCCCTGGAACACCGGGTCGTCGGCGAAGAAGATGCCGGGCCGGATGGTGAAAACAAAACGCTTGAAATCGGCGGACACCTCGGGCAGGCCGGCCGCCGTTTGCGGCCGCAGCTGCACCGGCCGGGCCAGCAGGTCGTAGGTCAGTGGAGATTCAAAGATATGGGCGTTCACCGCCACCGAGGTGCGGTCGGAGACCTGCAGCGGGTCAAAGCCCACTTCGGCGGAGTTGAAGGCGGTGCGCAAGACCTTGCGCTTTGGCGTTGCGGCGCTGTCGGGCAGGGCCTCGGTCCACGGGCTGGCCGCCAGCAGGCCGGCCGCGGCCATCCACTCACGTCTTTGCATCGCCGCTCCGTCCTTGTTTGAAACCCTCAGCGCGCGGCTGGCTGGCGCGCCGGGTCGATGTCCAGGTACTGCCAGAAGTCGTAGCGGAACAGGGGGCGGCGATAGCCGATCAGCCAGGGCTGCGAGATGTCGGACACCAGGCGGTGGACATGGGTCTTCATGGGCATCAGCGCCGCCTGGATGCGCTTGGCCTCCAGGAACAAGGCTTCGCGTTCCGGGCCGTCGGGCATCAGCTGCAGCCGATCGTAAAGGGCGTCGAACTCCGCATGCTTGAAGCGCGCCAGGTTCTGGTTGCCGGCTTGTGGCCCGTAGAGGCGCTGTAGCGCCGGCAGGCCATCAGGGGCGGCAGCCACGGTGCCCAAATACCAAAGCATGAGCTTGCCGGCCCGCGCCATCTTCAGCTGCTCGGGCCATTTGCCATGCATGAAGCGGGCCTTGATGTGCACCGCCTTGAGGTTGCGCTGCCAGAGCTCGTCATACTGGCGCGACAAGGCATCGGGCTGGTTGGCCACCTCGATCACCAGCGGGCTGCCATCGGGCATGTCGCGCCAGCCATCGCCATCGCGATCGACATAGCCGTACAGATCCAGCAGGGCGTTGGCGCGCGCCGGGCTGTAGTCGCCCATGCTGCTTTTGAAGCTGGCCGAGTAGCCGCTGGTGTGCGGCAGCACCAGGGACTGCGCGACGATGGCCTGGCCCCGGCGCACGCGGCCGATCTCGCCCTCCACATCGATGGCCAGCGAGAGCGCGCGCCGAAGCGCCACCTTCTCGGCGCTGTAGCCGCCCACCGTGGGGTCTTCCATATTGAAAAAGGTGAAGGCGCTGTCGGCCGCCAGCACGCGGCTCAGCTGCATGCCCTGCTTGGCCAGATTGGGCGCCAGCTTGCCGTGGGGGATGGCGACGTTGACGAAATCCGAGGGCAGCCGCTCCAGAAAATCATGCTCGCGGTTCAGGAAGGACAACCAGCGCGGCTGGCTCTCCTCGATGATGGCGATTTCCACCCGGTCGATCATGGGGATTCGCCGGCCCTTGAAGCGCGCGGCCAGGGCCTGGCCCTCGGCGTCATCGGCATTCGGTTCGGCGTCGTAAAACCGTTCGCGGTAGCCGGGGTTCTTCTCGAACACCATGCGGGAACTGCGCCGCCACTCCTTGAGCAGATAGGGGCCGGTGCCCACCGGGTGTTCCATGGTGTCGCGGCCGTAGAGATCGGCCACTTCCCAGGCCACAGCGCCGAACAGGTCGCTGCGCGCCAGCTGCTCCAGCAGGCGCGGGCGCGGCAGGTCCAGCTTGATTTGCAAGGTGTAGCGATCCAGCGCCTGCAGGCCCTCGATCGGCTGTTTGGCATCGAAGGCCCGCTTTCCGCTGAGGGCGTTCTGGCGCAGGGCGGCCAGGCCGCTGACGCCCCATTCGTCCACGGTGTTCCACATCGGGCTTTTCAGCGCCGGGTCGGCAAAGCGCTTGAAGCTGTAGACGTAGTCGGCGGCCACCAGCTCGCGCTTCTGGCCCTTGAAGGCTGTGTGTTCGGTGAAGTAAATGCCGGGCTGGATCTTGATCGTCCAGGTCTTGAAGTCGGACGACACCTCGGGCATGGCAGCAGCCGTCAGCGGCTTCACCTTGACCGGGCGCGCCAGGTAGTCGTAGCTGTAGAGCGCTTCAAAAATGTGCGGCGTCACCGTCAGCGAGTAGGTGTCGCTGATCTGCGCCGGGTCAAAACCGGTTTCGGCCACCAGGAAGGCGTAGCGAAACACCTTGGGCGCTGCTGGCTTCCCCTCAGGTGCAGCCTGGGCTGACGCGCTGAGCTGCAACAAGCCGAGGCAGAGCAGGCCACCCGCAGTGCACAGAAATTTCTGAATCGGATTCATCGGAACAAGGGCTGAGGGGCTGAAGGGCTCACGGGCTGGAGGTCGGAAGGGCGCGGCGTTCCGCGGCTGCAGGGTCGATGTCCACATACTCCCACCAGTTCAGCCAGAAGGGCGGCCGGCGGTAGCCGATCAGCTGCGGCTGGGCCAGGTCAGTCAGCAGGCGGTGGCCACGCGCGCGGTAGGGCGCATAGGCCGCGGCCATGCGCTTGGCCTCGGCGAACACGGCGGCGCGCTCGGGGCCATCGGGCAGGCTGTTGGCCTTCTCGTAGAGCTGGTCCATCTGCGGCAGGCGGAAGCGCGCGTAATTGCTGCCGCCGATGCGCGGGCTGTAGTACAGGCCCAGCGAATCCTGCCCATCGGGCGATGCGGCCGACATGGCCAGCGACCAGATCTGGAAGCGTCCGGCCCGCATGGCCTTGAGGTTCTCCGGCCATTTGCCGGTCTTGAACTCGACGCGGATGCCGATCTGCGCCATCGCCTTCTGCCAGATCTCGTCGATCTGGCGCTGAAAGCTTTCCGGCGTGCTCAGGCTGACCAGCTGCAACGGGCTGCCGTCGGGCTGCTCGCGGAAGCCGTCGCCATCGCGGTCGCGGTAGCCGTACAGGTCCAGCAGCGCGCGGGCGCGCGCCGGGTCATGGTCGCCGCCCTCGCTCTTGAAACGCGGGTCGTAGCCGGTGGTGTGTGGCATCAGCAGCGATTGCGCCGCAATCGCCTGGCCGCGCCGCACCACGCGGATCTCGCGTTCGGAATCGGTGCCCAGTGCGATGGCGCGGCGCAGGGCCACACGCTCGGGCTGGTTGCCGCCGATCACCGGATCTTCGTGGTTGAAGACGGTGAAGAGCACGTCCGAGGTCAGCACCTGGTAGCCCTGCATGCCCCGCTTGGCCAGGCCCGGCGCCAGGCGGCCGCCCGGCATGGCCTGGTTGATGAAGTCCTCGGGCACGCGGTCGATCAGGTCGAACTGGCCGTTCAGGAAGGACAGCCAGCGTGGCTGGTTTTCCTCGATGATGGAGATCTCCACCCGGTCGATCATGGGAATGCGCCGGCCCTTGAAACGGCTGAGCAAGGCCTGACCCTCGCTGTCGTCCACGCGCGGCTGGGCGTCGTAGTAGCGTTCCCGGTACGCGGGGTTGCGCTCCAGCACGATCAGCGAGCTGCGCCGCCAGGCCGCCAGGCGGAAGGGCCCGGTGCCGACCGGGTGCTCCATGCTGCGATCCGGGTAGGCCTCGATCACCTCGCGCGCCACCGCGCCGAACAGGCTGCCATCGGCCAAGGTCTGGTCGAAGCGCGGGCGCGAACGCGCCAGGCGGATCTGCAAGGTGTAGCGGTCCAGTGCGCGCAGGCCTTCGATCGGGTGCTCGTAGTCGAAGGGCTTCCTGCTGCGCTCCAGCTCGGCGCGGTAGTCGTTCAAGCCCAGCACATGGTTCTCTTCCAGCGTGTCCCAGGCGGGGCTGTTGGTCTGCGGGTCGGCAAAGCGCTTGAAGCTGTAGACGTAGTCGGCCGCCACCAGCTCGCGGCGCTGGCCTTTGAAGGCCGGGTCGTCGGCGAAGTAGATGCCGGGCTGGATGCGGATGGTCCAGGTCTTGAAGTCCGCACTGACCTCGGGTAGCGCCGCCGCCGTCAGCGGCTTGAGCCGCACCGGCCGGGCCAGGTGGTCGTAGGTGAAGAGCGACTCAAAGATGTGCTGGGTGATGGTGCGCGAGTAGATGTCTTGCACCTTGGCCGGGTCGAAGCCGGTCTCGGCGATACGAAAGGCGTAGCGCAGCACGCGCGGCGGGGGCTCGTAGCCGGCCTCGGCCACGGCTCTTGCCGGTCCGGTGGCGGTGGCCAGCAGCAGGCCAGCGCCCAGCAGCCGCACCGCCCAAAGCCAGGCCCGTTGCTTCATCGTGCCCACCTCAGGACTTCTTTCCCGTCGGCGGCTGGCTGTCGAGAAAGCGCCAGAAGCCTTGCAAAAAGGGGTGCGGCAGATAGCCCTTCAGCCATGGCTGGGCCAGGCGCAGGCGGATGCGGTGCACATGGGCTTTCATGGGCATATACGCGGTCAGCAGGCGTTCGGCTTCCTGGATCAGGGCCTGGCGCTCGGGGCCGTCGGCCATGCTCTGGCTGCGCTGCACCAGGCGGTCGTATTCGGGCAGGTGGAAGCGGCTGAGGTTGTCCTCGCCCTTGGCCGGGCCGTAGGCGGTGGCCAGCAGGGAGTCGGCGTCCGGCATGTCGGCCGTCCAGCTCAGCATCCAGACCATCAGTCGGCCGGCGCGGGCGGCTTTCATGTTGTCGGGCCAGTTGGCGCTCTTGAACTCGATGTGCAGCTGCAGCGCGGCCATGTGCTTGCGCCAGAGCTCGTTGAAGGCGCGCGAGTTGCTGTCAGGCTGGGTGTGGTACTCCAGGCGCAATGGGCTGCCATCGGGCAGGTCGCGCCAGCCATCGCCGTCGCGGTCGATGTAGCCGTACATGTCCAGCAGGGCGCGAGCCTTGGCCAGGTTGTACTCGCTCATCTCGGTCTTGATCTGCGGCTGGTAGCCGAAGGTGTTGGGCGTGATGATGCTTTGCGCCGGAATTGCCTGGCCGCGCCGCACCGAGCGCACTTCTTCCTCGTTGTCGTAGCCCAGGCTGATGGCGCGGCGCAGCGCCACCTTTTCGGCCGCGTAGCCGCCGACAACCGGATCTTCCATATTGAAGTAACTGAAGATCACATCGGACAGCAGATTGCGATGCAAACGCATGCCCCGCTTGGCCAGATGCGGGGCCAGCTGGCCACCGGGAGCGGCCAGGGCCGCGTACTCATTGGGCACGGCCAGGAAGTCGAAATCGCCCCCCAGGTAGGCCAGCCAGCGCGGCTGGTTCTCGGTGACGATGGACACCTCGACCCGGTCCACCAGGGGCAGGCGCCGGCCCTTGAGTTCGCGCGCCACGGCTTGAGCGGCGGCGTCATCGGGCGCCGGGCCCTCGTCGAAATAGGCCTCGCGGAAGCCCGGGTTGCGCTCCAGCACCAGGCGCGAGGCGCGCCGCCATTCCTTGAGCACAAAGGGCCCGGTGCCCACCGGATGCTCGCCGATGCTGTCGCCGTAGGCCTCCACCACCTCGCGCGCCAGGGCCTGGCTCATGGGCTGGGCCAGGCGGTGGGCGAAGCGCGGGCTGGGCCGTCCCAGCTTGATGACCAGGGTGTAGCGGTCCGGCGTTTGCAGGCCTTCGACCGGGGCGTCGTAGTCGAAGGGCTTGCCGCTCTTGACGCTGCGCTCGCGCAGGGCCGCCAGGCCCAGGATCTGCTCGCTCTCCAGATTGGCGAAATGCGGGCTGCGCAGGCGCGGGTCGAAATGGCGCTTGAGCGCGTAGGCATAGTCAGCCGCCACCAGCTCGCGCAGCTTGCCTTTGAAGGCCGGGTCGGTCGCGAAATGAATGCCGGGCTTGATGCGCAGGGTGAACTGTTTGAAATCGGCGCTGACCTCGGGCAGGGCGGTGGCCGTCAGCGGCTTGAGTTTGACCGGCCGGGCCAGATAGTCGTAGACCAGGGGCGACTCGAAGATGTTGGCGATGATCTCGCTCGAGTACTCGTCGCTGACCTGGGCCGGGTCCAGGCTGGTCTCGGCGATCGGAAAGGCCATGCGCAGCACATGGGCCTGGGCCGAGGCCGGGCTGGGCTCGGGGGCGGCCAGGGCAGCGCGGTGCCCAAGCAGACCGGTGGCCAGGGCCAGGGTCCAGGCCAGTGTCAGCACAGGCCGCAGCGGGCGGGGCTGCTGGCGTCTCCTCCACATCATTCGCGTCTCCTCATTCCTCGCCTGCGTCGTTTCTGGCCAGCGAGAGGGCGGCGCGCGGCGATGTCCGAGGGGTGGAGGAGGTTTGACGCCGCACCCGTCAGACCATCGCCCCGGCCGCCCTGCCCGATGCGAACGCATCCTCGGCAAACAAACGCGCCGGCCAGCCAGGGGCTGCGGCGCGTTCGGTGGTGCGGGACGCTGGAGCGGCGCGTGGCGCTGCTTCAGCGTTCTGATCTGGGGCGGAGTCTAGTGCCAATGTCGGGGCTCGGCCATGCAGTCGAACCCCAAGGCGGCCGCGAGGGCCGCCCGCTAGGGCTTACTTGGCTTCGCGCTGAAAGCGCTCCTGGTCGATGTCCACATAGTTCCAGAAGGTGCGGACGAAGACATTGCGCTCGTAGCCGATCACCCAAGGCTGGGCCAGGTCGGTGAAGATGCGGTGGATGTCCATCTTGTAGGGCATGTAGGCGATCAGCAGGCGCTGGGCTTCGCGCATCACGGCCTGGCGCTCGGGGCCGTCGGGCAGGGCTTTTTGCTTTTCGTACAGGGCATTGAAGGCCGGCAGGTCGAAGCGCGCCTTGTTGGCCTTGCCCTTGGCGCGGCCGTCACCCAGGGCCAGGAAGGTGTCGTTGTCCGGGGTCGAGGCGACCCAGCTGACGCCCCACATCTGCAGCTTGGCCGAGTTGGCCGACTTGAGGTTCTCGGGCCATTTGGCAGTCTTGAACGTCATCTTGATGTGCAGCGCGTCCATGCCCTTGTTCCAGAGCTCGACCAGCTGGCGGCTGGTGCCGTCGGGCTGGGTGGCGTACTCGATGCGCAGGGGCGAACCGTCGGGCATGTCGCGCCAGCCATCGCCGTCCTTGTCGGTGTAGCCGTAGAGGTCGAGCAGGGCCTTGGCCTTGGCCAGGTTGTACTCGCTCATCTCGGACTTGAAGCTCGGGTCATAGCCGAACACGCCCGGGATGGACGGGCCCTGGGCCGGAATGCCCTGGCCGCGGCGGGCGATGCGGATCTGCTTGTTGACATCCATGCCCAGGGAGATGGCGCGGCGCAGCGCGATCTTCTCGGGTGTGTAGCCACCCACCACCGGGTCTTCCATATTGAAGTAGGAAAACGCGATCTCGGGGTAGATGAAGCGCGTCATCTGCACGCCCTTCTTGGCCAGATTGGGCGCGAGCTTGTTGTTGGGGATGGCGATGCCGGCGAACTCAAAGGGCAGCTCGGGCAGGAGCTCGGCCTCGTTGCCGAGGAAGGACAGCCAGCGCGGCTGGTTC
>Ga0187843_10002030_pt1 | contig 12580 bp, 10 predicted proteins | sample SpaLakP09_SKY_43_FD_134516 | JGI IMG/M metagenome (GOLD analysis project Ga0187843, IMG submission 134516) | Oligotrophic lake water microbial communities from Sparkling Lake, Wisconsin, USA - SP09_SKY_43 | ecosystem: Environmental > Aquatic > Freshwater > Lake | place: USA: Sparkling Lake... | reverse complement strand
TACGGTGGCTTTGCCGGCTTCACCTACTACTTCGATAATCTTTGGCTCGAAGACGGCCACCATTAATCTTTGAATGAAGACGGTTCCGCACCGTCTCCTTCTCGCCTACCGCGGAGAAGACTTTTTCGGTTGGCAACGCCAAGACCCCGATCCCACTGTCCAACTCGTACTCGAGAAAGCCCTTCAGAAAATCTTTAACCGCCCAGTCGCCGTTGCAGGATCGGGCCGAACCGATCGGGGCGTTCACGCCCTCGGTCAAGTCGCCTCCTGCGAAATCCCCCCACTTCATCCTCCCGCCACTCTCGCGAAAGCCCTCAACTTTCATCTCCCTGCAGGCGTCCGAGTCCTCTCCGTTCGACGTGAAAAACCGGGCTTTCACGCCCGCTTCTCTGCCAAAGGAAAATCTTACCTGTACCGAATCGCTAACACCGATCCTCTTCACCCGCTGGAAATCGGTCGGGCCTGGCACGTCCCACGCCCGCTCGATCTCTCCTCATTGCACAAAGCAGCCAAGATTCTGACCGGGAAACACGACTTCGCTGCGTTCACCTCCAACCTGGGATACGAACGAAAATCGACCATTCGCAATATTCGCTCCATTCGGATCGTGAAGAAAAAGAGCGGTGTTTTGGAACTGACCTTTGAGGGGGATGGTTTTCTTTACAGGATGGTCAGGAATCTGGTCGGAGCCCTCGTCAAAGTCGGCCAAGGCCGACTCACCCCCGCCGAACTCAAAAAGATTCTCCACTCCCGCTCCCGCTCGACTGCGCCGCCCACCGCACCAGCCCAGGGGCTTTATCTTCTCAAGGTCCAGTATAACCCTAAATAAAGAGGCTCTTAGGCCGCAGGGACCTTGGATTCTTTCTTTTTATTGTCCTTCTTGGCCTTCTTGTCTTGTTTGGCTGGCGCTGTGACTGCGTTGGTCTTGGTAGAACCGACCTTCACGAAACCTAGTGGCGGAAGAGTATCTCCGCCCTCCCCACGCCCTATCGCCTCGATGACTTCCATCACCTCCGGACTAGGGCTTACACCTGCTCGTGTCATATAACTCAAAAGCAGTACCACATTGATCTGACGAGCCCGGGGATGATCATGCCCCTTCGCCGTCTTAATGGCCTTCAACCAGTAGGTGTTGGCCTTTTCCTTTTCCCCTGCCTTCTCATAACCCTCGGCAATCGCCATCATGGCTTCAGGTTGGAAGAAAGACGCAATGAGCTCTGGCTTAGCCGAAGCCAATTCGAGGCATCGCATCGCCTCCGGCTTATCCCCAGTAGCCAGGAGGGCCAAGGCCGCATTGCGAAGTCCTAAAGCATACCCTTCCGTGCGGGGATCCAACGACTGGGCCAGTTCCATTGATTTCCGTGCCGCCACGGTACCCTCACCCACCAAACCACTCTCATAGGCTGCGATAGCCAGACGGGACCAACACTCCGTAGCCGTCCCGGGATCGGCATTGGGAATCAGCCGCTCAATAAAACCATAAAGATCCACCTTAGTCGCTCGTGTGGCAGCGGGATTTTTGAAATGATAAAGAAGTACCTGAACCGTAGGACTGATAGCTTCTTGACGCATTTTTTTATCCTCAGGAATCTTTTCCTGGGAATTGCGAGCCAACTGCGCAGCCTGCATGAGATTAGCTGCAAACTCCTTTTCGTTAGCATCTAAGATGGCGTTCATACGTTTGCTGGCTTGCGTACTCTTACCCAAACGCATTTCCGCTCCAGCCAAATAGGCGCTCCTTAGTCCCTTATCAGAATCGGTAAGAATCCACGTATCTGCATCGGCCCATCGGATCAACTGCTTGGCCTGGTCCGCATAGCCATTGTTCGCTGCATCCCAAGCCAGCGTGGAGAGTGCCAACCCACGTTGGGCTCCACCGATCTCTTGGGCTTCCTTCATGGCGGTCTGGTAATCATGAAAATCCCCAGCCTGACGCAATAATCGAATGCCGAGAAGGTTCCGGGCCTCGTCATTTCCAGAAACAAGCTGGTTCTTGTCCCAAGCCAAAGAAAGGGTTGCGGGTATTTTCGCTTCAGGAAGGGGCGGACGGCAGCCAACTGCCAAGACCAGACTTAGGATGATTAAGGATGTATATTTATTCATTACGTCTTATCTCAAAAATGAAGCGGGCCGGTCGCAAGACCGGCCCGCCTCTTCAAACGCGTTAGATACGATAATTAGAGAGGTGTTACACGCACGAAGGTCAGGCCAGAACGGGCCAGATTCTTCGAAATGATTCCCCCACTACCTGTCTCAGTAGAGAAAGGCAGATAAGTTTTGTTATCGCTCGAAACTTCGATGCTGTACTGGATCCCGTTCGCACCGGTGAAGTTGGCGACTACATTTCCGGAGCCGTCCCGAGTGAGGGACACATCAGGAACAGCCACATTGTTTTCGGCAAAAACACCCAGCTGATCGGCCAAGGTCCAACCTTTCTGCCAATTGAAGTCGCGGAACGCCCCACGGAAGGTGTTCGCAACAAAGAACGTTCCACGGTCAACGGCCGAGGATTGAACACCCGTGGTAGCTCCTGCGGCGACGGCAATCGAGTTGCGGGGATTCGTTCCATTACCACGCTCCAATGCAGAAGCGGCTAACACAGGATTAACACCATTCAGACGACCATTCGACCCAGTGCTGGTCACAACGTCAGTCGCAACAAATCGGTTGGAGAGCTCAGCAACAAGCATTTTGCCCACTGCAACACCGTTATTGATCGTGCTACCACCTGAGGATGTGCGACCACTCGTCGTGGGGAACATTGCCAATCCTGTCGTAGTATAATTGGCAGTATCAGGTGAAGAGGTTCTTCCGCCACCGCACTTCGACCAAGTGTTATAGGCAATGACACCCTGAGGTTCGTTAGCAACGCTTGGAGCAAAGGGGGCAACTGCAGTTCTGCGCCCTGCTACCGCAGTGTCAGCTGTTGTCGCCTGATCCTGAATCGCGCCCGAGGGAGCCTCGACAAAGACGGAATTCAGAATCTTGCCACCCGCGTTATCTTTGAAGTTGGGACCAGCACGATCCGCAGGGAAGGTGCCTTTGCAATTATATCCCACCCCAATCGCCGTTAGATTGAAGAAGGTGAATTCGGTTCCAGGATAGGTGGCATTGGTGATCGTGTTCGGATCTTCGTTCCCATCGTTCTCACCCAGGTTATCCCCGATATTTCCGCTAGGGCGGCCTGTGTCTGCGGTCGCAGAGCGGGTATTATTTTGGAGAATAGACAGGAACTGACCATTTCCGCGGTATCCTTGGTCCGTGTCAAAACAGTCGTCCCCACCGAAATTCGCCGCGCAATACTTCAGGTTGTTGTAACCAGCGAACATTTCATAGTCGTCGTCGGCGTTGCCGAAGACTTCGACAAATTCCGTGACTGTGCCACTACCGGCCGCACCATAGGTAACTCCGTTGATCTCGTTGTTCGGCGAGGCAATAAAGCCACCAAATGAGAACCGACAGAACCTGATACATCCGCTGTTGTCATTAGGGTTGGTACCACCGTAAATTCCACCGCTGTACTTCGCACGAGCAACGGCACTATCAGCCTCTAGACCATAGACCGCACCGTCGATTGCTTGGAAACCTTCGATGAAGTTAGCACCGATTCCACCTTTCACGGGGATCGCAGATGGATCGGAAACAGCACCGGCCACGGAGGTAGAAGCGGTCGCACTTTCTGTCGCATTTCCGCCACTAATTGTCAGAGACGGTTTTGTTGCATCCGTCAAAACTCCACCTGCATTTGCACCCTTGACAATAACCCCATAAAGAGAGGTGGGAGCTAGCCGCATCCTGACGGACGGCAGAACCGTACACGTAGTGCCGCCGACAGCCGCACCAGGAGCAGTCGTGGTAGCAGTTAGATAGCCAGCTGTGTGGGTGTATTTAAAGGCAACTTGTGCCCCGCTAAACCCGTTAATAGGTAAGAATGGATCAGTGCCGGATTTGGTGGGCACATTGTACTGCAAACCTGCAGTCGTAACAGCAACAGCTGTGATTTCCCAGTAATCATCACCTGCAGCAAAAGAGGCTGTAGTGCTAGGATCCAAACCATTGCCGTTGTCATTAATCGAAACGGTTACTGCACCAAGAACGGTTCTCGTTGCAGTTCTGGAACCGTCGGCAGCAGTAGCTGCAAAAGTTGGCTTAGAACCAGTGAATTTTCCACCATTTACGATGTAAGTAGATGCTACGCCAACTGGATTGAAAAGCGCTTCAAGGTTGTAGGCGTTATTAGGGCTGAAAGCGAATGTTGGGTTTTCTGTGTAGCCAGCACCACCGGTTAGGATAGACACCTGAAGGTTGCCTGCAGCACCAGTCGGACCACCGAAACCGACGGGGGCCTTACCCAAAACAATCAGACACCCCATTTCCCATCGTTGTCATGTGCATTATAGGAAGAACCGTAGGAAACGGTGTTGTACTTCGCGGCTTCGGCTGCAATTTCAGCGTCAGTCTTTGTCACCCCGTTCAAGGTGTTGGGAATGGTTTTAATACCGCCGGAAGTGAACGGGTCACCCCATGAGGTAAAGCAAATCGGGGATTCTGCGGTGCCTTGGGCCACGATTTGCGCACCCCGGGTAATGATCAAACAGCCTACATCGGCCGGATTAAGCGTGCTCGTACCACCGGTAGTCGAGGGCTCACCACGGACGATACATCCTGCCTCAATGGTCAAAGTGGCAGGGGGTTAAACAAAGGTCAGGTTGTTCAAGACGTAGACCGTATCTGATGTCCAACGCTGGTCCTGGGTGATGACGGTGATACGATTGGCGAGAGGGCCAGTGTTTCTCGTAAGGTTACCGTCAATTTCACTGACGTTTTGGAAGTAGTACCCGTTCCTGAATGTCCGAGTATCGGCCGCCTGAGCAGAGCCAACCGCGAGGATCAATCCGAGCGCGATTTTGATGAGGTTGTTTTTCATATTTATTTTTCCTTGTTTATTTTTAGGTTGTTTTGCCTTTAAAAGTTAGACGGTCTGCCGGCGGAGGCGGAGAGCCCCCAGCCCGAGGGCACCCAACACCAGCAAAGTCGTGACGGAAGGTTCCGGAATGGCGGCGGCTGCAGTAATTGTGGTGGCTGTTGAGGTACCAAAGATCAAAGTACCATTTCTAGGACTTAGGCTGAAATCCCGAACAGGATCACCACTTGCTGCAGAAAAACCGTTCGAGGACTTAATTAAAATGGCATTGAGCGCTCCATTTGATTTCCACTCGGCGAGGGCGTCCGACCAAACACTGCTCGTTGAACTTAGAGCGAGAATAAAGGCGGATTGGTTGGCAAATTGTCCGGCACTGACGACATAATTGCTATCCGTCTGAGCAGCGCCGATATCAATCGACCCGGAAAGGCCATTCCCGGTATCCCCTGCAAGCCGACCGCCAGCGATCCCAAAGCTTGTCAAAGCCCGAAAACTATCGAAAAGGTTGGCACCACCAAGACTAATTTCGTTCATAGTTAGCAGGGAACCATTCAATTCGTTTCCAAAATTACCAAGCCAAACACGTCCATTCTGATTCAAGGAATCGCTATTGCTCGGCAAGAAAACGGAACGGCTTGCGTTCATGGTATAGTCCATGTTTGCCGCCGAGGCTGAAGCAACGCTGAGGATGATGCTGGCCAACATGGCTAGCTTGATGAGTGTAGTGTTTTTCATGGTTTTTTGTTTCCTTTGGGTTGAGTTTAAGAGTTCCTTGCTCGGATGAAAAATTTGTTTTTCCAGGTATTCACTAAATTACCAGAAGCGGTAAAGGTAACTTGAAAACTTCCTGTACTCGTTGGGACCGGTGCTAAAATCGTGCTCCAATTCGCTGCGGTTAAATCAGTTTTGTATTCAATTGCGTAAAGCGAACTCGGATTCCCAACGAAGGTGTGAGTCACCGAGGTCTGACCGGTCACGTCCGAGTAAGAAGGAGTCCCGAACAAAGAAACCCGCAAGGCGGTTGAAGGATAACATGTGAAAGTCCGCGAAGCAGAAGCACTCGAAAAAGTAACTCCCCCATTACCAACGCCACCTGCTTGTTTGGCGATAATAGTCGCAGACCCGCTTCCCATAATCGTCACACGATTGCCAACGATTTGAACAGTAGGATCCGATGACTCGTAGGTAACCGTGAGACCACTGGTGGCAGACGCAGACGCCGATAAATCAAAGGAATCACCCACAGACTTCGAGGGAATATCATTGAATGTAATGGTTTGGACCTGGCTTGTGGATGTCGAAGCAAGTTTTAGAACCGCACTTCCGTTTGCGCCTGAAACAGATCCAACCAAAGGCGATATGACCGTTACGCGGGGTACACCGGCAACTGGAGCAACAACGCCGGTATCCACATACATCGACCCGAAGCTGTCGTCAGTAGATAACAGGTACACTGGACCGCCAAATTCTGTTGACCAATTAAAGATTCCGAAATCTGATGTAGCGTTACTCTTAATGATAAGGAATGCTCGTAGGTCTCCACTTGTTGGAACGCTTCCTGAAAACGAATAATCGGGAGCGCCTGTGTAAGATGCAGCCGCACCTAGGGAGTTAAAATAGCTCGTCAAATACGATGAATTGACTTGATTCCAGCTCGTTGGTGTCTGACTGAACCATCCGATTTGCATTGTAAATGAGGTCAAGGGGCTGCCCGTTGAACTTTGAAACGTGGTATCAACAGTGTTAAGAGACACTTCGACCGTAGCCGCACGAGCGATCGGCACGCTCAGAAAAAAGGCCATGAAACAGAATGCCCAACTCAGCGATTGGATGGTTCTTGATTTCATGGCCTTTATTTCTCGACTCTTGATTATCGCTGGTGCCTTAGCAGGTACTTATTTGGTGATATATTGTGGGGCAAAAGCCAGATCCTTAGCCCCTTGGGGCACAATAAGAAAAGCCTCCCCTACACCAATACTTTTTGTGTCAGCAACAGCTAGGCCAGTAGCCTTTTTAAAATTTCCACCAGAGTGGTAGAAATAGGATACGAATTTGTTGCTTTCCAGAAAGCGAAGGCTGTCTGCTCCTGAAGGTGAGGTAAACGAAGATAAGTACTGCGCAAGTCCAGAATCTTTCAATGAAACTGCCTTGGGATACGGATTGGCAACGAGGGTTGTGAAGCCGCTCAAGCTAATCCGGCTCCGGGTGCCTCGATACTCTCCAGTCATAGTGAGCACATTGCCTTCGATTGGCTTAAAACTAAAGCCAGTGCCAGTGGTTACCCTGACGTGCTTCCGATCCGCACCAGAAGCGCCGCGATCACCTACCTCTCTCCATCCAAAACCTGACTGGTAAAAATAACGCTTCCAAGTGCCAGCCCGGGAAAGAACGCCAACCACATCCGCATCGCCCGGATCCCCACCCTCAAAAATCTTAAGAGGAGAAAGTGTTGTTCCTTCTCCAAACAATGAGGCAAGGGTTTGATCTAACCGCAAGATAAATTTCGTCCCAGCACTCAGTGCAGGAAGTCCGCCTCTGACGTTCGCTACGTTCCCCGAAAAGCTTGTGACCTGTTTGATCAAACCGGTGTATGGCCCGCTGGTGAACTCGATGATGTAGTGATTGCCTGAAGCAGGGGCAAATTCAGCAGCCCCAGATTCGTCAGCCACAGGGTAGCTATTAAAAAGGGGAGTTGCTGTACTGTTATAGGCGGTGAATGAAGTCGCGTTCAGAGTAACGTCAGCATTAAGTTCACCCCTCATTATTGCAGGCTGGGTCAGAAAGACTCCGATAAGCTTTGTTTCGCCCACATTGACGGGAATGGGCAGACTGAGCTGGACCGTGCCGACATCGGCAGCCTGCAAGGGCAACGCGAGAGCGGATAGTACGAGGATGAGGTTACGAATTTTCATAGTGGTGTTTTCTCCTTGGTTTGTTTTTGCTGAAGCCAAAATCTGTTTCGACATGAGGTAAAACTACTCAGTCAGATTTTTCCTGCCATAGGTTTATTGTAACGTTTGTGTGACAAAACGAACTGTAGACCAAAGCGCGGATTACTGATTTGCAATGACTTGTGATTTTTTCATCTAACTTTGCCATATTCCTGTCACACAGGCTTGGTTTGTTGTTGTCTCAGTTCCTTGCTGAAAACGTCAAAAAGTTCCGATCTTTACGAATTTTTGACGATGCCTTTTCTCCACCCTAGATGAGTCCGTTCCTAGAATTCGAAATGACATCATATTGTCACAAGCCGCCCTTTGACCTTTCGGAAAATGAGACTTACCTAACTACATGCCTAGGTGTGCTTCCTTTTTCAGTTTCCTATCCTTCTTCCTGTCCCCAAGGATAGGGAAGGAGAAGGGTTCTTTGTTTTCCTTGTTCTTGGGGGATTGCATCAAAGCCATCGGAATGGTGATTGGCCTGCTAGGCATGACCTCAACTCTACGGGGCAATGAAGTCGTTTCTGTTTTCGGAGCCTTGACCATGACGTCTGAAAGCGGGGCTTCGCTGGCCGGGACCTCGATCATCCAACTTGGTGTTTTCAATGATTCGAACAATCCAAGCACTCCACTTACCACCACAGAAATTGAAAATCTGCTGAACGGATCCCAGTCCCAGGTCCGCACCAATCTAGAAAATATTTTTGGGAGCGGAAGGTCCACCCTTTGGGGATCCACCACCGTCAACACGGTTTTTACCGGTGCCTCCACGGCCACCCTGAACCAAACCTCCACCACGGCTTTTGCTGGAAATCCAATTTACATTTTGGTTTTCGACAGCACCTCGATCGCGACCGCCACCCAGGTCGGCATTTTCGTTTACAACACAAGAACCGGTAATAATCGCGTTGTCTTCCCTGCAGTCGGAGCTGGTAACGTAGCCTCCGTCTCCGTCTCATTTTCCTCTACCTCCCGGATGTTGCCCTGTTTGGGAAGTGTTTCAGGTGGAGGCTACCGTCTGGCCACGATCGGAAACGGCTACGGCATCACCAGTTCCTTAACGGCCAACGCCACCCTCAACAACGCCTTCAGCTACTTCATCACTGCCAACAACGGGGTCACTTCGTTCACCGCCACCGGACTCCCCACTGGACTCTCCATCAACACAACAACGGGAGAAATCAGCGGCACCCCCACGGCCGCGGCCGGAACTTACAATATCCCTCTCACCGCCACCGGTCCTCTCGGAGCTCGCACCGCCACGCTGGTTCTTACCCTCAACAATCCCGCCGGAGGCACACCTTCGATCACCAGCAGCTTGGCCAACCAGTCGACGGTGGCTGGTGTCGCTTACGCCGAGTACACCATTACGAGCGACAACCCACCCAGTCTCTATTCCGCGGCCGGTTTGCCGACGGGCATGTCGTGTGACGCCGGCACAGGGGTGATTTCCGGAATTCCCAGCCAAACCGGAACTTTCAATGTGACCATCCGAGCTACTAATATCTCGGGAACGGGCTCTTCCTCCTTTTCCCTCACGGTAACAGCCCCTACCATCAGCTTTACTAACGCGTCCCTGACCCTGAATTCTGCGGGTGCAATCGCTGCTCCCAACGGATCGGGTGGATTTGTTCCCACGGCGTATACTCTCGGCAGCGCCCTGCCCACAGGATTATCCCTCTCCCCAACAACCGGTATTATTTCCGGCACTCCCACCGCAATCGGCACGAGAACCGTCACGGTCAATGGAACGGCCAATGGATTCACCGCCTCGGGAACGATCACCATCTCCGTGAATAGCCAAACCCCCACGCTGAACAGTGCCACCACGGTGACGGGATATGTCGGGACCCCCATCACCTACACCCTGACAACAACGGCGAATGCCAGCGCCGTAGCCCCTGACTCCTACACCATTCTGGGAGCCAGTGCTGTCCCTGCCTCTTGGTTGAGTGGAAAGCTGAATGCCACCACCGGCGTTTTCCAGGTCACTCCGACCGAATCGGGAGTTTTTACCGCACAGTTCCGTGCCAACAATGCTCTGAATGCCGCTGGTTTGGGCGGTGGAGACAGCGCCATCCTCACGGTCACCTTCACGATCGATGTCAATCCTCCCACCCTAGTGGACAGCACGAATGCCTCCACTTATGTCACGGTGGCAGGTACGGACTATGTTTCCATGGCCGCCTACAGCACAAAAACCTTTGCCATCAATTATAACGGGGCAACCACAACCTCTTTTTCAAATTTACCGGACTGGCTCTCGGGAAGGACTTCCGGGCTGAATGCTTCCGTTTCCGGACGCCCCACCCAGCCGGGAACCTACACCATTCGGAAAACGGTCTCCAACATCGGTCGCGGAGGAGGTTTGCAAAGTGTCAGCCGTGACCTCGTGATCACCGTGGTCGGAAGCTCTCCTAGTGCTGCGGGATCCGGCTTTGTAACTCCTCCCGCCGGGCAAGTCGGCCAAGCCTACCGGCAATACATCACCGCCAGCGGGGCCGCCCGCTCGGCCGCCGATCCGGTCTCTTTTAATGCGTCGGGGCTTCCTCTGGGTCTCTCCTTCGCCACGGCCGCCGACCGTCAGATGGGCCTGATCACTGGCACCCCCACCCAAGCCGGTACTTACGCAGTGAAATTTTACATCGCCAACCCCAAGGGTTACATCACCCAGAACGCCACTATGACAATTCTCCCATGAAAAATACTAATCCCTTTTCCTTTTTTCGTTTTCTCGGAAAGCTCGGACTGCTCTTTCTCTTGTTGAATCCCAGACTTTTTGCCGAACCCGTCCAGTTGTCGTATTCCCTGCCTCCCGGTCGAAGCTATGTGGGAGTTCCCCTCCTCCGTCCCGCCCTGTTCTCGGGAAAGATCACTCAGGCGGACTCCGCCCATTTCCGCGTGCAGGTGAATTCCTATCCTCCCATCGATTTCACCAACGTCCCGGGATGGGGAACTGGCTCATGCTTTTTGGAGGTTTCCTCTGCCCAGGCCGACTCCTCTCTCGAAGGCGAACGGTACGAGGTAGACCCCGTCCGGACGCTGGAAGAAAAAGGTTTCGTGGTTCTAAAATCCTCCCCCTACAACACCCGGGCTGATCTCCCCTCCGCTCTGGCTGGCGCCAGCTTCTCAATTCATCCCCATTGGACCTTGGCCACCCTGTTCGGGAGTGCAACCTCAACACCCCTATGGAAATATGGGTCTGCGGCAAACAGCGATCAAATCCGCCTGTATGACCCCACGGCAACTTCGGGGTTTGTTTCTTTCTTTCCCTCATCGGGAAACTCTAAAAATCCTCCGGGTTGGCGATTGGCGTCCAATTCTACGGGCCCCGAGCAGTCCGACACCGTTTTCCCACCAGGTTATGGAATCGTCGTATGGAGGAAAAGCGAGAGTAATTTGACCTTCACTGTCACGGGCGAACCCCGCACCCACGCTTTTCGGTTCCCCCTGCGCGCAGGAATGAATCTCTTGGCTCCCGGACATATGAAGGATTTTTCTCTCCAAGAACTTTCCGCAGTCTCTGCGAACGGGTTCGCGGCCGGTTCCGCTCCCGCCAACTCGGATCAGGTCCGCATTCTGGTGGGCCAAAGAATGGAAACCTTTGCTTTTCTGGCCGGGACACCGCCCCAATGGGTGTGCCTAGAGTCCCGTTACAGCCTTCCCCCGGAGGAAGCGGTGATTGCTCCGGCCACCAAGGCTTTGGAAATCCGCAAGGTGAAGGCCGACCCCGACTTCGTCATTCCCTACGTCCCTTAAGGACGTTCCGGACGGATTTAGAATCCGTATTTCAGCCCAAGGGATACATCATACCCCTTGGTGTAGGCCAAATAATCCACCTCGCTGCCCTGATAGGTGATGGTCTGCCGGAACACCGGGTTCAGAAGATTTTTTCCTCGAAAGGTGAAGGACCAGTGATCGGCGAATTCTTGCGTCAGATTAAAATCCAACGAAGGAGCCGGTTGCTCGTAAATATCGGGTAAATCGTAGCCGACTGCATAGAGGTAAGGCCCCGTCACATTATAAAATAGTCCGGCAAAGAATCCGTTGGGCTGGTCATCGTAACTGAGGCCGGCATTGATGATATACAGAGGCTGGCCCTGCAGGGGGCGGGTAGTGGAGTAATTGCCCACTCGGGTCTGGGCAATTCTCTGCTGGTCGGCACTGAGGGGGACTTCGGACTGAACGTAAGTGGCGTTAAAGTTGACGGAGAAGTTTTTCAGGAACTCGTGGCACTGATCCAGCCGTTTGCGGGCTTCGAATTCCGCCCCCCAAAGCGTTCCATTTGGGTTGTTCTGGTACTGGAAGAACTGGGTATCCCCCAGCTGGGAGATCGACTGCTCAATCGGAGCCTTAATGGACTTATAAAATCCGCTCACAGCAATCACCTCTCCTCCACGTGGGAAATATTCGATCCGCACGTCGTAATTATTGACGTGGGAAAGCTTCAGTTGAGGGTTCCCCACAAAAATGGTCGCATCGGAAAAGTCCTGGGTGACCACGGGCCCCAACTCCTTGAACGAAGGCCGGGCGATCGTTTGGGACCAAGCGAGGCGTAAATTCATTTCGGGCATGATCTGGAATGTGGCGCCTGCCGCCGGCAGAAGATCGAGCTCCTGAATATCGGCCGTGGCAGCGGCCGTCGTCGGGAAAAGCGTGGAAGTCGGTCCCTCCACTTGGATATTCGTGTTTTCAAAACGGGCTCCTCCGGTGAAGG
>Ga0187843_10002029_pt1 | contig 12582 bp, 12 predicted proteins | sample SpaLakP09_SKY_43_FD_134516 | JGI IMG/M metagenome (GOLD analysis project Ga0187843, IMG submission 134516) | Oligotrophic lake water microbial communities from Sparkling Lake, Wisconsin, USA - SP09_SKY_43 | ecosystem: Environmental > Aquatic > Freshwater > Lake | place: USA: Sparkling Lake... | reverse complement strand
GTCCTTCATGATGCGGAAGGCTTCCTGGGTGCAGAGGAAAACGCCGGTCAGGTTGATGTCCACCGCCGCCTTCCACTGCTCCACGCTCAGTTCTTCCAGCGACACCGGCGGCGCAAAGATGCCGGCATTGTTGAAGAGCATGTCCAGGCGTCCGAAACGCTCGCGGGTCCTGGCGAAGAGCTGCTTCACCGAGGCCGGATCAGTCACATCGGCCGCCACCACCAGCGCGTTGGCACCGTGTTCGCCGGCCAGCTTGACGGTCTCTTCCAGCGCATCCTGGCGGCGTCCGGCCAGGGCCACGCCATAGCCTTCGCGCAGCAGCGCGAGCGTGATCTGCCGGCCGATGCCGGAGCCTGCGCCGGTCACCAGCGCGATACGTTTGGGTGCAGCCATCGTGTGTACTCCTCACTCACTGTAGGTCATGGACGATGCGCATCACGGAGCCATAAAAAAACCGCCCGTGATGCACGGGCGGTTTCACTATAGCAAACACGGCGTCGGGCCAGATGAGAGATTTTCAATCCGGCTGGCCGCCGTTCATCTATCCATCTCTCCAACCATTGCTTCACATCAGACCGAGGACGACAAGGGCTTGTTCATATCGATGCCCAATGTGCGCGCTGCTTCCTCAAGCCGCGAACGTTCATCCCCCCATACTTCACACAAGGCCGTATAAGCAATCCACCGCGCATAGATCTCGAAGAAGTCCCGCAAATTCACCCGCGTATCACTGCGGCCAAACCCGTCCGTCCCCAGCGTCACATAGGGTGCCGGCACGAAGGCGCGGATGCTCTCGGGCAAGGTACGGATGTAATCGCTGACCGCAATCACGGGCGCCGCACTGCCCTGCAATTGCGCGCTCACATAGGGTTGGCCATCGCTGCCCGACAAGCGCTGCGCCCGTTGTGCCGCCACGCCATCGCGCGCCAGTTCGGTATAGCTGGTCACGCTCCACACCTCGGCCTCGATCTGCCAGTGCTGCTGCAGCAGCGCAGCCGCCGTCACGGCTTCCTTGAGGATGGGGCCCGAACCCAGCAGCCGCACTTGCGCCCCGGGCTTGTGGCCGAGGCAGTACATGCCGCGCAGGATGCCATCCTGCACGCCGTCCGGCAGGCTGGGCTGGGCCTCGTTCTCGTTGGTGACGGTGATGTAGTAGAAGACGTCATCGCCCCGTTCCATCATGCGGCGCATGCCCTCATCCAGGATCACCGCCAGCTCATAGGCATAGGCCGGGTCATACGACACACAGTTGGGAATCGATGCTGCCGTCACCAGGCTGTTGCCGTCCTGGTGCTGCAGCCCCTCGCCGCCCAGGGTCGTGCGGCCCGAAGTCGCACCGATCAGGAAGCCGCGCGCACGCTGGTCCGCCGCCGCCCAGATCAGGTCGCCGATGCGCTGGAAACCGAACATCGAGTAGTAGATGTAGAACGGCAGCATCGGCGTGCCATGCACCGAATACGCGGTGGCTGCTGCCGTCCACGAAGAGATCGCACCCGCCTCCGTGATGCCTTCTTCCAGGATCTGGCCATCCTTGGCCTCGCGATAGTAGAGGATGGAACCGATATCCTCCGGCTCATACAACTGCCCCTGCGAGGAATAGATGCCGACCTGGCGGAACAGGTTGGCCATGCCGAAGGTGCGCGCCTCATCGGCCACGATGGGCACCACATACTGGCCGAAGTCCTTGTCCTTCAACAGGTTGCCGAGCTGGCGTACCAGCGCCATGGTGGAGGACATTTCCTTGCCATCGGTCTCCAGTGCGAACTTGCTGTGCGCCTCCAGCGGCGGCACGGTACGCCGCGCATCGCCCGCATGGCGGCGCGGCAGGTAGCCGCCCAGTGCGGCCCGGCGCGCGTGCAGGTGCTTCATCTCCGGGCTGTCATCGGCCGGCTTGTAGAAAGCCAGTTCACGGCATTGCTCATCGCTCAGTGGCAGCTTGAAGCGGTCGCGGAATTGCAGCAGGCTTTCCTCATCGAGCTTCTTCTGCTGGTGCGTGGTCATCTTGCCCTCGCCCGCCGCGCCCATGCCGTAACCCTTCTTGGTCTGCGCCAGGATCACCGTGGGCTGGCCGCGATGGCTGGCCGCTGCCTGGTAGGCCGAGAAGATCTTCTTCATGTCGTGGCCGCCACGGCGCAGGCGATTGATTTCCTCATCGGTGAGGGTGGCGCCGATGGCACGCGTGCCCGGGGTCTGGCCGAAGAAATGCTGGCGATTGAACGCGCCATCATTGGCGGCGAAGGTCTGCAATTGCCCGTCCACCGTGCGGTTCAGCGCATCGACCAGTTCGCCGTCCTTGTCACGCGCAAACAGGCCATCCCAGTCCGAGCCCCACAGCAGTTTGATGACGTTCCAGCCGGCACCGGCAAAGAGCGTCTCCAGTTCATCGACGATGTGGCCATTGCCGCGTACCGGACCATCGAGGCGCTGCAGGTTGCAGTTGACCACGAAGATCAGATTGTCCAGTTTCTCGCGCGAGGCCAGCGAGAGTGCGGCCAGCGATTCGGGCTCATCCATCTCGCCATCGCCGAACACGCCCCACACCTTGCGCCCCTGGTCCTGCAGCAGGCCGCGATGCTCCATGTAGCGCAGGAAGCGCGCCTGGTAGATCGCATTGATGGGACCGATGCCCATGGAGCCGGTCGGGAACTGCCAGAAATGCGGCATCAGCCAGGGATGCGGATAGGACGACAAGCCCTGCCGCCCCACGCGCTTGGCCTCGATCTCGCGGCGATAGTAGGCCAGGTCCTCTTCGCTCAACGCACCTTCGAGAAACGCCCGCGCATAAATGCCAGGGGCGGAGTGCGGCTGGAAGTAGACGACGTCACCGGCAAACTGCGCATCGCGCGCACGGAAGAAGTGATTGAAGCCGACCTCGAACAAGTCCGCCGCCGAGGCAAAGCTGGCGATGTGCCCGCCCAGCTCGCCGTAGGCGCGGTTGGCGCGTACCACCATGGCCAGCGCATTCCAGCGCATGATGCTGGCGATGCGTTCCTCGATGGCCTGCGCGTCCGACCCGCCGGGAAAAGGCGGTTCCTGTTCAGGCCGGATAGTGTTGACGTAGGGCGTATTGCGCGCATCGCGCCAGTTCACGCCCCATTGCTGGGCCGCCGCCGACAGCCGCGAGAGCAGGAAGCGCGCGCGTTCCGGGCCGGCTTCGGCCAGCACGCTCTGCAGCGCTTGCAGCCACTCCTGGGTTTCCTGGGCATCGAGGTCGATATCCTGCGGGATATCGCTGTCACTGGGGCGGGACATGTCCACTCCTGTTCTCCTGTCTGGGCGCGCCGGGCAGCACGCCTTGCAGTCAGCACAAAACGTGCCGGCACTGCAATCGCTGCTATGCAAAGAGACAAAAAGCCGGTAAAACACAGGCCGCGCCATCCGTCTCCCCGCGCCCGACGCCTTTTCGGTCTTGTTGTCGTTGAGGGCTAGCTGTGTGATGGAACCACCGGACTACGATACGCCGGATGCCCCGGCATGAGTCACTTAAGATGGGAAGTTGCCGTACAATATTCAGCATCCAGTGCTGCGAAACTGAAACCGACAGAATTAAATTTCGATAATGGAACTCGACACCACCGATTTGCGCATCCTGAACATCCTGCAGGAGAACAGTTCGATCAGCAATCTGGAGCTGGCCAGCCGCATCAACCTCTCGCCCTCGCCGACCCTGGCCCGGGTCAAGCGCCTGGAAACCGAAGGCATCATCTCGCGCTATGTGGCGCTGGCCGATCCGCACCTGCTGGGCCTGAAGGTGAACGTGTTCGTCAAGGTGATCCTGGAGCGCCAGGGTGCTGAAGCCCTGGCCCAGTTCGAGACGGCGGTCAGTGCCTTCGATGAAGTCATGGAAGTCTACCTGATGACCGGCGACGAGGATTACCTGCTGCGCATCGTGGTGCCGGACCTGCTGACGCTGGAGCACTTCATCGTCGACCACCTCACCAAGATTCCCGGCATCAAGAACATCCGCTCCAGCTTTGCGCTCAAGCAGATCAAGTACAAGACCGCCCTGCCCACGCCCAAGATCAAGACGCGGCGTTGAGCTGAATGAAGCCAGCGGGACGATGGCGGAAAAAAGGGCCTTGCGGCCCTTTCTTCGTTTTTCCGCCAACACAGCGGATTCAGTGCGAACGCCTGCCGCGCGGCAGGCCATCTTCGCGGCGTCGGCGCGGGTGGCCGGGCAAGTCGGCCAGGGCCTCGGTGATCAGCCCCTCGGACAAGGGTGCAGCCGCCTCGCTGACATCGCACCAGCGCTCCACCATCTCCACCACGCAACGCGCATAGTGTTCGCCATCGACCGGCTTGGGCAGGTATTCGGTGGCACCGGCGGCCAGCGCCTCGCGCTCGCCTTCGGTCTCGTAGGACGGAAACACCACCACCGGCGCGCCAGAGAGATGCTGGCTTGCGCGCAGCTCGCGCAAGAGCTGCAGGCCCTCGCCGCATTCCATCTCGGACTCCAGCAGGATCAGGCTGGGCACGATGCCATCGGCCTGGCGGCGCCCCTGCAGCAGGCAGCGGCGCGCCGTGGCCAGGTCGCCGCAGGCGCGGAAGTCGCAATGCAAGCCGGCACGCCACAAGGCGAAGCGCGCCAACTCCGCGGCCTCCTGGCTGGGGTCGATCATGATGATGCAGGGAAAATTCATGCTGCCGGGAAACTTTCTGTCAAAGTACACACGCCTGCCAAGGCTATAGCAAACGTTTTACAGGACTGAGCGCACGCCGGACATCGGGAATTTCCTGAGCGCAGCAGCCAGCAAGCTGACACACCGTCAGGATTTCCCCGATCGTCAGCAGCGGGGAAGATGGCTACAGTGGCAACTTCAATGCAGCGCCCCCCGATCGCCCGTCCCCGTCTCAAGGAAACCCCCGCCGATGTCGCCATTCGCCAAAGTCCGCGTCCCTGTTCCCAGCGCCTTGCTGGGCATGGTCGAGCTGTATGTCAGCAGTTGCACCCGCATCATCACCGGACGCGCCGATGCCATGCAGGACTGGGCGAGCGTCCATGCCAGTCCGCGCAAGGTGCTGGAGTGGTTTGCCACGGCCGGCTTCGCCGCCAGCGGAGAGCCGGCGGCCCTGGCGCCATTCCAGCCCTGCGCCGCGCGCCTGGCCAGCCTGGACCAGCTCAAGCATCGCGTGCGTCCCGCGCTGGCGATGCCGCGCTTCTGGCAGCTCGACGGCAGCAACTACGGATTCGATGCCAGCCCGCACCTGCCCTATTGGCTTGCTGTGAACGAGGCTTCCTTCGTCCCGCTGCTGGTGCCTGCACACCAGATGGCGCACTTCTCGCGCGCCCTGGTGGCGTGAAGTTTCGTCCCTTTTCCTGAAGGCCCCTATTTCAGGGGGAGGTAGATATCGGTCAGGAGCTCGCCTGGCGGCGTATCGGGCAGCAGGTTCAAATAGTGGAAGTACAGCGGAAAATCCCGCAGCTCCTCGCCGCTCTGCGGCAGCCACTGGCGATACAGCGGATAGATGCTCTCGCCCAGCCGCTCATGCGCACCGGCATGCCGCACGCGTGCGCCGCGCCCGCCGGGAATCAGGTGCAGCACCACGCCTTGCACATTGTCCGGCACCTCCCCTTCCACCTCGCCGCAGATGCCGAAGCGAAATTGCTCCGGCGGCGTGGTATCGGGATTGTCCCAGGCCAGACCGAAGGTACGGCAGCGCTCCACCGGTGACAGGCCCGTGGCCTTGCGCCATTCGATGAAGCGCGCCACCGTGGCATTGAGCTGGTTGACGGGACCGCGATGCGTGAGCATGGCGATGCGGATGGGTTCGACATTGACGATCTCGACTTGCACGTCCACTTTCCTTTCAGGGATACGGAACACGAAACGCTCGTTCCAGGCGGGCCAGTCGGGAGTGCGCCGGAACTGCGAAGGCGACTGGCCGAAGGCGCTCCTGAAGGCGCGCGTAAAGGATTCCGGATTTTCAAAACCGGCTTCGAGGGCGATGTCGATGATGCGCCGCCTGGGCTGGAAGGCCAGTTGCAGGCTGGCGTGCTTCAGGCGCATCAGCAGGATGTAGCGCGCCACCCCGACGCCGGTGAAATCGGCAAATTGCCGCTGGAAATGGAACCGGGAGAAATGCGCGACGGCGGCCAGCTGCTCCATCTCCAGGGGAGCGTGCAGATGCGCTTCAATATGGTCGAGCACGCGCTCGAATCGGGCTTGATAGCGTGCCTGGCTGCTGCTTTTGCGGTCGTCGTTCATCGGGTCCTCGGTTCACGGGACGTACTGTGCAAGAAATGGCAGCACAAATCCTGACCGAAATTGCGCAACGTACGTTGGCGCAAAATGCGCCGCCATGATGCCCGCCATGTTAAAACACCGCCTTTGCCGCCATTCAGGTTTTCCACCATGTCTTCACCGCTGCTGCTGATGCTGGCCATCTGTGCCGTCTGGCTCCCTGCCCTATCCCGCCTGCCAATCGGCGGCCGCCTGACGCTTCCGCTGTGGGTCCCGTTGCTGGTGCTGTCGGTGCTCGCGGGCATGCTTGCCGGACAGGTCGACTCCATCGGTACCGCAGGCCTGGCCTTGCTGGCGGCAGCCGCATGGGGAACGACCCATGCGCCGCACGCATGGCAACGCGCCAGTCTGCTGGCGTTCACTTTGTTGCTCGCGCTGCTGCTGGCCTTGCATCGCTGGCCGGGCTTCCACAATCTGCTGGTGGTCCCGTCAGCGGCCATCACGGCCGATGCGCGGCCCTTCATGCTCTTTGCCAACCTGGACAAGGGGGCCGCCGGACTGCTGCTGCTGGCTCTGCTCGCTCCGCGCATCCATGCGTGGCGGGAATGGCGCGCGACCCTGCGTGGCACCCTGCTGCCGGGCGCGGTCACGATCGTCCTGGTGATGGGATTGGGGGTGCTTGCAGGGCTGCTCAGGCCGTCATTGAAATGGCCTGAATTCACGCTCCAGTTCCTCGCCATCAACCTGCTGCTGACGGTGGTGGCCGAAGAAGCCTTCTTCCGTGGCGTGATCCAGCACCGGCTGCAAACTGCATTGCAAGCCGTGCGCGGGGGACCATTGCTGGCGCTGATGCTGTCAGCGCTGCTGTTCGGCGCGGCACACCTGGGCGGCGGGCTGGCCTATGCTGCGCTGGCCACGGTCGCCGGGGCCGGCTATGGCTGGGTGTTCCAGCGCACCGGGCGCATCGAAGCGGCGATCCTGCTGCACTTCACGCTCAACGCGGTGCACTTCCTCGGATTCACCTATCCGGCGCTGGCCTGACAGGGCCCGCCGTCAAGGGGCGATCCACTGCCCCTGCCATTGATCCTGCAGCCGCTCGAAGCGGGCGCGGCGATGCTGGTTGGGCGTCAGGTCCAGCCACTCGATACGCTCCAGCCGCACTTCCACCAAGGCAAAATTCTCGGCGCCATCGCCACCGGCCTGCGGCGGCACGTGGCCGTCCTCGGGCTGTGCAAGGGGGGTGCCCGGCGCATGCGGTGTCTTGTACAGGATCAGCGTATGCGGCCTGGCACCCGCCCACATGGCACGGATGCGCGCGGCATCCTGCACCACCTGTGCCACGCCATTCACGCGCAGCTGCAGATGGCGCTCCAGGTCCACCGCCAGCATCGCCACGCGGCCGTCTGCACTCATCTCGGCCAGCTTGGGGGAGCGCAAGTCGGTATGAAAAGCCAGGCACTGCGTTGAGGCATCGGCCTCGCGCAAGACGATGGAACGCAATTGCGGCGCGCCGTCCAGGCCGAGCGTGGCCAGTTGCCAGATGGTAAAAGGCGAGCGCGTGGGACTGGCGCCGCGCTGCAGTTCATCCCAGATCAGGGTGTGGAGTTCAGGCAAGTTCATGCCGGCATTGTAGAGCCTGGCGCAGGCAGGAGAAGCCTTGCCACAGCGAATCTCGCGTCAATCGCGCGGCGACATGTTCATGTCAGGCCAGCGTCAGTGCATTGTCAGAGCGATGTGCCACGATGATGAACACGCATTGTCCATCGAACATCGAACATCGAAGTCCAGCACGCAGCACCTTGCCCTCCCCGCGCCACGGCGGGAAAACATGGAGCCTGGCATGAAACGCAACTGGTCCCTCAAACATTTTCCTGAACGCACCGCCCTTGGCCGCGCGCTACGCCCGGCACGCTGGCAGGCCGTATCCGCACGCTGGCACCGGCATGGCCAGACCGGGCTCACGCTGGTGGCCTGCGCGCTGCTCTCAGCCCTGGGACGCGCCCTGGGCCTGGGCCATCCTGCGGGGCTGGTCACTGCCTGCGCGGTCGTGCATTGCTATTGCCAGGTCTACCTCTACCTTGCCCGCCGCCGCTGCCGGCGCCTGTTCATGCGCAAGGGCAACGATCACGCGCAGGGCGCGGACGTAACGGCCGTCCAATGACAACGCCCGCTTGCGCGGGCGTTGGAAATTTCGGCTGGCGAACGATTCAGAATGCGCCGACGTAATTCTCTGCCAGTGCCGTCGAGAGCGCGCGCGAGTTGACCACATTCTCCAGTTCTGCGCGCTGGATCTGGCGCTGGAAGGGAGAAGCATCGTCGAAGGTATGCAGCATGCTGGTCATCCACCAGGAGAAATACTCGGCGCGCCAGATGCGCTTCAAGGCTTGCTCGGTGTAGGAGGCGAGACCTTCCTCGCTTGCGCTGCGATAGAAATCCTCGATGCCCTGGGCCAGGCGTTTCACGTCGCCCACGGCCAGGTTCAGCCCCTTCGCACCGGTCGGCGGCACGATGTGGGCGGCATCACCGGCCAGGAACAGGCGGCCATGCTGCATCGGTGTAGAGACGAAACTGCGCATGCCGATGATGCCCTTCTGGAAAATCTTGCCTTCCTTGACGCGCCAGCCGTCGCCGTTTTCCAGGCGGGTATGGAATTCATTCCAGATGCGGTCGTCGCTCCAGTTGTCCACGCTGTCCTTGGGATCGCACTGGAAATACAGGCGCTGCACCGTCGGCGAGCGCGTGCTGATGAGCACGAAGCCGCGATCATGCTGGGCATAGATGAGTTCGTCCGACGAAGGCGGTGCTTCCACCAGCACGCCGAACCAGCCGAAGGGATAGATGCGCTGGTAGTCCTGGCGGCGGCTTTCCGGAATGGCCGGACGCGAGACACCATGGAAGCCATCGCAACCCGCGATGAAATCCGCCTCCAGCGTATGCTGCTCGCCCTCGTGCTGGAAGCGCACGCGCGGCTTGCTGGTCTCGACGCCTTCGATGGTGGTGCCGCTCACACCAAAGAGCAATTGTCCCTGCGCGGCCAGGCGTGCGGCCACCAGGTCCTTGATGACTTCATGCTGGGCATAGACGGTGATGGCCTGGCCGGTCAGTTCGGTGAGGTCGATGCGATGGCGGCGGCCACCGAAAGCCAGCTCGATGCCGTGATGCAGCGCGCCTTCGCGCTTCATGCGCTCGCCCACGCCGGTCTCGGTGAGGATGTCCATGGTGCCTTGTTCCAGCACGCCGGCACGGATGGTGGATTCGATCTCTTCGCGGGTGCGGGTTTCCAGCACGACCGATTCGATGCCCTTCAGATGCAGCAGGTGGGACAGCAACAAACCGGCCGGGCCGGCGCCGATGATGGCGACTTGGGTACGCATGATGGAGGTCTCCGTATAAAGGTCAGTCACCGTTTTCGTTCCCGGCGCGCAATGGCGCGAGCCCGAAGCGGGTGGCAGGTGATCTGTTCTTGTTCTTGGTGTGAGAAGAATCTTAGACGGTGGTGTTCGGATAAAAAATGGATGATCCCGCCAATTGCTTGTACTATTTTTACAGAGCACAACAATGCCGCCCACCCGCAACGCACAGGATGGAGACCCGATGCCCTTGCCCCGCAGCAAACCCCGCACCAGCGACGTACCGCAATTCTCCTTGTATGGCGAGGCTTCCCGGCCGGAGGATGCGGAGCCGGTCCATATCGAACTGATCGAGACGCGCAGCCGCGTGCACGACTGGCATATTGCACCGCACACCCATGCCGGACTTTTTCAGGTACTTTTTTTAATGTCCGGGCACGTCAGTGCCTTGATGGAGGAAGAGGTCTGGGAAGTGGATGGCCCGGTGGTCATCACCATCCATCCTTCGCTGGTACATGGGTTCGATTTCTCGGAGCAGGCCGTGGGATTCGTACTGACGGTGGATCCGCACGTGGTGTTTTCGGCAGGCGGCAGCGAGGGGCATGGGGAATTGTTCTCACCCTTGTTCCTGCGTCCGATGGCCATCGAACTGGGGCGCGTACCGGAATTGCGTGAACGCATGGAAACGCTGTTGCGCCTGCTGATCGCCGAATCGGCCGCACCGCGCACCGGCCACACGCTGATGCTGGAATGGCTGGCGCGCAGCGTCATGCTCTTGCTGGTGCGGCTGGAAGCGGATCATCGCTCAGCGGAATTGTCCGGACGCGGCGACTTTGAATTGTTCAGCCGTTTTCGCGCACTGGTGGAGCAGCACTTCAAGGAGCAATGGCAGGTGGCGGTGTATGCGGACAAACTGCGCATCACGCCCAGCCGCCTCAATCGCCTGTGCCTGAAGCTGGCCGGGCATTCGGCCTTCGACCTGGCGCAGCAGCGCTTGATCCTGGAGGCTTGCCGCAAGCTGACCTATGTGCCCTCAGGCATCTCGACCATTGCCTATGAGCTGGGCTTTCAGGATCCGGCGTATTTCAGCCGGCTTTTCAAGCGGCACCTGGGGGTGACACCCAAGGAGTATCGGCGCACCCATGTGGAAGAATAAGTGTCCCCGTGTGCCGTTTGCGACGTTGGCGCAAAAACGAAAACCGGTGCGCCATCTTCGAAACTCAGCCAAGCCTCACAGCAGTGCGCCCAGCTCCACCTGGATCTTCAGCATGGCCGGCAGGCAGCGTTCCACCATGTCTTCCAGTTTCATACGGGCCGCATGCACGCTGATGTTCATCGCCGCCACCACCTCGCCACGGAAGTTGCGCACCGGCACGGCCATGGTGCGCAAGCCCAGCTCCAGTTCCTGGTCCACCAGGGCATAACCCTGTGCGCGGGCGCGCGCAATTTCCAGTCCCAATCGTTCGACGTCGGTGATGGTGTGGGCCGTGATGGCCTCCGGCTGGGCGCGCGCGAGGATGGCATCGAGCTGCGCCGGCGGCAGGTTGGCCAGCAGGATGCGGCCATTGGCGGTGCAGTAGGCCGGCACCCGCGTGCCCGGTTGCAAGGTGGTCGACACTAGTTGCCCCGCGCTCACCGCCGCCACGCACACCAGCTGGTCGTGATCGAGCACCCCGCAGGAGGCCGCCTCGCCCAGCGAATAGGCCAGCCGGTACAGCAGCGGCTGCACGATGCGCGGCAGCCGCGCCGAATGCAGGTAGGACTGGCCCAGCCGCAGCACCATGGGGGTGAGCGAGAAGGTCTTGTTGTCGTGCCGCATGTAGCCCAGGTGCGTGAGCGTGATGAGATAGCGGCGCGCGGCGGCGCGGGTCAGGCCCGTCAGTTGCGCCACCTCGGCGATGGTCAGGCGCGAGCGCTCCTGATCAAACGCTTCGATCACCTGCAGGCCCTTTTCCAACCCGGCGACCAGGTCACGCTTGAGGGGGCCGTCTGCGCCCTCTCCTGCTTCCTCGATGTGTTCTAGCTGCATGCTTTCCCTGCCCTGTGGATAAAACAAGCTGATGCGCACCGTTTCCCGTTCGCTGCAGAAAATCGGCCATTTGTGCGATTCTCGCACAAAGCGGGCGCAGGGCGGATATGCTGCGCTGCGTTGGCCTTGAGAGCGGGGGTCGGCTTGCCTACTATCTGTCCACACCCAAGCACGGCGCGCCATTCGCCCATTCCGGCAGGCAAGGAATCCGAAGACGACGCCGCATTCACCCCGTCGACCTGAGGAGACCTCATGCAATTCGATGCCATCGAACCCGGTGTCTATCCGGAACTGATCTATCCCCCGTACAAGTCCACCGCCAAGCGCGGCCCCACGCAAGCGCCGCTGCGCGTACGCGACGAGACCGCCACCAACACCAACCTGTTTGCCTCGCCCAAGCTGATCCTGCCGCACGACATGGACCTGACCGCGCAAGGCAAGGGCGAGCCGCTGGGCGAGAAGATCGTGGTCACCGGCCGGGTGCTGGATGAAGATGGCAAGCCGGTGCGCAATTCCCTGCTGGAAGTCTGGCAATGCAATGCCGCCGGCCGCTACTTCCACAAGAAGGACCAGCACGATGCGCCGCTGGATCCGAACTTCACCGGCTTCGGCAAGATGCTCACCGATGACAATGGCCGCTATCGCTTCGTCTCCATCAAGCCGGGTCCGTATCCCTGGGGCAATCACCACAAGGCCTGGCGTCCGGCGCACATCCACTTCTCGCTGTTCGGCAACGTCTATGCGCAGCGCCTGGTGACGCAGATGTACTTCCCCAACGATCCGCTGTTCGCCTATGACCCGATCTTCCAGAGCATCCCTGACGAAGCCGCCCGCCAGCGCCTGATTTCGCGCTTCTCGCTGGAGGAGACGGTGGACGACAAGATGCTGGGCTATGAATTCGACATCGTCCTGCGCGGCCGCAACGCCACGCCCATGGGCATCTGAACACAAGGCAGGAGACCACATGAGCAACATCACCACTTCGCAAACCATCGGCCCCTTCCCGCACGAAGCCTGGGCC
>Ga0187843_10002028_pt1 | contig 12585 bp, 10 predicted proteins | sample SpaLakP09_SKY_43_FD_134516 | JGI IMG/M metagenome (GOLD analysis project Ga0187843, IMG submission 134516) | Oligotrophic lake water microbial communities from Sparkling Lake, Wisconsin, USA - SP09_SKY_43 | ecosystem: Environmental > Aquatic > Freshwater > Lake | place: USA: Sparkling Lake... | reverse complement strand
GGTCTGGGCGACGGTGGCGGCTTCGGCGGCCACTTCGGCGCGGGTGCGGTTGGTTTCAAACTTCGTGGCGAACTGCGAAGCATCGGCTTCGTCAGCGTGGGCGCCAAACGAGGCAAAAGCAGCGACAGCGGCGATGGAGAGGAAACGTGCGGTGTTGTTCATGATGAAAATCCTTGAAGTTAAAAAGCGGCTCAAAAAAACCGGGTCAAAAACCAATTCTGAACCGGGTTCGGTGAGTCGCCTTGCGGGTTCGGCTCATCGATGGGTTGAACTGTACGCCGATGGTGTTCAGAGAAAAACCACCTAGTCGCGAACTGACTGTTCTAGTATTGGAAACAATCACAGCCTATTGCAGGCGAGCGCAGGTCAGCGATGTACCTCGGCGCCGGAAATCCCTGGGTGGGTAAGGAGAAACCCAGGGGCAAATTCAGAACGCCAGGACAGCGAACCGTGAATAGGCGGGACTGGGTCTAGTGGCGTGCAATGCCCCCCGACAGAGGGCGCAATCGGCCGAAGGGTTGGCCGGTGGGCACCAGGTGCTAAGCCCTTGACGGCCCCACTGGTGCATCCGGAAGTTCGTTGTCCTGACCAGCGCCGCTCGTGCGGGGGAAATGCCGGGCCAGGCGCTGCGAGACAGCATCAATGGCCTGGATCAGGCCTTCTTCGTACTGCAATTGCTGGAAGCGGGTGGACATCTGCTGCACCAGTCCTTGCCATTCCTGCGGTGGAACATGCCGTGCCAGACCCCGGTCGGCCACGATTTCGATGGCATGTTCGGGCATCAGCAGGTAAATCAGCACGCCGTTGTTGTGCTCGGTGTCCCACACCCGGTATTTGCTGAACAGCATGATGGCGCGTTCGTGCGGGCTGGCCTGGCGGCGCAGGTAGCTCCAGGGCAGGCTGCCCTCGGCCACGACCCGGATCTGGCCTGTGTGCTGCTGTTCGCTGGCGCTGACCTGTGCGCCCACGCGGTGCAAGACCTGGGGCGACAGGGCGCGGCGGGAGGCGGCTTCGGTCCAGCGGTGCTGCAGCAGGCGCCGCAGGGCGCGCAGTGTGCCCAAAAAAGGTTTGCTGCCGTTGCTGCTGTCCATCACCAGTCTCCCGAGGCGCCGCCGCCGCCAAAGTCGCCACCGCCGCCGGAGCTGAATCCGCCACTGTCGCTGCTGCTACTGCCGCTGTAGCCGCCACCACTGCCGCCGTGCCCCCAGCTCCCGGACGTCCCGCCGCCCTGGCCCAGCGCCACCGGTGCGCTGCTGCCCCCGAAGATCCAGGTGTAGAGCAGCGCAATCACGCCCGCCCCGATGGACAGCAACAGGCTGGCGGTGAACACAAACGCCAGCACGCCCACACCACCCCCCACCAGCAGCCCACCCAGCGCACTGCCAAAAATGCTGCGCGCCAGCGGGCCGGCCACCATCACGCCAAAGAACAGGAAGATGGCGAAATCGGTCCAGTCAAAAAAACTGTGGTCGTTGATGCCCTGGGGCGTGTGCCCGGCTTCGGGTGGCGGGGGCAGGGCTTCTGCGCCGATGCGCGCGGCGAGTTGTGTGGCCGCTGCGCTCAGGCCGCCTGCATAGTCGTTCTGCTGAAAGCGCGGCTTCATTGCGCTGTCGATGATGCGCGCGGCAGCGATGTCGGGGATGGCCCCTTCCAGCGCCTTGGCCACCTCGATGCGCATCTTGCGGTCGTTTTTGGCCACCAGCACCAGCACGCCGTCGCCCACGTCCCGGCGGCCGATTTTCCACTGATTGCCCACGCGGTTGGCATAGGCCGCAATGTCTTCGGGCGCCGTGCTGGCCACCATCAGCACCACCACCTGCGCGCCCCGGGTCTGCTCCAGCGCGGCCAGCTGGGATTCGAGGGCCTGCGTGTCTGCCGTGCTCAGGGTGCCCGTCTGGTCGATGACGTGGCCGCTGAGGGGCGGGATGGGTTGCAGCGTGCCCTGGGTCCATGCGCAAAAGGGTGTGATTGCTATAAATAATATAGCTATCAGTGCCCGTCTAATGCGCGCAAGAGGCATATTTTCTTCAGATTTCTGCTGTGAACAGGGGTGCAGCCAGGGGGCATCAGGGCTTGGCTTTGGAGGCGCCAAAGTCCACGGTGGGGGGCACGCTGATCTGCGCCTCGTTGGCCACGGTGAAGCTGGGCTTGGGGGTGTAGCTGAACGCCATGGCCGTGAGGTTGGTGGGGAAGCTGCGCGCCAGCACGTTGTAGTCCTGCACCGTCTGGATGTAGCGATTGCGGGCCACGGTGATACGGTTTTCTGTCCCCTCCAGCGTCACGCGCAGGTCGCGAAAGCCCTGGTTGGCCTGCAGGGTGGGGTAGCGCTCGGACACCACCATCAGCCGCGACAGCGCGCCCGACAGCTCGCCCTGGGCCTGCTGGAACTTGTTGAATGCCTCGGGGTTGTTCAGGGTTTCGGGCGTGACTTGAATCGCCGTGGCCTTGGCGCGGGCCTCGACCACGCGGGTCAGCGTCTCCTGCTCGAAATTCGCCTCGCCCTTGACGGTGGCGACGATGTTGGGCACCAGGTCGGCGCGCCGCTGGTACTGGTTGAGCACCTCGCTCCAGGCGGCCTTGGTCTGTTCGTCCAGCCGCTGGAAGTCGTTGTAGCCGCAGCCACCCAGGGCCAGCGTGGCCAGCAGCAAGGTGCCAAGGGCCAGGAAACGTCGCATCGTCATCATCATGGGTGCCTGCCAAAAAAGGAGAATGGGCCGAATGTGCCAGAAACCCGGCGGCACGGGGAGGCCGGACGCCGCAACGCAGCCGACTCGCCGGCAGGGCCGCCGTGCGATTCCTATGCGATTCCCGGGAGATCATGAGCCGACGCCAAGGCCGTGGCCCACCAAAGCCCTTGGTCATCGTGGCGTGCGCGGCCCGCTGGCGGCAGGCTGAACGCACAATAGCCGCCTGGCGTGTTGTGCCTTTGTGGCCTCGTCTGCCGATCCATCCCCACCACCACCCTGAACGACCATGCCCCGCGCCCGCTCCAAAGCCGCCACCCTGGGTGGCTCGTCGGATGACACCGAATCTGCGTTCTACGAAGCCCTGCAGCGCGGTGACATCGACCTGCTGATGTCGTGCTGGGCCGATGAGGACGACATCGTCTGCGTGCACCCCGGCGGGCCGCGCCTGCTGGGCGCGGGCGCGATCCGTGCGGCGTTCGAGTCCATGTTCGCGAACGGCACGGTGCGCGCGCGGCCGGTGCAGGTGCACCGGGTGGTTGCACTGTCGAGCGCGGTGCACAGCGTGGCCGAACAGGTGGAGGTGATGCTGCCCGACGGTCTGCACCAGGCCGTGGTGCTGGCCACCAACGTGTACCACAAGACCCCGGAGGGCTGGCGCATGGTGGCCCACCACGCCAGCCCCGGCGTGGCGCCCGACGCGCAGGTGGTGGCGGCCCAGCGGCCCGTGCTGCACTGAGCGCAGCAACGCAGAGAAAATTTTGAGCTTTTTTGTGCCCTTGCGCGCAATGGTATTGCCCTGATAGCTATGAAATATGTAGCGCCTCGATGGCTGCCCGGTGGGCAGCTGCAGACAATCTGGCCCGCGCTGTATGCGCGCCGCGTGCTGGGCCCCCGGCCTGAGTACCGCCGCGAGCGCTGGGACACGCCCGACGGCGATTTTGTGGACGTGGACTTCCTGCAGGACGGCATCGACGCCCGCGTGCCGCGCCCGCTGCTGGTGGTGTTCCACGGCCTGGAGGGCTCCTCGCGCAGCCATTACAGCGAGGCCTTTGCCGACCTGGCGCGCCAGCGCGGCTGGGCCTGTGCGTTGCCGCATTTCCGGGGCTGCAGCGGCGAGATCAACCGCGCGCCGCGCGCCTACCACTCGGGCGACCATGCCGAGATCGGCTGGATGCTGCAGCGGCTGCGCGCCGCCCACACTGGGCCGCTGATGGCGGCCGGGGTGTCGCTGGGTGGCAATGCACTGCTGCGCTGGGCCGCCGAAGTGGGCATGGACGCCGCGCGCAGCGCCGACGCCGTGGCCGCCGTGTGTTCGCCCATCGATCTGGCAGCGGGTGGGCATGCCATCGGGCGCGGCTTCAACCGGCAGGTCTACACCCGCATGTTCATGCGCACCCTGGTGCCCAAGGCGCTGCAGAAGCTGGCGCAGCACCCGGGGTTGTTCGACCGCCAGGCGCTGCTGGCCGCGCGCGACCTGTACGCCTTTGACAACGTGTTCACCGCCCCGGTGCATGGCTACCGCAACACCGAGGACTACTGGCTGCGCGCCTCGGCCAAGCCGCTGCTGCACCAGATCCGCATCCCTGCACTGGTGGTCAACGCCCGCAACGATCCGTTTGTGCCCGCCGCGAGCCTGCCCGGGGCGCACGAGGTGGGCCGCTGCGTCACGCTCTGGCAACCGGCGCACGGCGGGCATGTGGGCTTCCCGCGCGGGCGCCCGCCCGGCCATGTGCGCGCCATGCCCGAGGCCGTGGGCGGCTGGCTGGCCGAGCAGGCCGGGGCAGGGGGCCACCCGGGAGGACAATCGGCGCATGGATGACATCGTCAAACAGGCCCTGGCCAAATGGCCCAACGTGCCGGACTGCTATGGCTGGCTGGGGCTGGATGCGCGCGGCCGCTGGTACCTGCGTGACGATGCCACGCAAGGGGCGGGGCCCTTTCCGCAGAGCAAGGGGCAGTTGCTGGAGCACGACAAGCTCATTGCCTTCATCGCCCGCAACTACGAGGCCGATGCCGAGGGGCAGTGGTTCTTCCAGAACGGCCCCCAGCGCGTGTACGTGGAGCTGGAGGCCACGCCCTGGATCTGGCGCGTTCAGCCCGACCTGACGCTGCTGTCCCACACGGGGCAGGCGGCAGAAGGAGGCGATGCCCTGGTGGACGCGCAGGGGCGGCTGTACCTGGTCACGGCCCTGGGCGTGGGCCTGGTGCACAGCATGGATGTGGCCCTGGCCGCCGAGGCGGTGGAGTCTGGCCGCTGGCCACTGCAGGAGGTGCAAGCCAGTGACCTCCCAGCCCAGTACCGCTATGTGCCCAGTCCGCAGGCGCGGATTGCGGGGCGGTAGGCGGCGGGCGAGGGACCGTGAACGCAGGGGTGGGGCCGTGGGCCGCGCCCACAAAAAAGCCGACGCATGCGTCGGCTTTTTGATGGGTGAGGGCGCCAGTCGCCACAACCTGTGGGGCCCTGCAAACCGCCGCTCGGTGAATAGCTGGCAGTCGGCCGGGAGCTGCACAACTCCCGGTGGGGCTGCTCACCACCGCGCCGGTGGCTGAGCTGGGAGCGGAAGGGGCGGCTGAATCAGCGCGAAGCGGCGGGAGCGGCCGCTGCGGCAGCATCACCACCGGCGGCTGCTGGCGCGCCTGCGGCCGCAGGGGCGGCGGGTTCGTCGAACTTGCCACCGCTGGCGTTGGCCATGTAGGCCACGGCGCGGGCAATTTCGGTGTCGTTGAAGTCGCCGCCACCTTGGGGGGCCATCGCGCCCTTGCCCTTCAGTGCAGACTGGACCAGAGCCTCGAAGCCGGTCTTGATGCGGGCCGACCAGGCAGCTGCGTCACCCACCTTGGGGGCACCGGCGGCGCCCGACGTGTGGCAGGCCGTGCACTGGGCCTTGAAGACTTCTTCGCCGCCCTTGAGGGGGCGGTTGACATCACGCACTTCCACCATGCCCACCTTCTGGATGCGCTCGGCGATGGCCTTCTCGGGGTTGACGGCGCCAGCGGCAGGCTTGTCGGCGGACGTCACGTAAATGACCAAGCCGATGATGGCAAAGATCGGGATCACGAACGAGAAAAAGCTCGCCAGCAGCAGCTGCTTGGGAGTCTTGATGGGGCCGGTGTGCGCTTCTTCGTGGTGGTTGTCGCTCATGACGTCCTCTGGTTATCGGGGGGCTTTGATGAAATCAACCTTAAATTATATCTACGCCCCCGGGAACTTCGGCTGTGCGCCAGGCCCGAGGGGGCCGGTGTCGCCCGCGTACAACCCGTCACACATGGCTCGGGCGGCACGCGGGGCCCTGCCTCAGCGCATCAGGAGCTGGGCTGTGTGGGCGCCGGGGCGCCGCCGCCCAGGGCCTTGTACAGCGCCACTTGGTTTTGCAGCTGCGCCAGCCGCACCTGCACCACGGCCTGCTGGGCCGTGAAGAGGGCGCGCTGGGCGTCCAGCAGGTCCAGGTAGCTGGACACACCATTGCGGTAGCGCAGGTCGGCCAGTTGCAGGCGCGCACTTTCGGCCTCGGCCTGCCGCTGCTGGGCCAGGGCCTGCTCGCCCAGCGTGGCCTGCCCCGCGAGGGCGTCCGAGACTTCGCGGAACGCGGTCTGGATGGCTTTTTCGTACTGCGCCACGGCAATGCTGCGGCTGGCCTGCGCGCTTTCCAGGTTGGCCTGGTTGCGGCCCGCATCAAAGATCGGCAGCAGCAGCGATGGCGCAATCGTGAACCCCCAGGAGCCGTTCTGGAACAGCCCCGACAGCTCGCCGCTGGCCGTGCCCGCCTGGGCCGTCAGCGAGATGCGCGGGAAAAACGCGGCGCGGGCGGCGCCAATGTTGGCGTTGGCGCCCACCAGTTGCTGCTCGGCCTGGCGGATGTCGGGCCTGCGGGTGAGCAGTTCCGATGGCAGGCCTGCGGGCAGCGGGGCCATGGCCGGCGCGCTGGCCAGGCGGCTGCCCGCCAGGCTGGCCGTGACCTCGCCGGGCAGGGCCTGGCCCAGCAGCAAGGCCAGGGCGTTTTCGTCGAGTGCGCGCTGGCGCTGCTGCTGCGCCAGCGTGGCGCGGGCGGCCTGGGTGAGGGATTCGGCCTGGCGGAAGTCCAGTTCGGACGCCACACCGGCATCCAGGCGCATCTTGGTCAGCCGCACTGATTCTTCGCGCGAGGCGAGGGTCTGGCGCGACAGGTCCAGCAACTCTTCATCGGCCAGCAGGGTCAGCCAGCCGTTGGCGACGGCGGCCACCAGGCTCACCTGCGCGGCGTTGCGGCCTTCTTCGGTGGCGAGGTACTGGGCCAGGGCCTGTTCCTTGAGGCTCGCGAGGCGGCCGAAGAAGTCGATCTCCCAGGCGGAGATGGCCAGCCCGACGCTGAACGAGTTGGTCAGGTCGCCACTGCCCGAGGCGGGCGCACGGCTGGCGTTGGCCGCCAGGCCCACGCCCGGGTACTGGTCGGCGCGGCGCACCTGGTAGGTGGCGCGCGCCTGCTCGACATTGAGCATGGCCACACGCAGGTCGCGGTTGTTGGCCAGCGCTGCCTCGATCAGCTGCTTCAGCCGGGGATCGGCAAAGTAGTCCTGCCATGGCGCCGTGGCGGACGTGCCCTGGGCGGTGGGTGCCATTGCATAGGTGGTGGGCACCGGGGCGGCCGGGCGTTCATAGGTGGGGATGAACGAGCAGCCTGCGAGCAGCAGCGCAGCCGCTGCCGCCGTGAGCGCGAGAGGGGTGCTGCGGGGATCAATCATGGGTTCCAACTCCTGCTTCTTCTGCGTGGCGGCGATTCATTTCTGCCTGGCGTGCGCTGCCCTTGAACAGGCTGCGCACCACCACGAAGAACACGGGCACAAAAAACACGGCCAGCACCGTACCGGTGACCATGCCACCCAGCACGCCGGTGCCGATGGCGCGCTGGCTGGCCGAGCCTGCGCCCGAGGCAATGGCCAGCGGCAGCACGCCCAGCCCGAAGGCCATGGAGGTCATGATGATGGGGCGGAACCGCAGGTGGGCGGCCGCCAGCGCCGACTCGATCACGCCCTTGCCCTGGGCCTGCAGGTCCTTGGCAAATTCGATGATCAGAATGGCGTTCTTCGCCGACAGGCCGATGATGGTGATCAGGCCCACCTGGAAGTACACGTCGTTGGCATAGCCCCGCATCAGCGTGGCCAGCAGCACCCCCAGCACGCCCAGGGGCACGACCAGGATCACCGCCAGCGGGATCGACCAGCTTTCATACAGCGCGGCCAGGCACAGGAACACGGCCAGGATGGCAAAGCTGTAGAGGATCAGCGACTGGGCGCCCGCGAGCTTTTCTTCACGCGATTGGCCGGTCCATTCAAAGCCGAAACCTGTGGGCAGCTGCCCTGCGAGTTTTTCCATCTCTGCCATGGCGGCACCGGTGCTGAACCCGGGCGCGGGTGCGCCCGAGATGCGCATGGCGGGGTAGCCGTTGTAGCGCACTGTCTGCTGCGCGCCGTTCACCCAGCGGGTGGTGGCAAATGCCGACAGCGGCACGGGCTTGCCCTGGCTGTTGGCGGCATTGATCTTGAGCAGATCCTCCGGCTGCATGCGGGCCGGTGCATCGGCCTGCACCACCACCCGTTGCAGGCGGCCCTGGTTGGGGAAGTCGTTCACGTAGCTGGAGCCCAGCGCGGTAGACAGCGCCGAGTTGATCGCGTCAAACGGCACGCCCAGGGCGTTGGCCTTGTCGCGGTCGATGTCGATCTGCAGCTGGGGCGCGTCTTCCAGGCCGTCCGGGCGCACCTGCGCGAGCACCTTGCTTTGCGAGGCCATGCCCAGCAGCTGGTTGCGCGCTTGCACCAGGGCGGCGTGTCCGGCGCCGCCCCGGTCCTGCAGGCGGAAGGTGAAGCCGCTGGCGTTGCCCAGCTCGGGGATGGGCGGCGGGCTCAGCGGGAAGATGAACGCATCGCGGATGCCCATCAGCCCCCCAAAGGCGCGGTTGGCCACATCCTGCGCCGATTGGCCGGGGCCGTGGCGTTCGCTCCAGTCCTTGAGGGTCACGAACGCGAGGGCTGCGTTCTGGCCCTGGCCCGAGAAGCTGAAGCCCAGCACGCCCACCATGCTTTGCACTTCGGGCTGTTTGAGGATGAAGCCTTCGACCTGCTCCATCACGGCCAGCGTGCGCTCCTGGGTGGCGCCCGGTGGCAGTTGCACGTTGACGATGATGTTGCCCTGGTCTTCGCTCGGCAGGAACGAAGTGGGCAGGCGCATGTAGACCACGGCCACGGCGCCCACGATGGCGGCGTAGATGACCAGGTAGCGCGCAGCACGCTTGAGCATGCGGGCCACAAAACTTTCATAGCCCTTGGCGGTGCGCGAAAAGCCCCGGTTGAACCAGCCGAAGAAGCCGGTCTTCTCGTGGTGGTGGCCTGCTTCCACGGGCTTGAGCAGCGTGGCGCACAGTGCAGGCGTGAGCGACAGCGCCATGAAGGCCGAGAAGCCTATGGAAGCCACCATCACCGCCGAGAACTGGCGGTAGATGTTGCCGGTGGAACCTGCAAAGAATGCCAGGGGCACAAACACCGAGATCAGCACCACGGTCACGCCGATGATGGCGCCCGAGATCTGGCGCATGGCCTTGCGCGTGGCCTCCAGCGGCGACAGGCCTTCCTCGCTCATGATGCGCTCGACGTTCTCCACCACCACGATGGCGTCGTCCACCACGATGCCGATCACCAGCACCATGCCGAACATGGTCAGCACGTTGATCGAGAATCCGAGTGCCATCAGCGTGGCGAACGTGCCCAGCAGGGCAATGGGCACCACGATGGTGGGGATGATGGTGTAGCGCCAGTTCTGCAGGAACAGGAACATCACCAGGAACACCAGGGCCACGGCTTCGAACAGGGTCTGTGCAACCTGCTTGATGGAGATGTCCACGAAGCGCGAGCTGTCGTAGGGAATGCTCCAGCCCATGCCTTCGGGGAAGTAGCGCGAGAGTTCATCCATCTTGGTGCGCACGGCCTTGGCGGCTTCCAGGGCATTGCCGCTGGGCGACAGCTGGACGCCAATGCCCACGGCAGGCTTGCCGTTCAGGCGTGCGGCCGTGGCATAGGCCTGGCCACCCAGCTCCACGCGCGCCACATCCTTGATGCGCACGGTGGAGCCATCGGTGTTGGCGCGCAGCACGATGTTGCCGAACTGCTCCACGCTGCTGAGCTGGCCGTTGACCACCACGGTGGCGGCAATGCCCTGGCCCGCGACGTTGGGCAGGTCGCCAATCGTGCCGCTGGCCACCTGCGCGTTCTGGGCGCGGATGGCGGCGGTGATTTCGGCGGCCGAGAGGTTGAAGCTCACCATCTTGGCTGGGTCGATCCAGATGCGCATGGCGCGCTCGGTACCAAACAGCTGGGCCTGGCCAATGCCCTGCAGCCGCTGCAGTTCGGGCACGATGTTGCGCGAGGCGTAGTCGCCCAGGGCCACGGTGTCGGTCGCCGGGTTGGTGGACGACAGCATGGTGAACAGCAGGAAGTTGGAGCGCGACTTGTCCACGCGCACGCCTTGCTGCGTCACGGCCGAGGGCAGGCGGGGGGTGGCACGCGACAGGCGGTTTTGCACATCCACCTGCGCCAGGTCGGCGTTGGTGCCGGGCTGGAAGCTCAGGGTGATGCTGCCCGAGCCGTCAGCCTGGGCCACCGACTCCATGTAGATCAGGCCGGGCGAGCCGTTCATTTCGCGTTCGATGACGGACAGCACGCTGTCCTCCAGCGTCTGCGCCGAGGCACCGGGGTAGGCGGTATTGATGACGATGGCGGGCGGGGCCACCGGCGGGTACTGGGCGATGGGCAACTGCGTGATCGCCACACCGCCCATCACCATGATGAACAGGGCGATCACCCATGCAAAGATGGGGCGGTCGATAAAAAACTTGGCCATGCTGGGGTGCCCCTTATGGCTTGGCGGCGGAAGCCGGTGCGGAGGCCGCGGGTGCTGCGGCCGCGCCAGGTGCTTGCCATGGGACGGGTTTTACCGGCGTGCCGGGCGGCAGCATCTGCAGCTTCTGGAAGCCATCGACCATCACCTTTTCGCCCGCCTTGAGGCCGTCGAGAACGACCCAGCGGTTGTTCTGCGCGGCGCTGATCTTGACGGTGCGTGCGGCCACTTTGCCGTCGTCGCCCACTACGCTGACCGTGTCGCCTTGCTGCGTGCGTGTGACCGCTTGCTGGGGCACGGTGATGGCGTTGCTGGCTTGCGCCTGCTCGATGCGCACCCGCAGGTACAGGCCGGGCAGCAGCTCGCCCTTGGGGTTGGGTACTTCGGCGCGCAGTGTGACCTGGCCGGTGGTGGTATCGACCGACAGGTCGGTGAACAGCAGCTTGCCGGACTGGGCGTATTCCGTTCCATCCCCGAGCACCAGCTTGACGCTGGCGGCTTCGCTGTTGCCAGCGCGTTTGAACTGGCCGCTTTCCATCGCGCGGCGCAGCTGGAAGACATCGCTGGCCGATTGGGTGAAGTTGACGTACACGGGGTCAATCTGCTGCACCACGGCGAGCGCGGTGGCTTCGCCTTGTCCGACTAGGGCGCCTTCTGTCACCAACGCCCGGCCAATGCGGCCCGCGATCGGTGAGGTCACGTTGGCATAGCCCAGGTTGATGTCGGCGGCGCGCACCGCTGCCTTGGCGGCTGCCACGTCGGCCTGTGCCTGCTTTTCGGCAGCTTCGGCGTTCACGAAATCTTGCTTGCTGATGGCGTTGGCGCTCACCAGCGGGCGATAGCGTTCGACCTGGGCGCTGGTCTGGGCGAGGTTGGCCTGGGCCTTGGCGAGGCTGGCGCGGGCGCTTTCTGCTGCTGCGGCGTAGGGCGCTGGGTCAATGCGGAACAGGGTCTGGCCTGCCTTGACGTCACTGCCTTCCTTGAACAGCCGCTGCTGCAGGATGCCGGCCGCGCGGGCTCGGACCTGTGCCACGCGCGAGGCCTCGACGCGGCCGGGCAGCTCGGTCACCAGCCCGACATCCCCAGGCGTTGCAGTGACCACGCCGACTTCCACGGGAGGCATTTGGGGCCCACCCGCCGCCGCTTTGCCATCGGTTTTGCCGCAGGCAACCAGGAGCACAACAACGGCACTGGCCGCCACAAAGGTGAGTGTTTTTCGGCTGTAGGCCGAGGAAAGGGGCGGGATGACGGATGCGTCACGCAGTTTGGGCATGAGAGTCCTTTTGATCGGCGTCAAGAAATGGGGTTGTAGGGGATGGGTTGCCTGCCACAGGCGGCCCAAAACAAGAGCCCGACAAAACAAGTGTGCAATTATACATACAAACATGAATGTATAATTGTGGCGAGCGGATGTCGGGGTGCGATGCCGTTGGTGGAGTGGAGTGCCTGAAAGAGGAGACACATATTTATGGCGCGTCGAACCAAAGAAGATGCGATTGCCACGCGCAACAGCCTGATTGATGCGGCTGAGAGGGTTTTTTGCGAAAAAGGGGTGGCGCGGGCCTCGCTGAGCGACATTGCCCAGGCTGCAGGCGCGACCCGGGGGGCCATTTACTGGCACTTCAAGGACAAGGTGGATCTCTTCGGCGCCATGATGGACCGGGTGACGCTGCCGCTGGAGCAGGGGTTTGGGGCGCTGGAGGAGAGCACTTGCCCGGATCCTGTGGAGCGGCTGCGTGCGGTGCTGGCGCTGGTGCTGCATGGGGTGGCGTCGGACGAGCGAACCCGCAGGGTGTTCGAGATTGCGCTCTACAAGGTCGAATACGTGGGGGAGCTGATTGGTGTGCGTGATCGGCACATCGCGGCCTCAGACGGCTTCACCAACCAGCTGGCGCGCGACTTCGAGTTGGCCGCCCGGGCGCAGTGTGTGGTTTTGCCGATGACGCCCGTGGAGGCTGCGGTGGGGTTGCATGCCTTGTTCGATGGATTGATCCGCAACTGGATACTGGGTGGCGGGGCGTTTGATCTGGAGCG
>Ga0187843_10002024_pt1 | contig 12590 bp, 11 predicted proteins | sample SpaLakP09_SKY_43_FD_134516 | JGI IMG/M metagenome (GOLD analysis project Ga0187843, IMG submission 134516) | Oligotrophic lake water microbial communities from Sparkling Lake, Wisconsin, USA - SP09_SKY_43 | ecosystem: Environmental > Aquatic > Freshwater > Lake | place: USA: Sparkling Lake... | reverse complement strand
CAAGCGTCTCGTGATGCGCGGGTTTGGGCGGTGGTCAAGGCCGACGCTTACGGTCATGGCATACAGCGGGTGTTCGAGGGCTTGCGAGCCGCCGATGGTTTTGCGGTGCTGGACTTGCAAGAAGCGCAAGCTTTGCGCGACCTGGGTTGGCGCGGCCCCATTTTGCTGCTCGAAGGCGTGTTTGAGCAGCGCGATTTAGAGCTTTGTTCGCGCCTGGACCTGTGGCATGTGGTGCATCACGAGGTACAAATCGACATGCTCAGCCGCCACAAAACCCAGCTGGCGCAACGCGTCTATTTAAAAATGAACACCGGCATGAACCGCCTGGGCTTTGCGCCAGCGCGGTTTCGCTCGGCTTGGGTGCGACTGAATGCCTTGCCGCAGGTGGATGAAATATCGCTGATGACACACTTTGCACATGCCGACGATGTGCAGGGTGTGGACGCACAACTGCAAGTGTTCAAGGACATCAGCCACGACCTGCCCGGTGAGCGCAGCTTGGCCAACAGCGCGGCGGTGTTGCGCCATGGTTCTGCGCCAGAGGTCACGGCCGACTGGGTGCGCCCCGGAATTGCTTTGTACGGCAGCGCGCCCGACCATCCCTTGCATGACGTGGCTCACTGGGGCTTGCGTCCCGCCATGAGTCTGCGCAGCCAAGTCATTGCCACCCAAGATTTAAAGACAGGCGACGAGGTGGGCTATGGCGGTGTTTTTAAAGCGCCACGCGATATGCGCATAGCTGTGGTGGCCTGCGGCTATGCGGATGGCTATCCGCGCCACGCGCCCACGGGTACGCCGGTGTTGATCGATGGCCAGCGGTGCGCCACTGTCGGGCGAGTCAGCATGGATATGTTGTGCGTTGATTTAACACCTTTACCCCAAGCTGGCATCGGCGCCGCAGCCACACTTTGGGGCCAAGCCAGTACCGGCGAAGTGTTGTGCATCGATGAAGTGGCGGCGGCGGCTGGCACCGTGGGCTATGAGCTGATGTGCGCCTTAGCCCCTCGCGTGCCCGTCTCTGTCAATTAATTGGGGTCAGACCCCAATTCATTTTTAATTTTCCGAAGAGCCAAACTTGCTGGCCAGCCACACCAATAACAGCACGGGAACACCCAACAAGGCGGTGCCCGTGAAAAACCACGCGTAGCCTGCCGCATCCACTGCCACACCGGAGAATCCCGCTAAAAATTTTGGCGCCAACAGCATGAGGGAGCTGAACAAGGCGTATTGCGTGGCCGAGTACTGCACATTGGTGAGTGAAGACAAATAAGCAATGAAGGCGGCAGAGGCAATACCGCTGGCCAAGTTGTCGGCTGACACCACCGCAATCAAGGCATAGACATCATGGCCATGTAAGGCCAGCCAAGCAAACAGCAGATTGGTGAGCGCGCTCAAGACCGCTCCCAGCATCAGCACCCGCATCACACCCCAGCGCAGCACCATGGTGCCACCCACAAAAGCGCCGACCAAGGTCATGATCACGCCGTACAACTTGGTGACGGTGGCTACTTCTTCTTTGGTGTAACCCATGTCTACATAAAACGGGTTGGCCATGATGCCCATGACGATGTCGCTGATGCGGTAGGTGCCAATCAGCGCCAACAGCAGCACCGCGTGCCAACGGTAGCGCCGCACAAACTCGCTAAAGGGTGCCACCACCGCCACTTGCAGCCATTCGCGCAGACCATGCGCCGGCGGCAGTTCCACATGGGCGGGCTCTTTTGAAAACAACACCGTCAACATGCCCACCGCCATCGACAGCGCCATGGCGATGTAGGCAATGCGCCAAGCCGCGTCTTGGTAGCTGCCTGCGGGCAAGCCGCCCACCTCGGCACGTGCGGCAATCCAAAACACGCCCGCACCCGCCCAAATCATGGCCAGTCGATAACCGGTTTGATAGCTTGCAGCCAGCACCGCTTGCAAACGCGCTTGGGCAGATTCGATGCGAAACGCGTCCAGTGCAATGTCTTGCGTGGCCGAGCCAAACGCCGCCAGCAGTGCAAAACCCACCAAGGGTGTGAGCGACTCTTGCGGGTTACTCCATGCCATGCCCAAAAGCCCTGCCATCACCGCCGCTTGCCCCAGCAACAACCAACTGCGCCGCCGTCCCAACAGCCGCGTGAGCACTGGCAACGGCAAACGGTCGACCAAAGGTGCCCATGCCCATTTGAAACCATAGGCCAAACCCACCCAGCTTAAAAAACCAATGGTTGCGCGGTCTATGCCGGCTTCGCGCAGGCGAAAACTGAGGGTGCCCAATACCAACAAAAGCGGCAAACCGGCAGAAAACCCCAAAACCAACATGCGCAAACTGTTGGGGCTGAGGTAAATCAGCAAGCTGTCTTGCCAAGACGGTAGCTTGGGCGAAGGAGTTGAGTTATCGTTCATACCCTTGTATTGTGCGACCCCTTATCTCAAAGACTTTTCCTATGCTGACCAAACGTGCTTTTTTCCATCACTGTGCATTTTGTGTAGCCGGTGCTTACAGCTTGGATGCTTTGTCACGCGACGGGGTAGAGGTGGGTAAGCAGTCCAATTTCACCAAGCTCGTGCCTGCCGCAGAGGTCGAAGGCAGTGCTTTGACCCAATACAACCAAATGCTCAAGCAAGCCTCGGACAAAAATGCGCTGGCGCCTGACAACCATCCTCAAGTGCTGCGTCTGCGGTCTATTTCCAAGCGCTTGATTCCGTACAGCTACGAATGGAACCCGCGCGCCAAAGACTGGGCTTGGCAGGTCAACCTCATAGGCTCCGATCAAATCAACGCGTTTTGCATGCCAGGCGGCAAGATAGCCTTCTTTTATGGCATCTTGAGTAAGCTTGAACTCACCGACGACGAAGTGGCCATGGTTATGGGGCATGAAATCGCCCACGCTCTGCGCGAGCACGCTCGTGAGCGCATGGGCAAGAGCATGGCCACCAATGCCTTGTCCCGAATTGGCGGTGCTTTGGCCTCGGTGTATTTGGGTGTGGACCCGCGCTTGACCGATGCCGTGGCGGCACAAGGCGCGAATTTATTGACCTTGAAATTCAGTCGAGAAGACGAAAGCGAAGCCGATTTGGTGGGCATGGAGTTGGCCGCACGCGCTGGCTACAACCCGCAGGCAGGCGTCACACTTTGGCAAAAAATGGATGCCGCCAACAAAGGCGCGCCACCGCAGTGGCTCAGCACCCATCCTTCAGGCAGCACCCGCATCAAAGACATACAGGCCAATTTGCCCAAGGTTAATCCGCTGTATGAACGCGCTGGCAAACCCTAGGTCATACCCTAGGGCGGGTACAAGAGTATTGACAGAAAAGGGCCAAAGAACCTAAATTGCCACCTCAGGGGTAGCCATGTCTCCTGCGTGACAAAGTGTCTTTTCCAGACGGATGTTCATCGGGAGCAATGTTTCCATGCATGCCTTGCAACGCTCGCATATCGATACGGTTCTTCAAGTAGCCCAACAGCAAGCGCTTGATGACGCAGCGCTTGCGCATGATGATGTCATTCGCCAGTCTTGGTTGCGCTGTGTGCGTGACCACAAACTCGACCCCACGCGCATGCAAGAGGCGATCATCTTGCCGCATGAGCGCTACCGCGAACACCAAGACGAAATCGAAGGGCTTATGCGGGTTGCCCGCTATGGCCTAGAGACGCTCTACCAACAAGTGTCAGGCCTGGGTTATGTGGTCTTGTTGACCGACGCCAAAGGCGTCACCGTGGATTTCATTGGCGACTTGCAAATGGATGCCAGTTTGCGCAAAACCGGCTTATACCTTGGCGCTGTGTGGAGCGAGCAATTTGCCGGCACCAATGGCGTAGGCACATGTTTGTCTACCGGTCAAGGTTTGACGGTACACCAAGCCGATCACTTCGATGCCATGCATATCCCCCTCACCTGCACGGCTGCCCCTATTTATGGACCCACCGGAACCATTCAAGCGGTGCTGGATTTGTCGGCACTGCACTCACCCGAGCAAAAGCAAAGTCAGCACTTTGCGCTGCAATTGGTGCGTATTTACACCCATCAAATTGAAAACGCCTATTTTCTGAACCAATTTTCAGACCACTGGGTGTTGCGCTTGGCACCAGCACCCCATTTTTTGGAGGTTTATCCCGAATTATTGCTGGCGCTCAACGAGCGTGCCGAGGTGATTGGCCACAACCGCCGAGCCTTGGAGTTTTTTCAAACCCCGACAGCCCCAAGTTTGCTGGGCGCCAAGCTAGAAAGCTTGCTTGAAATTGGCGGCACTGATTTGGCAGGCTTCTTATTCAAAAGCGCGTATGCACGACAAACCGTGACCACTGTTGTCGACCAACGGCTGCTTTTCATGCAAGCTTCTGCACCGCGCAAAACCCTTGGCATCGCTACACAAAGCTCGGCAAATGACAAAGCTGCTTTGATCCCCGCGCCGCTTTGCGCCTTGTCTGGCGGCGACCCCGAGCTTGACGCTCAAATTGCACATGCCGCCAAGTTAGCGCCCACACCTATTAGCCTGTTACTCTTGGGTGAAACGGGCTGCGGCAAAGAGTTTTTTGCCAAGGCGATTCACCAATCCAGCCCGCGCCGACTCAAGCCCTTTGTAGCGGTTAATTGCGCAGCTTTACCCGAGGGCTTGATAGAAAGCGAGTTGTTTGGCTATGCGCCAGGAAGCTTCACCGGTGCACTCGGTAAAGGCAAGATGGGGCTGATTCAACAGGCAGACCAAGGCACCTTGTTTTTGGATGAAATAGGGGATATGCCTTTGTCGGTACAGGTTCGGCTGCTGAGGGTGTTTTCCGAGCAAGAGGTTTTGCCCGTGGGCGCCAAACAGCCTGTCAAAGTCAATATCCGCCTGATCTCGGCCAGCCACCGAGACCTCTCCCTCATGGTGCGCGAAGGCGGTTTCCGTGAAGACCTTTTTTACCGCTTGGCTGGCGCGCGCCTGCAGCTGCCGCCCTTGCGCGAGCGACAAGACTTAGCATGGGTGATTCAACATTTATTTGGGCTTTATGCTTGGCAACAAGCCACACAAGACAAACCCAGCTTAAGCGCTCAAACGCTTGAGGTGTTGAAGCAACACCCTTGGCCAGGAAACCTGCGTGAACTGCGCAGTGTCATCGAATACGCTTGTTCCGTGGCGCGAGGTGCGGTCATCGATGTTGCAGACTTGCCCACCTATTTGCGCAGCAACCTCAGCCTGCATCTTGCGCCTAGCCACTTGTCCTCTTTCAACATTTCGGCAGAATCCGCCTCAAGCCCAGAGCGTATTGATTTGCTTGCGGCCCTCAAGCGTCGGGCGTGGAATGTGTCGCTCACTGCCACCGATTTGGGCTTGTCGCGCATGACGCTTTATCGGCACATGAAGCGCTTGGATATTGCGCATCCCAAAAATTCTTAATGGCATTGATACACCTGCAGTGACACTTGTCACGCGGGCTGTGACAAGTGCACACTACAAAAACAGCAAATTTATAAAACACGCTGGATAAACAGCCCTTATTTATTCTTTTATCGATTTCTTACTTCGTGAATACACCTATGCGAATCGGCATGAGCATTGCTAAATAGTTTGGGGCTCTGGCCACTTGTGTCCAGAAGGTCACACGTTTTCAACCACAACAACCAGGAGACTGTTATGACGGACAAACAACGCCCCTTTGGCGTTTCTATGACTGAACGCGAGTTTGATGAGTGCTTGCCAGCAGACGAAGCGGCGTTTCGCTCGCCTATTCCAACCCAGGTGGTGTCTAACGGTGAGTACAACCCCTTGCCGCAAACCGCCAAGCAAAAACAAGTCGAGTTTCTGATTAAAGAAATGGCTGACAAGGAAGCCAAACGCCACAACACCACACGCCGCAAATTCTTGGCCTCCTCCTCGGGCATGGCGGCAGCTTTCACCGCAATGAACATGGTCTACGGCGATGTGTTTGAGGTCAATGCCGCCGAGGTCAAGCACCCCGATGCTGCAGGCGACCGCAAAGCCAAATACAAAGGGCAGTTCATTTTTGATGACCAAACCCACTTTATTCGCGACGACTTCAAAGAAGAAGGTCTTTTAGGTTTAACCAAGTGGGCCGAGGGCTCCAATGTCAACCCCAATATTGGCAGCGTACCCACCAACTTGTCGCGCTACAAGATGGACAACTACCTGAAAGAAATTTTCCTCGACAGCGACACCACCATTGCGCTTTTGTCGGGTGCGCCGTTTGATGACCCCAATTGGTGGCTGCTCTCCAACGACGCCATTCAAAACGCATGCCGCGCGGTGAACAAAATGGCCGGCAGTGTGCGCATGTTGGGTCACTCCATCATCACCCCCAAGTACCCCAACTGGATGGACGAGGTCGACCGTGCGATTACAGAACTCAAGCCGGTGTCATGGAAGTCTTACACCATTGGCGACCCATTTGGACCTTCCAAATACGCTTGGCGCTTGGATGACGAAAAGCTCATGTACCCCTTCTATGAAAAAGCCATCAAGTCGGGCATCAACACCATTTGTATCCACAAAGGCCTGATGCCTCGTGACTATGAAAAAGCTTTTGCCGGCACTTGGGAAAGCGCCACCGTCAACGACGTGGGCCAGGCCGCCAAAGACTGGCCCAAAATGAACTTCGTCATCTACCACAGCGCATTGCGTCCTTGGTTGGCAGACAAGCCCGACATGGAAATGGCGCAGTTTGAAAAGGATGGCTACATACAGTGGTCAACCGATTTGGCGCGTATTCCTGAAAAATATAACGTCAACAACGTTTATGCTGAAATTGGCTCCAGCTTTGCCAGTACCGCTGTCACCGACCCCGTGTTTTGTGCAGCCTTTATTGGCCAGTTGGTCAACCTCATGGGCCCTGAGCGGGTGGTATGGGGCACAGACTCGGTGTGGTACGGCTCGCCGCAGTGGCAGATTGAGGCGATGCGTCGCTTGGAAATCCCAGACACCATGATGAAAAAGCAAGGCTGGAAAACCAAGCTAGGCGATGGACGCGGCTCAGTCAAAAACAAAATTTTTGGCGAAAACTCAGCCAAGCTTTACCGCTTGGATGCGCAAAAAATCGCGGCCGATGCCAAAGCATTCGACCACGACATGATTGCGCAAATGAAGGCCGAGTACTTGGCTATGGGTGGCGAGCGCAGCAATGCTGCTTATGGCTACATTGCCAAAGAAGGCCGTCTCCCAGAAGCGACTTAAAAGGTACAGTGAGGTGAAAAGGCGCTTGCCAGCGAAATGCTGGCAAGCCCTTTTGTCTTGTTTACACAAATACCATGAAGGGAGAAATTTTATGAATTTGAACAAATGGCTTTTAGGCGTAGTGTATGGTTTATTGCTAATTGGTATGGCTGGCGCAGAAGAGGACAAGAAAACCCGTGTCGGCACCTGTACTGATGCCAAAAAACAGCAAGAATATTTTTGCGACATGAAGAATGCAGCGACTGACTCCATGGTGGCATTGGGCACAGCTTGTCGCAACGCCAAGATCAATGTCAAAGAGGCGTGTGAGGGGGTGGTCACACCAGACCCCGTGTACAAATCATGCGCCATGGAGCAAAAGTGCTGATAAGCGAGTGCATTCTTGGTATGGCTTAAAGGCTTGGCTTATGTCAGCGGCATAGGCTTAGCCTGCCTGCTGTCTTGGCCATTGTGGGCACAAATTGTTCGAAGTGAGCCCAAGCCCATTCCACTGAACGAGGTCTATTTACAACCGGTACCCGGTTTGACCTACGCGCAACTGCGCTTGTTCAAGGAAGGCGAAAAAGAATTCAAAGTTCCTTGGGTGGTATTCCCTCTGCTCGGCGGCCATTGGGGCTTGGGCCCCACCTTTATTGCCAATGCCTGTTCTGTCTGCCATGTGCAAGCAGGGCGCGGGCGCACTGTGGACAACGCCATCATTGTTCAGCAATTGCTGCGGGTTTCTGTGCCGGGCCAAGGTCCCCATGGCGAACCCCTTCCCCATCAAGATTACGGCGACCAAATACAGGTGTTTGGTGTCAATGTCGGCTTGAAAGAAAACCTCAAGCCTGGCGAAGCCGATGTGTATTTAGATTGGATGCTGTCGAGCGTAACGCTGGCCGATGGCACCCCAGTTGAGTTGCGCCGCCCCAAGCTGCGTATGGAAAACCTTCGCTTTGGGCCACTGGGCGAGCAGACCATGACATCGCTGCGCAATACGCAGGTGATTTATGGCTTGGGTTTTTTAGAGGCTGTGCCTGAAAGCACGCTTAAGGACATCGCTGCCTTGCAAAAAACCCAAGGCTTGAATGGCCGTCTCAACTATGTGCGCGACGATACCCAGCAAAAAACAGTGCTGGGGCGTTTTGGCTGGAAGGCCAATCAGCCCAGCATTCGTCAACAAATTGTGGCGGCCTTTTTGGGCGACATGGGCGTGACCTCCTCTTTGTACATCGAAGAGAACTGCACGCCGGTGCAAACCCTTTGCCTTGCCATGCCACCAGGCAACCGCCCCGAGTTGTTGGACTACAACTGGGATCAAATGGAGTTTTGGCACGCGGCTTTGGCACCCCCGCCAGCGCGAAATTTGGAACTGCCCCAAGTCAAGCGCGGCGAGCAATTGTTTCAACAAGCCGGCTGTGCGGCATGCCATCTGCCCGAGTTGCGCACCGGCGACTACCCCTTGCTGCCCATCATCGCCAACACTACCTTCCGCGCCTTCACCGATTTGTTGCTCCACGACATGGGGGAAGACTTGGCCGATGGGCGACCCGATTTTTTGGCCGGCCCCCGCGACTGGCGCACCCCACCGCTGTGGGGCATAGGCTTGTCAGCGCAGGTCAATGGCAGCACCCATTTATTGCATGATGGGCGAGCCCGCAATGTCCTTGAGGCCATACTGTGGCATGGGGGAGAGGCTAAGGCGGCCAAAGACGCTTTTAGCAAAATGCCTGCAGACGAGCGTGAAGCGCTTATTGCCTTTGTGAATGCGCTATGAATTTTTATAAGCCTGCTGCCGCTTGCCGTTGCGCTCAATCACTGCTGCTGTGTGTGGTGTGGGCTTTGCTTTCACCAGCGCAGGCAGAGTGGAAGCTCTATGGAGACAACGGTAAGGCCGAGTTTTACTACGACCCCACCAGCATCGTGGTGCAAGGCGACACAGTGGCCGTTTGGGAAATGCTCAATTACAGTTTTCCGCTGAACCGCGTCTTGTCTAACCGTTCGCGCAAAGAGTTCGATTGCAGCAAGGGCACATTTCGTGTTTTGGGCGGCGAGTTTTTTGCGGGCCCCTTGCTCAGCGGAGAAATCATCAGCCAAAGTCAAGAAGCAGAAAGCGCTTGGCGTATTCCCGATCAAGGAACACGCAACATGGAGTTGATGTTGTTGGTGTGCCCCATCAAAAGTTGAGACTTTTCATACGAAGGAGTTTTTATGTTTAAACGAGCAAAGTGGTTGATGTTGTGTGGCCTGTGCACAGTGGGTCTGTCGCATGCAGGCGTTGATTTTTTGGAGCCGCTTGATGGTGCCGTGGTTGAGCCCACCTTCATGGCCAGGTTCCAGGTCACCGGCTTAGAAGTCGTGCCGTCCACTGTCAATAAACCAGGCTCAGGGCATCACCATTTGTTTATCAATTCTGTCGACATTGAAAAAAATGTCGTCATCCCTAACGATAACCAGCACAAGCATTACGGCAAAGGCCAAACCGAGGCTGAAATTTTTCTACAACCAGGCAAGTACACCTTGACACTGCAGTTTGGCGACAGCATGCACAAGTCCTATGGCGAGGAGTACCGTAAAAAAATCAACATCACTGTCGAAGGCAAACCTTAAGCTCAGGTCCCACCCACATAGGGGTTGCTGCGTCGCTCGCGGCCAAATGTGCTTTCAGGGCCGTGACCGGGAATGAACACCGTGTCGTCGCCCATGGGCCACAAGCGCTGGGTGATGCTGTCAATCAAATCTTGGTGATTGCCTTGCGGAAAATCGGTGCGGCCTATGCTGCCGGCAAACAGCACGTCACCCACAAAAGCACGTTTCAGTTCTGGCGAATAAAACACCACATGACCAGGGGTGTGTCCTGGGCAGTGGCGCACTTGCAAGCTGTGCGCGCCTAAGCTCACGGTGTCGCCGTCGCCTAGCCACCGCGTGGGCGTGAAGGCGCGTGCCGGTGGAAATCCATAACCCGCCGCAGCCTCTTGCAAACCATCAATCCAAAATTGGTCGGCGGGATGCGGCCCGATGATGGGCAGGTTCAAACGCTCGGCTAACTCGGCCGTACCACCGGCATGATCGATGTGCGCATGTGTAATCCAAATGGCTACCAACGTCACGCCCAATTGGGTGCATGCGCTTTGCAGCATCTCAAGGTCGCCGCCGGGGTCGATGATGGCAGCGGTCATGCCCTCGTCCTCCCAAACCACCGAGCAGTTTTGTTGAAAAGGCGTGACGGGAATAGTTTCGTAGTGAAGCATAAAAAGGTGTTAGTACAAATTCACCAGATTATCAACTGGCCACACATTCATCAAACCGACACAAAACTTTATTAGCCTAACAGCGTTGAGTTGTTCCTTTGAGCAACCACCAACTTACCTACACAAAACTGATGCACTACCGCGCTGTTTTTATTTCTGATCTGCACCTGGGCACCCCAGGCTGCCAAGCCGACGCCCTCCTAGACTTTCTCAAATCACACTCCAGTGATTATTTGTATTTGGTGGGCGACATCATCGATGGTTGGCAATTGCGCCGCAAATGGTATTGGCCCCAGGCCCATAACGATGTGGTGCAAAAAATCTTGCGCCGTGTGCGCAAGGGTTGCCATGTGGTTTATGTGCCGGGCAACCACGACGAATTTGCCCGCGATTTTGTTGATCAACACTTTGGCGGCATCGAAGTATTGGAAGAGACTTCGCACACCATGTTGGATGGCCGACGTTTTTGGTTGGTGCACGGCGACTATTTCGACGCGGTGGTTAAATACGCCAAGTGGCTGGCGTATTTGGGTGACAATTTGTACGACTTGGCCTTGCGCTTGAACAGGCATTTCAACCGTGTTCGCCGCTACATGGGCCTGCCCTATTGGTCGCTCTCGGCTTACTTAAAAAGCAAAGTCAAGAAAGCCTTGAACTTTGTCACAGACTTTGAAAATGCGGTTGCGCATGAAGCCCATAAACGCGGCTACCAAGGCGTGGTTTGTGGCCATATTCACCGCGCAGAAATTCGCACCATTGAAGGTGTGCTTTATTGCAATGACGGCGATTGGGTGGAAAGCCGCTCCGCCTTGGTCGAACATGTAGACGGCCGTTTAGAACTGATTTATTGGGACCAAGTTTTAGATTCTTTGCCCCATGCCAAATCGGCTGCAGTGGTTAAACCCTCTGCTGTGCCTGTTACCGAACCCGCTTGACCACTTCGCTGCTGCGGGCGGGGTTCGTCCCCTTAATGAGCGCGCAATTTATATCTGCGCTTGCTGACAATGCCCTGCTTTTGGTCGCCATGGCCTTGCTCATTGAGCAGGGACAAGCGGCTTTTTGGGTGCCTTTGCTCAAACTCATGTTCACCTTGTCGTATGTGCTGTTAGGGCCTTGGGTGGGCGTGTGGGCAGATACTTGGCCCAAGCAAAAAGTGATGATGGTGGCCAATGGTATCAAAGCGGTGGCATGCACAGCCATGCTTTTGGGTGTGAACCCCTTGTGGGCGTTTGCCTTGGCTGGCTTGGGCGCGGCCGCTTATGCACCAGCCAAATACGGTCTGGTCACCGAACTGGCCAAACCAGAGCAACTTATTATGGCCAATGCATGGATTGAAATCAGCACCGTCAGCGCGGTCTTGCTTGGCGTGGTGCTGGGCGGCGCTTTGGTCAGCCCCGCGTGGGTTGAGCTGTTCTGGGTGCAAACCATCAGCGCGCAACTGGATATGAACAGTGTGTACAGCGCATCATTTGTTTTGCTTTTGTGTTGCTATGGGTTCGCCGCTTTTCTCAACCTTTTTATCTGCGGCAGTGGCAAGGTCTATGCAGCGCAACCCTGGCGGTTCACCAGCGTATGCAAAGCCTTTGGGCACGACATGCAACGTTTGTGGAGCGACCCCTTGGGCAGCATCAGTTTGTCGGTCACCACCTTGTTTTGGGGCGTGGGTGCGACATTGCAACTGCTGGTGCTGGCCTGGGCACAAGCCAAACTCTCTTTAGATTTATCCCAAGCGGCCTATTTGCAAGCCGCCACAGCGGTGGGCGTGATTGCAGGAGCCGCACTTGCGGCTCGTTGGGTGGCCTTGCATCAAGCCACCAAAGTACTGGGCATAGGTTTGTTGTTGGGCATTTTGCTGCCCGTCATGCTGTGGGTGACGCAGTGGCAGGCGGCCGTGGTGTTGACCACCTTGCTGGGCATTGTGGGGGGCTTTTTTGTGGTGCCCATGAACGCCTTGCTGCAGCACCGCGGCGTGGTCTTGCTTACTGCAGGCCGCTCGATTGCTGTTCAAAACGTGAATGAAAACGCCAGCATTTTGGCCATGATGGCGGGCTACAGCGCTTTGCTGTACTTTCAAGTGTCTGTCGAGTACTTGATTTTGCTGTTAGCCCTTTTATTGATCGCGGTCATGGCCAGGGTGATGTGGCGAAGCCGCAGCATGGGTTTAGGTTAATCGGTGGGTGGCAGGCCCATCAGGGCTTGACCCAT
>Ga0187843_10002023_pt1 | contig 12591 bp, 10 predicted proteins | sample SpaLakP09_SKY_43_FD_134516 | JGI IMG/M metagenome (GOLD analysis project Ga0187843, IMG submission 134516) | Oligotrophic lake water microbial communities from Sparkling Lake, Wisconsin, USA - SP09_SKY_43 | ecosystem: Environmental > Aquatic > Freshwater > Lake | place: USA: Sparkling Lake... | reverse complement strand
GGCCCCCACGCCATAGAACACCGCCTGCATCCAACCGATGCCGCCAAACGCACTATAGGCAGCTCCCAGCGCAACGACCATCAGGAAGGAGGGCAAAACGAAGGCGAGTCCAGCCAGCGTAGCCCCCAAGATGCGAAAGTGCACGTAGCCCAGGTAGATGGCAAACTGTGCCGCCAGAGGCCCTGGCATTAGTTGGGCCAAGGCCATGCCTTCTTTGTAGTCGCTCTCGGAGATCCAGCGACGCTTCTCGACCAGATCCCGATACATGTAACCCACTAAGGCTACGGGGCCACCAAAGCCCCAGGCACCCAAGGCCAGCATGTACCGAACAAGTTGCCACAACGTGTAAATCGGTCCCGATATGGCGGGCGGCGTCGTAGAAGAAAGCGAAGATGTAGATGTCAAGTCGAACTCCCATCTGGGCACACAGACCCATGAACAGGAGCAGCGCTTGGGGCCAGAACAGCCCTTGGTGGCGGGGAGACTGCTCAAGTCCCCGCCTTGCGATTCTATGTCAGTTCAACTGAGCTCACTTCATTCTGCCTCGTTGACAATGAGCACCAACGCGCCAACATATGCCTGTACCCAATACCGTCAAAGTGTGACATGCACACCGTCAAATTTTCCTTGACGGTTCAGTCAAATATCTGATGCGGTCTCGGATTTAAAAGTACCGAAGGTAGGCGCAACCAGGGGCGCCAGCAACGCTCGCGGGTCGACGCCCAGAGCTTCAGCAATCCGTTGAATGTTGCGGATGCTGAGGTTGCGCCGTTTGCGCTCAATGCCTGAGATGTAGGTCCGATCCAGGTCACAGAGGTCAGCCAGCGCCTCTTGGGACAACTCCCGGCTCTTGCGGATGGCGCGCATGTTGTCCGCGAACAACCGAAGCAGTTGATCCGGATCAGAGCTTGACAATGAGGCTGAAGATCCACGCCCCCGTGGACTCAAAGGCGCCACTTGCGCTGCTTTCACCTGCGCACTCCGACCCACAGCCCTGGTTTTGGGCTGTGTCGTCGGTGACTTTTTTGCCACGGTTGGAGCTTTTAAGGGAGGCTTGACCACCCCGGAATGCTCAATAATGGCGGACTATGAGACCACGGACTATGAGTATCATTTTGTTTTCAAGAGCATGAAAGCCCTTCCCCATCGCAGCACCGATCGAGGTCGGCTGCGACGGGGGAAGTTATGCCTTCTCTTTTTTTGCGTCATATGTGACTCATAGTCAACAAATACAAAGCTACGGCGGAGGATCGAATGAGTGGATGGTTGACAGTGCAAAGGCACCGAGCACCCCTGGTACGCGGCATGACTGCTGGAGCGGTCATCGTCCTGGTCACCGCGTGTTCCAAGGGCCCAGAGGATCAGTTGGTGGAACTGGGACAGTGCTACAAGGCAGCCACAGCGTTCCAAGACAAGGAGATGCTGTTTGGTGTTGGCGTGAAGTTGGACCCGGTGTTTCAGCAAGTCGAATCGAAAGTCGGCAGCAAGGCCATGGTGTCCATGCTGATCAACGAAAAAATCAACGACAAGCTCTACCCCCATGGGTCGAGTTCCTCTGCGGAGGACGTAATGCAAATGCTGACGGACTGGCATGACTCGGATCGATGCACGTCACTGCGAATGGCCTTACCCGAAGTGCATCCCAAAGTTCGCCCCACTGTCGTGGTTCCGCAGGTTGATGGTGTTTGCCAAGACCAGAAGCAGTTGCTGACGAACGCCCACCTCGTGCCCAAGCAGATCACTTTGTCAGGCGACCCAGAAGAGCCCGACCAAGGAGCCGTCGGGTGCGCGTATCGCCAGAGCCCTGCAGCAGGCACCTCTGTGCCAGAAGGCACTGAGGTGACCTACCGAACCTGGCTGTACCCAGCAGGAAGCTGACCGTTCGCCACAGCCTTTGCAATCCTTCTGTTGAATCTGGATAGGCCCCTGAATCCGAATGACTACTGTCAATCATTACGACATATTGGGTGTGCGCACCAACGCATCACCGCAAGAAATCGAGCTTGCCTACAAAGGGCGTCGCTCTCAATACCACCCTGACCGGTACGAACAAGGGGACCCAGAGGCACTGAGGTGGGCCACCGATCAGATGCAACGGGTCAACGAGGCCTACCGGGTGTTGAGTGATCCAGATCGGCGCATCTTGCACGACCGTGAACTTCGGCAAAGCCAGCGCACAGATGCGAGTAGCCAGGCGGGGCGGTCGTCAGGCCCCTCTTCCCCTCCACGCCAGGAGCGCACTGAAACACCCAAGCCAAAGGAGTCCTCATCCAATTCGGAGGTCGGAACGCTGCGCGCTTTTCTGCGCAAATTCCTGCCACCCGATCAAGAGTTCGAGCGGATGTATGTCGCGCCCAAGATCCCGCTCAAGAAACTCAGTGGTGCGATTTCGTCCTATGCCAATGACGTCGACATGGATGACGTTTTGCTTTTGGTGGACGACACCATCTGGGGTGGCGCAGGAGACGGGATCCTCGTGCTCGAGAACCGGGTGATTTTCAAAGAACTGGGAGACACCCGAGTTGCGGTCGCCATCGAAAAGCTGGCGGACATGCGTACCGAGGAGAACGCAATCTACCTGCGAGCTCGACGCCTGATCAAGCTGAACATGACCGCCCAGATGGAAATCAATTCGGTTTTCAAACTCATCCGTGACTATGCGCGTTTGCGGTACACGGAAGACGCATTGAACGAACAAGCTCAAGGCAGCAGCTCATCGACGTCCTCCTCGACCCATTCGGCCAAGCCAGGCGAGCACGGCAAATGGCGCAGCCAAATTCAAAGTGCCAGAGGCCAATCCAAGAGGTTTGTCGATGAAATCGTCGAAGAGCACCCCGAAGCGGAGGAGATGCTGAGAGACCTCGTCGATGATTTTTTCTCCGATATGGAGGCGCACCTCTACACCACCGGTCTGACCGAAGACGAGTCGTGGGAGCTGCATCAAGCAGATCAGTTACTGGCCAACATTTTCCAGCTGGTCAAGACCGGAAACAGCCCCGATCACCGGCTGCTTCGACGGCGCACCGACGAGCATGAATACCTCGAACTGCTGCGCACGGCTCTTGTGCAAATCGCCGAAGCCAAAGAAGCCCAGGCAGGCCGTGGACAACGGCAAGGCTATTGATTTTCCAAACCCACCGAAAGGATGCCCCCATGAACAACGATTCGCAATTCGAACCCAGCAACCCAAACAGCAACAAAGTGCCCGCCAAGAAGCCGCCCATTCGCGACATGCTCATCGGCGCATATGCAGTCATGACCGTCCTGGTGACCCTGTACCAATGGCTGCTGGGGCCGGCGTCTTACAAAGGCTTCTGGTTCAACTTTGGTAAAGGGGTGTTTTGGCCAGCGACCGTCTTCCCATGGCTAGGTCAACTGGTCGGAGGCGTTATATGGATTGGCGTCGTGATCGCGTTGTTTTGGCTCAAAAGCCCAGCCAAACCCAAAGACAGGGACGATAGGCGTTGATGAGGTCACCTTTGAGGGCCTCATTTGTTGTGGATTCCCATGTGACTTAGGTGGCAGTACGGGCGTCTGACATGGCATGTCGGCCCTCGGTCTATCGCGGGCAGGGTCATCAGAGCCCAGCCGCCCAGGCAGGCTTGGCACCACTGTCGACCAAAGGTTCATCCAAGGGCACGGCAACGATTTCGACCTGCGACAAAGTAGGTGACAGGCGAGGCCTCCCTTTCGCAGGCAACTCAGAACGGTCGATGCGGCTGGTTCCGAAGGTCTTGGACTTCGCTGACCCCTTGACACTGACGAACTGTCGCTTTTTGCACAAGTATTGAAGGTTCTCATCCATCAGGCGGCGCTTTGTCTCATCCGCGTAGTGAACAGTCCCCAGAAAGCTCCGCTCCTTGTAGTCCAAGCGATTGCAGTTGTGACCCCAGGCCTGTGTCGGGTCGAGAAACTTTCGCCACGCATCGACGAACTGTTGCGCCCAGTGTTGGTCACGCTCGTGCTGATCGCCATTGACAAAAAGCATCAAGTGGAAGTGATAGCCAGTGCGGGACGCAAACTCCAGAACCCACATGTAGCCCAGCAGCATCTTGCCCAGCCTGGTGGTGCGCAGATTGTTGAAAAAGGCCCTTCGGCAATGCAAGGCGCTTTCGGCCGTCTTGCCAAGTCCACCGCTCTCCAGGAAGTAAAACTCAACGCGCAGCACCATCAGGCGACTGTGCCGGGCGAAGAGGTTGTCCAGCAGTTCGCGTGCTGTCGCCAAGTTGCCATCGCAACCGTCATACACCGCCCTCAACTGAGCTTTCACCCGGGGGGAAGCCAACATCAGTTGGCACCGGCGTTGGTAGAGTTTCACCGCAATCAGGAAGCGCCGCAAAACTCGCTTGTGCTGCTGCGACAGCCTGCTGAAGTCGGGCTTTGCCTGACCGAGCGCGCGCTGAACGATCTTCAACTCAGCTTCCAGGGAGTTCTGGACCAAGCTGTCGAACGCCATATTCAAGCCCAGCGCGGCAAAGATCTTGGCCTGCTCCTCCAGTGGGACCCAATAGTGGAAATCTACCCGCTGCAGGGACGAAAAGCGATATGCACAGCGCAAGACCTCAAAGGCCCTTGGCTCCAAGACGAAGCCCAAGGGGGACTTTCTGCTACGACGGATCAAGCGTCCCTTGCCTTCACTCAGAACTTGAAGCCACTTAACCAGTACTTCGCCCGTCCAGGCGTGCTCGTCATCGTTGGTCACGACCACCGTCGTCTCGGTCACGACATTGCCGGCTTGGTCCACCACGATGCCGCCCTCAGGAGTTGCTTTCACGTCACAGACCATCTGGTACAAGCCACGTTCGCGGATCTCACGGAAGAACGCCCGCTGAGCCTCATGTCGATCTCGACGAAACACCGACGCCGTGTCGAACGGCATCGATACATCCGAATCGAATTCAGGTTTCTCGGCATCATCAATGTCCATTACAAACCCTCCTTTTCAGACGATGGCGACCAATCAAACCGACGCGATTCACATCGCGATTGAAGATCACGCAAAACACCTTTAAATCTTGAATCGATTAAAAATCGACTGAGATCAGAAAATCACCAGGTCATTCCGACATCTCATCAAGCGTCAGCCAACTCACACCTAACTCGCCCAATAGAAGAATCGTTTTTGTTCTTTTCCAGAACATATCACCGACATCAACCTGATTGCGATCAAGCCAGGTCAAGGGCCCATTCACACTAAAACGGCACGGCATATCACCCTGCATCATCAGGATCAATGGCATTGACCATGAAAGCAAAGTCGAGCAGGAGTTATATCTGTCGTTGACATTGATATAAGCATCAATACCAACATTGGCTGTATCTTTATAGATACCGAAAACAAAATCGAAATATCAAAACCACCTCTTTATAAGAGGACATTTCTCAATCAAGATTTTATTGCTACACGATGACCATCAAATCATCGATTTAAATCTCAAAGCCGAGATTCAGATCAGGCCGACGAGTCCATCGTTTCGGCCACGATTTGAGAAATCGGCTTCTTGATCTTGGCCTTCGCCTTGGTGATCAAATCAACGCTGAGGCGGTCACTCATGCTGCCGAAAGTGTCCTCGCGCAGGAAGTACTCGCGGTAGGCGATGAAAGCTGCCACACGCGCCAGGTTTTGTCGCGGCGACAACAGGGCACCCTCTTCCGGCGGCAAGCCGCGAAAGTGAAACGGCGAATCCGGCACACTGGTGTGGCTCATGACGCCGCGGCCGGCCGTGCAGCGCGCCCAAAGGCCCGACAGCTCCTGGCGGATGGATTCGAGCTCGTTCAGCCCAGGACCTGCGAAGAAGACGGCCATGTGCAAGCTGTGGCCACCCAACAGCCGTGCGTGATCAAGGATGAATGCGATGACGGCCGGTCCGAAGTGGACGCGAACGTGCTTGATCAAGGACTGACCCAAGCTTTTCAAACGCTGCGCCTCGACGTTTTCGTCGATCTCTTGACCGAAGACGGCAGGCAGAACGCTGAGGTCGGCCTGGAGAACATGCACCTGGCCCTCTGCGTTGGAGATCGCCGGCATCAGCGCTTCGCGGATATCGCGCATCCGCGAAGTCCCCTTCAGCTCGTGCATGAGACGCTGCTTAATCGCCGCGGGAATCGCCAATTCGTCCCGCACCAACGTGGCAATGGCGTTGAGCACTTGTCCCATCGCCACCGGGTTTTCAACGCTACAAAGCGCTGCTGTGCCGAGCCAAATGGAAGTGCCACGACCAATCCAGTGCAACCGGACAGCGTCGATCACCGCTTGCGCATCGGGCTCAAAACGGAAGTTTTCCGGCATCTGGGTGGCAAAAGCCACCTCATCGATCGCCATCATCAGACGCTGTCCAATCGGACTCAGTTGCAACTGCAGCGCCCCCCCGCCATTCGAGCGCTTGAGTGCAGCCACAGGACTTTTGCCTTGGGCGAGATCAATCGCAATCTTGCTGACGCGAGCCAGGGACTTGAAAGGATCGAGGACCACCAGGGGCTGGGGATACGAGCCCGGCACAGGGCTGCCCAGATAGACGCCGCCCACGCCAACGCCTGGAGCGTTGACGGGCAGGTGACCGGCCGACTGCTCACCAGCGATCAACAGTTTGTCAAAGGTTTTCATGTAGTGTCTGAAAAGAGAAATGGATTCCAGCCGCTTGTAGCGGTGGGTCTAAAGCCCTGAAAAATCAATGGCTTGGACGCATCATTTCACGTCATCAATGCAAAACCAAGCGGCCGCGATGGCGACAAATTGCCGCAGGGCCAACCCACCAGCGCAACGAAAGACAACGGGTTTCAATGCGCAAAAAAACTTGATCGAAAATATTTTTTTGTGGCTTGCAGGCTCGACCAAATAACCAACTGACCTAGTCAACAATGTGCAAGCAGCACATCCGTGGCGATACCAACCCCGTCCCTGCCTGACTCAACAAGAGCACTGAGTTCGCCTGGATCATGACTGAAGGTCCACACTGGTCTGCGTAAAAGTCATTGAATGAACCCTCCCAAACCCGATCCACCGGGCACAGGCACGCCCTTGATACCTAAATCGGGGTCACATGTGGGGATTTAACAAGGCTGCACACGGGGAGCATGAGGTGCCAATCATTCGATCTGCTTCGGACTGCCGAAGCCCGATTTCAGGGGCCAAATCATCGATGCGGTACATTTGATACCAGTGCCATATAAAATCTACGTCGATAACAAAAAGAAAACGACATCGACAAATTGACTCACCGTTGATCCAGCCATCCCACGGCGATGGGGGATGGCATAGCACTTCTAACTTCTGTTATACAGATTGCCCTAGTGGCGGTGATATCGTGTAGGTTCCACTTCTGAGGTACTGCAGGCCTACCCACCCCCAGAGCAGCGCCAAATCGTGAAATAGATAGATTTACTCAATAATCAGAATTTGATTATTTAGATCAGGAAACCCCAATCAATCAATGCCAATAAAGCTCCTACCCTGAGGCAGCCCTGATTCAAGTCAAAATTAAATCAACCAGCCCTTCATTTCCTTGCAGGTCCGGATAAATTCGGTAGCGTCGTAACTCTTATACGCCCCCCAGCATGACGGAGTTGCCCGGGTCCCCCAACGCTTGGCGTGAATCATTGATGCTTGGCCTTGGCCGCTTCGCGCTCAGCGAAGCCATCAGTCACGGTCACCACCGCATTGGCCATCAATGCTAGGTCGGTTGTCGCTCAAGATGTGGCCCATGTAGCGCACGGTAGAGCCGTGCACCCGGGTCGATCTTGGATTCGTGGTGTCGTTGCTGCAACTCTCACCCTTGAAGTTGCCAGGCTGATCCGGCGGCGTGTTGTCATCGACCCTGACTTTACGCACAAAGCTCTTGTGGCTTGCACAGGCCTGGATCTAGGCCCCGTCAACGCTGAAGTGCTCGCCCGAGCGCCAGCGTTTCTTCCCAGCAATCTTGAAATCCTCATCTAAGAATTCAACAACTGCGTCGAGCTTTATCAAACGCTCGCGGTTCTTGGTGAAGACACCAGACACACCGTTCAGGGCAGCGCACACGGCCCACGACCGACGACTGACACTGTGGTGCAGCTGGATCTCACGCCGGGCGCTCATTCAATAGGTCTGCCCGTCCCATGCAGGCGTCTGTGAGGTGGCTCAGGGCTCAGGTGGAGATTTCCACGGTGAATATGGGAGTGATCCTGGAGTAGCGCCAGCAGATAGTGGCGCTCAAAAAAAAGATGCCGTTGACCAGCATATTCTGTGGTCAAGGGCACCTTGTGAAGGCTCGCGCATCAGGTCGCCGCGAGGTCAATACGATCTGTGCGTCAGATATGACAATTTGTGCTTCCAGAAACGCTCAACGAGCGGTGGTATGTTGGTTGACGACCGAGTTCAACATGCGAATAGCCACGGCCATGTGACTGATGGCCTGGGCAAGCACCTCAGCAGACCCCGCCAAATGGGCATGCCCCGTCGCACCAGGCGCAGCGGCCACCATGACGTCCATGGCCCGATCCAGGGTGTCAGAAGCATTCGCAACCTCCACCTCAGAGGCCTCCGCAGAATTTGCTTGCGCAGCCATCCACGCAGCGACTGCGTGAAGCGAAAACCGAACACTGCGGCCACACTTGTCCTGGATCCGCGGCGGAAAAGTCGGATCGAAGTATTTGCTCTCGGGATTTCCGAGGTAGCGACATTTACTCTGGGAAAAACCAAGGATTCCGCTCACCTCCTTGATCGCGATCCATCGATCGCCACCCTGCAAAGGCGGAGTTGTAAAGGTGGCGATCGGAGGCTTGGCCCGTGGGCCGTGTGATTTTTTGGACATGACCATTCCTCGTCGCCTTTCAGGCGACTCACGTTCTGAGGAAGCGGCTGTCGAACCCTCAGGTCACCCACTGAACACAGGGGCACGTGTGGCTGATTGGGTGCACCCTTTTGTAGGGAGGAGGCACATCGCTTTCGCGACATCAGCCGAGGAAAAAATCCAAAGATGGAGCCAGCACGGACCGGTGCCCTGAAAAATACCAATTGAGCGCACGTGTAAGCACACCCAGAACCGTCGGGTCTTACGCCACCGACAGCGAATCATTGTTTCACCGGTCCCAGAACCACCACAGAAGCGATGATTCACTGGGCAATGGTACCGCAAACGTTGCGTATGTGCGGTTGAGAATCTACGGAAGTACTCATCGGTTCGAAGAGGCACCCTTTTGGGGTGCCGTCGTGACAAAAGGATCACTTGTGCCCTCCCCTTTGCAAAGCAAGCCCCAAAGCTCCATCAGTTGAAGGCGCTTCTCGAACATGGTGCCGCGCTGATATGCCCGCTCCACTGCGTCCGGCAACTGGTGTGCCAATGCGTGCTCTGCGACCTCACGAGGGAAAGTGGTTTTTTCAGCGACCCACATTCGAAATGTCGACCGAAACCCGTGCACAGTGATCAACTCACCGCCCGTGTCTCGCCATGTGCCGGGAGTCTTCTCGTCCATCCGTCGAATGAGCGCAGTCAAGGTCATGTCCGACAGCGCTTGTCCTTTTGTACCCGGGAAAACCAATTCATGCGTTCTTGCCGTGTTCCTGAGCAGGTTGATCGCAGTGGAGGAAAGTGCCACCTGGTGCTCACGGTGCGCCTTCATGCGTTCTGCAGGAATCGTCCAAATTCTGGCTTCCAGATCAAACTCAGCCCATCGAGCGCCCCGAACCTCGCCAGAACGAGAAGCGCACAAAATGGCCAACTCCAGCGCCTTGGCGGCTGTACCGGGTTGTTGATCCAGGCTCCGAATGAAGGCAGGTACGTCCGTCCATGGCAAAGATGGATGATGCTTGACCCGTTTGACCTTACTGATCTTTGCGAGTTGATATTCGAGGTGCCCTTTCCACCGCGCGGGGTTCTCTCCTACCCGGTATCCAGCGACTGTTGCCCATGCGAGAACGTCCTCAATCCGGCCCCTAAGACGGGTAGCGGTTTCGTGCTTTTGATCCCAGATCGGTCTCAGTGCCTTGAGTACCAAGCCCGTGTCAACGTCTGCAACAGACATGGCACCAAAAACAGGCGTGCAGTAAGTCGCTAACGTCGACCGCCACTGGGCGGCATGTTTTGGGTTTTTCCAACTGGGCAACTTGGACTCGATGCAAGCCTGCGCACACTCATCAAACGTCACAGCACGAGTTTTTTCCAAAACTTCTGCGGCTTCGTTGCTGCGCTTGGCCTCCAAAGGGTTGACGCCATCCAACAGTTGGATGCTCAACTCGTGGGCCTTCTGACGTGCTCGCGCCAAACTGACCAGACGGACCGGACCCAAGCCCATCATGTAAGCCTTGCCCCGGATCATGAATCTGAACACCCAACTCTTGACGCCAGCGCGAGTGATTTGAAGGGCGAGCCCTCCTCCATCACCGTGGTATCCGGGCTTGGTCAAGCTTGCAATTTCTCGGGCAGTGAGGCGGTTGATTTGACGTGGCATTCGAACTCTCCCACCATCAATTCAACCATCAAATTAACATTGACACCAGTTGTTTTTACTTAACACTTATTGTTCAACAAACCTCATAACACATTGATAAACAAAGATTTTTTACAAATCATTGATAGCCATTGAAACTGGACATGGCAGACGCCCTCTCCGCCAAATGCAGCCCCAAGTGACTCAGGTCACTTGGGGGTTTTTGTTGGTCACGGCACAAGCATCCATGGCATGCCTGGCGGCGGCGATCACGACGCTTGGGGTCCCAGCAATGCCCAGACACCGCCTGGGCTTCGACGCTCGTCAACCCACGTGCCCGTGCAGATGCCGCGTCTCACAACCCCCAACCGGTGCCTGCACCTCCAGCTGAGGCAGGCCACTGGCCAGGCGGATCAACCAACCGGGCACCTCCTCGGCCGGCATGGCCTTGGCAAACAGGTAGCCCTGAAGTTTGCGCAGCCCGATCTCACGCACCACATCCAGCTCTTGCGGCGTTTCTATGCCTTCGGCCGTCACCTCCAGGTTGAAATCGCGGGCAATCGCCAACACATGGCTCAGCAGGCGCTGACGACGCGGATCCACCAGCAGGTTGCGCACAAAAAGCCGATCGCACTTGATGCCCCGGATGGGCAGTTCGGCCAACATGGCCAGCGATGAATAGCCGGCACCAAAATCATCCATGACCACCGCGATGCCCACCCCGGCCAGCGCACGCATGGCGTCCAGCATGGGGGCGCCACTGGCGATGATGGCGTGCTCTGTCAGCTCCAGGGTGAGCTGCATGGCCTCCACTTGATGGGCGGCCAGAGTCTGCGCAAGCCAGCTGTTGAACCCCGGCTCCATCAGCGTGGTCGGAGACAGGTTCACGGAAACTCGCAAACCAGGCAGACCGGCAAGCGCCCACCGCTCCATCTGCCCGATCGCCTGCTCAAGAATCAGACGATCCACCCGTGTTGTCTTGCCCTGCAACTCGCACACCAGCAGAAAAACTTCAGGGTTGAGCCGCCCGAGCACCGGGTGCTGCAGCCGCAGCAAGGCCTCAAAGGCCGGCGGCTGCCCTTTCTCCAAGGGCACGATGGGTTGGAAATGCAAGACCAGCCGCTGCGCCGTGAGCAATTCCGGCAGGTGATCTGCAATCAAGGCCATCTGCACATCGTGCTGCGGGTTGGCCTCGGGCGTGGCCACCCGCATCATCGACAAACCTTGTCTCAGGCGCAGTTGCAACCCCTGATCCAGGCGCAGATTACCCATGTGCTCCAGCGCCACCACCAAGGCAAACAAGGCCACCACCCCGATCGAGCCAGACTGACTGCCCCCCTGCCCCGCCAGTGGCGCCGCAGGGGGAAAGGCGTTGATCAGCATGCAATGCAAGACCAGGATGGCCATGCCACCCAGAACAATGTCGGGCCAGCGCCGCATGACATGGCTGCGGGTCAACAAACGTCGCTTCGCCACACGGTGGCGGATCGACAAGCCCACTGTCAGGCCCAGCGCCACAATGAGTGAGGCCAGCAGCGAAGATGCCTCGGCGCACTGCAGACTGGCGCCATAACTCATGGCGAGCAGGAAGTGCCCCGACAGCATGCCCAGCGCCATGAAGGCGCCAGCCACCACCGTGCGCCCACGGCTCACACTGGAGCTGAGCTCAGGAAGCGTCAGCCGGGCGCTGGCAATCATCACCAGCAGGGCGAGCAGGCCGTCGTGCAGGCTGGGCGAGATCCCTTCCAAGCGCCTGTACATGAAGAAACCACCAATGTCCAAGGCCCAGACGATGCAGCCAATGATCAAGGCCGCATGCGAAGCACTCAGGCGTCGATTGCCAGGATCGACCGACCATGCCGTGTGCTCAACCAGACGATTGCAGACATGCACCACCAAGGTCGCGAACACGACAAAGAACAGCATGGGGAGCGGCGATGGAAAGCTCACCGACTCGGGCACCCATAACCCTATCGCTCGGTATAAATAATCATTGACAATCATAAATTCCCAACCTCACCGACACAGCACAATGATTACCAAAGATGCCGATTAGAAACTTCAGCGGGACGGGAAATGATTCAAGTCAAAAACCCTGACACTTTGTAACACTATTTGTTGCATTTTTAATACAGAGCACGACCAACTCTTTCTGCAACGGAATCGCAGACACGCCCCGCCCCCCTC
>Ga0187843_10002021_pt1 | contig 12593 bp, 12 predicted proteins | sample SpaLakP09_SKY_43_FD_134516 | JGI IMG/M metagenome (GOLD analysis project Ga0187843, IMG submission 134516) | Oligotrophic lake water microbial communities from Sparkling Lake, Wisconsin, USA - SP09_SKY_43 | ecosystem: Environmental > Aquatic > Freshwater > Lake | place: USA: Sparkling Lake... | reverse complement strand
GCGGATGGAGTGGCTGATGAATTCGAAGCCGCTGCCATAGACATTCAGCATGGTGCCGAAGGGCTTGTCCGAGGCGACATTCTTGGCACGGGTATAAACCAGCGAGCGCTGGTCGCGGGAGAAGGGCAGCTGTTCGCCATCGGCTTCCAGCAGGTATTGGCGGATTTCCGGGCGGATGGTTTCCACCAGATAGCGGATATTGCCCAGCACCGGGTAGTTGCGCCGCACCGCATGGCGGGTTTGCGTGAGGTCGAGTACGCCGACCAGGCTGAGAGCAAGGGCCGCCAGGGTGAAGGGCCACAGCCCTTCGATCTGGTGCAGGGTCAGGCCGATCAGGCTGAACAGGATGCAGGCGACAAAAAAGGCATAGCGGCTGAGCAGGGACAGATTCATGCGGGCTCCGGCAGGCAGGCTGAAACAGGTTGGAGCACGGCAAACCTGCTTGGTTGCCGGCAACGGTGTTTCAGCTTAGCGGCTGCCCTGGCCTAATGCCATGCCCGGCGGTTTTCAATGAAAACGGACCGGTTCGCCCCCGGTGTCAAAAGCCAGATAGCGCGACACATCACCACCGGTCTGGATGGTCTGGATCATGCGCTTGAGCGCGGCTTCGATGTCGGCTGCCGCAGGCGGGCGACCGGCTTTGCCGTCCAGACAGGCCACGAACACGATTTGCCACGGCTCGCCCATGCGCGCTGATTCGGCCTGCAGGCTGGCAAAATCCACCAGCTCACTGGCGGCGCGGTCCAGACACATGATGGGCAGCAGGATGCCGCCTTCGCCTCGGGCAAAGCGCTCGGCCTCCTGCGGCTGGTGGTCGTCATGCAGCACGGCCTTGGTAAATACCAGCAGCAGATGCTGCGGCTCAGCTTGCTGGCGGGCGGCAACCAGCAGTGCGTTGAAGTCAGGGATGTCCATGGTGATCAGTACTGGGAGAAAGTGGCAGCTTGCAGTGTGTGGTGTGGCTACCCTGTTTGCCATCCTCCGCTGGAACTAGTTGGCAGCGGCATTGGAATGAGTCATTTGATGGCAAGAAACAGGAGGCGGCGGCATCGGGTCGCGCTTATGCTGGCAGGCATGACAAAGGGGAGAGTGGCAATGCAACGGGAAATGGCAGGACTGGTGGTGCTGGCGGCCTTGTGGGGGGCTTCGTTTCTGTTCATGCGGGTGGCCGTACCTGCTCTCGGGCCGTTCGTGCTGATTGCCTTGCGGCTGGGGCTGGCTTCGCTGGTGTTGTTGCCCATTTTGCTGCTGCGCGGCGGCCTGCCGCTGTGGCGGCAACATTGGCAGCGCATTGCGGTGGTGGGGGTGTTTCTGTCGGCGCTGCCGTTCTGCCTGATTGCCTGGGCCAGCCTCAGCCTGCCGGCCGGCGTGGCGTCGGTACTGAATGCCACCACGCCGCTAATGACCGCGCTGTGGGCCATGCCTCTGGCGGGTGAGCGCATGAGCCTGCCACGGGCGGCCGGCTTGTCGCTGGGCTTGGCCGGTGTGCTGGTGTTGATGCTGGGGCGCGGGGCTGCTTTCGATGTGCAGACTTTGCTGCCGGTGCTGGCCATGCTGGGTGCCACGGCTTGTTATGGCTGGTCCGGTCACATGGCCAAGCGCTGGCTGCCCGGCCTGCCTTCGCTGGTGACAGCCAGCGGCAGCCTGTTCAGCGGGGCCGTACTGGTGACGCCACTGGCCTTGCTTACCCTGCCGGCCCAGGCGCCATCGGCCACGGTGTGGGGAGCGGTGGTGATGCTGGCGCTGGGCAGCACCGCCCTGGCCTATCTGATTTTCTATTGGCTGATCGACAAACTGGGTGCCACCCGCGCCAGCAGCGTGACCTATCTGGTGCCGGTATTCGGCGTGCTGTGGGGGAGCCTGTTGCTGGCCGAGCCGGTGGGCGTGCTGATGCTGCTGGGCGGGCTGCTGATTCTGTGCGGGGTTTTGCTGTTGGGCTGGCGCCGTGCTGGCTGAGCGAAGCGGCACCAGCCTTCGGGTCAGGCGCTGATTGGTACGCTCTGGCCGAGTGGCAGCAGGATGCGGATGCGAAAGCCGCCATCGGCCTCGTCGGCAAACTGCAGCTGGCCGTGGTGCTGCTTGACCACGCGCGACACGATGGCCAGCCCCAGGCCGCTGCCGCCATCGGTACCGCGGTGTTCGGCCAGCCGCTCGAACGGGGCCAGTGCCGATTCGCGCAGCGCAGCGGGAATGCCAGCACCGTGGTCGATCACGCTCAGCTCGGCCATGCCGTTGCGCTGGTCGATTTCCACCCGTACCGGCGGTTTGCCATAGCGGCGGGCATTTTCCAGCAGATTGGACAGCAGCCGCTCCAGCGCCAGCGCATCGGCCTGCAGTTCCGGTTCGGCATGACGGACCAGGCTGACATCCAGTCCACTGCGGGCCAGACGGGCCACCACGCTGTCGGCCAGTTCGGCCAGTGCCACCGGTTCCAGCCGCGCTGATTCCTCGGCACGGGCAAAGTCGATGAACTGGCGCACAATACGTGACAGCTCGTCGATGTCTGCCAGCATGTCCGGTGTGTCCGGGCTGCTGTCCTGCAACTCCAGCATCAGCTTCAGCCGGGTCAGCGGGGTGCGCAGGTCGTGCGACAGCCCGGCCAGCATCAGCCGGCGTTCGCGGGCCGCGCTATCCAGTGCGCTGGCCATGTGGTTGAAGCCGCGAGCCAGGGCCGCTAGCTCGCGCGGGCCGTCTTCGCACAATGGCGGCGGCATATTGCCGCGTGCCAGCTCACGCGAGGCCTCGACTACCTTGCCGATGGGGCGGGTGATGCGCCAGGCGACCAGCGAGGCCAGCAAGGTGGCCAGTAGGGTGGCCAGCAAGGCGGCCTGCATCAGCGAGTAGATGGGGCGGTCACTGTAACGGCCAAAGGGAATCACCAGCCAGTAGGGCGTGTCCAGTACATGCACGTTGACCCACAGCTCGTTGCGGTCTTCGCGGTGCACCATATAGCCGTGCACGGTGTCGTCCAGCCCCTTGCTCAGCCGGCTGACCAGGCTGTTGGCCACCCTTGGCAGTTCGGTGTCGAACTGTTGCTGGTCTGCAGCTTGTTGTGGCAGCAGGCGCGGCAGGCCGGGGCGGTTGTAGCTGGCCAGAAAAGCGCTGCGCTGGACGGGGTTCATATTGTCCATCGAGCCTTCGAGGAAGGCCAGCGTATCCACCACCTGGGCATACAGCTGCTTGTCCATCAGCTTGTGGCGCTCACCTGCCGCGATGTAGACCGTGACGATCTGGGTGGTGACCACCACCACCACCACCAGCACGATCAGGCGAAACAGCAGGGAACCGGCAAGGCGTCGCAGCACCGCTTACTCCCGCTCGCTGCCGTCGGGCACGAAGACATAGCCGTAGCCCCATACGGTCTGGATGAAGCGCAAGGGGCTGTCGCCGCCTTCCAGCGTCTTGCGCAGACGGGAAATGTGCACGTCGATGCTGCGATCCAGCGATTCTCCATTGCCCTTGCCCAGCGCCATTTCCATCAACTGTTCACGGGTGAGCGGGCGGCGCGGATGGGTGGCCAGTACGGTGAGCACGGCAAATTCGGCGGTGGTCAGCGACAGGGCTTGCTGGTTTTTCAGCAGTTCGCGCCGTCCCAGATTGAGCTGGAACTCGCCAAACTCGATCACTTCGTCGGATTCGTGGCGGGCGGCCAGCGCCGGGGTGGCATGGTGGCGGCGCAGTACCGACTGGATGCGGGCGGTCAGTTCACGCGGATTGAAGGGCTTGGGCAGATAGTCGTCTGCTCCCATTTCCAGGCCGAGAATGCGGTCTACATCCTCGCCGCGCGCGGTCAGCATGATGACGGGCACCGTCTCGCCCTGGGCGCGCAGGCGGCGCACCACGGCCAGGCCGTCATCGCCGGGCATCATCACGTCCAGTACCATCAGGTCCGGCCGGTTGCGCGCCAGTTTGCGGTCCAGCTCGCGGGCATCCGGCAGGGTGTCGACCACATAACCCTGCTGTCCCAGGTAGCGGGTGAGCAGCTCGCGCAGCTTGGCGTCGTCGTCGACGATGAGAATCTTGTTGTGTTCCATGGTGTTTTCCTTGATCGCCCGGCGCGGCAAAGCGGCTGGCATGCTGATGGCAAAGCTTAACCCGGCCCAGCCGGCTAGGCGATGGTGGATCATGAATTTCTGTTAAACGCCATCAGCCATTCACAAAAGTTAACATTTGGTAACATGCGACACACGGATACGCAAAGGCCGCCTTCTACACTGGGACCGTGTGCTGCATGTCGGAGATCATGATCATGAAAAAGTCCTTGATTTTAATGCTGTTTGCCATGTGTTCGCTGGGCCTGGCTACGGCAGTGCAGGCCGCCGAGCGCGGCGGTAACGGTGCCGATGTGCGCGAGGCACGACAGATGGCCGCACAGAGCACGCAGCAGGCGATGCCTGCCGCTGGCTATACCGCGCCGGATGGCACATCGACCTCGATGCGACGTCCTGGCGGCGAAAAATAAGCGCCAAGTCATTCATGTTCCATCAGCCTTCTGCTGCGATGCCGCTGAGTCATCATGGCAGGAGGCGTAATGTCAGGTTAAAATGAAGCCATGAAGTACCATGCCATTTATGTCTTGCTGTTTGCCACGGTGACGGCGTTCGCCTTGCCAGCGCTGGCACAAGGCCCGAATGGCGCGGAGGAAGGTGCGGCGGAGTTCCAGCGTTTCCCGCCCCGGCAGTCTGCCGGAGAGGAACGCCGCTTGCGTAATCTGCGTCTGAAGGAGGCAGTGCAGGCCGGTGACTTGTCGCCGGAAGACGCACGGCGCCTGCAGCGCCGCCATCCTCCGGGGGGGCCGCCTGCGGGCGGCATGGGTGAACCTGACCGTTTTGCACCGGATGGTTTTTCGCATCCGCCGCCGGGGCAACGCAATTTCTGGCGCGACAAGCGACAAAAGGCTCAGGAGCAATTCCAGAACGATTGATCCGGCTATCTTTAGTAGCCGGACATTGCCAGTGGCAAGGATCACGGCCTTGAACAAAGCTTGGGGTAAGTGGAGTAGTGGCAACTGGCTGGCGGGTTTGGCCATGCTGCTGGGGTTGGCATGGTCGGTGCAGGTGCAGGCGGCCCCGGAGTGTGACAAGGCGATGGCGCCGCAACGCTGCGCCAGTTACCGCCAGGGCTGGCTCAGTTGTTCGGATCTGACCGCTGGATCGCGTCGCGCCTGTATCGAACAGTTTACCCCGGCGCTCAGTTGCCAGCGCAGCCGTGATGCCCGCCGCTGCGAGGCCTTGCTGGCGGCACAGGCTGCTTGCGAGGGCAGCGAGGGGCTGGCACGACGGCTGTGTGTGCGTGAGCGCCTGCCGGCGGCGGATTGCAGCCACGCTGCCAACAAGGCCCGCTGTGAACAGCGGGCAGCGGCGGAGCAAAGCTGTGCCGAAACTGCGGCCCAGCAAGGCCGCGAATGTGTGCGCAAGGCACTGGCTCCCTCAGGCAACTGAAACCAGACAATTGAAATCGGGATAAAACAAAACCCCGCTGTCGCGACAGCGGGGTTTTTCATGGGTAGCCGCTAGTCAGGGCTGCAGAATGATGGAGCCGGTGGTGCGGCGGCCTTCCAGATCACGGTGTGCAGTCGCTGCGGCAGCCAGCGGGTAACTGGCGGATGGCTTGACCTGCACCGCGCCGGCGGCAATGCGTTCGAACAAGGCCGCCGCCGAAGCTTCCAGTTCCTCGCGCTGGGCAATGTAGTCTCCCAGCTTGGGCCGGGTGAAAAACAGCGAGCCTTTTTGCGATAGCAGCAGCGGTTCGAATGCCGGCACCGCTCCCGAGGCATTGCCAAAGCTGACGAAGGTGCCACGCGGAGCCAGGCTGTTCAGCGACATGTCGAAGGTGCTTTTGCCCACCGAGTCGTATACCACCGGCACGCCCTTGCCGCCGGTGATCTCGCGCACCCGCGCCACCACATCTTCCTCGCTGTAGTTGATGACATGGGCGCAGCCCAGCTGGCGGGCCAGCTCGCCCTTGGCCGCCGAGCCGACCGTGCCGATCACCTGTACCCCCAGTGAACTGAGCCACTGCACGGCGATCTGGCCGACGCCGCCGGCTGCGGCATGCCACAGCACGGTCATGCCGGGCTGTACGGCAAAGGTACGGCGGATCAGGTACTCCACCGTCATGCCCTGCAGCATGATGCAGGCAGCCACTTCATCGCTGATGCTGTCCGGCAGCCTGACCAGTACGGCGGCGGGAATCAGCCGCACGGTGCTGTAAGCTCCCAGCGGCCCGCCGGCATAGGCCACGCGGTCTCCCACTTGCAGCTGCGTCACGCCTTCGCCCACGGCCTCCACCACTCCGGCCGCTTCGCTGCCCAGGCCGCTGGGCAGGGCAATCGGATAGAGCCCGCTGCGCTGGTAGGTATCGATGAAATTAACGCCGATGGCACGATGGCGCAGACGCACCTCGCCCGGTCCGGGTTCGCCGACGCTGATGTTTTCCAGCTGCAGCACATCGGGTGACCCGCTGACATGAAAACGGATGGCCTGGCTCATGGTACGGTCCTTTTTCCAGCATGATGACATGGTGCCGAGTCTGCACCGCAGGCCACCACCATGCAAGCCGTGTCTGGAGAACAGCCTGTTTGCCGTGGGCGCTGACTTGGTGTTGGCCGGTTTTCTTCCTACATTGAATCCATGGTGCCTTGCTGCGTGCAGGGTTAATCGTAGCGGGCAGAGCAGCGCATGCAAGCCACACGAAGGGAACAAGCATGAAAGGCGTGGTGTTTACCGAGTTTCTGGAAATGGTGGAGAGCCGTTTTTCTGCCGATATGGTGGATGACATCATCGAGGATGCCGGCATCAAGTCGGGAGGGGCCTACACTGCGGTGGGCAGTTATCCCTTCGCCGAGATGGTGGCGCTGGTGACGGCCTTGTCACAGCGTAGCGGACTGGAGCCGCAGGCGCTGATCTACGCCTTCGGCCATTATCTGTTCGGGCGCTTTGCCCTGCTTTATCCATACAGTATCCAGGGCTGTAGCTGCGCATTCATGGTGCTCAGCAATATCGAAAAACACATTCACCAGGAAGTACAAAAGCTCTATCCGGATGCACAGCTGCCACATATCGAGGTGCTCAGCAGCGATGAGCGCTGCCTGAGCTTGCTGTACAGTTCGCCACGCTGCCTGGCCCCGCTGGCTTCCGGCCTGATCCAGGGGGCGCTCGATCATTTTGGTGAACAAGGGCGCATCGTGGCCGAGCCATTGAACGATGATGGCAGCAAGGTACGCTTTGTGGTGGAACTGGTATGACCGAAGAAGAACAGGCCCAGCTGCAAGATCAGCTGCTGCGCTACCAGAAGCGCTACCAGCGCGAGAAAACCGCGCGCAAAGAGGCCGAGGTGCTGCTAGAACAGCGTAGCCGCGCCTTGTACGACGCCAACTTCGAACTGTCCACCGTGGCAGCCCAGCTGGAGAAGATCGTTGAATGGCGCATGGCACAGCTGTCCGAGGCCCTGCTCAAGGCGGAAATGGCGGCCAAGGCCAAGTCGGAATTCCTGGCGGTGATGAGCCACGAAATCCGTACCCCGCTCAACGGGGTGCTCGGCATGGCCGAGCTGCTGTCGCATTCCACGCTGACCGCCGAGCAGGGCGAACAGGTTGCCACCTTGCAGGAGTGCGGCACTTCGCTGCTGGCGCTGATCAACGACATTCTCGACCTGTCCAAGATCGATGCCGGCAAGCTGACGCTGGAACAGCGGCCTTACAATCTGTATGCCTTGCTGGATAGCGTGGTGAATCTGTTTGTGCCCAAGGCGATGGAGGCTGGTTTGCACATCGAATGGCAACGGCCGCTGGGCAACGCCTGGCTGCTGGGCGATGCCACCCGGCTGCGCCAGATCACCAGCAATCTCTTGAGCAATGCCATCAAGTTTACCCACCAGGGCGGGATTACCGTGACAGTGGGCATCGAGCCACTGGAAGATACCTTTGACATGAAGCGTCTGGTGCTGGTGATCCGCGATACCGGCATCGGCATGACGCAGGAGCAGCTGGGCAAGGTGTTTACCGCGTTTGAACAGGCCGACTCCACCACCACCCGGCGCTATGGCGGGACCGGGCTGGGGCTGGCCATCTGCCGCCGGCTGGCCGAGGCCATGGGCGGGCGCATCGATGTCAGCAGCGAGCACGGTGTGGGCAGCAGTTTCAGTGTGCACTGGGTGGCTACCGAGACCAGCGCCCCGGTGGCCGAAGTCCCCGTCCCCGTGCTGGCGGTCGAGCCGCCGCGGCCGGGGGTAGCTCCGTTATCGGTCATGGTGGCCGAGGACAATACGGTGAACCAGAAGTTGATCATCAAGCTGCTGGACAAGCTGGGCTACCGCGATGTGCTGCTGGCCGGCAATGGGCGCCAGGCGCTGGAGCGGGTCAGTCAGGGCGGGGTGGAGCTGATCCTGATGGACATGCAGATGCCGGAAATGGACGGACTGGACGCCACCCGCGCCATCCGGCAGCTGGAGCTGGGCTGCCAGCCCCACATCATTGCGCTGACCGCCAATGCCTTCGACGAAGACCGCGAGCGCTGCCAGCAGGCCGGCATGAATGATTTTCTGTCCAAGCCGGTGAGCCTGGAGCGCCTGTCAGTGGCCATGCAGCGTGGCAGCAGCCTGCTTAGCAATCAGCAGCTGCCCAGCGCAGCAGGGGCGGCAGACACTCAGGCCAGCGCTTGAGGCGGTGGTCGTCGCCATTGAAAATGGTTTGCCGGTGACCCCGGTAATAGCGCGCCGCAGCCTGCCAGTCCAGTACCTCGTCCGCACTGCCCAGCCATAGCCAGTATGCACCGGCGGCTGGCGCTTCAATACGCATGTCCAGCAAAGCCTGCATATCGGTTTCGTCCAGCAGGTATTCTTCCCCGGTGTAGGGATTGCGCTGTGCGCCCAGATAGCGCTGCAGATCGATATACGGTGTGATGGCCGGATTGATCAGTGCGGCCTTGCGGCCATGTTGTTCTGCCAGCCAGCCGGCGTAGTAGCCGCCCAGCGAACTGCCGATCAGCCAGCTGTCGGCGGGCAGGGATAGCAATAATTCTTCTGCCTGGGCAATGGCGGTAGCCGGGTGTGGCGACAGCCGTGGGCTGTGCAAGGTGGCGCTGGGGACATGCCGTGCCAGCCAGGCTGCTGTTTCCTGTGCTTTGAGCGATTGCGGACTGGAGTTGAAGCCGTGCAGATAAATGATGTGCATGATGCGTGTACAAAAAAGAGCAAATGGATGATGAAGCCCTGCGCATGTTCAGCGATGAAAACGCAATATCCGGACAGGGTGAGGGCGGCTGTGGCGATGCGCCGGCAAGCGTGAAAAACCGGCGCTAGTGGTAGTGCGTATTGCAGCGGCGCACTTGGTTTGCAAGCAGGACAAGCCGGACGGCTTGCCCTGTTCCACGTGAAACAGCTTACTCAGTCTGCCATTCGTAGGCTTTGAGAATGGCTCTCAGCTTGCCGCTGCGGCGCATGGCCTCAATGCCCTGGTTCAGTTTTTCAGTGCTGACCGGCGAGTTGGGGGCCACCGCGCACATGGTGGGCATATAGGTCACCGTCAGCGGGTGCTGCTTGAAGGCGCGGGCTTCCTGCGGATTGGTCTTGGCCCACCAGGCCAGCTCCAGTTCCGAGGAGATGGCGACATCAGTCAGGTGCTTTTGCAAGGACTTGACCAGCAGTTCCAGCCGTGGCTCATCCACGCGGGTGGTGCGGCCCACCGCCCACAGGTGTTCCAGCGTGGGGTAGCTGTAGCCGCGGATGGTGCCGATGCGCTTGCCGGCCATTTCATCGGCCTGGTGCAGGTCCGGAATGTCCTTGAGCGACAGTGCCCGTTCTACTTGTGGATAGAATTCGCGGGTCCAGCCCAGACGTGCGGCATTGCCATACCATTCCGGATTGGCATTGCACACGATGTTGACCTTGCCGGTTTCAATGGTGTTTTCCACCCGCTTGCGGGCAATCACCACATACTGGGCCTTCATGCCCAGTTCGCCGGCCAGTGCATCGCCCAGTTCCTTGGTGAGGCCGCCGGCCAGCGCCTGGTTGTCCGGCGTCAGTACCACGATGGGCGGTGCGTCGGAATCCGACACGCCGATTTTCAATATGCCGCCTGCGGCGACCCCTTGTGCCAGTGCTGCTCCCGTCAACAGCGCCAGCCAGGTCTTATTCAAACCAACCATAAGCTTGTACTCTCTTCTTCTTAGTTAGTTGTCTGACAGTTCCAAACGCAATGGTAATATGATCGGCCGCACCTTGAGTGTGCCTTTTATCGTTCTAGCCAATAACAGCCTGTTTGCCATGACCAAAAACACCACCCACCCGGTATTTTCCCAGCTGTCGCAGCGCATCCTGATCCTGGATGGCGGCATGGGCACCATGATCCAGCGCCATGACCTGCAGGAAGCTGACTACCGTGGCGAGCGGTTCGCCGACTGGCCCTGTGACGTAAAAGGCAACAACGACCTGCTGGTGTTGAGCCGGCCCGATGTGATCGGTGGCATTCACCAGGCTTATCTGGATGCCGGGGCCGACATCATTGAAACCAACACCTTCAATGCCACTTCCATCGCCATGGCCGACTACCAGATGGAAAGCCTGGTGTGGGAAATCAACCATGCGGCGGCCCGGCTGGTAAAAGAGCTGTGTGTGGCACAAACGGCAAGGAATCCGGCCAAACCGCGTTTCTGTGCCGGCGTGCTGGGGCCCACCAACCGCACCGCCAGCATCAGCCCGGATGTGAATGACCCGGGTTATCGCAATGTCAGCTTTGACGAGCTGGTGAAGAGCTATACCGAGGCGATTGACGGCCTGGTGGCCGGTGGCGCGGACTTTCTGTTGGTTGAAACCATTTTCGACACCCTGAACGCCAAGGCGGCGGTGTTTGCCATCCACCAGTATTTTGATGATCACCCCGATATCGCCCGGCTGCCCATCATGGTGTCCGGCACCATTACCGACCAGTCCGGCCGCACGCTGACTGGCCAGACCACCGAGGCCTTCTACAACAGCCTGTCGCACGCCGATGCCCTGTCCTTCGGCCTCAACTGCGCGCTGGGGCCGGACCTGCTGCGCCCTTATGTGGAAGAACTGTCGCGGGTATCGGCTACCTATGTGTCGGTGCACGCCAATGCCGGTCTGCCCAATGCCTTTGGTGGTTACGATCTGGAACCTGCCGCCATGGGCGAGTTCGTGCGCGAATGGGCCGAGTCCGGCCTGATCAATATCGTTGGCGGCTGTTGCGGTACCACGCCGGAGCATATCGCCGCCATTGCCCGCGCGGTGGACGGCATCGCCCCGCGCGCCTTGCCGGACATCGAGAAAAAGTGCCGCCTGTCCGGGCTGGAGCCGTTCAACATCGGCGACAAGGACCTGTTCGTCAATGTCGGTGAGCGTACCAATGTCACCGGCAGCCGCGCCTTTGCCAAGCTGATCCTGAATGGCGACTACGCCACCGCGCTGGACGTGGCGCGGCAGCAGGTGGAAAACGGCGCGCAGATCATCGACATCAATATGGACGAGGGCATGCTGGACGCGCTGGCGGCCATGGATCGCTTCCTCAAGCTGATCGCCGCCGAACCGGACATCGCCCGCGTGCCCATCATGATCGACTCCTCCAAGTGGGAGGTGATCGAGGCCGGCCTCAAGTGCATCCAGGGCAAGGGCATCGTCAACTCCATCTCCATGAAGGAAGGCGTAGCCAAGTTCAAGGAGCAGGCCCGCCTGTTGCGCCGCTATGGCGCGGCGGTGATCGTGATGGCCTTTGATGACAAGGGCCAGGCGGATACATACGCCCGCAAGGTGGAAATCTGCGAAAAGAGCTACCGCATTCTGGTGGACGAGGTGGGTTATCCGCCGGAAGACATCATCTTCGACCCCAATATCTTTGCCGTGGCTACCGGTATCGAAGAACACGCCCGCTACGGCCTCGACTTCATCGAGGCTACCGGCTGGATCAAGCAAAACCTGCCGCACGCCAAGATTTCCGGTGGCGTGTCCAATGTGTCCTTCTCCTTCCGTGGCAATAACAAGGTGCGCGAAGCCATCCACGCGGTATTCCTCTACCACGCCATCCAGCGTGGCATGACCATGGGCATCGTTAATGCCGGTGCGCTGGAAGTGTATGACGAAGTCGACAAGGAGCTGCGCGAGCGCATCGAAGATGTGGTGCTGATGCGTCCCCTGGCCGATGGCGCGGATGCCACGGAAAACCTGATCAATCTGGCAGAAAAGTTCAAGGGCGAAGCCGCCGGCGAGAAAAAGGTGGAAGACCTGGCCTGGCGCGAGTGGGCCGTGGAAAAGCGGCTGGAGCATGCGCTGGTCAAGGGCATCACCACCTTTATCGTGGAAGACACCGAAGAAGTCCGCCTCAAGTGTGCGCGCCCCATCCATGTGATTGAAGGTCCGCTGATGGACGGCATGAACGTGGTGGGCGACCTGTTCGGCGCCGGCAAGATGTTCCTGCCGCAGGTGGTGAAATCCGCCCGGGTGATGAAGGCGGCTGTGGCGCATCTGGAGCCCTTCATCGAGGAAGAAAAGATCCGCATGGGTCTGGCCGATGCACCGGCCAAGGGCGTCATCATCATGGCCACGGTCAAGGGCGATGTGCACGATATCGGCAAGAACATCGT
>Ga0187843_10002020_pt1 | contig 12600 bp, 9 predicted proteins | sample SpaLakP09_SKY_43_FD_134516 | JGI IMG/M metagenome (GOLD analysis project Ga0187843, IMG submission 134516) | Oligotrophic lake water microbial communities from Sparkling Lake, Wisconsin, USA - SP09_SKY_43 | ecosystem: Environmental > Aquatic > Freshwater > Lake | place: USA: Sparkling Lake... | reverse complement strand
TCCATGGCCGGCGTGCTGTTCAGCCTGATGCAGGGTCCCGATGCCGAGCCTTGCCAGCATTTGCGCTGGGCGGTGGCCGCCGGTGCCGCGGCTTGCCAGTCAGCGGGGGCCAGCGCTTTGAGCCGCGCGCAGATTGAAGCGCTCTTGCCGCAGGTGCAGATCGAGTCTTGATCGCTGCCGGCGCCCCCGCTGGCGTTGCGTCAGCGCGGAGCCGAGCTCAGATCCACATACTGCCACCAATCGCTCCAGAACAAGGGGCGGCGATAGCCCTGCACCCAGGGCTGAGCGACATCGTTGCTGATCAAATGGGCGACGATTTTGTAGGGCGCGAAAGCCACCGCGAGGCGCTTGCTTTCGCGGAAGACGGCTTCGCGTTCGGGGCCATCGGGCAAGGCTTCCAGGCGCTGGTACAGGCGGTCCAGCTGAGGGAGCGAAAAGCGCGAGACGTTTTGCGAACCGGCCTGCGGCCCGTTGTAGCGTGCCAGCGCGGCCAGCCCGTCGGGCACGTCGGACTGCACGGCAAAGCCCCAGATCATCAGCTTGCCGGCGCGCGCCGACTTCAGATGTTCGGGGAATTTGGCGGTGATGAATTTGACCCGCAGACCCAGGCGCTGCAGATTGATGCGCCACAGCTCATCGCTTTGCCTTGCGGCTTGGTCGGGCGTGGTGGCCACCTCCAGCGTCAGGCTCTCACCCTGGGGCTGCAAGCGAAAGCCTTCGGCATCGCGCTGTCCCCAGCCATAGGCGTCCAACAAGGCATTGGCGCGTTGTGGGTCGAACTCACCCATCTCGCTCTTGAAGGCGGGGTCGTAGCCGCTGGTGTGCGGCACGATGGGGCTTTGCGCGGGGATGCCTTGGCCGCGCCGCACCAGGGCGATATTGCGGCGCACGTCGTAGCCCAGCGAGATGGCGCGGCGCAGGGCGATGCGCTCGGGCGCGAGGCCGCCCACCACCGGGTGCGTCATGCCGAAGTAAATCAGCGAGCAATCGGCATTGAGCTGGCGGAACAGCTGCACCCCGCGCTTGGCCAGAAAAGGTGCCAGCTGACCATGGGGCAGGGCCTGGCTGATGAAGGGCGCGGGCACACCGTCGCCGGGCGCGGCCAGGATGTCCAGCTGGCCGTTCAAGAAGGACAGCCAGCGCGGCTGGTCTTCCTCGATGATGGCGATCTCCACCCGGTCCACCATGGGCAGCAAGCGGTCCTTGAAGCGCCTGGCGATGGCCTGGCCCTCGGCGTCGTCGGCGGCGGGACTGGCGTCATAACGCCGCTCTCGGTAGACCGGGTTGCGCTCCAGCACGATGCTGGAGCTGCGCCGCCACTGCGCCAGGCGGTAGGGGCCGGTGCCCACCGGGTGGGCGTCCACATCGCGGCCATAGGCCTCCACCACCTCGCGCGCCAGGGCGCCGAAGATATCGCTGCTGGCCAGGCGCTCGATCAGGCGCGGGCGCGGCTCGGCCAGGCGGATCTGCAAGGTGTAGCGGTCCAGGGCGTGCAGGCCGGGGATGTCTTGCTCGTAGTCCAGACCTCGCCCGGTCTTGAGGGCCTGCTCGCGCAGCTCGTTCAAGCCGAGCATATTGGCAGTTAGTAAGAAGGGCAGCATGGGCGACATATTGGCCGGATCCACGATGCGCTTGAAGCTGTAGACATAGTCCGCCGCCACCAGCTCGCGCGGCCGACCCTTGAAGGCCGCATCGGGCGCGAACAAGATGCCCGGCCGCAGGCGGATGGTGAAGGTCTTGAAGTCGGCGCTGACCTCGGGCAGGGCGGCCGCCGTCAGGGGCTTGATCAGCACCGGCCGGGCCAGGTGATCGAAGCAGTACAGGGCCTCGAAGATATGGCCGGTGACGGCGCGTGAATAGCCGTCCGAGATGCGCGCGGGGTCGAAGCCCGTCTCGGCGGCCTTGAAGGCCAGGCGCAGGGTCTTCTGGCCGTCTGCGGCCTGGCTGAGCGAGGGGGCGGCGAGCAGAGGCAGGCCGAGACCGGCACCCAGAATTTGGCGGCGACGCAGGGAAGTCGGGATCATTGCTGCTGTTCTCTAGAAAACGCAAAAGGACACGCCACAGATGTGCAGCGTGCCCCGTGTTGGCCCGCGCCCGAGCCTGCTCGGGCGCGCTGTGCCACAGATTACTTCGCGGTTTGGCTGGGGATCCATGCCTGGTACTCGGCCCACAGCTTTTTCACATCCCCACCGCCGGCGCAGGCGCCGATGGCGTTCTCCCAGGTCCAGGGGAATTTGGAGCCGGGCTTGGCCGTGGCATTGAAGCAGGGGCCAAAGTCGCGAAAACCTTTTTGCTCGACCAGATAGGCGAAGAAGAAGGCGCCGGTCTTGTAGGGGTCGGTATAGCTGCCGCCCAGCTTGCGGTCCTTGGCATAACCAAAACCGGCCTGGTAGCGCACCAGATCGGCCAGGCTTTCCAGCGCGGCGGGGTCCATGCCCTCGTAATGCTGGTAGGCATGGACCATCTCGTGGAAGAGTATGCCCTTGACCTCGTCGGCCATATTGCCACCCTTGGCCGCGTACTTCTCCAGCCAGCGGGTGTTGACGTTGACGATGATGCGCTCGGGCGGCTCGCCGGACTTCCAGGCGATGCCGTCGCGGGGCTCCTCGCTGCCTTTCTCGCCATTCCATTCACGGATGCGCAACTCCAGGGTCTTGAAGGCCGGCACATCGGCCGGGCTTTTGTAGAGGCGTTGCACCACGCCGCGCGCGATCTCATGCACATAAGCATTGATGTCCGGCACCAGGGCGGCAAAGGCCTTGGCACCGGTGGAGCCGTCGTTTTTGTAGTCCACCAGAGGTGAGGCCACCTGGGCCCAAGCGGCGTCGCCGGCGGCGACCGTGGCCGAGAGCTTGGGGGCCGCGGGCAGGGCCCGAGGCGCAGCCTGCGCGATGGCGCTAAGCAGCAGCAGGGATGAGAGCAAGAGCTTGGTTTTCATGCTTGTGTTCTGGGTAAGTAGAGCGTGGCGGGCTGGGCGCGCTGGGCCGATGTCCGCCGCATTGGTTGCAGGGAAAAGCTTGGAACTTGTCCGTGAATAGCAGGGTTGAGGATGGCGAGACGATTTGGAGGCAGAGCAAGGCGTAAACCGCAGCGATACATGAAGGTATCGCGAGGATTTGCAACGTAGCTGTGCGTTCAAAGCGTCCGCCAGCCGAGCCCGGTTATCTGCGGATAAGTTCTTAGTAACGGTACTTGGCCGAGACTTGCATATACCGACCCATGGCACTGTGCAGGCCGCCGAAGATATGCGAGCCCGAATCCTGCACATTGAAGGGCGGCACGGAGTTCAGCACGTTGTCGATATTGAGCTGCAGATCCAATCCCTTGAGCAGGCCTTTGTAGCCCATATTGAGATTGAAGACCGAGAAGGCCTGGATCGCGCACAGGCTGGTGGGCAGGGCGGGCGTCTTGCTGCTTGCGATGCTGCAGTTGTCCTCGCGCGAGGTGCTGAAAAAGCTGCCGACCGTGTTGCGGCTCAGGCCTAGATTCATATTGCCACGCTCCCAGCGCAGGGCCATGTTGTGGCGCAGACGCGGGGTGGCGTCATAGCCGGCATAGCTATAGGGCGCTTGATCGGGCTCGTATTGGTACTCGATATGGGAGATGTAGCTGCCGTTGAAGTCGAAGGAGAAACGGCCCCAGTCGCTGCTGCGCCAAACCTTGTGAAATTCGAAGTCCACCCCGTCTGTCATGGTGCTGGTCGAATTGCGTTTAATGGCCTGGATCAGGGTGATGGGCCCGGCGGTAAAGGAGGCCGGATCGCCGGCTTGAATGGGGCCGCGAAGCACGGCACCCGGATAGCGGTCCGGGTGGTCCACCAGGGTTTGCGGATCGGGATCGCCGATTTCATTGAAGCGCTGAAACTTCCAGTAATCTAGGCCAAAGGACAGGTCCTTGATGGGCTCGGCCACAAAGCCGAGGAACAAGCCCTTGGACAGCTCGGGCTTGAGCGCCGGATTGCCTCCGGTGACCATCTGGACCTGCGCGCTGCAATCATTGCCGTCGCAGCGCTTGGGGTCATTGATGCCGACATAACTGCCGCTTGTGACGGGTGCCACCTCCAGCACATTGGGCGCACGGAAGCCTTCGGCATAGGAGCTGCGAACCAGCAGCTCGGCTACGGGACGCCACAGCAAGGCCAGCTTCGGTTTGGTGACGCCGCCCACATCGCTGTAGTGGTCGTGGCGCAGGGCCAGCTGGGCTTCCAGATGCTTGACCAAGGGAATGGACAGTTCGCCGTAGATAGCGCTGACGCGACGGCCCACATCCCAGCCAGCCGATTGGCCGGTGACGCCCATGATGGCGCCCGAGGCCGCCAGCGGGCTGAGGTCGGCGAAGTAGCCTTCATCACGTGTCTCGGCACCTATCGCCAGACCCACCTCGCCTGCCGGCAGGCTGAAGAGGGCGGGATTGCTGGCGCGAAAATCGGCCACCGTCAGCGTGGTTCTGAACTTGTCCGTGCTATTGGCCAGCAAGGAGTTGATCAGGGCCGCAGAGTTGGGGCCACCGAAGATATAGCTGCCATTGGCAATCGCATCGAATACCGGCTGTTGCAGCAATTCGCCGCGGCGGCTCGCCTGGGCTTTTTGCGTCTGCTGGTTGATGGCGGCTTCCCAGTCCCAGCCACGGAACGTGCCCTTCAGGCCGGCGATGCCGTTGAGCGAGTCGCTGACATTGTGCGAACCGGTGCCGCCGGTATCTTGGAACATATAGGTGATGTCCACGCGCTGGATATCGGCCAGGGTGGCGCCGGGCGGCAACATGGCTTGCGTGGGGTATTGCGGATGGTTGGGCAGGACGATGGGGTCCGGGTGCAAATAGGTGCCGAAGGGCTGGCCAATGCCGATCGAGTTGGTGGTGTTGCGCAGCAAGCTCAGGCGCGCAAAGGCCTCGGTTTCGGCGTTGAGGGCAAAGGTGGCGCCACCATTGAAGGCCAGGCGCTGCGAGTCGGCACCGGCTTGCTGCTTGGTGCTCTTGAACTCATCGTGCCAGCACACCAGGCCGCCATAGGAGGTGGAGGGATGGGCGCTCAACATATCGGGGGCGCAGTTCTTGTCCAGGGGCACGATGTACTTGGAGACGGTGCGGCCGGTGGCGGGATCTAGAAAGGGCTTGTCCAGCGTGATCTGCAGATTGCCGGCCGGGCTGTAGCGGCTGCGTTCATCGATCCAGCCCCAGGCGCGGGTGTCGCGGTTGCCCACATAGCTGTCGCTTCGATTGCCCTGGTAATAGGGGTCGCGCTGTATCAGTTCCAGATTGCCCCAGACGTTGTAGCGATCTTTCACCACATCGCCGGTGCCTGCGGTCAGGGCCAGGGTGCGGCGGCCCGCATCACCGTACTTGGACCTACCGGCCGAGGCATTGACCTCCAGGCCGGTGAACTCCTTGCGCAGGATGATGTTGACCACGCCGGCAATCGCATCCGAACCGTAAATGGCGGAAGCGCCGTCTTTAATGATGTCCACCCGCTCGATCACATTGAGTGGAATGCTGTTGAGATCGCTGAAGAAGGCGGAACCATTGGCGCGTGGGTAGGAGGCCAGGCGGCGGCCGTTGACCAGCAGCAAGGTGGATTGCTCACCCAGATTGCGCATATTCAGGGCCTGCGCACCGGGCGTATAGGTGCCCAGATTGTTCTCATTGATGTTGCTGGCACCATTCGAGGTGACATTGCGCAGCAGGTCTCCGATGGAACTGGCGCCGCTGGCCTCGATGTCCTTGCGCGAGATCACCTCGATGGGTGAGGTGGTCTCGGCGTCGAGCCGTCGAATGCGGCTGCCGCTCACTTCCACCCGCTTGAGTACTGCGGCCTTGTCGTCCTTGGCCTCGCCTTGCTCGGTGCCGCTCTGGCCCTGCGTTTGGGTCTGCGCTTGTGCGCTGGACAGCAAAAGGCCAAGCAAAGCGGCCGCCACGGCGGTCTGGGTCTTCTTCATTGGTTTTGTCTCCTGGATTTTGATCGCCGGAGCCTTGCCGCTTGGCCTGCGGTCGGGATCCGTGCTTCCCTTTTTCGGGTGAGGCGGATTTTTCTGCGCGGGGGCGAGGAAGGCGATGGAGGAGAACTGAGCCAGGCCTGCAGCTTTTCTCGCTCTGTGCTGCCTTTCTTCAAGGCAGGCCCCGATGGGGTCTTGCATATGAGCGCGGCCGGGCGCGAGCCGTCGGGCCTCACAGCCCGGCTTCGGTGACGCTTTTTTGAGAAGGGGCGGCGGCAGCGCTGGGGCGGCGCCTTCTAGGTTTTGCCTGGGGGGCGGTGTTAAAGAAATCTGATCCCGGCACCCAGAAACAATCGCCCAAGCCGGGCGTGCACTTTGGCCCCGGCGCCACTAGCATGGCGGCACTTTGAAATTCTCGCTTGGGGCCGGTGGCGGCCTCGCATTCAAGACCATGTCCATTTTCAACTCACCCTCCCAGCCTCAAGGCCCGGCCGCCCACGGCCTGTTTGCGGCCGATTCGGCATTTGCCGCGGTTGACGTCTTCATAGGCACGGGCGGTGACGGTCACTGCCATCCGGCCGCCACGCGGCCCTTCGGCATGGTGCAGGTGGGCCCGGACACCCAGCACCGCCACCACCGCCAGGCCTATCCCTGGTGCGCCGGCTATCGCTACGAGGACGACTCCATCCTCGGCTTCTCGCACACGCATTTTTCCGGCACCGGCCATGGCGATCTGGGCGATGTGCTCTTGATGCCCTTCACCGGCGCCACCAAATTGGAGCCCGGCTACCCCGAGCGTGCCATGAGCGGCTATCGCTCCCGCTTCTCGCATGAGCAGGAACGTGCCCAGCCCGGCTATTACGCCGTGCGCTTGCTGGACCATGAGATCGATGTGGAGCTGACCTGCTCGGACCGAGTGGGCCTGCACCGCTATCACTTCGAGCCCGGCGCCAAGCCTAAGCTGCTGCTGGACCTGCGCTCCAGCGTCTACAACCACCCCGGCAAAAACCTCTGGTCGCGCCTGCGCCTGCGCACGCCCCAGTTGCTGACCGGCATGCGCGAGACGCGTGGCTGGGCGCCGGGCCGTCAGCTCTATTTCGCCATCGAATTCTCGCGCCCGCTGACCCGCCACGAGTTCCACAACACCGAGACCGATGTCGAATACCGCGGCTTTCGCACCCCCGGCCGTGAGGCGCATGAAAAGCGCGTGCTGGAAGGCCGTGCCCTGGTGGCTGCTTTCGAGTTCGATGTTCCGACCGACCGGCAGCTCTTGATCAAGGTGGGCATCTCGGCCGTCAGCGAGGACGGCGCCATCGCCAACCTCAGCGAGATGCAGGGCTGGGACTTCGACGCCCAGCGCTTCCTGGCCGCCAAGGCCTGGGCCGAGACCCTGGAGGTGATGGCGATCGAAGCCGATGCCGAGCTGCGCACCAGCCTCTACACCGCTCAATACCATGCTTGCCAGGCCCCCAGCCTCTTCATGGACGTGGACGGCCGCTACCGCGGCCCCGACAACGCGGTGCACCAGGCCCGGGACTTCGGCCCCGCCTTCAGCTACCACTCCACCTTCTCGCTATGGGATACCTACCGGGCCCTGCATCCCTGGCTCTTGCTGACGCAAGGCGCGCAGCGCAATAGCGACTTCATCAACTCCCTCTTGGCCTCGCAGCAGCACAGCCCGCATGGCATCCTGCCGGTCTGGCAATTCCATGGCCTGGAGACCTGGTGCATGATCGGTTATCACGCCCTGCCGGTGATCGCCGACGCCTACCTCAAGGGCTTGCGCGGCTTTGACGCCAAGGCCGCCCTGGCTGCCATGCAGGCCAGCGCCGAATACAAGGCCTATGGTGGCATTGGCGACTACCTCCAGCATGGCTATGTGCCTTACGACAAGGAAGGCGAGGGCGCTTCCAAGACCCTGGAATATTCCTTCGACGACTGGACCCTGGCCCGCATGGCCGAGGCCCTGGACGAGCATTCGGTGGCGGCCCGTTACTACCAACGTGCGCAGAGCTTCCGCCATCTGCTCGATCCCGCCACCGGCTTTGTTCGCGGCAAAGGCAGCGACGGCCAGTTCCGCCTGCCTTTTGACCCCACGGCCGCCGGCTATGGCAGCGACTACACCGAGGGCAGCGCCTGGCAATACTCCTGGTATATGCCGCATGACTGCGCCGCCCTGGTGGGCAATCTGGGCGGCGATGCCGGCCTGGTCAAACGCCTGGACGAGATCTTCGAGGCCGAGACCAACCCGAAGATGTACTCGCATATGGAGGACATCTCTGGCCTGATCGGCCACTACGCCCATGGCAACGAGCCCAGCCACCACATCGCCTATCTGTATGCCTATGCCGGCGCACCCTGGAAGACGCAGGCGCGGCTGACGCAAATCCTGCCCATGCAATATGCCAGTGGCCCGGCCGGCCTGGCGGGCAATGACGATCTGGGTCAGATGTCGGCCTGGCTCTTGTTCACCGCCCTGGGCTTCTATCCGGTGGCGCCGGGCAGCAACGAGTATGTGATCGGCCGCCCCTTTGTGCGCCGCGCCAGCCTGCGCCTGCCCAATGGCCGCATCTTCTCGGTGCGCGCCGAAGGTTTGGGGCCCGGCAATGACTTTATTGGTGCCGTGCAACTCAATGGTCAGGCGCATGAAGTGAGCTATCTGCGCCACGAGGACTTGATGGCCGGCGGTGAGCTGGTCTTCACCATGCAGGGCGAGCCGCGCCTGGATTGGGCCAGCTCTGCCGCTGCGCGGCCCTATAGCCAGACGCCTTATCCCGTCGCTGCGCCCGAACAGGGTCTTTGAGAAAATCGTCCCATGAGCAGCAGGCCCTCTTCTTCTTCTCCTTCTTTTGGCCACAGCTGCGGCCAGCGTGCCGCGCTGGAATCCTTGCGCCCCGTCCTGAAGGAGCGGCTGCCGCCGCTGAACGCCTTGCGTGCCTTCGAGGTGGCGGCCCGCAAGCTCAGCTTCACCGCGGCGGCCAAGGAGCTATTCGTCACGCCGGGTGCGGTCAGCCTGCATGTCAAACAGCTGGAAGATTATCTGGACGTGCAGCTATTTGTGCGCGAGGTCAAGCGCCTGCGGCTGACGGCCGAGGGCGAGCGCTATCTGCCCCTGGTCAGCGAAGCCTTCAGCATCCTGCGCCAGGCCACCCAGGGCCTGCGCGGCCGCCAGCTGGAAAGCGTGCGCCTGTCGGTGCGGCCCATGCTCTGCCATCGCTGGCTGCTGGAGCGTCTGCCGGCCTTGATGGACGCGCTGCCCTTCTGCCATCTGGAGATCGAGACCGAGCTGGACCGCGACCCCGAGCGCCAAGACCTGCTGCTCGATTACCGACCCGGTGTGGGCACCGAGGTCTGCAGCCATGAACTGTTTCGCAGCGATATGCTGCCCGTCTGCAGCCCGGCCTATCTCAAGGCTTTAGGCCTGCAATCCCTGGACGCGCAAAGCGACTGGAGCCGCCTGCGCCTGCTGCATGACAGGCCTCTGCAAGGCATGGCCGACTACCCCGGTTGGTCCAGCTGTCTGCAAGGCCTGGGCGTGCAGGAGCAGGTGCTGGGCGGCAGCGCCAGCTTTGCCAACAGCCTGATGTGCATCGAGGCCGCCCGCCTGGGCTTGGGCCTGGCCCTGGCACCGCGCCATCTGGTCGAGCAAGACCTGCGCGCTGGCCAGCTGATCGCGCCGCTGAAGCTGCCCGAGGCGGCGCTGCCGGCGCCGCAGATCTACTACCTTAGCTATCGCAAATCGGTGCTTGAAAAGCCTTTTGTGCGTCAGCTATTGGCGCAACTGCTGCCGGCCTGAACCTGCGGCCTCAGGCCTCGCCCACATCACGACGCGTTTGCGCCGCCTGCTCCAGGATCCAGGCGCAGAACTGTTGCACCTCGGCGCGCGGCTGGCTTTGCTTGGCCTGCAGCAGCCAGTAGGCATAGGGGCTGTGGGTGCGGGCCGCCGGGCCGAAGGGCTCGACCAGATCGCCGCCGCGCAGCTGCTCCGACACCAGGGCCAGCCGGGCCAGGGCCACGGCCTGACCGGCCAAGGCCGCTTGAATTTGTTGGTAGGTGAAGTTGAGATACATCCAACGTCGCGGCTGCACCTCGGCCGCGCCCTGCAGGCGCAACCAGTGGCGCCAGCTGAGGTATTCGGCACTGGGGCGCTGGTCGTCTTCCTCGGCCAGCGTATGTTCCTTCAGGTCGCGCGGCAGCTGCATTTTTGGCGCTGCGCCGGACTCGATCTGGCGCGCCAACATGGCGCTGATCACGGGAGTTAGCGTTTCGCCAAACAGACGCAAGGCCTCGGGCGGCACGCGCTCGGCCACGGCATAGCGCAGGGCCACATCGACCTCGCCGTCCTCCAGATCCAGCACCACATCGTGGGCCGAGACGCGGATGTCGATATCGGGATGCAGGCGCTGAAAGGCCTCCAGGCGTGGGATCAACCACAGCGAGGCGAAGGAGGCGAAGGTGGTGACGTTGACCACCCGGCGGCCGCGGGTCTGGCGAATCTGCCGCACCGTCTGATCCAGCCGCTCCAGCAGGGCCTGGGCCGTGCTTTTCAAGAGGGCGCCGTCGCTGGTTAACTCGACAAAACGGGTGCCACGCAAGAACAGCGTGCAGCCGATTTCCTCTTCCAGCGAGCGGATCTGGCGGCTGATGGCCGACTGGGTCAGATGCAATTCATCCGCCGCCGCTCTAAAGCTCAGCAGTCGGGAGACCGCCTCGAAGGCGCGCAGCGGGCCTATGGACAGGGGCCGCTGGCGCAGGCCTGGCTTGGGTGGATTCATGCGCGAATGGTATCAATCCTGGGCCGCGAACTCATTGGACGCTACTTTGGGCTAGCCCTAGTATTTGCCCATGCCTATTCGGAAGTTCAAAGCACTGCAAGCCCCTGGCAGAGGGCAAAACCGAGGTGAACAATCATGAGAAATTTGCAAGAGCAAGGCCTTTCTCCATCCAGCGGCCCGGCCCTGTGGCAGCTGCAAGCCGGCCAGGCCATGGCCTTCACCGTGGGCCCAGGCCCGCGTGAGTTGCTGGTGACGGCCGGCCGGGTCTGGCTGACGCGGCCAGCCAAGTCTGGGGAGATGCCGGAGGATATTTGGCTGGAACCCGGCAGCAGCCTGCGCCTGGTCTCGGGCGAGGAGGTCTTGCTGGAGGCCTGGCCCTCGGCCCAGTTCCAGTTGCTGGTGCCGCCTTGCTATGAGCAGCGGGCGCGTAAGACCGCGCTGCTCAAGACTTCGTCCGCGCCTTGGTCCTGGCTGAAGAGGACGCTGCGGCCGGCGGTCGGCTGGACAGGTCGCCAGGCGGCCTAATCCGCTTGGCTTTTGTGGCCGACGCTGTCTTGGCGCCGGCCTTGCTTGCTTTCTTCGCGGGCTTGGCCAGCTTGGCGGCCTGGGCCCGCAAGGCCGCTTCCTGCGCGAGGCGGGCCCAGGGGCGCAAGAGCGCCGGGGAGTCGATGGCTTCTTCGGGCGGGCGGAAGTAACCCAGGCTGTGCGTCTCGCTGCCGCGCTGGTAGCTGAAGGGCTGGCAGCCCTGGGCCTCGAACTGCGGCCGACTTTGGGCATCGGTCTTCAGATAGAGCTGCTCGTCGATGATGATGGCGACGAATAAATCATCCAGATAGACCCCGTGGCCGCCAAACATGCGGCGGGTGCGCACGGGCCCCAGGCCCTCAAGCAATTCGGCACAGTGGCGGGTGAATTCGTCTTTGGCGCTCATGGGGCTAGGGCTTTTGGGTTTGAGTTGGCTCATTATTTGCACAAAGACCGCGCGCCAGCTGTGGGGCCTGTGCAAAACCCCTGCTCGGCCGCAGCGGCGCGCACTGCACAATGAGGCCAGCCCGGCTCATGGAGACCTCTGTGGATTTGTCGAACGATCGCAGCGCCCTGCGTCACAAACTGATTCAGGAACGCCTGGACATGCCCGACCGCCTGGAACGGGCCGAGGTCTTGCAGAGCGTTTTACGCGCCTGGCTGATCCCGCGTCGGGAGCTGACCATAGGCGCCTACTGGCCCATCAAGGGCGAGTTCGACCCGCTGCCGGCGCTGTATCGCTGGAGCGAGTCCGACCCCGAGCGTCGCATCGGTCTGCCGGTGGTGGACAAGGCGCATGGCACTTTGCGCTTCCACGTCTGGTACCCCGGCTGCCCCATGGAGGAGGACGCCTACGGCATCCCCAAGCCCAAGGACACCGAGGTCTTTGAGCCCCAGTTGCTGCTGGTGCCCTGCGTGGGCTACGGGCCCTGCGGCCTGCGCCTGGGTTATGGCGGCGGCTTTATGGACCGCACCCTGGCCGCCCTGCAGCCGCGCCCGGCGACGGCCGGCCTGGGCTATGCCCATGGTTTCCAGATGCTTTTGAAGGCCCAGCCCCACGATATGCCGCTGGATGCCATGCTGACCGAAGAGGGCGTGGTGTGGGACAAGAATGGCTGAGCTGGAAAATTCACTGACAATCCCTGCATGAGCACGTACACGCAACACCTGACCCTTCTGCAAACACAGGCCGAGCAGGCCTTGGCGCGTTGCGGATTCGATGCCCTCTTGATCGCCTCCGGCGTCGAGAAGTTCGCCTTTTTGGACGACCGGCCTTATCTTTTCGCGCCCAATCCGCATTTCAAGCATTGGCTGCCCCTGCTCAATCATCCCGACAGCTGGCTGCTGATTCGCCCCGGCCACAAGCCACG
>Ga0187843_10002019_pt1 | contig 12602 bp, 13 predicted proteins | sample SpaLakP09_SKY_43_FD_134516 | JGI IMG/M metagenome (GOLD analysis project Ga0187843, IMG submission 134516) | Oligotrophic lake water microbial communities from Sparkling Lake, Wisconsin, USA - SP09_SKY_43 | ecosystem: Environmental > Aquatic > Freshwater > Lake | place: USA: Sparkling Lake... | reverse complement strand
CATCTTCATTTAATTGGTTTCAAGATCGGAAAGAATTATTGTCCATACTTTTTATTTAGAGACTCTAAGAACCACATTAACCATATACAACTCATACTCAAGTAGTTAATAAAAATTCTCGCGTGAACGAAAAAAGTGACTCAAATTCTTTTTACGCAAAAGCAAGCTCATGACTTTTTCTGAGATAAAGGGACAGGCTTTAATTAAGGGTACAGGATCAAATTTTCTAATATTCATCTGATCTTGATAGATGTCTCGCAAGTTCATAAGCGAAGGAAGAGTAATTTGCCCCTTTGTAAGATCTACCCCGTCATAAACCTGTATACCTACGCTGAGAAAATAATCATGAAATTTAAAACTTCCACCAACGACCTCATCGGAGAATCGGACCCAGACTGCCGGAATACCGAAGGCGTGCGCGATAATCACGCCATGTAAACTACTTGACACAATGAAACGGCATCTCAACAGGCTTTCTATAAATTTACCTAGATTATCAGTTTCTATTTCGATCACCATATGACTCTCTTGTCTAGTCGATGAGCGCCCATTAAATCGCTCTGCGAAAGAAGTCTTATCAACATAATGGGGGATAATTCCAACGTCATACTCGGCCGTTAATTGCACATTTGGAAATATCAAAGGTATGAGAAGCGCCGGATCGCCAATCGCTATCGAGTCTGTGTATCCAAGCTGCCTCAGCCTCTGAAGAGATAACGGACCACGTGTAGCAACCACACGTAAACCACTCGGTATGCTTTCATCCGGCCCAATAAACCCTGCCCCCCAAATGGTGCAGTTTTTGTGAAGTTTAGGACTGAGAACGCTGCCGATCAGGACGAATGTGGGACGCCCTGTTTTTAATGGTTCGTAATAGCATGGACGCGCAGAAAGCCGCTCTGCGAGCAAAAATCCGCAAACATCTCCGAGATTTTGACGAGAACTACGCTTCCAGTACCAGACTGGCATTCCAAAGTTAGTGATTCGACCCAAAAGAAAGCGTCGCAACTTTATTCCTATCGATCTCAGAAGACGCATTATCTCCATCTCCTTTCTATAATTTAATCCCTTCTAATATAACTTCTTCATGGTAAGGCCTAAATTCCAGCCCGCGCAGCTCAGAGAAATCACTTTCTCGCCAAGCAGCTGGCGTAACCTTTCCAAACCCAACCTGCCTAAGAATCGCGCTTAACTCTTGCTGATCATAGGAAAATTTGTGCTCCCATGACCGAAAAAACTCATTTGCCATCTGACAAGGCGTATCTGGAAGCCAGCCCACATTCGCCCATTCAGTTGTGCGTTGCAGACTGTACTCTTGGATTAATTTTTCCAAATTTGGCGTAGTCACACGAAGCACACCTCCCGACTTAAGCACGCGCGCGCACTCCGACAGGAATTTGAGCGCCTCCTTGCGAGTGATATGTTCGATGAAGTGCTCGCAGAATATGTAATTCACAGAGTTAGAATTGACTGGAAAATCGTTCGTAAGATTCCAACCAATTACCTCTCCTCCACCGACAAAATCTATGTTTCCCCAACCTTCTAGTATTTTTTTGCCCGATGCAAGATGCAATTTATCAAAATGCTTGAGTCGTCGCTTTACTCTGCCGAAGCGGAGGCTACTAGATAATTTACTGAATTTATTTAGTACTCTAGGGTGTAGTAGATTCTTCATTTATTTGACACAAGTCAAATCATAAATTCTCATCTGCTGAGAATTATTGTTATTAGACAATTTCATCGGAGCTTAATTTCTCAGAAACCAGGTATGCTTGGAGGCCACCTCCCTTGAACCATGGGCGGCTAATGATACCGGACCAAGCGTCGATGGTGGCCCCCATGTCTAGAGCCACTTTTCCGTACTTGTTACGCAAAATTATGCCGTAATCTTTTTGCAGGCCAACGCCCATGAGAACCACATGCTCTTTGATATTTTTAAATTCATTGATGAATTGATCGCGATTGCGGAAATTCATTTCCATTGGATGCAGCGTGAAAGACGGACGCTGCCCAATCAGTGCCTCCCAGTCGAGAGCCTGCAACTTCTCCACATGCGGGCTGATTATATGAACTGACTCACCGTCAAGCAGGGCCCTCATTCCGTCAAATGATCCCATTTCGCGCGAGCGCGAGAGCATGTGATCTGCAATTAAAAGGTCCTCAGGATTAATACCCTGCAAATCAAGGTAGTCAAATGACAGAGACCAGATATCCGGCATATATTTCATTTCGACTATTGGGCAGTCCGGATCCATGAAACCGTGAAGGTCGGTTCCCAGAAATGCACGCCAAACGATTTCACGAGCGTCACGATAAAAGTCTTCCAACTGATCAGGATAGGAATATCCCCAAAATCTGCAAACTTTACGGTTGAAATCATCACTGCCATTTCCCAACAAAACGTGTATCTCGCCGTCACCAAATCTCGTGAAAGCATATGGTTCGCGCAATTTAATTTTTTCCTGAATTAGCGCTATTGCCTGCTTGTTCCCAAGGCCTGGCCTAAGGTACTTTTTCGAACCGAACACCCTTTTTAAAATATTATTGATCATAAGGATTCTTTCAGTCTTGCGGGTGTGCCAACATACACCCCCATGTTGATAAGGTCTTTAGTGACACAAGTCATTGCTCCAATAGTCACGTCATCACAAACTCTTAGATTTTCGAGAACCATGGCTCCAGCCCCCATAAGGACTCTTTTACCTATGGTTACGTTACCAGAGATGATAGCTGAAGGCAGTCCTGTAAAAAAATCTCCGAGTGCCGAATTATGTCCTATTTGATTATTCCGATTGAGCAAGCAATGCTTGCCGATTACAACATCGTTCATAACTACTGCATAGCAACCGATGAACGTACCCTCGCCTATGGCTTTGCGCTCACCATGAATGAGCGCAGTCGGATGAACATACGTGAAAAATGTCGTCGATTGCGGTAAATTTGCAGCTATCCGTGCGCGAACAAGCGGGTTTGCAATCGCGATACAAACCTGATAAGCGGATGGATCGAACGATGATAGCGGCAAGACTTTTCCTTTGGCCAACGGAAGATACGTATCTTCGATAAAACAGGGAAGCTTAGTACCTAAAAGAGCCGTCATCTCTCCAGCTAGACCTCCAGCTCCGATCAATGCTTTTTTCATGTCTTGTAGACATCAAACTTCGAAAGATCTGGATAAGGCAGCTCAAGATCTTCGCTTTGCTTTTTGGAACCATCGATATTGTAGAACTGGCTCATCAATAATACCCCTCGAGCAGCCAGTTCCGGCATCATGTAAAAATTCCAGCCCAGCATGTCAAGATCATCCTCGTGGTATGAGCACTCACGCCTGCCGGAAAACCTTGCACGCTTAAACCACGCGCATGCAGCCTCATCGTCCGTCAGGATGGCTCCGCCCTTTGATAATTTCAGATGTTTGTAAGGGCCTGTAAACGATATGCACATATGGCTACCGGGGATATACATATCTGCTGTGAACCGAAGTGCAGAATCCCAAACCTTAGTGGGCGCTAATTGGTAGGCACCCTTGATAGTTTTACTGTTGTTCTCTATGAAGTGAACCTTTCCGCCAGCGTGAATAATCTCGCATGGCACGGATGGATAGGTTCTGGATGGGATACTGATCTCCATACCAGCGACTTTCTCGTAGTAAAGACTCAGAAAAAGTGCATTGGACATGTTATCGACAGCAACCGCATAGGGCGCATTGGTATAACGGCAAAGCTCTGCCTCAAATTGCTCTGTTATCTTGTAAATACCTTGTGCCATGCAGACCCCTTCTCAAACTTTTAATAAATCGAAGAAACAGCAAAGTTTCCCAAGAATTGGGTTTCATTATTGTTGAAATCATCTGTGACTTGAATCAGTGATTTAGATCTTGGCTTCACCATTAAAGCCAGCAACTCGATGACAAGACCTTGCACCAATTTAGACCAGTTTGATCATCTACGATGAACATAGACTCATGTTAGATATTGCTGACTCGAATAAAGGAAATATTACTTCACTAACATCACTGTGATACCTCTTAAACATATAGAAGAAAATATAAATATCTTGCGAAATTTTCCAACAAAAAACAAGACTGCTCAGCAATGACTCATACAATATTCGTCAAAAATTTCAAATTTTGCATATCATACAAAATGTAAAAACCTTGTGTTAACAGTACGTCATATTTCAACTCGTAGAATCAACAAAAGCCGACATATACATTAAGTACTTATGAATACTTATTGAGGCTAAGTTGATGAATTAAGTATCGAATATGAGAACGAGTAAGCATATAAACAAAATTCAAAAAATTAATTCAGTTGCCTTCTTGTAAGTCTCAATAACGCCCAGTACAAACCTCAAGAAACCAGCTTTAATGCTCGTAAAGCTAGTCATCGAATTCAATGGAAAATCGATTCAAAGCTATTTTCCGATTTGTCATGAGAAGAAACTATTTCATTGTTGACTGCGAGTTACATTTAATCAAAATATTTTTAATGAATTACTAAAACCAATGACTAAGTAGCCAATCAACTTTACCTATCCGTCGATACCATGTACTCCCCCTACCATCCACAACATCTTGCATTTTCAAATTACCCGCAAATACCACTATCCTTGCACCTTCGGGAATAAAAGGTTCCTGAAAATAGCTTCGCCAGTATTGTGGTACGCAGTGATTCTTAAAACTCACACACCATTCTTTCGACCAATAGTGCAGCAGACCACGACGGTCTAATTCATGACTCATGAATTGCTGCGAAATCTTGAAGCTGGCTTGAGCAGCTATAGGATCACGCACGAATTCATCCAAAATATTGCTGTGCGCACCCATCTCCATTTTAAAAACTGACGAATTACCTACAATATTTAAAAATCGATCTTTTGCTGGAGTTAACTTACGAAGTGGCTTAGATCGAAATAAATCCATATCGCGAATGATCACAAATTTTTCAGGGTGGTCAAAAAACGGCTCTAACCTGCCTACCACAACCAAATCCAAATCAAGAAAGAGTGCAGTGCCTGTTAAACCAAAGACATCCTTACCTAACAACGCAAGCTTTCTCCACCGCAGATCTTGGTGCTGTGGTGGCAAACCTAGGCTGGGAAGAGGAAAAACTTCAATGCCCTGATCGATACCTGTCGTATCGTCTGTAAAACAAATAAAACGGTGTTGATATCTCAGGTTACGATCAACGCCATTACGTAAACGGTTAACGTACTCTGGGCCATAAGCTTTACCCCATTTCATACAGAGCACTAATACTGGCTGCAAGGGTGTATTCAAGTATTACTCCATCTCGGCATAGAGTCTTTTTAGTCTGACTCTATCGCTCAATAGAGCATGACACTCAAAAAAACTTGATTTTTTAGGCCGGCCCATTAATCTGTATTTTTCAATTAAATTTTTAAACTAATGCTATTTTTTTGATCGCAGCCGAACAATAAACACTCGATTCATAGCCATACCGAAATAGCTGAATGGCTCACCCAAAATTTTCTTCATCTGTTTCTCGAATTTATAGTAAACCTCGTGCAGCCGTAATGGATTCCACTTGCGCCAAGGTTTGGTGCGTCCCAGATAATGGACAATTACTGCATCACGACGTTTCTTAAATTGGCGATTGACATAAGAAGAGCCAAAGTTATATATGGTATCAAGAACTTTGATGTAGCCTCGATAGGTGTAGTTTATAACGTCCTGGTCAGCGTATTTAATGATGTCCTTGAGATTAAACGTGTCTTCAAAAAGCTCTTGGGATTTTTTGTCTTCTCGAATCTTTTTTAAATTATGTAATAAGACCCCTGAGTTAACGTAGACATCACTATTAGCCATTCCTAAGACAAACTTATGACCATTTTTATCGCATTTGTAATCAATCACTCCAGCGCAGTAGAATCCAGTCAAATCTATTTTCCAAAGCGGCATCAAATCTCTCCTCACAACAATGTCGACGTCAAGATATAAAATGCGATCGAGTTCCTTAAATATATCTACCAAAAGATATTGGTAATAAGTTTCCAAGGGAAATACTCGGTAGTCTGGAAGTCGCATCCCATGGAACATAGCAGGATCTATTTCCTTGTAATCGATTGAGGCATTTTTAAAGTAATCAATTAGCTTCTGATTCTTGACTCGATTTTCATCTGAGAAATCTGAATAAACAACATGGAATCTAATAAAGTGATCTGGGTTCGATGCCATAATCGAAGTCAATAAAACTCGCAATGGCTCTGCGTAGGCGTTATTTAATGTAAAGACAATATCAAGAACTAACATCGGCACCCTTTTCCCCAGTCATATCAGAACTCAATATCAATTGATAGTCGGCATAATCTCGGATGTACTCTTTCTCGTCATATTTTTCATTCGACAATACAAGAAGGATTGCATTGTATGAAAAGTCATACATTTCTTTCCAAACCATTTTTTCTAACCAGAGCGCCTGATTTGGCCGATTTAATGTAATTACAGACTGTTCAATGCCGTTATCAATCTTCACATTGCAACTACCCGATATCACCACCAAAAGGAACTGAGAATTTCGGTTTGCATGACTACCGCGAGCAGTACCTGGCCTAGTGTTAAATATATAAAATGCTCGGGCAACTTCGAAAGGTACATTCATCCCCATCTCAAAAGGAATAAGTCCACCTCGATCGTCCCCAGTATCAACTAAGTCGTAAACTTTATAGTGCATGTCTAATTATCCAAACGAGTTAACTGCATCAATAACTAAAGTAACCTCATCTACTGACATTGCAGGAGAAATCGGCAGGCTTAATACCTCTTTATGAATTTTCTCAGTCAATGGCAACGATAGGCCGCTCAGCTCTTCATAAGCCTTTTGTTTGTGAGGCGGAATAGGGTAATGAATAAGCGTCTGAATGGACCGCTCGAGCAAGAACTTCTGCAAATCATCTCTTCTATAAGTACTCACAACAAAAAGATGCCACACGTGCTCTAGAGGATCTTTGGGTACCTTGGGCAAGTTAACTTGAGAATTATTAATTTCGCTTAAATAGCGACCAGCGATCTCACGTCTTTTATTGTTGTCGAAATCAAGCCCCTTAAGCTTTACACTAAGGACCGCAGCCTGGATTTCATCGAGCCGAGAATTCTGACCCTTGTAACTATTAATGTATTTCTCGTAGGATCCGTAATTGCGAAGTGCACGAATTTTTTCGATAAGGCTCTGATCATTGCTTGTCACAGCACCGCCGTCACCGAGGCAGCCCAAATTTTTTCCTGGATAAAAACTAAAGCCGGACGCATCACCAAGATTACCCGTTCTACGACCTTGGTAGACCGCGCCATGTGCCTGCGCAGAATCCTCAATGATTTTTAGGTTGTACTGGTCAGCTAACTTCCAAACCTTTTCCATTGACATAGCGCGCCCATAAAGGTGCACCACCAAAATTGCTTTCGTTCTTGGTGTGATTTTCTCTTCTATTAAATTGTCATTTAAATTAAATGTTTCTAAATCTGGCTCGACAAGAACGGGGGTACAGCCATTTTGACTGATCGCCAGCATTGATGCGATGTAGGTGTTAGCCGGGACAATAATTTCGTCTCCAGGACCAAAACCATAACCTTTAATAATGAGGTTAAGTGCGTCGAGTCCGTTAGCCACACCTGAGGTATACCTTACACCACAAAAACTTGAAAAGTTTTGCTCGAATGACTGATTCGCACTTCCAAGTAAATACCAACCAGTGTCTAAAACTGAAGCTATCGCTCGATCAATTTCTTCACGATAGGGGACATTAACAGCGTGGAGGTCAAGAAACTTAACCATAGAAACTCATATTCTTTATCAGTGAAGTAGTGGCAAATAAACGTATATAAAACTCGAAGAGTTTGTAGTCCAATTTTTTTGACTCAGAACCACTTCGTGCTGAAAACAATTACAAAGCGCTGGATCCCCAAACATTCTTGCTCCTACAGCCTGAACTAGCTAACTGTTTTTGCATTATATTAGTAATTGCTACCCGTCCACTGAAAATAGCTTTCTTGGTAAGCACTTTGGTACATAGGGTGCTTAGCCAGTGGATTGGTAGAATTTTCTAAGTATTACGCTTCATCTTGAGCGGACTTAGGTGTCCCATCAGGATGAATGTACTGATTCAGTCCGCGTTCGGTCCACTTTAATTTGAATCTACGGGTATTCAGGCGAATACGTTCGCTATTTACCTGCATTTCAGGAGTGACGTATCCGCGTCCATGATCGAGGTGCACGCAAATGGTGGAGTAACGAATACGCTTTGCTTTCACGCCTGAGTGCCGCAAGCGTCTTCCAAACTCAGCATCTTGCCCACCGTACTGCATATTTTCATCGAAGCCATTGACTGCTATTGCCCATTTTTTGTGGCACGATGAATTATGACCATTCCATGAGGCTTTAATCGGAAGGCGATTCAACAAGTCGCCCCACTGACCTCGTGAAGAGAGCTTCAAGCTACTGATACCAATAATCATACCTTGCTGGCGCAGCCAATCAGCTGAAAAGACGCGCTGGCTGTCAACATCATCTTTTGTGATGGCTTTGCTGATATCCATGGGTAGCTTGAAGTAGCCTCCAGAGAGATAGCAATCTTCTTCTGCATGACGCAAGTGTTCAGCAACGAAATCATTTCGTGGAATACAATCGCCATCAGTAAAAATAAGATAATCACCCTGTGAAGCAGCAATAGCTTTATTTAAAATTCGACTTTTTTGAAATCCTTCATCAGGCTGCCAGACATGCTTTATTGGTAGCGCTGTGTCAGCGCTCATACGTGCGATCCGCTCTCGCGTATCGTCGCACGAACCATCATCCGCAATAACGATCTCGAAATCGCGTACCGTCTGGACAAAAAATCCCCATAGGACTTTTTCCATCCAATCAGGTGAGTTATATGTCGAGAAAATAACGCTGGTTTTCATGCGTATCCTGAACCTGCCAATACAATCATAACGTGCAACTAAGCACGTGGATGCCATGCCGCGACAAGTTGAATGCAATTGCAAGGCGAGTGTAGAAGTAAAAAGTGATTATACAAAATGAATCGTACTGCACTACTAATTTTTACCTACGATCTCCAGCTTGCAAAGCTACTGACCTGAGCATCCGAGTGCATTAGAATGCCAGCACTCGACCCGTTTTCGTTCGCCAGCCGCCGCGTATGATTCAAAAAAAAGTCATCATCTGCATTAATTGGGGTACCAAGTACGGCCCGACCTATATCAATCGCCTGTATGCGATGGTGGCACGCAATATCACGCCGCCTTTCGAGATGGTTTGCTTTACAGACAATACGTCTGGTATTCGACCAGAAGTGCGCTGTGAAGAACTACCCCCACTCGATGCCCGTCTTCCTGTCGGTACACCAGGTATCTGGCAAAAATCACGTCTCTGGGGACCCAAACTAGCCGACTTGGAAGGGCCGGTTTTGTTTATGGATCTGGATCTGGTCATCACCGGCAATCTCGATGGATTTTTCGAATATGGCGATCCGGAGAGTGTCGTACTGTGTAGAAATCAGTTAGCTTCGCTCGGTCGCTTCGGTCAGTTTGAGCGCATGGGTCAAACATCGGTATTTCGTTTTCCAGTTGGGAAGCTTTATCCGCTTCAACAACTATTTGCGAATGATCCGCAAGCCATCGCAGATAAATACCGATTCGAGCAACGCTTTGTGACAGCGAACGCACCTGGTGGAGTTAAATTCTTTCCAAAAAATTGGATTGCCCACTTTAGGCAGAATTGTTCCATCACCTTTCCATTTAATTTTTTCTTCCCACCGCGAATACCAAGTAATGCGCGTATCGTGATTTTCCCCGGTGATCTGCTACCTACTCATGCGATTGAAGGACGCTGGGGTCCACGTGGTTTGTTATTCGAGACGAGGCGGCGCTACATCGCTGAAGTGTTATCGCCAAAATTTAAAGGGAATCGATTTTCTAATCTACGCCACTTCATATTACCGACACGATGGGTCGAGGACGTTTGGCGCGAATAAAAAATCACAACGCAAAATTTACATCAGTTTTTTCAGTAATTGATTTTAGGAATTTTCTGCAAACTGCAAATGATATAAATGGGCATATACGCCATTTGTCGCTAGTAGCTCGGCATGACTTCCTATCTCGGCAATCCTGCCATCTTGAAGTACAACAATACGATTAGCATGTTCAATCGTAGATAATCGATGCGCAATTACCAGTGTTGTTCGATTTTTCATGAGCGTATCTAAGGCCATCTGCACTGCACGCTCGGATTCGGTGTCTAAGGCCGATGTCGCCTCATCTAAAATCAGTATCGGTGCATTTTTATAAATAGCTCGAGCAATGGCTAAACGTTGACGCTGTCCACCCGATAGACGCATACCGTTATTACCAATAAATGTCTCGTAAGACTCTGGTAAATTAGTAATGACATCTGCTAGGTGCGCCGCACGCGCTGCTTCCTCAATTTTTTGACGGTTGGGATTTGGGTCTCCATACGCAATATTTGCGGCAATGGAGTCATCGAACAACACCACATGCTGGCTAACCATCGCCATTTGAGTACGTAAACTGTGCAGCGAAATGTCGCCGATTGGTTGCTCATCAAGAAGAATGCGTCCCTCAGTGGGCACAAAAAATTCAGGCACCAAATTCACCAGCGTCGTTTTACCACCGCCAGACATACCCACTAAAGCAATCGTTTCACCAGGTTCGATACTCAGAGATATATCAGATAGCGCCGCTTGTTTTTGGTTGGGATATCTAAAACCTACGCGCTCAAAATCTAATTTGCCTGAAGAACGCTCATGCAATACAACTCCCGTCTCACGCTCAGGGGAGGTATCGATAATGCCAAATACAGTGGATCCTGCGGCAAGCCCGCGTTGAAGTGGGCCATTCACAGCTGCCAAATGCTTGAGCGGTGTAAGCGTCATCAGCATCGCGGTAATAAATGAAGCAAATCCACCAACAGTCATACTGCCATCACCCGCTTGCGCGAGAGCGATCATGATGATAACGGAGACCGATAATGAATTGATGAACTGCGTTATAGGCTCAGTGGTGGCTGACGTGCTCGCCACGCGTAGCATAAAGCCACGTAAACGTTCGGAGCGCTGCTCAAAACGTTTTGCTTCGTACTGCTGGCCACCAAAAATCTTGATAACCTGTTGAGCACGTGTTGTTTCTTCTATGGTCTGCGTTAGCTCGGCATTCAGGGTCTGGTTCTGAATTATCAGCTGCTTCAATCGCTTAGCTGTGATTCGTACAACAAAGGCGATGACTGGAGCCAGAACAATAATCACCAGTGTGAGCTTCCAATTTAGCCAGAACAAAAAACTCAGCAACCCGATTACGGTCAGGCTATCGCGTATTACCACGATCATCACACTACGAATCAAATCGAGGACTTGATTGACCTCGAGCATCATGGCATTAATAATTTTTCCGGTGGAATTGTCTCGATAAAAATCTAGCGGCACATTAAGTAATTGCGTGAACATTTGTTGGCGCAAGGTCGATATTAACCTGCCGGATATAGCGGACATTAGGTACGTCGTAGTAAACGTTGACATGCCGCGTATTACAAAGATACCCACTACGAATAAAGGCACTAACCATAATGAAAAACTACGCGCTTCTGAAAAACCTTTATCCAATAGGAGCTTCATCATGGCAGCTACGGCAGGCTCAGTTGCCGCAGTCACTGACATGGCGGCCAGCACCAAAAGTAAACGAGATTTATAGGGAGATAGCAGGCCGAGAATACGCCTGAAAGTAGCAGACAGAGTCATTAATATTCAAACCATACGTTATCGGGACTAAGCCAATCAGATAATTTGGCACGCAGGGCATCATCTGCACGCACTCGCCAATCATCTGACAAGCGCAGTTCGCCGTGCGCACCATTTTTTTGGTACTGAACTACGATAGGACAGGAAGCCTCATTTTGCTGAAACGGTGCAATCAATTCGCGCAATTTAACTGCATCAGCCTGACCATTCATGGATAAGCGCAAAGCTTTAACGAAATTCGCACGCGCTGCCGCGATATCCATCACTCGATCAGCGGTAATACGCAGGCCGCCGGAAAAACGATCTTCAGCGACTTTAGCTTGCACAGCTAAAAATTCATCTTCACGAAACAAAGAACGGTTCGCCTCATAAATTTCGCTATACACCGTTACTTCGACTTGAGCCGTATTGTCATCCAGCGTAACAATCAGCATACGGCCGCGCTGGGTCATCTGAGTACGCACACCAGAAATAATACCCGCCATAAGCTTAGTCTCGCGCGCAGGCTTCAAATCAACTAATCGCGTACGTGCGAATTTCGCTGCTTCTTCGACATAGGCATTAATAAGTGGCCGGACAAATAAAAACCGAGCGCCGTTTTTTCTTCGGTGAGTTTTTGTTTTTCGCTCCACTCAGGAACGTTCACATACACAGGGCTATCATCAAACTGGCTATCCGCTATATCAAACAAACTGACTTGATGCACAGATGCTTCTGCTTGCTCTGCACTTTCCATCGCCAAACCAACGGATGCGAGTAAGACACCACGATTAACACCCAGGCAATCAAACGCACCCGCTTTAATCAGGGATTCAATCGTACGCCGATTG
>Ga0187843_10002018_pt1 | contig 12604 bp, 10 predicted proteins | sample SpaLakP09_SKY_43_FD_134516 | JGI IMG/M metagenome (GOLD analysis project Ga0187843, IMG submission 134516) | Oligotrophic lake water microbial communities from Sparkling Lake, Wisconsin, USA - SP09_SKY_43 | ecosystem: Environmental > Aquatic > Freshwater > Lake | place: USA: Sparkling Lake... | reverse complement strand
GTGCCGTCATGGATGATGGCCTTGGCACCCGCTGCCACGAAGGCGTCATATGCAGTACGGCTGACGTTGCCGTAGTTGTAGACGATGTCCACGCGCAGCAAGGGCGTGCAGGTGATCCGCGCTTCACGCACCGGCAGCGGCGTGGTCATCCGCAATGGCGAGCAGCCGGACGACAAGTACGACTGGGTGGTGACCGATGACCAGAATGCCCAGAAGGCGCGCATCCTGGCCGAACTGGCCCTGACCCGCACCAATGATCCCAAGGAACTGCAGAAGATCATGTGGAAGTATTGATCGGTGCGATTTCCGTTAACCGATTGCCGATAATTGATAAACGATATAAATCGTTTATCAGGAAATGAACAGCAGCACGCAAGGTGTTTTTGTGTTGTAACCCTGAGGTTTCCTCAGTTCCCTCTTGGCCCCGCTTTGGCGGGGCCTTTTTTCTTGTGGTGGGTTGCGTCAGAAATCGAGCTGTTCGACGCTCAGGCCAAGCGCCGCGGCAATTCTTTCGAGGGACATTGGACGCAAGCGCTTGCTGCTTTCCTGCTGCGCATAGGCAGACTGCGAGATACCGATGCGGGCAGCGACTTCTTGCTGGGTCAGATTCAGATGTTCGCGCCAGCTGCGGATGGCGGTCCATTGGTGGTCGACCATCATCGCCACCACCTCATGCGGAACATAAGGCTCGTCCTCTTGTGGATGCTCCCTGACATAATCGGCGTAAGGGATCACGACGAAGGCAGGTCTTCCATCTGCGCCGTGAATAATTTGAGTGTTAGTACGTGCGGTCATCGCGCTTGCTCACTTCCTCGATATAGACAATGCGGACAGTGCCATCAAAGTTGAAGAAGACTCGATAATGGCCAACCCGAAGGCGAAATTGGCATGGATGATTCGTCAGCGATTTCACTTGCTGGCAATGTGGCATTTGCTCCAGCTTGGCCGCCGCGTCCTTGATCTTGATCTGATCGGAACTGTTGATCTTCATCAGCTGCTTGATCGCCCTTGGATGCCACTTGATCGAGTTCATGCGCTTAAATTATAAGTCCAATATCGGTATTTTCTCAAATTATTAGACTTGGACTTATTAATCCGAGTCAGGGCGCAAGCTTGCCAGCCTGTTTTCCCGGCGGCAAGCCAGCACACCAATTGACTCGCTCGTTCTCGAAAACTCCCCTCTTGATCATCAGGACAACACCGGCTCCCCAATCTCCGGAATCAACCGGATCGGAATCGACTTCGCCGCCGGCACCTTGCTGCCGCGTGCATGGTGGAACAGCGGGATGAGCCGGTTGAGTTCAGGGAAATAGCCCATCACGCAGCCCACGGGAATATCGAAGGGTTCCACCCGCAGATGGTCCACCCGGCGCTCTACACCATCGTCGGACACCGTCTCGGCCGTCACGAAATCGCCCGCGCCCAATCCCTGCTGCTGCAGGTCCCGCAGGTTCATCAGCAGCACGCGGCGCATCCCCCACACGCCACGGAAGCGGTCATCCAGCGAATAGACGGTGGTGTTGAATTGGCTGTCACCGCGCGTGGTCATCAAGCGCAAAACACCCGGTGCATCGCCGGGCATGTCCGGGTCGGGATCGAACCCGTCCGGGGTCTTGAAGTTGGCCCGGCCGTTGGGGGTCTTCCACTGCCGCTCGCGCGCGGCCAGCGGGCGCGCAAAACCGCCCGGGGTCCACATGCGCGCATTGAAGTCGCGGAAGATGTCCGGATAGGTCGCCTCGATGGCATCGCGGATGCGCGCATAGTCACCGACCCAGGCATCCCAGTCCACATGCGGATTGAAAGGCAGCAGGCGCTTGGCCAGTTCGGCCACGATCGCCGGTTCCGAGAGCAAGTGCGGCGAGGCCGGTTTGACGCGGCCGCGCGAGCCATGCATGCAGCCGGTGCTGTCCTCCACCGAGACAGCCTGCTCGCCGCTTCGCTGGCGGTCGATCTCGATGCGGCCCAGGCAGGGCAGCACATAGGCCGTCTTGCCGTGAATGACGCAGGACCGGTTGAAGTGCGTCACGACCTGCACCGTCAGCGGCAACTTGCGCCAGGCCGGCTCGATGACGCCATGATCCGGAATGGCCCGCACGAAATTGCCACCCAGCATGAAGAAGGCCGAGAGCTCGCCATCGCGGATTTTTTCGCACGCTTCCACCGTATTGAGACCCTTCTCCATCGGCGGCTCAAAGTGATAGAGCGCACGCAGCTTGTCGTTGGGCACCATCTCGGGTTTTTCGGTGATGCCCACGGTACGCTGGCCCTGCACGTTGGAATGGCCCCGGATGGGGCAGATACCGGCGCCGGGCTTGCCGATATTGCCGCGCATGAGCAGCAGGTTGGTCAGCATGTGGATGGCACGGACCGCTTCACGGTGCTGGGTGATGCCCATGCCATACATGAGCATGGCGCGGCCGGCAGCGGCATAGGTATCGGCCGCCAGCTCCAGCTCCGCGCGCGAGACACCGGCGTGGCGCTCGATCTCGGCCCAATCGGCTGCGCGCGCAGCGGCTGCGAACTCGTCGAAACCGCTGGTATGTTCATCGATGAAGGCCTGGTCCAGCAGGCGCGGCAAGCCTTCGGCACGGGCGCGGTCGTCGCGTTCCAGGATGCGCTTGGCCATGCCGACGGCGGCCGCCGTGTCGCCGCCGATCTTGATCTGCACGTATTGCGAACTGATGTCGGTATGCGCCGGGGTGATCATTTCCTTGGGCGACTGCGGGTTGACGAAGCGCTCCAGACCGCGTTCGCGCAAGGGATTGAAGGTGATCACCGGCACCCCGCGCTTGCGGGCATCTTCCAGCTGATGCAGCATGCGCGGCGCATTGGTACCGGTGTTGTGGCCGAAGAAGAGTATGCACTCGGTCTGCGCGAAGTCTTCCAGCATGACCGTACCCACCGGCACGCCAATGGTCTCAGGCAGCGCCACCGAGGTGGATTCGTGGCACATGTTGGAACTGTCGGGCAGGTTGTTGGTGCCATACATGCGCGCCATGAGCTGGTACATGTACGAGGTCTCCAGCGAGGCCCGGCCGGAGGCATAGAAGACGACCTTCCTGGGATCCATCGCACGCAGTCGGGCCGCGATGTCATCGAAGGCCTCACTCCAGGAAACCGGCAGGTAGCGGTCGCTGGCGGCATCGTATTTCATCGGTTCGGTGATGCGGCCGGTGGATTCCAGTTCGAGGTCGTTCCAGCTCTCCATCTCGGTGACGGTGTGCTGCGCGAAGAATTCCGGCGTGGCGCGCTTGCCGGTGATTTCCCAGGCGGTGGCCTTGGCGCCGTTCTCGCAGAATTCGAACAGATGCGGATCAGCCGGCTTGGCCCAGGAACAGCTGACGCAGGCAAAACCGTCAGGCTTGTTCTGCTTCATGAGGATGCGCGTACCGGTGGCGATGACGTGCTCCTGCTGCAGGATGGCGCCCAGTGCCTTGACCGAGCCCCAGCCACCGGCTGCATTGTTGTATTCGTCGAAATGGCCTTCTTCGGGGATGTCCTTGGTTTTCATGTCGCTTCTCCGAGCGTGATGCATTCGTGGGGGGCGCCCTGCATGGTCACGTGGTCGCCCTTTGGCGCGGCGCAAGAAACACTTTGCGTCCAGCTTGCAATGATGGAAGAGCCGCGCGCATTTGGCTGTAGGCGCCACTCGGATTTACTGCGCGCCGCACTCCTACAGCATCGCCAAAGCAGCAACAGCGCGGCCGTGAGAGAAGACCAGGCTTAATGAAATCCTACGGCAAACACAGCAGCGCGCCGACAGCTTGCGGGCGAACCGGCGCGCATACTGCCCATCATTGCGCTGCCTGCGCACCCCTGTTCCCGGCTACCCCATCATGATCAGCAGCACCGCCCGCCGCTACGCCCCGCCCTGCCCTTCGCTGCCTGCAGCGCTGGAAGAATTCATCGCGCCTGCGCTGCAGGAAGCCACGCATGCCGAACTGTCCACTGTCGCCGCGCGCCTGCTGCGCCAGCTGGTGGTAGCAGGTCTGGACCGCCTGCCCCTGCCGGGCCAGGGCGAGACACTGTCGCGCTGGCAGGCGCTGGCGACGGTGGCCGCGCAGGACCTGTCGCTGGCCAAACTGTTCGAAGCGCATACCGATGCGCTCGCCATCCTGGCCGAAGCCCACGTGCCGGTCCCACCGCATTCCCTCTGGGGCGTGTGGTGCGCACAGGGTCGGCCGGGCAGCCTGCGCATGCGCGCGCAAGGCGATCGTATCCTCCTCGATGGCGAAAAATCCTGGTGTTCGGGCGCGGCGGCTCTCACGCATGCCCTGCTCGGCCATCGCGACGAGCAAGACCACTATTGGCTGCTGGCCATCGAACTGGGCCAGCCGGGCGTGACCCTCATCGAGGACGACTGGGCCGCCATCGGCATGGCCGCCACCCGCACCGCCCGCCTGCAATTGCAGGGCGTAAGCGCACAAGTGATCGGCGCTCCCGGCTTTTATCTGGAACGTCCTGGTTTTTGGCAGGGAGGCATCGGCATTGCCGCATGCTGGTACGGCGCTGCTACCGCATTGGTATCCGTCCTGCGCCAAGGCCTGGCGCAGCGTGCGGACAGCCACGCGCTGGCCCGGCTGGGCCACGCCCTGTGCCAGCAGCATTCAGCGGCCGCCTGCCTGCGCGAAAGCGCTGCGCGCATCGACGCCGACCCGCACGCCAAACTCATGCAGGAAGCGCTGCGTACCCGACTCATCGTGGAGCGTGCCTGCCTGCAGATCATCGAGGACCTGGGCGCGGCCCTCGGTCCCCATCCCTATTGCGGCAGCCGGCGCAGTGCGCGCCTGCTGGCCGACCTGCCGGTGTGGCTGCGCCAGAGCCACGCCGAACGCGACCTGGCGGCGCTGGCCCAGGCCAGCCTTGAAGAGGAGCCTTCCCCATGCTTGTTGTGAACCCCACGCCGCCGGTCAATGCGGCAGTCCATGCACGCCATATCGATATCACGCACGGCACGGCCGAAGAAGCCTGGCAATCCTGCCAGCGCCTGCACGCCCTGCCCGAACTGGAGCTATGCCACCTGGTACCGGCACGCTCGCGTGCCGTGATCCTGGCACCGCATCCGGATGACGAGACCCTGGGCTGTGGCGGGCTCATCGCCCAGCTCGCCGGGATGATGCGGGAAATCGCCGTAGTCGCCGTCAGCGATGGCGAGCGCAGTCACCCGGAGTCCTCTGCGCTGGCCTCGCGCCTGCCGTTGTTGCGCCCTGCCGAGAGCAAGGCAGCGCTCGAATGCCTGGGCGCGGGCCAGGCGCAGATCCTGCGGGCGCGCATTCCCGACGGCCAGGTCCGCCAGCACCGGCTGGAACTGAAGGCCTGGCTGATTGCGCAATTGCGCCATACCGACATCGTCTTCGCCCCGTGGCGCCTGGACGGCCATCCCGACCATGAAACCGTGGGCGAGGTGGCCGCAGAACTGGAGCATGAACTGGGCTGCAAGCTGGTGGAAGTCCCGATCTGGGGCTGGCACTGGGCGCAGCCGCTGGGCGGGGAATTCCCCTGGGGCCGGGCGCACAAGCTGGCCTTCGATGCCGAGACCGGCATGATGAAGCGGCGCGCCCTGCGCTGCTACCACAGCCAGATCGGCCGCGACGGCGAGCGCGATCCGGTGCTGCCGGCCGGTGTGCTGGCGCATTTCGTGCGGCCGTATGAGGTGTTCTTCCTATGAGGGCAGCACAGCTGAAAAACGCCCGCCATTTTGACCAGCTCTATGCCGGCAGCGACGATCCCTGGCAGACCCGGGATAGCTGGTACGAACAACGCAAGCGCGCCCTGGTCGAAGCGATCCTGCCGCACCAGCAGTGCAGCGCGATCTTCGAGCCCGGATGTGGCAGCGGCGAACTGACCTTGCTACTGGCCGAGCGCTGCCAGTGGCTGATGGCCTCCGATTTCTGCGAGGAGGCCGTGCGCATCACGCGCGAGAAGACGGCCCACCTGCCGCACGTACAAGTGCGCAGGCAGTCGCTGCCCGAACAATGGCCGGCCGGCGCGCACGAGATGCCGCCGCTTGACCTGATCCTCTTCTCGGAACTCTGCTACTACTTCGATGCGCCCCACATGGCCGAGATGGTGGCGCTGGCTGCCGCCTCGCTGGCACCGGCCGGGCATCTGCTGGCCTGCCACTGGAAGAAGGATTTCGATGACCGCTTGCTGGCCACGCGGCCCATGCACCAGCTCATCGATGCCCACGCGCGCCTGAAGCGCCAGGCCTGTTATGAAGACGAGGACATCCTCATCGATCTCTGGCGCAGGATCTGATCCGCGCAGCCCACCATCACCTCCGAGGAGAGAGCATGATCGGCATCGTCATCCCCGCCCACGACGAAGAAGCCACCCTGCATGCTTGCCTGCGCGCGGCCCGCAAGGCGGCGTCGCATCCGCAGCTGCAGGGTGAAGCGGTACGCATCGCGGTGGTGCTCGACAGTTGCAGCGATGCCTCCGAGGCGATTGCCCGGCGCCATCCGGTGACGGTGTTGCCGATGCAGGTGCGCAATGTCGGGCAGGCGCGCCATCACGGCGCCCAGGCGCTCATCGCCGAGGGTGCGCGCTGGCTGGCCTTTACCGATGCCGATACGCTGGTGGCGCCCGACTGGCTGGCGTCGCAATTGCAGCTGCAGGCCGACGCCGTCTGCGGCACCGTCACGCCGGACAGCTGGCGCGATCATCCGCCGGAAGTACAGCAGCGCTTTGCGCGCGACTATCACGATCAGGACGGGCACCGCCATATCCACGGCGCCAATTTCGGCGTCTGCGCGCAAGCCTATGCACGCGCGGGCGGATTTCCGCCGCTGGCCTGTCACGAGGACGTAGGACTGGTGCAGGCCTTGCAGGCCATCGACGCGCACATCGCCTGGAGTGCGCGCGTACGTGTGGTCACCAGTACGCGTAGCGCCAGCAAGGCGCGCGGCGGATTTGGCGATACCCTGCGCCAGTGGGCCGTCGAAGAATGCACGGCCATGCTGCCGGTTCAGCGGGTGCTGTCTCCCGCACGCACCACCTGCTGAGCCTGCTGGAGGCTCACGTGATGGTCTTCTACCGTATTGACCAGCCGCTGGCGTTTTGCGCGTGAACCGAAATTGTTGGCGTAGATCCAGGTGAACTCGGCGCCCAAGAGGAAAATCTGGGCCGAGTAGTAGATCCACAGCAGCAGCAGCGCAAACGAACCGGCGGCGCCGAAGCCGGACGTCATGCCGGTGCTGCCGAGATAGAGGCCGATCAGGTACTTGCCGATGATGAAGAGGACCGTGGTCGCTACCGCACCGATCCACACGTCATGCCAGGACAGCGTCACGCGTGGCATGAATTTGTAGATCATCGAGAAGAGCGTGGAGAACACCACGAAGGACAGCACGAAGTTGAGCATCTGCAGCAGCAGTTGCCAGCCCTCGAACCATCCGCCCCACCAGCGCCCCAGCGCGGCCAGTGCCGCACTGACCACCAGCGAGATGATGAGCAGAAATCCCAGCCCGATGATGAGTCCGAAGGACAGCAGCCGCGTGCGCGCCAGCTGCCATACGCCACTCTTGCGCTTGACGGCGGGAATGCGCCAGATGCGGTCCAGCGCGCTCTGCAGTTCGGAAAACACGGCGGTGGCACCGATGACCAGCGTCACCACGGAAATGCCTGCGGCGATCATGCCTTCGCGCGGCTGGCTCACCGATTTCAGCAATCCCTGGATGGCGAATGCGCCTTCGGTACCGACGATGTCACGGATCTGGTTGACGATCTCGCCCTGGGCGGCGTCGTGTCCGAAGAGCATGCCGGCCACCGCAATGGCGATGACCAGCATGGGCGCAATCGAGAAGATGGTGTAGTAGGCGATGGCCGCGCCCATGCTGGGCGCGAAGTCATCGAGCCAGGCATTGATGGCCGCCACCGTCATCTGCCAGGCCTGCTGGGCGCGGGTGCCGCCCTTGAGCATCTTGACCTCGGCGGCCGGGTCCAGGTAATCCGAAGGCGCCGGTTCCAGCTTGGCCTTGACGATGTCGATGCGCGCGGGCGCGTCCGCCACTGGCGGGATGTCATCGCGGGCCTTCTCGGCGGCGAGCTTGGCACGGGCCGAACCCCTGCGCCAGGCGGCGATCAGCGGCATGGCCAGCGTGACCACGCGCAAGGCGCGTTCTAGCCCGGGCGGCACCGCTTCGTGTGCGCCGTGGCGGTCATGCGCGTTCACCGCGGGCTGCTCCGGAGGTGCTGCCACGCGTTTCTGGCGGCGCTTTCTTCCCAGCCACAGACCCACCCCTGCACTGAGCAGGGCACCGGCAACCAGGCCGCCCGTGGAGGGCGCGGCACGATCGGCGGGATCACGGGTTGCCGAAGCAGTCTGGCGAGACGATGGGGATGGGTCGTAAGAGCTGCTCATGGGGTCCTCGGCTTGGCATCTTGTTGTGGCAGTGTGACCGGTGCGTATGAACGATTGTTCCTGTGGCCCGCAAGCGCTGCGGCCCTTGTAGGAAGCCACTGTCAGCGCCCCGGCCGGCCGGCGGGAAAGCTCCGCACATGGTATAAAGTGAAGCTTCGCGCAGAAAGCCATCGCTTTGCAACAAGGCTTGGATTTCGCACTGCGCATGAACCAGGCCGGCGCGAGCCGGTCTGTCTGAATTCTCCCCAGGCCGATGTGCCTGCCCTGCGTTTGCGCAACCTCATTGCGCGGCGCGCCCGGGCGGCACCGGCCCTTCCCCAACCTGACGAACGAGGATTGCCCATGTATAAGGACGTACAGCTTTTCATCAACGGCGAATGGACCGCCAGCGCCTCCGGCCGCACCATCGATGTCGTCAACCCGGCTACCGAGGAAGTGATCGGCAAGATCGCCCACGCCGACCGCAGCGACCTGGATCGCGCCCTGGAAGCCGCCAAAAAGGGCTTCGAGACCTGGCGCAACATGTCCGCCTTCGAGCGTTCCAAGATCATGCGCCGTGCCGCTGATCTGCTGCGCGAGCGCGCTGACGATATCGCGCGCCTGATGACCATGGAACAAGGCAAGCCGCTGGGTGAATCCAAGATGGAAACCCTGGGCGCGGCCGACACCATCGACTGGTTCGCCGAGGAAGCCCGCCGCACCTACGGCCGCCTGGTGCCGGCCCGCGTGCCGGGTGCCTACCAGATGGTGATCAAGGAGCCGGTCGGTCCGGTAGCCGCCTTCACCCCGTGGAACTTCCCGATCAACCAGGTGGTGCGCAAGCTCTCTGCGGCCCTGGCTGCGGGCTGCTCCATCATCGTCAAGGCCCCGGAAGAAACCCCGGCCTCCCCGGCCGAACTGATCCGCGCCTATGCCGATGCAGGCGTGCCGGCCGGTGTCATCAACCTGGTCTATGGCGTGCCGGCCGAGATCTCGGAATACCTGATCCCGCACCCGGTGATCAAGAAGATTTCCTTCACCGGTTCCACCCCGGTGGGCAAGCAGCTGGCAGCCCTGGCCGGCCAGCACATGAAGCGCGCCACCATGGAACTGGGCGGCCACGCACCGGCCATGGTGTTCGATGACGTGGATGTGGAACTGGCCGCCAAGACCCTGGCCACCTCCAAGTTCCGCAATGCCGGCCAGGTGTGCGTCTCGCCGACCCGCTTCCTGGTGCAGAAGGGTGTCTTCAATGCCTTCGTCGACAAGTTCGTCACCTATGCCGAACAACTGAAGGTGGGCAATGGCCTGGAAGCTGGCGTGGGCATGGGCCCGGTGGCCAACAAGCGCCGCATCCCGGCGCTGGAAGCACTGATCGATGATGCCGTCTCGCAAGGCGCGCAACTGCGCACCGGTGGCAAGCGCATTGGTAACAAGGGTTACTTCTTCCAGCCGACCGTGCTGACCAATGTGCCGCTGAATGCCCGCGTGATGAACGAGGAGCCCTTCGGTCCGCTGGCCATCATCAATTCCTTCGAGACCCTCGATGAAGTGATCACCGAAGCCAATCGCCTGCCCTTCGGCCTGGCCGCCTACGCCTTCGCCAAGTCGGCCAAGACCAAGCACGCCCTGGCCGCGCGCGTGGAAAGCGGCATGCTGACCATCAACCATCTGGGCCTGGCGCTGCCGGAACTGCCTTTCGGCGGCATCAAGGACAGCGGCTACGGTTCCGAAGGCGGCACCGAGGCCATCGAGGCCTACATCAACACCAAGCTGGTGACGCAGCTGGATGTCTGATCCCGGGCAGGTCGCCTGACCTGCCGCAATGATCACGCTGCGTGATGAAAAAAAAAATCGGCGGACCTGCAAGGGTCCGCCGATTTTCTTTTGGAGCTGTGCTGCTTATTCTTCGCCACCGCCACCCGAGGGCGGCACCAGGATATCGCGGCTGCCGTTGCGCGACATGGCCGAGAGCACGCCCGCCGTTTCCATCTGCTCCACCAGTCGCGCAGCGCGGTTGTAGCCGATGCGCAATTGCCGCTGCACCGAGGAGATGGAGGCGCGGCGGGTCTTGAGCACGAAGGCTACCGCTTCGTCGTAGAGCGGGTCGGCTTCGGCATCGCCCCCCTCGCCGCCGGCGAACATGTCGGCCTGGGTCGTATCCTCGGAAATCGGCGGAGCCAGGATTTCCTCGATGTAGCGCGGTTCGCCGAAGGATTTCAGGTATTCCACCACGCGGTGCACTTCTTCATCCGAGACGAAGGCGCCATGCACCCGCTGCGGATAGCCCGAGCCCGGCGGCAGGAACAGCATGTCGCCATGGCCCAGCAGCGATTCGGCGCCCATCTGGTCCAGCACGGTGCGCGAGTCGATCTTGGAGGACACCTGGAAGGCCACGCGGGTCGGGATGTTGGCCTTGATGAGGCCGGTGATGACGTCCACCGACGGCCGCTGCGTGGCCAGGATCAGGTGGATGCCGGCCGCGCGCGCCTTCTGGGCCAGGCGCGCAATCAACTCTTCCACCTTCTTGCCGACCACCATCATGAGGTCGGCCAGTTCGTCGATGACGATGACGATGGTGGGCAGCTTTTCCAGCGGTTCGGGCGCGTCGGGCGTGAGGCTGAAGGGATTGGGAATCTTCTCGCCACGGGCGGCGGCATCGTCGAGCTTCTGGTTGTAACCGGCCAGGTTGCGTACGCCCAGCTTGGACATCTTCTTGTAGCGGCGCTCCATCTCTTCCACCGCCCAGTTCAGCGCATGGGCCGCTTCGCGCATGTCGGTCACGACCGGCGCCAGCAGGTGCGGAATACCTTCATAGATCGACAGTTCCAGCATCTTGGGGTCGATCATGATGAGGCGCACTTCCTCGGGCGTGGCCTTGTAGAGCAGCGAGAGGATCATGGCATTGATGGCCACCGACTTGCCCGACCCGGTGGTACCGGCCACCAGCATGTGCGGCGCGCGTGCCAGGTCGGTGACCACGGGCGTGCCGGTGATGTCCTTGCCCATGGCAATGGTGAGGTGCGAAGCGGATTTGCGATAAGCCTGCGAATGCACGATCTCGGACAACTTGATCATCTGCCGGCGCGCATTTGGCAGCTCCAGGCCCATGCAGGTCTTGCCGGGAATGGTCTCGACCACGCGAATGGAGGTCAGGCCCAGGGCGCGCGAAAGATCCTTCACCAGGTTCACCACCTGAGCGCCACGCACGCCTTGTGCCGGCTCCACTTCGAAACGGGTAATCACCGGACCGGCCTCGGCACCCAGCACCGTCACCGGCACCTTGAATTCGCGCAGGCGCTGTTCGATCAGGCGGCCGGTTTCCTGGAGTTGCTCGGGGTCGACTTCGATGCGCGATTCGGGGACTTCATCGAGCAGGTCCAATGACGGCAGGGGGATATCCACGCGTGGTTCATCGACGTAGCCCTCGGGCACCATGGCCACCGGCTGCACGTAGGCGGGCGCGGCATCCGGCACGCGTACCGTGAAGGCCGCAGCGGGCTGGGCCGGCGGCACTTCGGGCGCGGGGTCGGGCAGCATGTCGAACCAGGGGGCATTGAAGGTGCCGAGGTCGATGGGTTCCGGTTCCGGTTCCGGCTGCGGCTCGGGCACCGGCGCCGCAGGCTCGGGAGCGGCCATCGGGGCCATCGGCGCCGTGAAGGGTGGCACGGGCAGCGGTTCCAAGGACTGCGGCAAGGGCTGGCCCTGCGGACTCAACGGCACGATGGGCTGCACCTGCGGTGGCAAAGGCGCAGCGGGCGGCGTTTCCTGCTCGCCGCTGGCCTGCTGCAGGGATCGCATCAGGCGCGTGGGCACCACATCGGCCCGCTCGGCCGGTTTGCCGGGCTGGCTCCCCGGTTCAGGGGCACGGCCCACGCTGCTGATGCGGATGCTGCGGGTAGGCTGGGCCGGTGCGGGATTGCCGCGGGCAATGGAGGGCGGAATCGGACGGATCGGCGGCGACGGCGTGGCCGCGCGCGACAGGCTGGCATCGGCCGCTGCACTGGCCGCCGAGATGGCACGGCTGGCGGCCGCACGGGCCAGCATGGCTTCGGTCGGACGGAGGCTTTCGAAGGCGGCCCATTCAGATTCCGGACGCGGTTTGGCCGCCGGGTCGGTCTGGCGCGCATTGAGCGAGGGCCACTTGCCGCCCTGCGCGCTGCCGGCAGGCGTGGCCTGGCTGTTGCGGGTGCCACCGGTGAGGGCCGACAGCGGCACTTTCCAGTCGTCACGCGGCCTGTTCTCGGCCGGACGTTCCGGCGC
>Ga0187843_10002017_pt1 | contig 12606 bp, 14 predicted proteins | sample SpaLakP09_SKY_43_FD_134516 | JGI IMG/M metagenome (GOLD analysis project Ga0187843, IMG submission 134516) | Oligotrophic lake water microbial communities from Sparkling Lake, Wisconsin, USA - SP09_SKY_43 | ecosystem: Environmental > Aquatic > Freshwater > Lake | place: USA: Sparkling Lake... | reverse complement strand
GAACACCACTTTGTGCATCAACAAGCGCATGGAAATGCTGAGCAATTTCCGTCAAGACACCCAAGCGCCCATTGTCAATCAAAGTGGATAAAAAATTGATGGCAACAGGGGGCAAGTTGGCAGGGGCTACTTGTTTGAACAGTTCAAGCACTTGCGCGTCTGTGGACTTGGGGTCGTGCGCAAATTGCTGCAAACCAGCGTCCGCAGCAACAACTGCCAAACCGTCTAACCAAGCAAGCGCTGCGGAAGCGTCTGCCTTGACCACTTGAAAAAGGGCCTCGGCATAAGGACGGGCAATGGTGGCGAGTTCAGCCATGGTGTTGCGTCCTCAAAGCTCTGTCTTGAGATGGTTCAACAAATCAGCATGCACGCTGGCATTGACTTCTTTGCGCAGAATTTGCTCAGCACCCTTGACTGCCAACACGGCGACTTGGTCGCGCAAAGCCTCGCGGCTTTTGATCATGGCTTGCTCAGCTTCGGCTTTTGCAGCAGCAATGATTTTGTTGGCCTCGTCGGTGGCGCGGGTTCGAGCCTCGTCAATGATGATCGAAGCACGGTGCTCGGCGTCCGCAAGGCGTGAAGCTGCCTCGTTGCGGGTTTTGGCCAATTCCACTTCAACATGCTTGTGTGCATTCGATAACTCGACGCGGGCATGCTCGGCGGCTTTGAGGCCATGGGCAATTTTTTCGGCTCGCTCATCCAATGCCAGTGCAATCGGGGGCCACACGAATTTCATCGTGAACCACACCAAAATTGCAAAAACAATGGCCTGAACGAACAGCGTTGCGTTAATACTCACGTCAACACCTCTCTTAAGGTAGCTTGCAAGTTACTTGAGGACGAAAGGATTGGCAAAGGCAAACATCATGGCAATACCCACGCCAATCAGAAACGCCGCGTCAATCAAACCCGCCAACAAAAACATTTTGGTTTGCAACTCATTCATCAGCTCTGGCTGACGCGCCGCGGCTTCAAGTATTTACTACCCATGATGCCAATACCAATACAAGCACCAATAGCGCCCAGTCCAATAATGAGACCGGCAGACAGTGCAACTAAACCAAGTACGTGTTCCATGAGAAGCTCCTAAGCAAGATGATGGAAGGTTGAGGAAAGAAAAACTCAGTGCGTATCGTGTGCTTGCCCGATGTAGACCAAGGTCAACATCATGAAAATAAAGGCTTGCAAGGCAACGATCAAAATGTGGAAAACAGCCCAAATAGAGCCAGCAATGATATGAGCAATAGGCAACAAAATGCCCGTCATGCTCAAAGCCGCAGCGCTGCCCATGAGAGCGATCAGCATGAAAATCAGCTCGCCCGCATACATATTGCCAAACAGTCGCATACCATGCGAAACCGTTTTGGCAAGAAATTCAATCATCTGAAAACCAAAATTGATGGGCCACAAAAGAGGGTGGGCACCAAAAGGGGCGGTAGTGAGTTCGTGCAACCAGCCGCCCAAGCCTTTGATTTTGACGTTATAGAAAAGGCAAATGAGTAAAACAGACACCGACATACCCAAGGTGGTTGATAAATCAGCCGTGGGCACTACGCGAAAGTAATGGATGCTGTGATCAAGGCCAGTCCACTCGAACAATTTGTGGAATAAATCGACGGGCAAAAAGTCCATGCTATTGAGCAGAAAAATCCAGACAAACACCGTCAAAGCCAAAGGAGACACCAACTTGCGGCTTTGCGCGTTGTGCACAATGCCACGCGCTTGGGTGTCGACCATTTCAAACAAAATTTCTACCGCGGCTTGAAAACGTCCTGGCACACCTGAGGTGGCGGTGCGGGCAGCACGCCACAAAAAGAATGAGCCTACACAGCCCAATAAAACAGACCAAAAAATGGAATCGATATTGACCACAGAAAAGTCAATGACCCCGGCCATTGGCTTGGTTTGCAAATGGGTCAAATGGTGACTGATGTATTCGCCGGCGGTAAGTGTGCTGGTATCGGACATATTCAACTCTTCAAAATCAATTTTGCGGTGTCGCTGGTCTTGGGCTTTCCCCAGGCCAGCGCCAACCAATAAACTTTCATTGCCAACAACATGCCTGCTAACAAAGCAGGCCAACTGACATCATTCAAAACCTTGGGTGCGAGCGCTAACAACAGCACCGTTAACACCAACTTCACGCCTTGCCACACGGCAAATCCAACGGCTGCGGTCATCGCATTGACCGAGGCTGCACTTGAAGTCAAGCCTCTGGCAAATAATGCAGCAGGAACAATCACCGCCAAGGCGCCGTACATCATAGATATTCCTATTGATGCAAAACCCCAAAGCCATGAACCCAACATTGCCAAAACTGCCGACAATGCCAATTGAGCACCAAGCACCCACCACACCGATAAAGACGCATGCCGCTGTCGCCAAGCCTGCGCTTCTTCAGCCGTCAGAGGATGAAATTCCTCTTCAGGGGTCTGGGTGCTTTTGTCTGCGCTCAAGGAGACGGTGTCGGGATTGACCATTCACGCTTCCTCACATGCAGCAAAGCCACTGATTGTAAAGTATCTTTATGACCCCATTTAAATCTCATCTTTAAAAGCCTTTTTCTATGCAAGAACCCATTACCGACAGTCTGATTGAGTACCCCTGCGATTTCCCCATCAAAGTCATGGGTGAACACATCGATGGGTTTGTGGACGCCATGCTGATGATCGTGCGCAATTTCGATCCCGATTGGGACAACTCGCGCATGACCCGACGCAGCAGCAGCGGGGGCAAATACCTTGGTCTGACCATGACGGTCAGGGCCACCAGCCGCGAGCAGCTCGACGAGCTTTACCGCACACTCAGCACCCACCCGATGGTGAAAGTGGTGCTTTAGTGACTCTCGCTGGCACGCCCGCTGTGCAAATCCGCCATTGGGGTCGGGTGGATTTCTTGCAGACCTACCAAGCCATGCAAGATTTCACCGCGCAGCGTGACAGCCACACGCCCGACGAAATCTGGCTTTGCGAGCATGCGCCGGTTTTTACCCAAGGCCTTGCTGGCTTGGCTACTCACCTGCTGTCAACGGGATCGGCCCCAGTGATTGCCACCAACCGCGGTGGTCAAGTCACTTTCCATGGACCCGGTCAAGTGGTGGCTTATGCCCTGATTGATTTGCGCCGCGCTGGCTACTATGTCAAAGAATATGTCTACAAATTAGAGGAAGCCGTAATTCGCACGCTGCTGCACTTTGGGCAGACGGGCTTACGAGTTGGTAAAGCGCCTGGGGTTTTTGTTCGCACGGATGGGAACGACCTGCATGCCCTGCTGGCCTCGCGACCTGCACCAAAGGCCGCAGCTTTGGACAAGCCCCAGCCCGACTTCACTGGTTTGGCAAAAATGGCGGCCCTTGGCGTAAAAGTCAGTCGCCACTGCACCTACCATGGGGTGGCCTTGAATGTTCATATGGATTTAGCGCCTTTTCAGCAAATCAACCCCTGCGGGTATGCTGGCTTAGAAACCACCGACCTTTTTACAATGGGTGTTGATGTAGGCTGGCAAGAAGCGGCTGATGTCTTGGGCGAGAAACTTCGCCTTTATCTGGCACCTTGATCCGCTCGAACCCCTTGACACGCTTAACCATTTCTGAGCCACAGCAAACCATGACCACTACTGAAGACAGCTTATTGTCCGCAAACGCTTCTGAGCCACACAACCCGCTGGCCAAGCAAAAGTCTTTGTCCAAGGTTTCGCGCATACCTATCAAGGTCGAGCACACCGGTGAGGTGCTGAAAAAACCCGACTGGATACGGGTTAAAGCCGCCTCGCCCAACTCGAGGTTTTATGAAATAAAAGATATTTTGCGCGCCAACAAATTGGTGACGGTGTGCGAAGAGGCATCTTGCCCCAATATCGGCGAGTGCTTTGGCAAGGGCACAGCCACCTTCATGATCATGGGCGACAAATGCACGCGTCGTTGCCCGTTTTGCGACGTGGGCCACGGGCGCCCCGATCCGCTGGACACGAATGAGCCCGCCAACTTAGCCAAAACCATTGCAGCCTTGAAATTGAAATACGTGGTGATTACCAGCGTAGACCGCGACGATTTGCGTGACGGCGGGGCGGCGCACTTTGTGGAGTGCATTCAGCAAACGCGGGCTTTGTCACCGCTGACGCAAATTGAGGTGCTGGTGCCGGATTTTCGTGGCCGCGATGACAGAGCCTTGGAGATTTTGAAAGCCGCGCCACCCGATGTGATGAACCACAACATGGAAACCGTCCCTCGCCTGTACAAGCAAGCACGCCCTGGCAGCGACTATGCATTCAGCTTGAATCTGCTGAAAAAATTCAAAGCACTGTTTCCCGATGTGCCTACTAAAAGTGGCTTGATGGTGGGCCTTGGCGAAACCGACGAAGAAATTTTGGCGGTGATGCAAGACATGCGCGAGCACAACATCGACATGCTGACCCTTGGGCAATACCTCGCACCCAGCAATCACCATTTACCTGTGCGCCGTTATGTGCATCCTGATACTTTCAAGATGTTCGAGGCCAAGGCTTACGAGATGGGTTTCAAACATGCCGCTGTAGGCGCCATGGTGCGATCAAGCTACCACGCGGATGAGCAGGCGCATGCAGCGGCAGACATGGCTTTCACCCGCTAGCGGGTGTGCGCCAAGCCCCCATCAGGCCATCCCATTGCAAACGAGCCACTTTGAGGTGACGCTCTTTCACATGGCCATAGCCTTTGATCTTGTCGGGAATGCGCGCAATCTCTAGCGCCAAAGCTTGGCGCTCTGGGCTAAAGCCTTGCATCAACTCTTCAATCGCCTCTCGGTACTGAGCAATCAATGCGCGCTCGCTGCGTCGCTCGTCGGTGTAGCCAAACACATCGAGGGCCGTGCCTCGTAAAAAACGCAACTTAGCCAAGACCTTGAAGCCGCTCAACATAGCGGGGCCAAATTTTTGTTTGATCAATTCACCCTTGGCGTTTTTGCGGGAAATCAGGGGTGGCACCAAATGGTAATTAAGAGTGAAGTCGCCTTCAAACTGGTCGGCGATGCGCTTTAAAAATGTCTCGTCAGTGTGCAGACGCGCCACTTCATACTCGTCTTTGTAAGCCATGAGCTTGAACAGGTTGCGCGCCACCGCTTCAGCCATGGCCGGCGAGGTCTGCTGCAAAACCTTATCGATAAAGCTGCTGTACTTGTTTGCATAGGCAGCGTTTTGGTATTGCACCAAAATTTGTGCGCGCTTTTGCACCAAGACATCTAAAGATTCACGTGTTTTGAACTGCACCACCTGGGCCGGCGCCAACAAGGCTCGCACCTTGGTGATGTCGTAAGCACACCAACGCCCCCAAGCGAAGGCTTTTTTATTCGACTCGACTTGCACGCCATTGAGTTCGATGGCGCGCGTCAGGGCTTCCAGGCCCAAAGGAATCCAACCCTTTTGCCATGCGTAGCCCAACACCATGGGGTTGATGTAAATGCTGTCACCCAACAACTGGGTGGCGAATTGATTGGCATCAAAAGCGCCTAAATTGCGCTTTTCTCCATCCAGCGCTTGCAAGATATTGTCGACGCAGCCTTCGCTGGGGTTGGCCCACGCACCGTTTTTCACAAACGCAGCGGTTGGCGAGCCATGATCGTTGATGGCCACACGGGTGCGCCCTGGGCGCAAGCGCAACATGGTTTCTTTGCCGGCCGTGACAATCGGGTCGCAACCCAAGATCAAATCGGCGGCGGCGGTCGACACGCGGGTGGTTCGAATCTGCGACTGCTGTTCTGCAATCAATACATGGCTCCAAGTGGCGCCGCCTTTTTGCGCCAAGCCTGCGGAGTCTTGGGTGACGATGCCGCGCCCCTCAAGATGTCCCGCCATGCCGAGCAACTGGCCGATGGTGATGACACCCGTTCCACCCACACCCGCCACCACAATGCCATAGCCGCCAGGGTAGACGCCGCGTGAGAGTGAAGGCACTTCGGGCGCAGGGAGTTCGCCCAAAGCGAAGGGATCAAGTGTGGGGCGGTCTTTGGTTTTTTTGCGTAACTGACCGCCTTCAACAGTGACAAAACTGGGGCAAAAGCCTTTGACGCAACTTTGGTCTTTGTTGCAAGTGCTTTGGTTGATGGTGCGTTTGCGCCCGAAGTCGGTTTCTAAAGGTTCGACGCTCAAGCAATTGCTTTGTGTGCTGCAGTCGCCACAGCCCTCGCATACAGCTTCGTTGATGACCACCCGCACAGCGGGGTCGACCATGGTTCCGCGCTTGCGGCGGCGGCGCTTTTCGGTGGCGCAGGTTTGGTCGTAAATAATGACTGTGCAGCCTTGGATTTCACGCATCACGCGCTGCACGGTGTCGAGTTCATCGCGGTGTTCAATGGTCACGTCTTCGGGCAAGCCCAGCACGCCCCCGGCTGAGCCGTTGTGTCCCACGCCTTCGTATTTTTCGGGCTCGTCGGTGACGATGACGATGCGCTTGGCGCCTTCAGCACGCATGCTTTGCGCGATTTGAATCACGCTGTGTCCCTCAGAACGCTCGCCAATGGGCTGGCCGCCCGTCATGGCGACCGCATCGTTGTACAAAATTTTGTAAGTGATGTTCACACCGGCCGCCACGCTTTGGCGAATGGCCAAAATACCGCTGTGGAAATACGTACCGTCGCCAATGTTGGCAAAAATATGCTTGTCATTGGTAAAGGGTTGCTGACCCACCCATGGCACGCCCTCGCCACCCATTTGGGTAAATCCCACGGTGCTTCGGTCCATCCACAGCGACATAAAGTGGCAACCAATACCGGCCATGGCACGCGAGCCTTCGGGCACCCTGGTGCTGGTGTTGTGCGGGCAGCCCGAGCAAAACCACGGCTGGCGATCGGCTTTGACCTCCAGCACATGCATGGCTTTGTGTTTGGCTTCCAAAACGGCCAGTTGGGCATCCATGCGCGAACGGGTGTCGGCGTCGACACCCATTTTTTTCAAGCGAACAGCGATGGCTTGGGCGATCAGTGCGGGGGATAAATCGGCGTTGGCACGCAACAAAATATTGCTGCTGGGGTTGGACTGCGACCACTCGCCACCCATATCACCCTCGCCCTCGTTGAATTTGCCCAGCACGCGGGGTCGCTGCGCATCTGGCCAGTTGTACAACTCTTCTTTCAACTGGTATTCAATGAGTTGGCGTTTTTCTTCAACCACCAAAATTTCTTGCAAGCCACGCGCAAATTCGCGGGTGCTTTCAGACTCCAAGGGCCAGACCACGCCGACTTTGTGCACCCGAACGCCAATGCGTTGGCAGGTGGTGTCGTCTAGCCCCAAGTCGAGCAAGGCTTGGCGGGTGTCGTTATAGGCCTTGCCGCTGGCGATCAATCCAAAGCGGTCATTCGCGCCTTTGATGACCGTGTGATTGAGCTTGTTGGCGCGGATGTAAGCCAGCGCCGCATACCATTTGTAGTTGAACAACCTGGCCTCTTGGCCGAGCGCGTCATCTGGCCAACGAATGTGCAAGCCGCCTTCAGGCATTTCAAACTCGGGCAGCACAATGCGCACACCGTTGGGATCGATCATCACCGAGGCGCTGGACTCCACCACCTCTTGGATGGTTTTCATGCCTGCCCACACGCCGGCGAATCGGCTCATGGCGATGCCGTGTATGCCGTAGTCCAGCACGTCTTGCACAGACGCGGGGAAAAACACAGGCAAGCCACAGGCTTTGAAAATATGGTCACTCTGGTGGGCTGCGGTGCTGCTTTTGGCCACATGGTCGTCACCGGCCAGCGCCAGCACACCGCCCCAAGGCGTGGTGCCGGCCATATTGGCGTGCTTGAACACATCGGAGGTGCGGTCTACGCCTGGGCCTTTGCCATACCAAATGCCAAAGACGCCATCGAATTTATTGCTGCCAGGCGGCGCAAAACCCAGTTGCTGTGTGCCCCACAAAGCCGTGGCGGCGAGTTCTTCATTTACGCCGGGTTGAAAAACGATTTGCTGAGACTGCAAAAAAGACTTGGCGCTCCACAAAGCTTGGTCGTAGGTTCCCAAGGGTGAGCCACGGTAGCCGCTGATAAAGCCTGCTGTGTTCTTGCCCTGTAAGGCGTCGCGCTGGCGTTGCAGCATGGGCAACTTGACCAAGGCCTGCACGCCGCTCATGAAGGCGCGGCCATGGTCGAGGCGGTATTTGTCGTCGAGTTGAACCGTCTCTAAGGCGATGCGAATGTGTTCGGGCAGGGGCGCGTTCATAAAAAAGTCTCCGGATACTGCATGGGATATTCAGTCAGTTTAGGTGCAAAACAGCCTTCTCGCTGCGGGAATATCCCTCAGCTCACACCGTAACGATCTCTGTAGGCCTGCACGCGTGCAAGGTGCTGGATAAGCGTGTGGTCTGCACTGTGCTGCAAAAAGCTCAGTAAATCGGCCAATTGCGTCACCGCGCAGACCTGCAAACCCAGTGTTTCTCTGACATATTGCACGGCGCTGTGGGGCATATCGCGGGTTGCGCCTTGGTCGTCGAGCTCGGTTGCCATTTCTTGGCGGTCCAAAGCAATGACCACGGCATGGGCTTTCGCACCTGCGGCTTCGATCAGGCGAATCGACTCGCGAACCGCGGTGCCCGCGCTGATGACGTCGTCAACGATGAGCACCCTGCCCTTGAGTGGCGCGCCAACCAAAGTGCCGCCCTCGCCATGGTCTTTGGCTTCCTTGCGGTTGTAGGCAAATGGCACATTGCGCCCCATCCTTGCCAACTCTGTAGCCACCACGGCAGCCAAGGGAATGCCTTTGTAAGCTGGGCCAAACACCATATCAAATTCAAGCTTGCTGGCGATAAGGTGCTGGGCATAAAAGCTGGCTAAGCGCCCCAACTTGGCGCCATCGTCAAATAAACCTGCATTGAAAAAATACGGCGACAGTCGCCCTGCCTTGGTTTTGAATTCACCAAAACGCAAAACCCCACTTTCCAGCGAGAATCGAATAAATGCTTGCGCCAAATCGGTTGGCGATGCACCTTGCTCAGCCATAGGGGATTCCTTGTTCACACTCACCAGCCTTAACCTCAACGGGATTCGCTCGGCCAGCAGCAAAGGGCTGCAAAGCTGGCTTGAAAAAACCAAACCCGATTGTATGTGTGTGCAAGAAATCAAGGCCCAAGAAAGCGATCTCGTGGGCGGCTTTGAGCAACTCGCTGGCTTGAATGGTTATTTCCAATGTGCTGAGAAAAAAGGCTATTCGGGTGTCGGCATTTACACCCGCTATGAACCCAGCCATGTCATCCAAGGGTTTGACGGCGGCGAGTTCGATGCAGAAGGCCGCTATTTGGAACTGCGCTTTGACACACCCCAGCGCAAGCTGTCTTTGCTGAGCGTGTACTTTCCCAGCGGCTCTTCAAGCCCGGAACGCCAAGACGCCAAGTTCCGCTTCCTGAATGTGATTTACCCCCACTTATTGGCTTTACAGCAAGGGCGTGAATTCATTTTGTGTGGGGATGTAAATATCGCCCACAGGGAAGCCGACTTGAAAAACTGGCGCGGCAACAAAAAAAACAGCGGCTTTCTTCCCGAAGAGCGCGAGTGGATGACTCAACTCACCACCGAGGGGGGGTTGGTGGATGTCTACCGCCACTTGCACCCCGACACCACTGACGCTTGTTACACCTGGTGGAGCAACCGCGGCCAAGCGTATGCCAACAATGTGGGTTGGCGTTTGGACTACCACTTGGCCACACCTGCCTTGGCTGCCAAGGCCTTGGCTGCGTCTATCTATAAAGAAGAAAAGTTTTCCGACCACGCTCCCATTACTTTGCAATATGACTGGGTGATCTGAGTGGCTCTTGTCATTCCTGAGGGCGAAATAGAGTTCACTGCCATCCGTGCGCAAGGCGCCGGCGGGCAAAATGTGAACAAGGTGTCCAGCGCGGTGCATTTGCGCTTTGACATACGCGCATCAAGTTTGCCGCAAGAGGTGAAGGACAAGCTGCTGGCCACCTCCGACCAACGCATCAACAACGAAGGCGTGATTGTTATCAAGGCCCAAACCAGCCGCAGTCAAGATAAAAACCGCACCGAGGCAGTGGCGCGTTTGCAGGAGATGGTGGATGTGGCTGCCAAACCGGTTATTCCACGCCGCGCCACTAAGCCTACGCGCTCTTCACAGCGTGAACGGGTCGACAGCAAAGTGATACGTGGTCAAACCAAGGCGGCACGGGGGAAAGTGAATTTGTAAGCCCAAAGCCTGGGGCTTGGTGCAGCTTAGGTGGAGCGCTGCAAACTTATCTCTAGCGCTGAGTTTTCCAGTTGGTAACTGCCCGCCATGACTTGGCGGAACATGGCCTCGGTGCGCTCGACCACGCCGGGCCAATCCAAAGTTTTAGCAGTTTGCAAGGCCTCTTTGGCTAATCGGGTTTGCAAACTTGGCTCTTTTACCAAGGTGCAAACAGCCTGAATAAAGCTGCCGGGCGACTCGGTGTCTACACACATGCCGTTTTCGCCATGCTTGATCCATTGCCCCGCCGCCGCATGTTTGAAAGCCACCACCGCCAAACCACTGGCCATGGCTTCCAAAGTAACGTTGCCAAAGGTTTCGGTCAAGCTGGCAAACACAAAAACGTCGGCGCTGGCGTAATGGGCGGCCAAATCTGCTCCGCTGCGATAGCCAGCAAAAATGATGTCTGCATGCTGTTGCTGCAAACTCTCGCGCAAGGGCCCGTCGCCGACCAACACCAAGCGCACCCGCGGGTTTTGTTGCTTGGCTTTGAGGTAAGCCTGAACCACCAGACCTAAATTTTTCTCGGCAGCCAAGCGGCCCACATACAACAACACGGGGTCCATCTCGTCAACGCCCCAAGACTGCCTTAAGACGCTTTGTCTGTGGGCGGGCGAAAACTGCGAGGTGTCAACGCCACGTGGCACCACTTCCACGCGCTGAAAGCCCTTGGCCATCAACTCTTGCTGCAACATGGCTGTTGGCACCATGGTGATGTCTGCGCGGTTATGGAATTTCTTTAAGTAGGTGCGTATCGCACCACTGAGCCAACCTATGCCGTAATGTTGGCTGTAAGCATGGAAATTGGTTCGAAAGTCTGTGCTGACGGGTAACTTCAATTTGCGAGCGACTTGCAACGCCGACCAGCCCAAGGGGCCTTCGGTCGCAATATGAACAATGTCGGGGCGATGCTTGGCCCATAAACGATTGAGTTCGCGCTTGGCAGGCAGGCCCATGCGCAGTTCGTTGTAAAAGGGAATGGGCAGGCCTTTGACCAGCAGCTCTTGGAAATTCTCTGAATGCACGGCCGTGTGTTGGGCTTGTTGCTTGGGTCGCACCAACCAGAGGTCGTGGCCTCGCGCTTGCAATCCTTCTACAATTTTGCTTAAGGTATGAGCCACGCCGTTGATATCGGGTGGATAGGTTTCAGTGACCACAGCAATATTGAATCTTTGCTGGACTGACCCTAAGCGACTCACATGTATATGCGCATCATTCTTCATGAGCTTAATGTGACTTCGGATTGCAACAGTTTGATGAATTTTTTATTGCAGTTCCATGACAAGCCTATTCTGTGAGAGTTTTTTTATGCGCTGTCATCAAAATTTCATGCAATCGCGCCACAGTGCGTTATTGTTTCAAAACCCGTGGTGATAACCACTTTTTTTTCAGGAGTTTTTATGCGCGAATGGCAGCAAACCCTTCAAACCCAGCGTTGGGATGATCACCGCTACTACCACCATTGCCGCGTGAACCAGTCGCTCCACCTCATCAGCGCTATTTCTTTTTTAGTGGCTTATGTTTATTTGTTTATTGACCCCGTGGTTTCGGCATTGATTGCTTGGCTTATCTCCATGTCAACCCGTCAAATTGGTCACTTCTTTTTTGAACCCAAGGGCTACGACGAGGTTAACCAAGCCACCCATGAGCACAAGGAAGACATCAAAGTGGGCTACAACCTGCACCGCAAAATTGTGCTCTTGAGCATTTGTGGCGCCATTCCTGTGTTGGCTTACTGGATGCCCAATTACCTGCAATGGGCGGTTCCCCAAGCATATGAAGACACCCCCTTGCGCATGACCGCCATCACTTGGCTGTTTTTAGGTGTTGCCGGTTTGGTTTTCCGCGTTGCTCAACTTTGGTGGCAAGACAGCTTGGTAGCTGGTTTGGCTTGGGGCTTCAAAATCATCACCGACCCCTTCCATGACATCAAGCTCTATCACAAGGCCCCGCTTTATTTGCTGCGCGGCGAAAGAATTGACCCCATGGAACATGTCAATGCGAAAGGCTTAGCCAGCTAAGCCCTTCCTTTATTTAGCTCGAGGCCCAGCGGGCCTTGAGCATTTCTTTAAATACTTGTCGGCGTATGGGGCTTTGTTGATCAAGTGGGGGGGTCCACCACCAACCATCTTGTTGCATGTTTTTAGCGGCCTGCACAAAGCGCTTGCATAGTTCTTCGTACATGGCGTCATCAAAGTTAAGGCTCATGATCATGCGTCCCGACCCTACCCAGCTCAAAGCAACGCCTTGCTCTCGCAAATAGTATTGAAGCATCCAGTGATACCTGCCAGGCACGTCGTACAACACCGTCCACACAGTTTCCATGCCGGCAACTCGAACCGGCAATTGGGCTTCTCGCAAGCGGCTGTTGAGCATGGCTTGTCTGTCGGCCCACTGTTGACTGGCGTT
>Ga0187843_10002016_pt1 | contig 12606 bp, 10 predicted proteins | sample SpaLakP09_SKY_43_FD_134516 | JGI IMG/M metagenome (GOLD analysis project Ga0187843, IMG submission 134516) | Oligotrophic lake water microbial communities from Sparkling Lake, Wisconsin, USA - SP09_SKY_43 | ecosystem: Environmental > Aquatic > Freshwater > Lake | place: USA: Sparkling Lake... | reverse complement strand
CTCGCTTTGCTGTGGGGGGCTGCGTGGTGATGGCGCCGCATCTGATGGTGGAAGAGATGACCATCAGCGCCATTCAGGCGGCCAAAAAAGCTTATGTGGAGGGAGATTTACGCCAAAAGCTGAGAAAACACCACGCCGATGTGGACTGCGCTTTTTGGCAATGGAACGATGTCTGGCTGTCGCCGGCATTCCAAAACTTTGACATTCGTGATGAATGCCAAGCCATCACAGCGCCCGTGTTGGCCCTGCAAGGTACAGATGACGCTTATGGCAGTTTGCGCCACTTGGATGAACTGCTGACGGCGGGCAATGTAGAGCGCCATGTGCTGCCCGCTTGCGGGCATTCACCGCACAAAGACCAAGCGCAAATAAGCTTGGCGTTGGCGGTCGGGTTTTTAGCGGGATTGGCTTAAGAGGAACACAGGGCTAAATCAGCGGACCCCAACCACCGCCACTGCCCGGGCGCTAAATCTGCCGGCAAAACCAGCCCGCCTATGCGCGAGCGGTGCAAACCCACCACCTTGTGTCCCACTGCGCCCAACATGCGTTTGACTTGGTGGTATTTGCCTTCGGTCAGAGTCAGGTGCAGTTGGTGGGTGCCAACTTGTTCGCAAGCTGCAGCTTTCACGGGTTGCGGGTCGTCGTTAAGAACCACGCCAGCAAGAAGCTTTTGACACACCTTGTCGTCCAAGGGATCAGCAGTGGTGAGTTCGTACACCTTGGGCACATGGTGCTTGGGAGAACTCATGCGGTGAATGAACTGTCCGTCGTCACTCAGCAGCAGCATGCCGGTGGTGTCTTGGTCTAAGCGGCCCACCGCTTGCACGCCTTGCAAACCGGTTTTGGCAGGGCGGTGGCGCAGCGGCAAGGGCAACAGGCTGTATACGCTTGGCCACACCGAGGGCTTGTGCGAACACTCGGTCCCTGCAGGTTTGTGCAGCAACACGAAGGCCTTGGCAAAGTACTGCCACGCCACGCCCTGCACCTCGTAGACCATGCCATCGGTGGGCGTGATGTCTTGGTCCTCGTCCATCAATTGCAGCCCCGTGCCTGTGTCGATCTTGACCAAGCCTTGTTGCACCAAACCCGAACTAATGCGGCGTGTGCCAAAGCCTTGGGAAAAGAGCAGGTCTGAGAGGTACATCAAGCAAGTTAATAAAAAGCTTAGGCCTTGAGCTTTTCAGCCATATGCACCCAATCCACCACCTCGTCGCTGGGTTGGTAGCCAGGCACCAAGCTTTGCAGCAAGCCGCGAATCTTGGGGACATCATTGGTTTGGACGGCCGTATTGATTTCGTCTAGCTGCAGCTGCAACGTGTGCCAAGGCATAAAGTCTTCATTCGCCTTCATGATGCGAGGGTGCTGTGTGGGTTGGGGGTTGTTACCAATCAACAATTCTTCAAACAGCTTTTCACCTGGACGCAAGCCGGTGATTGCAATGTCGATGTCCCCATCAGGATGCAACTCATCCTTCAAAACCAAGCCAGACAGCTCCACCATGCGTTTGGCCAAGTCAACAATGCGAACCGGTTGACCCATGTCCAGCACAAACACATCGCCGCCTGTACCCATGGCACCCGCTTGAATCACCAGTTGTGCGGCTTCGGGAATGGTCATGAAATAACGGGTGATGTCCGCATGCGTCAAAGTGATGGGGCCACCCGACTTGATTTGGTCGCGAAAGAGAGGCACCACAGAACCGCTGGAACCCAAGACATTGCCAAAACGAACCATAGAAAAAATGGTGCAGGCTTTCGTTGAATGATGCTGGGCCAAAGCTTGCAACACCATCTCGGACAAGCGCTTAGACGCCCCCATGACGTTGGTGGGTCGAACCGCTTTATCGGTGCTGATCAGCACAAAGTTGTGCACGCCATTGGCGGCGGCAGCTTCAGCACATACGCGGGTGCCCAGCACGTTGTTACGCACACCCTCGGCAGGGTTGTGTTCGACCAATGGCACATGCTTGTAGGCAGCTGCGTGATAAACCGTTTGTGGCTTCCATGTGGCCATGATGTCTTGCATTCGAGCGGCGTCACAGACAGAGGCCAACAAAGGAATCAGCTCGCAAGCTTCCCCCTCAGCAGCATGGGCTTCCAACTGCGATTGCAGCTCTTGGTGTATTTGGTAGAGCGCAAATTCGCTCATGTCTACCAACAGCAACTTTTGCGGCAGGGTGCTGAGTATTTGGCGACACAACTCGCTGCCAATGCTGCCGCCCGCACCGGTTACCAACACGGTTTTGCCATGGGTATTGCGGTTGAGCAGCAAGCCGTTGGGTTGAACGGGTTCTCGGCCCAGCAAGTCGTCGATGTCAAGCTCGCGCAAATCATTCACCGTGATGCGACCGGATGCAATGTCACTGAGGTGAGGCAAGGTACGCACCGATAACTTGTGCGCGCTTAAGCTTTTCAAAATTTCGTTGCGGCGCTGTCGAGAGACCGAGGGCAAAGCCAGCAATACATCGGTGACAGGCATTTCAACCAAGACCTCGTCCAAGTCGTAAGGGTTCAAGATGGGTAAGCCATTGAGCACATTGCCTTGCAATCTATCGTCGTCATCTAGGAAGCCCACCACGCGCATCTCGAAGCTGTTTTCCATGGCCGAAGCCAATTGCCGCCCTGCACTTCCCGCGCCATAAATCAGCACTTGCGGCAGCTTGCTTTTGTTGATTTGGCTGAGGTACAAACCACCCAACCAGACACGCGCAAAAGCGCGTGAGGCTCCCACCAAAATTAACATCAGCAGTGGCTGAATCAGCCCTATGGTTCTGGGTACACCCGCAAAGCCATAAAAGGTAAACAAGCCGGCAAACAGCAAGCCATATAACAACATGGCACGCGCCATGGCGACCATGGCCGGTAAGCCGCTATAACGGAAGATGGCGCGGTAAAGGCCTGAAAAAATAAAGATGGGTATTGCTATAAAAATGGAAGCGAAAATGGGCAAAAGCACGGGGCCGGACAAGGCGACAAATTCATTTAAGCGTAAGTAAAAGGACAGCCAAACGGTGAGAATACACAAACAGACATCTGCAAAGAGGGCAATCACTCTTTTAGTCGGACGAGAAACCCCTAAGATAGTTCGAGTTATGTTGTTAAGCATCTTTGTTGGATTTACTCACGATTAAAGTGAAAAATGCTTTAATGCAGCATGAAAAATTACCACATTCTCTTGGTAAATTTTAACACTTTTGATTCACCCTTCTGGGCAAACACACACGGTTAAAGTAAGCCACATGGAAAACATCGATGTCATGGTTTTGCGCACACTGCGCAACTGGCGCCAAGCAGGCCAACGCGCACTGCTGGCCACTGTCGTTCGCACTTGGGGCTCTTCTCCCCGCCCTATCGGCTCCATCATGGCGCTGTGCGAAACAGGCGCGGTGGTGGGCTCGGTCTCGGGGGGGTGCATTGAAGACGATTTAATTTATCGATTCACGCAGGCCTATGCCACGGGGCAAAGCACAGGCGAAACCTCGGTGATTCCCAGCGGCGCACCGCAGCGCGTGAAGTACGGCATCACCGCAGATGAAGCACACCGCTTTGGCTTGCCCTGCGGGGGAACGCTGGAGTTGCTTTTGGAGTTCGACCCAGATGCCCAAGGTTTGGATAGCTTGGTGCAGTCGTTGGAACAAGGCCAGCTGATGCAACGCAGCACCGTGTTGGCCTCGGGAGAGGTAAGTTTGCAAAACAGCGAAACACCAACCGAGCTCTTCATTGACGACGACAAACTCATCAACACCTTTGGCCCCGAGTACCGTATGTTGCTCATAGGTGCGGGTCAACTGACCGAGTACTTGGCTACCATGGCGCTATTCAATGGCTTTGCCGTCACCGTGTGCGACCCACGAGACGAATACAGCGGTGCGTGGTCTGTGCCAAACGTGGCGTTGACGCGTGAAATGCCGGACGACGTGGTGCACAGTTTTCGCCCTGACAGGCGCAGTTGCGTGATTGCCCTCACCCACGACCCCAAGCTAGACGACTTGGCATTGCTCGAGGCCTTAGACACCGATGCGTTTTATGTGGGCGCCATAGGCTCTAGGCGCAACAACGAATCGCGTCATCAACGCATGATCGAGCACCTCGATAAAACCGAAGAAGAACTCAAACGCTTGCGTGGGCCCATTGGTATTTACATTGGCAGCAAAACACCCGCAGAAATTGCGGTCAGCATCATGGCCGAGGTGCTGGCTGTGAAAAACAACGTGCCCCTGCCCCGCGACATGAATGTGGCGCACGCCAAAAACACCCAAGAAATTGCACACAACGACCCAGGTGTGTTGGTGTGTGGGATTCGAACGTTAGAGAAGCTTACAACTGAGCATAAAATTTAAAAACTTATTAAGCAACTATGAAACCTTCAACTGCTCTTGAAACCCATCGCAGTGAAATTCGCGAAATCGTCCTGGCTCACAGGGCTGTGAATGCTCGCGTATTTGGATCCGTCGCAAAAGGCTTGGATACGGATCTAAGCGATTTAGATATTCTTGTTGACACCACGACCGAGACTACGCTGTTTGACTTAGGTGCTATTCGTTACAAGCTTCGCAACTTACTGGGCGTGCCTGTAGATGTGCTTACCCCTGGTGCATTACCCGATAGTTTTCGACAGACTGTGATTGCACAAGCTCAACCTATATGAGCCGTGAACCATTGCGATTAAGGGACTATCTCGGACATATCCTTGAAGCTATTTCGCAAATTCAAAGTTACTGCGAAGACATTGACGAAGTTTCGTTTCTAACAACTCGATTGATTCAAGATGCGGTGATACGCAACTTTGAGATTATTGGAGAAGCTAGCAAAAACATAGAGCGAGTAGCACCTGAATTTATTGCTGCTCATCCCGAGTTGCCACTTGCATTTGCCTACGATATGCGAAATCTCTTGGCTCATGGTTACTACAAGGTTGATATGTCCGTGGTATGGAAAACAATTGAAAGAGACTTGCCATACCTACAACAGCAAGTCGGCATAGCAATTCATAATTTGTGAATCCGAAACTATTTAATGAACCTTGATTTCTTGCGCTGCCGCGCCGCGCAATCGCACAGGTAAAGTTTGCTTTTTTAGCTGTTGCTTTGGTTCATGAGTTGATACTTTAGGCTCGGACAATATCATTGACAAACCACTTCCCCCGCTTATCCTGCAACACCACGCCCACACCCCAAGCTTTCGCCATGCGCTCAATCGCTTGGGGCGGACACATGAAAAACACCTTGGTCAAGGCATCCGCTAAAGCGCATGAAGGGGCAATGACGCTCACCGTTGCCCAATGGGTGGGCGAGTCGCCGGTGTGTGGATTCAAAATATGGTGATGCCTATGGTCTGCGCTGAACGCGGTGTGTGCATCGGATGATGTGGCCGTGGCCAGCCCATGCGGATGGATAACCGGTGGCGCCCCTGTTGAGGCAACTGATGGCTCCACTGCAAAACGCCAATCTCTGCCTTTGGGGGTTTGGCCAAGCAATGCCGTCTCACCCGTGTCAATCAACGCATGTTGCACGCCATGCGACTGCAACACCGCACGCACCTTATCCGCCGCATAGCCTTGGGCAATGCCATTCAAAGACACGCCCATGCCTTTGGCATGCAAACGCACAACATCTGCAGACACCGTCATGGCCTGCCAATTCACCAAAGAACGCGTTTGCGAAAGCGCTTTGTATGAAGGCAAAGTTTGAGATTGCGAATGCAATGACCATAAGTTCCATAAAGGTTGCATGGTCACATCAAACGCACCCGCGCTGCGGCGCGACACATATTGCGCCAGTGTCACCACAGACACCAAGTCCGCATCAGGTTTGCGCAGCTCTCCATGTTGGTTCAAACGACAAAGCGCAGAGTCTGGGTTAAACAAACTCATTTGCTTTTCAACTGAACGAATGGCTTTGACCGATGCATCCAAAGCCTCGTGCAGCCGGCTGGCATCGGTGTGCGCGGCTTTGAGCCACAACGTGGTGCCAAAGCCCATCAAACTGCGCTCTTGCCAGACCAAAGATTCACGAGCCCCGGCATGCACACCCATGCCATGGCCCAAGCTGAACCCCAAACCCATGCCAAGTTGCAATAACTGTCTGCGCTGCATCATGCCAACACCTTTTGTTGAACAGGGATGAAGCGATCGCCCATTTTGCGATGCTGTATCAAAGGCAAGCACTTTTGATCGTCTTGGTAAATGGAGACGCAGTCTAAACACTGAAAGCATTCTGCATAATTGACTTCACCGGTTTTCTCTATGGCTTGGTATTCACAACGGTGGCGGCAAGTTTGGCAAGGTGTGCCACAGGCCTTGCGCCTAGGTATCCACGACCAACGTTGCAACACATTCACAGCTGCCAGCGCTGCACCCAAGGGGCAGATGTAGCGGCAATACCCGCGGTAAACCACCACACTGAGGCCCAAACAAAACGCCGCCCATGCCACATAAGGCCAGTCCCGCTCGAAATACATGCTGATGGAGGTCTTAAAGGGCTCGACCTCCAAAGCCAGCTCAGCAAACGAAGGCGATGCATACAAAGACCCCACAACCACCGCCAGCACCCCATACTTGAGCCATTTCAGTTTGGCATCTATGGCAGTTTTCAACCGTCGTTGACGCACTCCTACCGCGTTAGCCAACAGGCTGATCAGCTCTTGCAATGCACCAAAAGGACACAGCCAGCCGCAAAACGTGCCCCTGCCCCACACCAACAAAGTAAGCCCCACAAACAGCCACAAAATCACGGTCATGGGGTCGTTCATGAAGAAACTTAAATCTCCGCCAGCAACCAGCGCTTCAATCGATGCGGTGATATTCACGATACTCAATTGACCTTGGGCATACCAGCCAATAAAGCCTAAGGTGAACAGCAAATACAAACTGCGCAAAACCTTTAAGCGCGTAGCGTTGGCGCTCAGGCGTTTTTGCAAAAACAGTCCAGAGCTCAGCACAATCAAGCCCAGCAACAACACCGCTATTTCCCCAGACCTTTCTCTCCACACTTGCGCCCATTCATAGCTGGAGATATCGGTGTCCAACAGCGCATGCCACTGTGCCCGAATGCCGTGGTAGCTATAGGGAACATCAATAAGTCGGCTCTCCACCTGATTGGGAAAGTTGCCAAAGCGGCGGCCATATTTCAGCTGAATCTCAAAGCCTTGGGCAGGATCCAAAGGCGTGGCTGTATCGATGACATAAAAATACGCCCCTGTTTTATCGGGGTAGCCCGGTACCTTCAAACCTTTGTCATAGGCCATGGGCCGCAGCTTGAGTTCTTTGCCGTTTTGCGAGACCACAAAAGGGATGTCTTCCACCACACGCTGGCTCTCGTAATTCATTTTGTACAAAGGACCCGTCTCGGTGACCATCAAAGCTTGCGACAATCGCCGGTTAGCACCCAGCAATCGCCAACCCTCCTCGTCCAGCAAATTGCGGCCAATCGAGGGCAGGCTCACCAATGCAGCGTGAAACGTCAATGCCACTTCATCGGGCTTGGTGGCAGCCAACTTGTCTGCGCCAGCTGCACGCGTGCCTGCGAACAATTGTTCAATCTCGCCGCGGGTGATGCCCATGCTGCTGACCATGCCACGCGAGAGCAAGTCTTCCCACAGTAAAGGCTTGTAGCTGTCGTCCTCAGATTGGCGTTTAACGGAACTTGACGCAGAACTGCCCGCTATTTGACCCATGGCACTGGCTTCCACATGCGCCAAAGCCACCGAAGCAGCCGATGTGACGATGGTGCGGTCAATCGCCTTGGCAGTGACTGTGCCTGCTTGCACGCCAAACAAGGCGGCATATTGATCATCGCGCCGCGCAGTCGCCAAATGACCAAAAATTTCAATTCGGTGGTTAACCGTCAAGCCCTCGTATTGCTTGGCAAATGTGGTCAGTTTGGCGATGCCCGCATCAGAGCGAAAAATTGGCTCGCGGTGGCTGATGAGAAGCGACTTAATGAAGCGCCCTTCGGTGTCCATGGCCACCAATATATTGATGGGTTTACCGCCATAACCCCGCACCGGCTCGAAGTCGACTGACTCAAACACATAGCCTTTGTGCTCTGGTTTGGCGTCTGGTAATTCAGGGTTTTTGATGAACAAGGGGTACAGCGGCATGCCCGTCTGCATTTCCCCCACAATGAAAATATCTGCAAAGATTTTGTCGAGATCTTCTTTAAGCAACTCGCCTGCCGATGAGGGAAAAACAGACAGCGCAAAAAACAAAACTAACAAGTAACGAGCGAACGGCGAGAGGAGAGGCATAAGTTCAAATAAAAAATATTAAAAGAGTTATACCAGCCAAAACCTTGGTAGTTACCCTTGAACCAAGCCCTAAGTCGCCATTAAACAAGTCAAGCCAGCTGGCCTATGCTAAGGTGAAAAACATTGCTGAATTTTTTCCCAAAGGCTGCTCTCATGAACTCTGCCATACAAACCTCTACGCCCTTTGAAGAAGCTACTTACCTTAAAGTCACTTGGCGACTGATTCCCCTCTTGCTGCTGTGCTACATCGTTGCTTACCTTGACCGCGTCAATGTGGGTTTTGCAAAACTGCAAATGGCTGGAGAACTGGGTTTTTCTGATGCGGTGTACGGTCTGGGTGCGGGCATGTTCTTCATTGGCTACTTCTTTTTTGAAGTGCCCAGCAACATCATCTTGCACAGAGTGGGCGCACGTGTTTGGATAGCCCGCATCATGGTGACATGGGGCATAGTCTCTGGCGGCATGATGTTCATTCAGACAGAAACACAGTTTTATGTCATGCGTTTTTTGCTGGGGCTGGCAGAAGCAGGTTTCTTCCCCGGCATCATCTTGTACCTAACCTACTGGTATCCCGCGCATCGCCGCGCACGTATCGTGACCATGTTCATGACGGGTATCCCACTGGCCGGTGTGATCGGTGGCCCGCTGTCAGGTTGGATCATGAAGAGTTGGGATCAGGTCAGCGGTTTGCATGGCTGGCAGTGGATGTTTTTGCTAGAGGCTATCCCCTCAGTTTTGATGGGTTTTGTGGTGTATTTTTATTTGGATGACCGCATCAACAGCGCCAAATGGCTAGAAGATGAAGAGCGCGCCATTTTGCAAAAGCGAATTGAAGAAGAAGAAAGCCAGAAAGAACATGTGCCGATGATGCAGGTGTTTAAGAGCGGGCGTATGTGGACCATGAGCGCGATTTACTTCACCATGGCCATGAGTCTTTACGGCGTGAGCTTTTGGCTGCCCACCATCATTAAAGGAATGGGCGTCACAGACAACTTGGAAATCGGTTTGCTGTCGTCCCTGCCTTGGATTGCGGCAGTTTTTTCTATGCTGCTGTTTGCTCGCAGCGCAGACAAAATGCGAGAGCGGCGCTGGCATGTGGTCGTGCCCATGTTGATGGGATCAACAGGGTTGATTTTGTCAGTGCTTTTGTCTGGCAACCATTACCTGTCGTTTGCCGCCTTGGTGCTGGCTTGCATGGGCATAGTCTCCGCCATTCCTTTGTTTTGGAGTCTGCCCACCGCGTTTTTGGTGGGAGTGGGAGCAGCTGCAGGCATTGCGGCCATCAACTCGATAGCGAATTTGGCCGGTTTCTTGGCCCCTTATTTGGTCGGGTGGTTAAAACAACTCACCTCGTCCACCGATTCGGGCATGTATTTGCTGGCTGCGGTTTTGGTCATAGGTGCTGGCATCACTTTGACAGTTCCAGCCAAACTGGTGAACAGATAACTTGGAAGTTGTACCTGCCTAGTACACCAAGCTGATGGGCACGCACAACTGGTAACCCACGCCCCAAACCGATTTGATGGCGGGTTCGGCATCCTCATCTTGAACCGACTTGAACTTTTTGCGCAAGCGTGCAATCAACTCTTCTAACGCATGCTTGGTCATGGTGTCAGCATCATCTTCAGGTGAAAACAAATCGCACAAAGCACCTGACTCCAAAATTTGTTCTTTGGCATGGCTTAAAGACACCAACAAAACTTTTTCGCGATTGGTCAGACGCAGTTTTTGACCCTCAATCGGGCCAGTCAATAAACGATCGCGAAGGCTTAATGTCCAACTGTTTTCAGACAACTGTTTCTTCACCCGCTTGCCCAAGTTTTGCAACACCAAGACCAACTCATCTGGTGAAATGGGCTTGGTCAGGTAAAAGTCTGCACCACCGTGGCTGTAGCCAGCCAATCTGTCGTTCAAGGCGACACGGGCGGTCATGATGACAATGCCTGCGTTGGGTAAGGCCGCACGCAGTCGTTTGCACAAACTCAAGCCACCCTCACCTGGCAAATTCAAATCAATGATGAACAAATCGATGGGCTCGGCCTGGGTGAGGTCATCCAAGGCGGCGGCACTGGAGACGCCCACCACGGAAAAATCGTTCGAGGTGAGGTGCAGCTCAATCTCTTGTCTCAGCAATCTGTCGTCTTCAACAATGGCCACTCTTAATGAATGGGCCGGCGTTGCCTGGTGGGGAGCGAGAAGATTTTTCATTGGGGTACCTTGAGGCTGAAAACAACCAAATTTTGGTGTTGCGCGAAGTTGATGGTTGCATTAATTTTTTCACTGGCAGCCAACACCAACGAGAGACCTAAGCCCATACCGGATTGGTCTTGAACATTGTCGTGACGGTAATAAGCTTGAAAAATTCTCGCAGGGTCGGGGGACTTTTCAAGCTCCACGGTATTTGAAACTTCTAAAACTACCGTGCTGCCTTGCCTGTAGGCTCGGATGAGAATGGAGTCGGTTTTTAAATGGTATTTGTAAGCGTTGCTGATTAAATTTTGAAAAATCAGGGTCAACATCAAGCGACTGGTTTGAATATTCAAGTCTTTTGCAATATCTATTTTAAAAATAGATATATCTTCAAAGTCTCCGATACAAACATCCACCAATTCCTCTACGTCAACCGACTCGCTGACTTGACTCACATCAAAGCGGTCAATTTTGTTGGAAAGCGCCACATGTTCAATCAACTCATTCATTCGTTCTACCGAGTCATCAATTCGCTTGACCCGCTGCTGCGAGTCACTGTCCTCAGCCGAACTGCGCTTCAAACTTGCCAAGGCAAACCGAATGGTTCCCAAAGGATTTTTTAATTCATGGGTCAGCATGTCGATCATGCTTTGTCGCTCTATCAATCGCTCGCGCTGAGCCGTCGATTTGGCAGCTTCGATCTTGAATTCTTGCAAGGTATCTGAATTGATTTTTCTTCGCTCAAACACCTGAATAATCAAAATGGCAAACAGAAAGATCCCGACGCGACTGCCATTCAAACGCGAGTCGCCAAAACTTTGCATGAACATCGGTGCGGGGGAGCTGATTTCAATAAAGAGATTGAAGTTCATCACCACACTGCCGAGCAAAATAATCGCAAACACCGAATAACCCAGCAACGTGATCCAGCGCAGCAATCGGGGGATTTTTTCAGCCGTTGTTGCGCCCAATATTTGCACTAAAAATCCAATCAAATGAATCGCGATATTCAAACGAATGGCACTGAAAAATTGGTTGGTAAAAACAAAATAGAAGGACACCACGCCCAGTCCAGCTAACAGCCACATGGCTTGGTGATAGATGGGCGGTAATTTAAAGGGGCGCAATAAAACATAGCCCAAGAGCACAGTAAACATTGCCCGGAAATTTTGCAGGTACTGGGTGATGAGGTTTATCTGTTCCGACGATGTGTGTTCAAACACTCTGGAAACAAAACCTGTGCTGAGAAAGGTCAGCAGCACAACTGAAAATTGGTAGGCACAAAAAGTAGCCACCAAATGCGATCTGTCGATGATGAAAAACAGCAATCCCATCACAAGCAAAGAAACAGCCACTGCAAATGTACTCACCAAGCTCACCATGCGGTCGGCAACTACTGCAGACAAGTCTCTTACTGACAACGCTTGCAACATCACCGTGAAGATGGTGGTGGTTTGAACTTTCAGATACAGGTGTATCGGGCCTTTCGGGTCTGAAGCCAATTCGAAGCAATGAAAGTCATCTTGGCAGCCTGCATATTTTTGCGGCACTGTGTCGCCTCTGATTTGCTTGACCCATACGCCACCTACTTTTTCATACAACTCAATGCTGTCGAGCGACAACAAGCCCAGCCTCAGCACCACGGCGCTGTCGGCAACAGCCGCGAAAGATGCTTGTGGCGTACTGGCGGGCTTGGGGGTGATACGCAGCTTGATCCAAACCGGTTCGTCGACAAAGCCTAAACGTAGATCGTTTGTGAAGGGTTTGAATTTGTCGTTGGGTAACGCTGCCACACCATCAAACTGAACTTCTTCGCTAGGCTGAATCAGATAAGCCGAGTCCAAGGCAAAGGTGTTCACTGCGGCTTGCGAAGTCGTCGCAAAAAGCATCAAATACACCAATACCAATAATCGCTTCATCATTTTTTAGAATATTAAAACAATCTATATTTAATCATGCTTTACTTTTGACACCACTCTCTAATTGGGGAGATTCATGGGTATGTGTGCGTATAAATCAATTGTTTTTCCTGGTAACTGATTGATTTATCGAATCTTGTACCATTAATTAAATTCTCACCCTTGCTCAGGAGTGCTTAGCCATGAAACGGTTTATTCACACAGTCAGCCTATTGTTATGTTTTGGCATGTCTACGGCGTATGCAGCCATG
>Ga0187843_10002013_pt1 | contig 12617 bp, 10 predicted proteins | sample SpaLakP09_SKY_43_FD_134516 | JGI IMG/M metagenome (GOLD analysis project Ga0187843, IMG submission 134516) | Oligotrophic lake water microbial communities from Sparkling Lake, Wisconsin, USA - SP09_SKY_43 | ecosystem: Environmental > Aquatic > Freshwater > Lake | place: USA: Sparkling Lake... | reverse complement strand
CTTGATTCCTAGAGGCTTCGCTTTCCAAATGTCGTACAGTTCGGTCAGCGTAACAATTCGCTCTGACTTAAACATTAGATTCTTGGCGGCTTCCCATGCTGGTAAAAGCGAAGCGCTACGCTCCGTTTCAGAAGGTTCGCAGAATCGCCATTGATTACCAACCTGTCGATGCAATCCCAGCGAGCCAACGACTGTTTGATACAGGCCGGCATCAGCAGAGAACGAGGTGTAGCCAAGGGATGGCAGACATGACTTCGTCAGCATTGTGTGCAGTAGTTCACGCTGGGCTTTTGCCGCATTGCTTGACAAAACATCTCGATTTACGAGCTCACTATGCACATGTGGTGCGTCACTAAAAATTTGTTCAGCAATCTCCGATGCAATATGCGCCAGGCTTTCCGCCGCAAATTTTCGTGTATGTGTTTCGTCCAACCCATAGAACCAAACTGATGTTTGGAACGCGTCCCGAAGCTCATCCGACAACATGAGCCTTATCGCTTGCAATCGTGCATCAATCTCTCGACGCGCAATGTTATCGCCATCAAGCTCTTGGCTATTCTGACTGACATGCTCCAAGACAGCCAGCTCACCAGCTAAGTCTTCAATTCGGTCGACTTCCTTCGGCGCGCCGATAAGCAATCCTTTGCCGTGAGCGAGCTTTGCAAGTTTGCGCGTACGAGCGAGGCGAACGTCCGGGTCCGCATGAGCCATTTCCTGCCACCCCAGCAAGAGGAGAAATTCACCGCATTGACTGTTGGTAGGGTTATGCGTGCTGATGTAATTTTCGGCGTCGGCTTCGTTAATTATGTTCTTTGAAAACCAGCGCATCGCTCCACTCTTCCAGTAGTGCCGACGTGCAGTAATTGGTCCAAGATCCACCAGTTGTCCAAGTTGCGATAAGTTCGTCGCGCCAAGCTGAGCTTTAGCGCTCCTAATGGCGGCTTCGATATCAAAATCACTTCCTGCTGTGATCCCATAAGCAGTTAGATGTTTTCGGAAAACGAGAATGGAAGCGGCAACCAATTGATTCAACGCATTTGTTACCTCGGTTGCGGCGACTCCACTGCCCACGCTGGCAGATAACAGATCTTCTTCGGCAGCCAACCCAGATCCATTCCGGAAGATTTCGATCAAACCAACCGTTTTAACCAGGTTGACATGCAAGTCTGAGAATCGAGCCTCAGCACGTTCGATCGCTTCTGCACAACTAGCCCACCGATGTCCATCAGGTGACGCGAGAATCGCAGGTTCGAAGTTAATTCGAAGATAATCCCAGAATTGATGTGGCCAGTAATAGCTCGATGCCTGTGCATCTAGTCCGGACACAACTTCTGTGAACCCCAATGGCTCAGCTGAAGCCAGGAAACTAAATACGCTACGCTCGTTCTGAGCAAAACGTCTTTTCGATGCAGGGCCCAGCATTGCTGCCGTCACAGGATGCAACGGCCAACATTGATCCAACAATTCTTTGATGTTCGAGGCAGCACTTGACCGACGTTTCTTGATCACTGCAGCAACGCGCTCAGCAAATTTGCTCGATAAACGCTTGTGGTCGAAATCAACTGTTAACGCACGGCCGATTAAGGTAACTACCTCATCTACTCCTGCCGTTAAGGAAATGTCTATATAGCGGCCTTGGACCTTGGCCCATTCTTGTTGAGCGCTTGTTCCAAGCCGTGAGGCATACTGTTCAAATGCTTGATGCAGGATTCCGACAACAACGAGTTTGCCTTTGCAACGACTCGCGGCCTCCGCCAGGTTTTGGTAGAACCCAATATCGGATCCAGTCTGCGCAGCATGTTCGAGAAATTTACCTAGCTCGTCAATTATTAGAAGCACACCGCCAACGTCGTCGCGCGACTCTGCGGCACGTACCAGCTCTGCGATTACGTCGCGCTGTCCATCATGTTGCGGCTTTCGTCCACGTGTTCCGCGCAGATGGGCGTCGATGGAAAATCCGATCTCATCAATAACAGAACTTCGTTTCCCTACTATAGGTAAGACTGCCCATGGCTTTTTCGAGCCAAAGTATTTCTGAATACCCTCGGTTTGCCCCTGCTCAAGCGTTGTGCGTGCCGCTTTACGCACCGAGTTGTCTCCGCCAGCCAATGATGCCAGGACGAGCGCGAGAGATGACTTGCCACCACCGTAAGGCCCCGTCCAAGTAAATGCCCGCTGTTGCGAATGTAGCAAATGTTTGGACATCGTCTCCAAGGCTAATTGCGTTGATGACTGCAATACGTAGCCCTGCATGGCGTCAGCACGCCCTAGGTCGGCATCGAGCCTAACCGAGCGAAGAAACTGCCTATTAACGGTTACGAACTGCGACAACTTATTTGCCATATGCCCTCCGCAAAATCTTCCACTTAAGTTCGGCGATATTTGCACGAGAATTACGGCTGACCTGTCGAATCCCAGCAGAGTCTGTCCATTCAAGGTTCTTCGATGTCACTTCGGAAATCCTTGAGAGGCGATCGCCCACAGAGTCTTCATCTAATTTGAAGACGCGGCCAGGAGACCCATACTCGTGAGCGATGGCATTAAACGAGAGCGACGATTGAGAGCCTCCGGAAAGCAGGTCCCGGCGCTCCCAATAGTCGAGCAACGCAAAGGCGAATACTTCGTCCGGCAAGGAATATTGGCCACCTCGATTGAAGTGGAAAGTGTCCTTCGAGCTTGACGAAATCAATCCAAGCTCAGATAAGAGCGGTTCAGCGCTGTCCTCGGTAGCATGCCTGAGCGAAACAGATGTATAGCTACGAAGGCAGACCTCAACATCGCGTTGCATAGTCAATTGGGAACAACGAATGTCATTCGTTGCTGTGTATTCTGCAATAAGTGCAATGATGTCTTTAGAAGTAAACGATTGCCCTTGAATGAAGTTGAATACAACGTACCACGTCGCTGATCTCTCAGCACGTCCAGCCAAGATCCAGTGAACAAGCCATATAGTTGCATCTTGCTCTAGGTATTGATCGCACCCCTTCATGCCGAACAGGAGGTCTCCGATTTCCCCCTTTTCAAAGCCCCCACGGATATCTTGGGATGCACGAATCACATCGCATGCAAGCCCCCAATGGCGTATTGCAGACACCATGTTCTTCCCGACACCAAAACGCTCAATTGCATCGTCGGCAAAAACGCCTTTCCCGACCTCTCCGGCGAATCGATCGACCTGTGTGTAGGCCTTCCGAAGCCAAAGCTGTCGCAAAGGGAAAGTTTCGTGCCCCGAAAACATCGGGGTAATGTGAGGTGAAAATCGTATAAGAGCCATAGACTGGATGAAGCCACCAGTTGATAAAAATGCAGACTGGTGGAGTCTACCAGATTGACCCTTGTTCAGCTAGACGAACCGAAATACTGTATATGTACACAGTATACCGGGATATACACGCCTGTCGAGTAACTACGCTACCCACGATTCCTGACGAAATTGAATTCTTACATAAATTGCAACCAAAGCGGTGTCATCAGACCTAAGTTAAGCGCCTCATGGATTAGGCCAGGGCTCTCGTTATGGTGTGCTACATCAGCCTTTTGGGATTGAAGACGCAAACTAGGTTCACCTTATCTTTCGGTGCTTTGCCCGCTGTGAATTCATTTCTAAGATTTTCCTGGAGAATTCCTTGAAACTTAAGATGTATAAACTTTGCAAGGCACTCATTACTCTTCAACCCAACACTTAATTGGTTACAAATAACTTCTGTAGGTAGATTGGCCATGTCGTAGTGAGGAGCCAATTCCTGAGCTACCCATAACGCTATCCGGATACTAGTGTTGTCCTGGAAGTAGATTCTTTTGTTACTCGTCTGAGCAACCTGGACAGCAATGGCCCCTCCGCGACTCTTGTCCTCAAGAACGGCATACCCTCCCGGAATTTTGTCGCCATGCAGATACATCGTGACTTCAAAGGTCGTGGTGTGGTCCACCTTTTGCGAGGCCCATCGCGTCATATGATTGGCTGTGGCAAGCAGGAAGTGCATAGCGATGTCATGGCGCAGTCGGCCGTACACTTGAAGTCGCTGACGCTTGGCCCATCTTATGAACAGCTTCGTTGGAAGGGCTAACTGTTTTCCTTTTTCAAAAACAAAGTCATACTCCTTGCCTTCGATCAGAAGTCCGCGAGCAACTAGGTCGTCCTTGTAAGATTCGATAGCATGGTCCTTAACAACTTTGGCCCTCACACGTGCGAACTGGATGGATTGGCCATCGTGTTGCTGGTTCAAATCACATTGCTGCGTAATGTGAACTAAGCATTCCGTACCAGACTCAATGTTCACTGGTGCAAGCAATGCACCAAAGGGCACCAACGCACTAAAATTCTTTACCGCTGTTTCAAGATCCACACTCGACAAATCGTTCGGGAGAGGCGTTCCCGTCCAAGTGAAGTGTGAAACTAAATCGCGCCCATACTGTGGCTTTACGAATGGGGCGATGAACCGCTGTTGAATTACAGCAGGGCTACTACCTTCTTTGAATTGCTTCAGAAAACACTCATCCAACTTTGCAATGGCGCTTACAACAGATTTTGCAGACTCAACATGCCAAAGATACTCACGGGAAATTAACGCATTTAGATATTCATCATAGGAATCATTATCGTTGTGTGCCACTAAGTGAATCTCTTGCATTGCTGCAGCATCTAAATTCCACATAGCCTTTGCGGCTTTCGATTTTGCTTCTTCAAGTGCGTCAGTCCAAGCGCGCATAAAGACACGCATTTGTTGCGCTACCTCTCGTTGGCGATCAAGTTGTTGATAGCTTAATTCCAGCCCAGTAGAACCAAATTCGTCCTTTTCAATTTCTCCCTTAGGAAGAATTAGCAGTCCAGCGGCGCTTATGTTTGACGCCGTACTAAATTGGATCTGATGCTCGATGAGCTCCTTGTGACTCGACATCACGATAATGCACGGCAAACGCTGGGGAAACGCGTCTTTCCCAAGTGCGGATAAGTATAGAACAATCTCATCTACCGGCGATCCTGAGCTCTCAAGCACCAAGTCCAGTACAACTAAATCGTACTCAAGTAGTTCCTTCGGTGCACTTGGCCGTGCGCCGACAAATTTCAGATCAAACTTTGAGGCAGGGAACGCAGTTTCAATTGAGCCACGCAACTTGTTAACCCGCGCTGCTCGATCATGAAAGAACTGCAGTGAGCTCTTAAGTGGTTCCGTCACATTTTCGACAAAGGTTGGATGCAACAATACGTCGCTTACCAATGCATCCGATGCCAGGAACGCGCTTACTGTGGAAGGATTGCTTTGTTCAAAACTAGCAAAGCCGCAAATTTCAGATGCGTAATCCCAAATCTCGCTCACTTCAGGACTAGTGAGATCACCAAGAACGGGCTTAACAGATTCTGGCAGATGGAAGAATTTAAGCCCAACTAGTTCATCATCAACAACTAGTACACGCAGCTTTCTTTCGGGAGCATTGTTTCCATTAGTGTTTTCGACGGCTGTCGGGTAGACCTCCGCACTGAAATTCACAGTCGATTGTGCCTCACGGAGCACCATGCCAATTTGTTCGGGGTTAAACTCGTTTGTCATTATTTTTCCTCTTTGGGTAGTTCCATGACAAACGTTCGCAGCCGCCCGTCAGAATCCTCCGAGGCATCCAAGTAAAGCTTGCCTTCATGGTAGTCAACCAACTCCGCAGAAATATACAGACCTAATCCTTTTCCTTTTTTTCGGGTTGAATAATACGGCATAAACACATCTCTTGCGTTGCGCGGATCGATACCTGGACCATTATCTGACACATTAATTGTGAGTGCTTTCGAATCAATGTCAATTTGAATTATCCGCTCGTTATCCCCCTCTCTCACCCCCTGCTGAAGCCAATAGACAGAGTTACTTAGAAGATTTTCCAAAACCTGAGCAATTAGCCCCTTGACCATGTAAACACCGAGCTTTCCCTCTGGGTCAGTAGAGCCATCTAAACGCACAGAGCATGAAATCTGATGCCGTTTGAACCGATTCGCAAAGCCAGCGGCAACAGCTTTTGTCTGAGCCACCGCATCATATCGTTCGCGTCTGTGCCTTCCAGAAGGGCTCATTACGTCAACTGTCCTTATCCGCTTATTAGTCGCATTAATTTGCGCTCGCAGATTGTCAACTACAGCGAGGACATTTTCATCATTCTTCTTAGTCTTTAGGTCAGAAAGTAGCTCGCCAGTGCGTTCTGTTAGACGAGTAAGTTCGTGGATGACAATTTCGACAACAAGACCAATATTTGCGAGTTCCAGAAGTTCAACCTTCGTTTCCCGTGCCATGTTAAGGGAATTTTTGATTGTCTTAACATACTCAACTTGGTCATGCAAAGCGTCCTTAATTTCCGCAACCTTTGCCTTATGTTCTTTAGGTATTACCTTGCCTATTTCGGCTAATGTTGATAGGGTTTTCTTTAGGCTATCTTCTGATTTTTTTAGAGATGCTTCTGTGGATTCCTCTGCAACTGCGAGCTTTGCCTCCGCATCACGAATTGCATAGATGTGTGACCGCAGATCTTGAACGATCACTTCGCCCAGCAAACTCTTAAGGAGATCATGCTCGGGACAAGAAATCAGACGCTCACGATTCGCTGCATCTATTAAGTACGGATTCGTCGTTGAGGAAATTGCCACGCTTCCGATTGTTTGGTACCTGTTAAGAGCAAAGCCCTTCGCCTTTAGTGCCGTACTATCCCATTCCAACCAGTCGTCATCCATGCCGCCAGTTTTACCAACACGGAAGTTATCGCGATAAATACTAAATCCACCACACCAACTGTTGAGCTCATCCGCAATCTCCGTTCTGGTACGTTCAACGCCATTTGCAGAAAGTCTTTGACGGTTAAACCATAAACAATTTGCGCTGAACCTCCCCAACCGCTTAAAAATGCTGGCTGGCAAACCCAATAAGCGCGTAAGTTCTGCGAGGTCCCAGGTTCGAATCTCGGGCGAAGAAGTATTATGCCAAACAAGCTCGCGCCTAAAAACCTGCGTTGTCCCGTCTATCCCATCAGGATCGAACCTGATACTTGCTTGAAATTGGGCACAGTTCTTTAGCCAAGTAGGCAGGGACGTAATCGCTTGACGTCTACCGTTTAGAAGAATATCTATTGGATATGGGATCTTATCAACAATGAAAGGGTCTTGGAGGCGACGGATATACTTCCCGATAAATGCCTGAACCTTCTCCACCGTCCAATTTGCATTGACCTTACGAATGGTGATTTCTGTTCCGTATTCGAAATCGGGTGCTGCTATAGATTCTTTAACTTCAACCTCAACATCATCCAAGTAAAGGGAAGGATCATCAAACTTAGCCCAGTCAAATTGGATTTCATGCCACTTCCCGCCTTTCTCTTTCGAGCGAACAATCGCCTGGTCCCCTAATCGCATCATAGAAAGGCGTCCAATCCCCTTTTCGCCTAAGATAGGCTTACTCCCAGAAGTTGCCTTTGCTTTTTCAAATAATTTCCCAGGAGTGCCAATCACAAGAAAACGATTCGCCAGATCGGTTGCACTCATACCGCAGCCACGATCTTGAATAACGATTGCTTGGGTTTCTCGAAATTCCTGAAGAAAGGAAGTGAACGTACTCGCGCCATCAAGATGATCATTGATCTTCTTTATGAGCAAGGCCCGCATCTCCAAAGGTAGATCTGAAGATATCGACTTTTCGGCCCGCTCAATGGCTTCTTGCTTCTTAATCGTCCCACTGCGAATTTGTTCCTCAAGCAAGGTGAGAGCAGCCATATCAGCTGTCGCCATGATTGAGACCGTTACCCGCGCAGACCTGGCGTCGAACGCATTTTTGATGAGCTCATTCAATGCTACGTCGTCTGAGGTAATGAGCTCCGCGCCAAGTTGGCGCAATGTTCTTGCTGCAATCCGAAACCCTTTGGTCATAGTCGCCCAAGTGTCTAAAAGTATTCTTATCTTACAGCTTCGTGCGAAGTTTCCTTACGAAGCTGGGATACGCGACAGTCGTCAACAGCACCGGTACCAGATTGCATTGAATGCCAGTCACCGGTGGCCCCAACAACACCTGCACATAAAGCTAAAGTTTGGCAAAGAACATCAGTTTGGACGCCGGGATATTTAGCGCATTGGCAATCCTAACCAAGTTCTTAACTGTTAGATTTTTCTCGCCTCGCTCTACTGCGCCGATATAAGTTCGGTGCAATCCGCTCTCAAATGAAAGTTCCTCCTGCGACCAGCCCTTCACTAGGCGCTGAGCCCGAATGGCTTCGCCCAGTATTTTTTCGATCTCAGGAGCATTTTTCATCCCACCATTACACGGGACCGCACTCTATTGATCGACACTCTATTAATAGCATTTTGAGGTAAGATGTTGGCTCAAGTCAAAAACATCTGTACCGGCAACGTTAAGGAGGCTAGTTTGATATCTGTGGTCTGGACGGCAATTATTCTTGGGCTGCTCGGCTGGGCCTACTACGAGCACTTGCAGAAGGCCATCGTTAAGTTTTGGCGCGGCCTGGAGGAGACAAACGAAAAGTATGGAACTTGCTTTGGCACCTCCTCAGCGGATATGGCGACTGTCATAATCGGCGACCTCTTTCACAGGGACGGTGCGCTGGCTTTTGATAGAACGAACCGGAAGCTTGCCTACATCACGAAAGGTGGCAAGTCGATCGAGATACTCGACTACAACTTTGTCCAATCCTGGCAGGTCACATGGCGCGAGCGGACAAGTGGCAGTGGCGCACAATTCGGCGGCATGACCGTTGGATCTGCAAACATTAGGTATGACAAGGTCTTCCTTGTAATCACGACGAACGACATTAAGCGACCGATCATCAAGATGTCGATGTCGTCACGGCGTTACGCGGAAGAAACGGCTTCAAGGCTCAAGATCATGATCAATGTCCAAGCCTGAATTCATGCAAAGGACACCTAGCAAATATGCCAATGGGCACGCGGACCTGCGCCAGCACTTCCAAAACTACTTCGAGCTTCTATTAAGCACAGAACGCAGCAAGCTTCAGCAGACCATTGCAAATATTGGCGCGCAGGCTGAACAGCACGACATTCTGATCGAAATCGAGTGCCGAATAAATTACCTGCGAGGCGCAGTACGCATGGGTAAGCTGTTATGCTTGATTGATCAAGAGGAAGCAAAGACCAGCCTAGGTCTGCTGTCATCGGAGCGCGAGCGACTGCGGGCCTGCGTCCTCGACCATCGTGAAAATTCGCAAGCATCCGATGCGAACTGCAGTGCTGCGCGCCTTGCACTAATTCGACAGTCACTTCAGCCAGCGGGCTAATGCTTAGCATGGCGTTTACCGATACAGACCGGCTCAACTTCATTCTCGAAGAGCGTGTTGAGGTGTGGAACTCAGGGAATCTGCAGGATGGTCCAAAATATTTCTGCATTTGGAAGGCATCAGGCTGGGTTCAGGCGAAAACGTACCCGACTCCCCGAAAAGCGATCGATGGTGCAATGCGAATTCACTACGATGAGATAAACAGGGACAAAAGCAAAATCGTTCTAGAGGACCACTCTAATGCATTATCACCCAGCATGGGGAGCGACGTGGTAAATTGGCCTCCCAATAGTCAATAAGGAGAATGCTGTAATGAGTACCTACGCGCAAATTCAGGCTCAAATTGCCGAACTCGAAACCAAGGCAAAAGAGGCGCGCGCTGCCGAGCTAGCTGGTGCAAAAGCACAAATTGCTGAAATCATGGCAACCTATGGTCTAACACTCGATGATTTGCGTGGCATACGCGGCAAAGCCGCCAAAGCTCGCCAGCCGGTACCCGCCAAATATCGAAATCCCGAAACCGGTGATACCTGGACTGGACGTGGTCGTGCCCCACTGTGGCTGGCAGGGAAAAACAAGGAAGACTTCCTGATTAATTGATCCTCGAGCATACAGCAAGTAATGGCCGGGCCCAGGCAAGGCTCGCGGAATTGTGGATTCCTTTTTTGTCTTCGTCTTCCGCCGCGATTCCCATTTCAACTTGAGTCACTGCGAGCCACCTTGACGGCAATCGAGGATAGAGTCGGATAGGCCCAGTATTTATCAGATTTATTCCATTGTGTCGCCGTCTGCGTTGAGTCTTCGCGTGAGTGAATCTCGGAGCCTCGGCAGACTGATTACATCACCTTTGCGCACAACATCAGCTGCAGGCCCCAGCTCGTCAGGGTGAAGCGAGAAATATCGGCTAGCGCAATCCATTAACATTTTGGATTCGATAGGAAATCGAGATTGAATGACCATGGACGCAACGCGAAACACGTTGGCCTCTCGACCATTCAGGGCGATAGTAGCGTGGTCGACGGAGCGGGCAACACTCATGCATCGATTCAGCATCGCTGCTTCACGTTCACGCGGATTCATTCTCCGATCTTCGAACATAATCAATTGCACCTTGCTAGCTTTTCGTCCCGCTAGTCGACTCGGGTAAAAGGTCTAACCAAGAAGTTCCCAGAGTAAGCTGACACAGCCGCCAACGCTTAGATTATCAGCCTGTTGGTGTTTAAGGTAGTCATTAGCCACCTTCAGCAAGGTCTCCCAGACTTCGTCGTCGGACTTTCCGCTTGCTGGATACAGTTGGATGAATGGCGGTGACGCTTCTACAAACACAGCGCATAAATGAACCTGCTTTCGACTTACACCGAATACTGCTACACGACGTAGTCGAAGAATCCCATCGTCACCGTCAACAAACAACCTTATGTCTATCTCGCCATCGTCATCCGATAGTGCAGTAATTGGTACCGACCAACCGTCCTCATCGCTTTCCGTAAGCAGGTCAATGTCTAATCCTACTAAACCATAGAATGCTTCGACCGTGTCGCGCAAAAATGGCGGCATGCGTCCTCGGCGGGCGGGGTCAGTATTGAGCATGACGTCTAAATTCACGGCGCGGATTCGTTGTTCAGAACCGGGGTCTCCAACAGAGGCATGCTCAACTGCACGCCCACCTTTGCTACCTACATATGACGGATCAAGTGCGGTGGCCATGATCTTTGATTTCCAGATTAGTTTATTTTCCAGATCGGGAAAACGTGGCTCCGCACAAACCTGAATTGTCTTTGTTGCGAGGGAATTCGAAGCATCTCGCTCTACAATAGTTTGTGGTGATGCGTCGCGAGCTGAGTTGCGGAGAATTTCGTTCTTTAACTGCTGAGTGGCATCTTGGCCCGCAGTAGTGCGGCGCACGGAAGCCCTATAGCGCAATGAGCGGAACGGAAATGGATGGGAGCACGACCTCAACTGATACACGAGAAAAGTTGAGTTTGCTTGAACTCCCAGACTCAACCATTTGCCCGAAGCGACCAACGTAGTTTCTCCTTCAAACGGGAAAAATCCTTGCGGATAGATCGTTTGGCCAGAAACGGAAGCTTTCAAGGCAGAAGTTCCGATGTAGAGCGCAGCGCGCCAAGCAACAGGATCCAAATGCATACGACCAATATCAGCGGCCGATGCCCCAGATATCCTTTCGGCCAAATCGAGCACAAGGCGCTTTGTCAGTGGATTAAATTTTGAATCGAGGTAGAGGTCTTTACGCTGAAGCGGTGGAAGGAACAGCTTTTTGATGAGCTCGCTTGATGATCCAAAATAGAACCGGATCAACTCAAGGCAGGGAACGATCAAGCGTCTACCATCTGCTAGACCTACCATGACGCAATAGGAATGTGTGCAGTTCAAATGCCATGGGTGCTCGGACAGTGGTAGCAGAAAGCCTTGATCATCCAAGTTCAGTCCCGCCTTGATAAGCTGGACCGTACTTTCATTTATCTTCACATCAACGAAGCGCTCCAGTTGGTAGTCAGGGCTTGCCTCGAGTTTGCCGTCCCGCCAAATGTCTCCGATACGCAGTAGCGGTAGCGTACCGGCTGAAATCCAGACTTTGCGCTGAAACCGAGCCGGTGTCGTCGAATCTGGCGACAAGAGTACAGATGGGTTACTTTGAAAACGATCGTCGAGCACCTTGGACAAGTGCACGAGAAGTGAGGGCTGGGTTCGGCGTAACAACCGGTTCGGGAATGCTAAATCCCCGAACCAGTCAATACGCCACGAACTTTCGCCCTTGGCTAATGCCGAGATAGTAGGTAACTCTTTGTTCAGGAAAGATTTTTTGTTATTCAAGACGGCCTAAATGCAGTTTGACTGTCTCACTAACTTTTGATTTTGTCTCACCAACTTCTGGATTGTCTCACCAACTACTAACTATTCACAGCGGCCAGTACGTTGTGGGCCTGCTCGTCCGCGTGGTACGAGGAGCGCACCATGGCGCCCACGGCGGCGTGCTTGAAGCCCATCTTGTAGGCTTCCTCTTCAAACATCTTGAACACGTCAGGATGCACATAGCGGCGCACCGGCAGGTGGCTGTTCGATGGCGCCAGATATTGGCCGATGGTCAGCATGTCGATGTCATGCTCGCGCATGTCGCGCATCACCTGCAGGATTTCTTCATCGGTCTCGCCCAGGCCGACCATGATGCCAGACTTGGTTTTCACGTTCGGGTACATGGCTTTGAAGTCTTTCAGCAGCTTCAGCGAATGCATATAGTCCGAACCCGGACGCGCTTCCTTGTACAGGCGCGGCACGGTTTCCAGGTTGTGGTTCATCACGTCCGGCAGGCCGTCGGCGAAGAT